>TARA_R110002072_G_scaffold118631_1_pt1 | contig 328901 bp, 302 predicted proteins | sample TARA_R110002072 | Tara Oceans TARA_R110002072 (sample SAMEA4397118) | marine metagenome | biome: Polar Biome; feature: [SRF] surface water layer (ENVO:00010504); material: water (ENVO:00002006), including particulate matter (ENVO:01000060) such as... | depth 5 m | reverse complement strand
AATGCTGTAGTGAAACCAGGTAAACTCTATGCGGTGAAATGTCACGTAAACCTGTGCTTGAGGGTTCCCGCCCGATGCAGGAGGGTAGGCAGATTGATCCCGTTAGTAATAACGGGACTAGATAAATGATAAGGCTTTATAGCTTATGCTATAAGGACAGAACCCGGCTTATAGGTCTGCTTTTTTTTCTTTTTCAACCAATTTGGTGATCCACGCAACACATTCTTCTAAGGTAAAAAATGCCTGATGTGGCCATTTAAAGAATTTCTCTGCAAATTTAGCGGTGTCATAGGTAGCAGGAGAATAACATAATGTGGCAATGCCCACCAAATTAAAATCGTAGTTCTCCACTTCTTTATAATACGTCGGATCGACAGTATAATCAAATTTTCTATTGGAAATATAGCCAAAAGGTCTATTTGAATAATGATTTTTAAAGACCTCGTGGAATTTGTTCATCTCTTTCGCTTGCAGTACAATACCTTCCTGAACGGTAGCAATTAAATAATCATCAAAAAGCTCGAAATTTGCAAAGCCAATATCTAACTTAATAGTAACATGATCTGCCATATATTCTCACTAATGAAATTGTTTAGGTAGTTCTAATATACAGTAAAATCACTGATAATCAAGACATAAGGTAGTTTTCTTACAATTAATAGAAATGTATCAATCGATGATTATTCAAAAAAACTAAACACCGATCCTCCGTACTTTCGGGATTCAGCGTAATGTTCAATCGAAGACAAATCTGTATGTTTTGAGTGTTCAATTATTAGGATTCCTTCTTCGGAAAGGAGTGTCTTTTCATAAATATTCTGAACCAGTTTATTTAATTCTTCAACCGTGAAATCGTAAGGCGGATCTGCAAATATTACATCGTATTGTTTGGAGGCTACCGATACGAATTTGAGAACATCGGCTTTAACCGCTATTATGGGAAAGGAAAGCTCTTCGGCTATTTTCTGAATATATTTAACACAACCGTAGAATGCATCAACGCTTGTGATGTCCTCAGTTCCTCTGGATGCGAATTCGAAGCTTATGTTTCCTGTTCCGGCGAAAAGATCGAGAAGAGAGATCTCATCAAAACTAACTCTATGATTTAAAATATTAAATAAAGCTTCTTTAGCAAAATCGGTGGTTGGACGAACAGGAAGATTTTTTGGTGCTGTAAGTCGTTTCCCTTTATAAGTTCCCGAGATAATTCGCATTAGAGGTTGTTTTTAAGGATAAAATGATGGTGGTCATCTTTAGCGCCAATTTGCATTCTATCTAAAGCAGGCAAATCTGTAAAGTTTATATTTCGGATATAGTTATATAGGATCTCATAATTGTCGTCGTTCTCGTTTATATTTCCGCAGAGATACAAATTAACAGTATCGGGATTTAGTTGCATTTGTTCAAGACAAAAAAGTATGTAATAGATAAAATCTTCGGGGGTTCTATACGGATACGAATTACATAGTTGTAAAGTTCCGTCTCTAACTATGATACAATCGAAGAAGTCTTTTTGTACGTGTATATATACTTTCGGAACAATAGTATGCTTTTCATGATCTAAAATAGTTTTGAGCAGTACTGAAGTAGAGTGGAAGTATTGAAACGTTCCGAAGCGATCAAAAAAGTAGTTGGTAATATTAACATAGGGCACATATACAGTCACCAGGTCGTGGTTTTCTATACTGTCATGAGTAATATAATCGTTTGAAAGGATCTTAGAATTGAATTTAAGATATTCACTGGCCTTCGTTTCATCGAACAATGAATTGGGTACTATACTATAAATGTTATTAGCAAATATGAGCGAAACATCATCAAACTGATATTGCAAAGCTTCGGAAGTATCGAGAACTCGCTCGATCTCTATTAGGATCTCTTCCGGAGTTCGGGTTCCACCAAAATCTTCTTCAGAGAAAAAAACAGATTTCTTATTGTCAGAATCTGTCACTAAAAAAGAAAGTCCGGTCAAAGAAACTTGAACGGACAATCTATGTAATGATTTTGGTAATATCTTATTGGTCTTTTGCAGAGTCATAAATTTTTGGCCAGTTTCCGCTGGTATTAACTTCAGTCATAGAGCCCACTTTAATGTAGGGTCCGTTTACACCTTCTACAGAAACAACTTGTTTCTCCTGAGCCAAAAGATCTTTATCGCGATCTGCTAAGATGACATCTTTTGCAACACGAGCTTCGAATACAGAATACATAGTTCCGTTCTTTTCTATTTTCCCTGCCTGTAGCTCAAATTTCGAATCTACTCCCTCTACAGGAATATTCATCATCTGCTTATATCGATCTGTTCCTCCAAAAAGGGAATCCCTAACAGGGGTATAACCTAAAGTATCTATAACCACATCTTCGATAAAATAGCCATCTTCAATACCAAATGCCTTGTTCTTTTCAACATCTGCATAACTAGTGTCACGTCTTTCAATATTTGCAAATTGAGCGGTGTCAATAAATTGAACTAAACTATCAAAACTTCCGGTAAAATTACCAGTAATCTCTTTGTGAGCTAATTCGGCAGCTCTTATATCCTTTAAATTCTTGATTACTTTTGTGTATCTAGCCTCTTTTACTTTGTTGAATTCAACAGGGCCGATTACAGAACTATATAGTTTCCATCCCAAGAAGATGATTACTACCCAAAGAACTAACTGAATTACTAATTTCATTATACGATAGATTAAGTATATGTTAAAAATATGGTCTATCGCAAAGCTACAATTTTTTTTTGTTCGTAAAAGTATATTCTGAAAAAATCATAGCTATCTTTATACCGCAATAGCAGAGAAAGATAATGGATGTTACCCAATTTTACAGTCTCCTAAAGACTGATTTTCCACATAAAACTACTACAAAACAGGATATTGCGTTACAATTGTTGGCGAAATTCGTGCTTAGTTCAGAAAAAAATGAAGTTTTTTTACTGAAAGGCTATGCAGGTACCGGTAAGACCACAACGGTGGGCACGCTGGTTAAAAACCTTTGGAAGGCAAAGTTTGCTCCAGTCCTGCTAGCGCCTACGGGAAGAGCTGCGAAGGTGATTAGTAACTATTCGAACAAAGAAGCGTTTACGATTCATAAAAAGATCTACTATCCTAAAAGTGAAAAAGGAGGTGGAGTTTCATTTACACTTCAGAAAAATAAGCATAGAAATACAATTTTTATAGTCGACGAAGCTTCCATGATCCCAGATATCAATCAGGACTCTAAACTCTTTGAGAACGGCTCTCTTTTGGATGATCTTATGCAATACATATATAGCGGACATAATTGCAAATTGTTATTAATAGGAGATACTGCCCAATTACCTCCGGTAAAGTTGGATATTAGTCCGGCCTTAGACAGGAAGTTACTTCAGGACCATTACAACCAGAAAGTGATCGAGGTAGAATTAGACGATGTGGTGCGACAACAAAAGGACAGTGGGATCCTAATAAACGCTACAAGACTTCGAGAGCGGCTGGACGACGGATTCTATGAAGATTTCAAATTTTCGGAACTTAAATACCCCGATGTTATCCGCCCGTTAGACGGGCAGGAGTTATTAGATGCCATAAGTGATAGTTACAGTACATTAGGTAATGAGGACACCGTAGTGATTGTGAGGTCTAATAAGCGAGCCAACTTATATAATCAGAACATCCGTAACAGAATACTCTTTCAAGAGGAAGAATTATCGGTTGGGGATTATCTCATGGTAGTGAAGAACAACTATTTTTGGGTAAAGCCTCATACGGAAGCCGGGTTTATCGCAAACGGAGATATTGTTGAGATCAAAGAAATAAACAGTTTAAAAGAGTTATATGGTTTCAAATTCGCAGAAGTCTCGGTAAAAATGGTAGATTATCCTAAAATGCCGGCATTCGATACCGTATTATTATTAGATACACTTACTTCGGAAACACCCTCGCTCTCATACGACGAATCTAATAAATTGTATCAGGAGGTGATGAAAGACTATGCTAATGAAAAATCGAATTATAAACGTTTTCTTTCAGTTAAAAACAATAAGTATTTTAATGCCTTACAGGTTAAATTTTCTTATGCGATCACTTGTCACAAATCGCAAGGAGGGCAATGGAATACTGTTTTTGTGGAACAACCTTATTTACCAAATGGGATTGATAAAGATTACATGAGGTGGTTGTATACCGCGATAACCCGAGCAAAAGAAAAGTTATATCTCATAGGATTTAAGAATGAGTTTTTCGTAGATTAGTAAATATGGAGACCGTAGAGATCATTTTTAGCATTTTTTTAGGCATTGGTTTGGCCGCTGCTGTTGGTTTTAGGGTCTTTTTACCGTTACTTTTTTTAAGTTTGGCGGGATTCTATGATTATGTACCATTAAATGAAAACTGGGAGTGGGTAGGAAGTCTTACCGCTGTAATTACCTTAGTAGTCGCCACTCTGGTCGAGATTTTCGGATATTATATACCCTGGTTCGACAATATCTTAGACACTATTGCTGTACCATTGGCTGCAGTAGCGGGTACAGCAGTTATGGTAGCAACTGTTGGAGATCTAGACCCGGCTATAACCTGGGCTTTGGCAATTATAGCCGGAGGAGGCACGGCAGCAGCAATAAAAGGTAATGCGTCTGCAGTAAGATTGACTTCTACAGCCACCACAGGGGGAATTGCAAATCCTGTTGTAGCAACAGTAGAAACAGGTTCGGCAGTTGTAATGTCCTTAGCATCAGTGTTTATTCCCATGATCGCATTTCTATTGGTTCTCTACATTTTTTATCTAATTTATAAGTTTTATAAAAAGCTTCGGAAAAACACTTCTCCACGCCGATAATCTTTTTATTTTTGATGCCGTTTGCGTAGCTGAAAGAGGGATAAATCGCTTTAGTTTTGAAGCAACCTTATAGCAGATTAGACATCTTATAACGAATTTAAATCTCACAATGAAAATAATAGCAATGATTCCTGCGCGTTATGGCGCCTCCAGATTTCCCGGAAAATTGATGCAAGACCTTGGTGGTAAGCCTGTTATCGTTAGAACCTATGAAGCGACAAAGGCAACCGACTTATTCGACGAAGTATATGTCGTGACCGATAGTCAGATCATTTTTAATGAAATTGAGATTAATGGAGGAAAGGCTATCATGAGTTTAAAGGAACACGAATGCGGAAGTGACAGAATTGCCGAAGCAGTCGCAGATATGGATGTTGATATAGTTGTGAACGTTCAGGGAGATGAACCTTTTACCAGTAAAGAGGGGTTAGAGCAGGTTCTGAGTGTTTTTAACGGACCTGATGCAGATAAGATCGATTTGGCTTCACTCATGACCGAAATTCACGATTGGAAAGAAATAAGTGATCCAAATTGCGTGAAGGTTATTGTTGATAAAGATAATTTTGCGCAGTATTTTTCGCGATCTCCAATTCCATATCCAAGAGATAAAAACGCTGCAGTACAATATTATAAGCACAAAGGAATCTACGCATTTAGAAAACAAGCGATCCTAGATTTCTACAGGTTACCCATGCGCTCTCTTGAAGCTGCAGAAAAAATTGAATGTATACGATATTTAGAATACGGAAAAAATATAAAAATGGCGATTTCAAATACTCAAGGAATTGAAATAGATACACCCGAAGATCTCGTTAGAGCCAATAAGGTGTTGAAAGAAGATAAAAGAGAAGTGGTTAATAACAAATACCGAAATTTCCCAATGGTACCTAAGGTTGTTTTCGGGCAGGGTTGTTTTGATCAGCTTTCTTCTATTTTAGCTCCTCAACGAAAGGATAAAGCCCCTTTTATATTTTTAGTCGATGATGTCTTTAAAAACAACAAAGAACTTACAGATAGGATCAATTTGCGATTTAATGATAAGGTATTGTTTATATCGGCAGAAGAGGAGCCTAAAACAACACAGGTAGATCAGATCGTTAAAGATATTAAACATGAATTCACCTATAAGCCGTCAGGAATCATTGGGATTGGTGGTGGAACCATTTTGGATCTAGCTAAAGCAGTATCAATAATGCTTACCAACAAAGGTAGCGCAGCAGATTATCAGGGATGGGACCTTGTAAAGACGAAGGCAGTGTACCATGTAGGTATTCCCACTATTTCAGGAACCGGCGCCGAAGTATCAAGAACGACGGTGCTTACCGGACCTGTCAAGAAACTAGGAATAAATAGTGATTATACACCATTTGATCAGGTAGTCCTCGATCCCGACCTCACTATTGGTGTGCCACGAAATCAGTGGTTTTATACAGGAATGGATTGTTTTATTCATTGTGTAGAATCTCTTAACGGTACTTTTTTAAATGCTTTTAGTGAAAGTTATGGGGAGAAAGCCTACGATCTTTGTAAGGAAATATTCCTTGACGATAAGTTATCTGATGAAGAATCGAGAGGAAAATTAATGATGGCGTCCTGGCACGGTGGAATGAGTATAGCTTACTCCCAAGTTGGCGTGGCACACGCCATGAGCTATGGTTTATCTTATGTTCTCGGTACTAAACACGGAATTGGAAACTGTATAGTTTTCGATCATCTTGAAGAGTTTTATCCGAAGGATGTGAAGCTGTTTAAGCAAATGGTCGATAAATACAATATTACCATACCCAAGAATCTGTGTTCAGATCTTTCCGAAGAACAAATGAATACAATGATCGATATAGCATTAAGTCTTGTTCCCCTTTGGGAGAATGCATTAGGCGACGATTGGGAAAGTATTATGACAAGAGAGAAGCTGAAAGCGTTATATTTGAAAATGTAATGTGATACATTACTAACGCTATTCTATGTTTTTTACAAAATTTATCTTCCAAAAGATTATGGGTTGGACAATTCGTGGGGATTTTGACCAATCTGTTAAGAAATCGGTGGTCATTGTAGCCCCTCACACTAGCAATATCGATTTTATTATCTGCTCGTTCACCCGACGAATCCTTAGAACCGAAATTAATTTTGTAGGTAAGAAAGAATTATTCGTCTGGCCAATAGGATGGTATTTTAGATGGATGGGGGGAGCACCTCTTGATAGAACCAAGGGACAAAATAAAGTAGATGCGATTGCAAAGATCTTTAACAAGCGAAAGGAGTTCAGGCTTGCCCTGGCTCCGGAAGGTACCCGCAAAAAAGTGGAGCAGTGGAAGTCGGGATATTATTTTATAGCACTTAAGGCAGAGGTTCCTATTATTCCCGTCTCGCTAGATTATCCTTCAAAAACCATATCAATAGGAGAGGAGTTTTATCCAACTGGTAATTATCTAGAGGATGAAGCAAAAATAAAAGGGTTCTTTAATGGCTGCATAGGAAAAGTTCCTGAAAAATCTTAAACACTGTGCTCTCCTTTTAACACTATTTTAGTCTAATTTGATGTTAAAATCTCAAAAAATAATATTCTTAATTAATTGATATACAGTAAATTACTGTTAATGTTTAGTTAAGTCGTTTCCAAATTTTCGTGTCTTTTACAATCTATTGTTATCTATGTAAAAAGAAAATTTTGAAATTATGAAAAAGATAAAATATTTAACATTTAGTATGATTCTGTCACTATTTATAGTCTCTTGCAGTAGTGATGACGATAACAATGAAATGCCTCCTACCAATTTAAGATCGGAACTGTATGCAACAAATAATACCAACGGAAATGTAACCAAATACGATGTAAGTGATATGAATGCTATAACTTCTGAAACGTATTTAACACTATCAACAGATTCAGAAGGGATTTATTTAGATGATTCTAATGACGAACTAACCATCGCATCGAGATCTTTATTACAACTGAATACCTTTGCCGACATATCGACTGCGGATGATGGAGTAACACTCAATGCTGGTTTGTCCACAGGTTCAATATTAATAAGCCCTAGAGATATTGCAGTTAGCGGTAATAATTATGTAGTTTCTGATAACAGTGACGTTGATGGGGATCCAAATACTGAAGATGGAAGATTCTTTGTTTTTACAAGAACAAGTACTGGACTAGAGCTTCGTAATACTATTACGGTAGACTTTTCTGTATGGGGAATTGAATTCGTAGGTAATAATTTGTTCGCTATCGTAGATAAAACAAATCAATTAGCAGTGTTTAACAACTTTATAGCCACAAATACCACCAACACTTCAGTTACCGCTTCGAAAAAAATTGTTATTCAGAGTATAGTTAGAACTCATGGAATTGCATTCGATAATGGTACTATGATTCTTACCGACATAGGTGATGCAACGATCGATAGTGATGGTGGCTTTCATATAATCACAGATTTTGAAGCTAAATTTAACGCCTTGGATAATGGAGAAACTCTAGTAGTTCAAGATAATCAAATCAGAGTTGCTGGGAGTAGTACTTTTTTAGGTAACCCTGTAGCCGCTGAGTATGACGCTGAGTCCAATACGGTTTTTATTGCTGAAAGAGCAAATGGTGGAGGAAGAATTCTTGCATTTACCAACGTAGTAGATGGTGGGAACATAGCACCAACCATAAATAACACGTTAAATGGTGCATCATCGCTCTATTTTTACAGAGAATAATAACACCTATAAAAACATCAAAAGCCCTATTTTTTTAATAGGGCTTTTTTAAAATTCTATATTTCATCTACTCTGTAGATTCTTCCATAGTGTGATATACATTTTGTACATCGTCATCCTCTTCAAGTTTTTCCAATAATTTTTCTACATCGGCTGCTTGCTCCGGTGTCACTTTCTTTGTAACCTGCGGAATACGTTCAAACCCTGACGAAAGAATTTCAATGTTATTTCCTTCTAAGTACGATTGAATAGCTCCAAAACTTTCAAAAGGAGCATAAATGAGCACTCCGTCATCATCTTCAAATATTTCTTCAATTCCGTGATCTATTAATTCCAGTTCAAGTTCTTCCAGATCCAGTCCCTCGCCATTGATCCTGAAATTACATGTATGATCGAACATAAAAATAGTTGAGCCTGAAGTTCCAAGGCTTCCGTCGGTTTTATTAAAATAAGACCTAACATTCGCCACTGTTCTCGTGTTATTATCGGTTGCTGTTTCAATAAGAACAGCGATTCCGTGTTGCGCATAGCCTTCAAACAATACTTCTTTAAAGTCCCCTAAACTTTTGTCGCTTGCACGTTTTATAGCACGTTCAACATTATCTTTTGGCATGTTAACGGCCTTCGCATTTTGAATGACGGCTCGCAATCTGGCATTAGAATCGGGATCCGGTCCACCTTCTTTTACCGCCATTACGATATCTTTTCCAATTCTGGTAAACGCTTTAGACATAGCCGACCAGCGTTTCATTTTTCTTGCTTTTCTAAATTCGAAAGCTCTTCCCATTCTATAAAGTATTTTTATTAGAAATTATATAAGTTGATAAACTCAAGTTCTATTAATTCAAACCAAATATAGAAATTCCAAATAATTAGTTCAAAAATGTGATCAAATAATTCTAGCTCACCAGACTATCTATAATTCCTGCCAATTTAAAGTCTTTTTCGGTTACACCCCCGGCATCATGTGTGGAAAGAGAGATAGAGAGTGTGTTGTACACATTACTCCAATCCGGGTGATGGCCCATTTCTTCAGCTTCAAAAGCGATGCGGGTCATAATTGAGAATGCATCTTTAAATGTTTCAAATTCTAAAGAAGTATGAATTGCATTGTCACCATAGTCCCAGCCATCAAATTCTTTTAGGCGTTCATTTATTTCTTTTTCAGTTAAAGCTTTCATATTAATTGTTTTTTAAAGTGATAATTTCGTCTTTTAAGGTGCTTTCGTCAATTACTTCGGAAACACTTATCTTATAAACTGCCGGTAATTTGTTTTTCTTCGGAAGTATCGCTAAGTAACTATCGTCATTTCGTCTGTAAACACTTTTGAAAATAGGGGAGTTATCTCCTAATTTCGAGGTGATCTCCCTAAAAAGATCTTCGTGATGTACCATATCATTACTTGCTAAATGATAGATTCCGTCCAACTGTCTGTTTATAATATAATGAATTTGTTGCGCAATCTTACTAGCTGTTGTAATACTTATGATCAAATTTGGGAATACATCAAACTCTGCATTAATTTTTATTGAGTTTCTTAGCTGCACAATTCGGGGTGAATTAATTCCTAATACCATAGGAAGCCTTAATATAGTTGTTTGAGCGGGAATTTGTTCTAACAGCATTTTTTCTACCGAAATCTTAAACTTACCGTAATTACTTTCAGCTATAGGTCTATCATACTCATACGATGGCAAGTCGAATTTTCCATCAAAAACCGAAGCACTTGATAAATATATAAGTTTAAAGTTATGGTTTGCTAAGGCGTATTCACATAAGGTTCTATGTGCCTCAAACTGTTTTTTAAAATCCCCTCTAAGGCTTGATATTACAATGGTGGGCTGAATGGTGCGTAGTAAGTCATTTAGGTCTAAGTGACCTAAACAAAACTTATGATACACTTGATTATCGCCATATTCAACTGCATTAGTGCAGTATGTGCCGTAAACTTCAAAATAGGAATCCAATTCTCTGAATATGGTTCGACCAATAAATCCGCTAGCTCCCAGAATAAGTATTCTATGTTTTGATGTTTGTTTCATTTGGGGAGTTAAACTAAAATATTGATTTTCCGGATTTGGTCGTGAATTGTTCTAAAGCAAGCATCCCGAGGTACGAGTTTCCTTTGGGGTTGAGTCCGGGAGACCAAATAGTAATGGTAAATTCGTTGGGCAAAAGTGCTACGATCCCGCCTCCAACACCACTTTTCCCCGGTAATCCAACTTCAAAGGCGAATTCGCCTGCTTCGTCGTAAAATCCGCAGGTAAGCATGATCGCATTTATCCTTTTTACTTGTGTTAGAGTTAGATGGCTCACTTCTCGCATACATTTACCGCGATTTGCAAAGAGATAAAAAGCATTAGACACCTGTGCACAATTCATTTCCAACGAGCACTGGTGAAAATAAAAATCCAGCACAGTTTCAACATCATTTTTTAAGTTACCAAACGATTTAAGAAGATTAGCCGTAGCATAATTTACGAAACCGGTGTGCTTTTCTGATAGCGCCACCTTACTATTATAATTAATAGATTGGTCGTTCGAAATGTCCCGAACAAATTGCAAAAATTCTTTCTTCGGTTCTTTTAATTCGGACACCAAAATATCTGCAATTACTATCGCACCTGCATTTATTAAGGGATTCCTTGGAATTCCTTCTTCTAATTCTAAAAGGGATAGATGATTGAAGGGATCTCCCGAAGGCTCTACATCCATTCTGTCCCAAACTTTTGTTCCAATTAACTGAAGCGCCTTAGATAATGTAAGCACTTTAGAAATACTCTGTATTGAAAATGGGATGTCCCAATCGCCATTCATTGCGTTTTCTCCACCAATAACATTTAAATATATCCCAAAATGACTCTTATCAACATTTGCTAATTCGGGAATATAAGCTGCGACTCTTCCGGTATCTTCTATCTTGTTTAAGTTAGTCCGTATTTCATTTAAGATCGCCTGGTAGTCTTGCATATTACGCTTTGTAAAATGGAAGTTTTACCACTGTTGCGGGAACGGCGTTCTTCCTAATTTGAATGTATATAACACTTCCAACGTCCTTGAAAATTGTAGGTACATAACCTAAACCTATCCCTTTACCCATAGACGGAGACATGGTGCCGCTGGTAACGACTCCTATTTTATTCCCATTGCTATCTACAATGTCGTATCCTTGTCTTGGGATACCTCTTTCGTTTAATTCGAAAGCTATTAACTTTCTTTCGGGACCTTGCTCTTTTTCCTTTTTTAATGCTTCCGAGTTGATAAAATCTTTCGAGAATTTCGTGATCCATCCCAAACCGGCCTCAATGGGAGATGTGGTGTCGTCGATATCGTTTCCGTAGAGACAATAACCCATCTCAAGTCTTAGTGTATCACGCGCAGCTAAACCAATCGGTTTAATGCCATATTCGGCTCCGGCTTCCATTACTTTATTCCAAACTTGTTCAACTTCGCTATTTTTACAGTAAATTTCAAAACCACCGCTTCCGGTATAACCCGTTGCACTTATAATTACGTGTTCTATTCCGGCAAAATCTGATACCTTAAAGGTGTAAAATTTTATTACTGAAAGGTCTTCCGAAGTAAGAGACTGCATGGCTTCGATCGCCTTAGGACCCTGAATAGCAAGTAAAGAATAATCTTCCGAGAGATCTTTCATTTCGGCATTCATACTATTGTGACTGCTGATCCAATTCCAGTCTTTTTCAATATTTGAAGCATTTACAACGAGTAACCACTGGTCTTCCTTTATTCTATATACAATAAGATCATCAACTATACCGCCCGTTTCATTTGGTAAACAGCTGTATTGTGCTTGTCCGTCGACTAATTTAGAAGCATCATTGCTGGAGACTTTTTGAATTAATTCTAATGCATTTGGACCCTCAATAAGGAATTCACCCATGTGTGATACATCAAAAACTCCAACCCCGTTTCTCACAGTTTCGTGTTCAGCATTAACTCCTTCGTAAGAAACCGGCATGTTGTAGTCGGCAAACGGTACTAATTTAGCTCCTAATTGTTCGTGTATATGTGTAAGTGCAGTATTTTTCATTCTAAAATGGATTGCTTAATAATGATTGCAAATGTATAAATTAAGGTCTATCTAACCATCAAAACTACTTCTAATTAAGAATAATTTTTATCGGGTATTTCTTATATCTTTTATTATTAAATTATGCTTCAGAATAATTCCGAAATTATTATACTCGATCTATATAACGCCATGATTTCTGTGGGTGTTGTTTCAAAAGTATTATTTTTACATTTCCGAAGAAAAAGCAATCATCGTTAAAATTATCCCCACTTACATTGGGAAGCACCTATGAAAATATTCTCTACTCAACAGCTTCAAGAAGCCGACAAGCAAACTACCGAAAAGCATGGAATTAGCTCAATAGATCTAATGGAAAATGCCGGAACTCAAATTTTTAACTGGCTCCATCAACGAATGCAAGGTGCACAGGTTCCTATTCATATTTTTTGTGGAATTGGGAATAACGGTGGAGACGGACTGGTCGTTGGGCGGTTACTTATTAACCATGGTTATAATGTGAATATTTACATTGCGAATTTCACTGACAAGCGTTCAAAATGTTTTTTAATCAATTATGATCGCGTTAAGGACATAACTAAAAAATGGCCTGTTTTAATGACTTCGGAAGAGGATTTCCCGGAGATCAACCCCGAAGATATTATTATAGATGCGCTCTTCGGGATAGGTCTGAACAGACCTCCTGAAGGTTGGGTAAAAGAGTTAATCCTTTATCTTAATAGTAAGAAGTCTTTTAAATTAGCGATAGATATCCCAAGTGGTTTATACGCTAATCAACCTGTGTCCGATTTTGAAGCGGTCTTAAGAGCTAATCATACACTTACCTTTCAAGCTCCAAAACTGGCCTTTTTCTTACCCGAAACCGGGAAGTTTGTGACTTACTTCGAGGTTTTGGATATTGGTTTAGATCCCGAGTATTTACATAATACTCAGGGTTTAGCGCAATTAATTGGAAAAATTGAAGCACAGCAGTTTTATCGACAGAGGGAAAAATATGCCCATAAAGGCAATTATGGTCATACGTTGATCATTGCAGGTAGTTATGGAAAAATTGGTGCCGCAACCTTGTCGGCTAAAGCAGCCTTCAGAATTGGTGCCGGTTTGGTAAGCTGTTTTGTTCCTGAATGTGGTTACAACATCATGCAAACATCGGTTCCCGAGGCGATGGTTTTAACTGATAAAGAAGATGATCTTATTACCGAGATCGAATATGATTTCGAGCCTTCGGCTATTGCGGTTGGAATGGGAATTGGAATAAAACCCGAGACGGTGAAGGCATTAAAAACCTTGTTAGCTAATACAGAAACTCCTTTGGTGATAGATGCCGATGCCTTAAATTGTATTTCAGAAAATAACGAGCTATTAGGATTACTTCCGAAACATTCAATACTTACACCGCATCCGGGCGAATTGGCACGGTTAATAGGGGAGTGGAACGATGATTATGAAAAAATAGAAATGGTTAAAGCATTTTCTAAGAAGTACGATGTTCTGGTTGTTGTTAAAGGGTCTAATACGCTCACTGTTTTAGCCGATGCAATTTATATAAATACCACGGGTAATCCGGGTATGGCAACGGCGGGAAGTGGTGATGCATTGTCCGGCGCAATCGCCGGTCTTTTATCACAGGGTTATGACCCACTTATGGCGGCAGTATTTGCAGTTTATTTGCACGGGAGTGCAGGGAATATCGTTGCGCAGGAAATTGGTTATGAGTCTGTGATGGCTGGTGATATAATTGACGCTTTTGGCGCTGCCTATTTAACATTGTTTGAACAGGAAACTCCTCCTCAGGAAAGTAAATAAAAAGACCTTTCAGAAGATATTAAAATTATCATACTAAAAGGTCTTAAGTGTGTTTTGTGTGATCTCTAAATCAATTCTTCGAGCATTTCGGTTAATTTTGGATCTGACGGGCGTGGTGCATCTGCCGAAATAATATTTCCTTCAGTATCTAAAATAATAAATCTTGGAATTCCCAGTATGCCATAGTCGGCCAAAAACTGCGATTTCCAATCGTTGTCGGCAAAAAGTTGAATCCCGCCCAATTCTTTTTCTTCGATCATCGATCTCCAAGTTTCGTATTCACTTTTTCTATCAATCGAAATACTCACGAACGCGACATTTTTAGACGAAAATTCTTTTTCTACTTCTTTTAAGGCAGGAATTTCTCTAATACATGGTCCACACCAGGTAGCCCAAACATCTATATAGATAATTTTTCCTTTAAGATCGTCCAGACTTGTAGTTCCACCTTTAAAATTTTCGTAATTAAAGGAGGGAGATGGGTTACCTTTGGTAATAGTTTTTAGCAGATCATATCTTGCTGTAATAGCAGCGAGATTATCGGAATTAGAATTACTTTTTTTATAAATATTATAAGCTTCGTCCAGGTTCTCATCAGGTTTTAAGCCAAACTCTAAAAAGTTAGTCATTAAGAGATCCTTGGCATATCCGTCGGGAAGATTCTCATCCACTTTCTTTAGGTAGCCTACAGTGCCGCTATCTCCGGCCAACCGACTGAAGTGAGTATTCAGCATATTTTGATAAGCGATAGAATTTCTGAAGGTGGTTGTGTCTGCAAAATTCACATCTTTAATGGGTTCATAAAACTTGCCGGATACTGTAAAATCCTTGTCTCCGGTTAAATATCGATGGTATTCTTCGTAAACTTCTAAATTGGTAGTGAACCCAAATTTATTTTCTCTGGATTCGAGATCAGTAAAATTCTCATTTGGAATTTTACTAACTTTTAAAAGGCTATCGTATTTCTCATTTTGTTTAATTAATTCTGCAGAGAACTCTTCTTCAGGGAGGCTATACATCTTCTCAAAATCCTTGTTTCCCTCATCCATTAAGAACTTTGTAGCCAGATAGTTGTTTTCGGCAGCCAGATCCCCGCCATACGCCAATGTTTCGTCAAAACGCATGGCATCAAGGTTTACAACTAAAGTTTTCCCTTTTTCAAGGTACATCGCTGTACGTTCTCTATTTATATAAAGTTCGTAATAGCCATTCTCTTTTATATCTAGTGTGTCTGCAAATTTTCCATCGGTGCCAATGGGTAATTTCGCTTCAAAATCCTTTCCACTTATGATGGCTTCCTCGGCTACACTGTTCTTTATCATTCCGTCAAAAATAACGTAAGAAGGTTTCTCTTCTTCCTGACAAGAAATAAGAAGAACCAATGCACTTAAAATTAATAACTGTTTCATTGAGAATATATTTAATACGGTAATTTAGAAATTTAAACAGGTAAATATAAATAATAAAACCTTAACTAGAATTTGGTATTTTTGCTATTCATGAATTTAAACTAGAAATGCAAGAAACTCACTATATCAGTACCGAGATCCTCGACCTCAAATTAATCCAGGAAATTACCTTCTCACAAAAAAAATTGGCGCTTTCGGAAGAGGCCGTTCTTAATATTCGAAAGTCTCATGATTATCTTTCAAATAAAATAAAGAACAACGATGTACCTATATATGGTATAAATACAGGCTTCGGTTCACTTTGTAATGTTAAAATTTCTTCTGAAAACCTTTCAAAGCTTCAGGAGAATCTGGTAATGTCTCATGCTTGTGGTACGGGCGAGTTTGTGGCTAAGCCTATTATTAAATTAATGCTATTACTAAAAATACAATCCCTTAGTTATGGCTATAGTGGAGTACAACTTGAAACAGTTGAGCGATTAATTCAGTTTTATAATAATGACATACTTCCAGTTATCTATTCACAGGGGAGTCTTGGCGCTTCGGGTGATTTGGCACCGTTGGCTCACCTGGCATTGCCACTTATTGGAAAAGGAGAAGTGTACGTAAACGATGCGATTGTTTCTTCCGAAGAAATTCTAAAAAAATACGATTGGGAACCCATAACTTTAAAGGCTAAGGAAGGATTAGCACTTTTAAACGGTACTCAGTTTATGAGTGCCTACGGAATACACATCTTATTAAGAGCACATAAAATTTCGTATTTAGCCGATCTTATTGGCGCTATTTCTGTCGATGCCTTCGATTGTAATATGAGTCCGTTCGATCCTTTAGTCCATTTGGTACGACCGCATCGCGGACAGGTAAAAACAGCAGAGCGTATTATAGAATTTCTGGAAGGCAGTGAGTTGGGGCTTTCAGAAAAGAAAAATGTGCAGGATCCTTATTCATTTAGATGTATTCCTCAGGTTCATGGTGCCAGTAAAGATGCTATAGTCTTTGCTACGAAAACATTTAAGACTGAAATCAATTCGGTTACCGACAATCCAAACATTTTTATTAAGGAAGACAAAATTATTTCCGGGGGTAATTTTCACGGACAACCATTAGCATTGGCTTTAGACTTTCTGGGAATCGCTTTATCCGAATTAGGTAGTATTTCGGAAAGACGTACCTATCAGTTGGTTTCAGGATTGAGGAATCTTCCTGCGTTTCTGGTGAATAATCCCGGACTTAATAGTGGTTTTATGATTCCACAGTACACTGCTGCAAGTATTGTGAGTCAGAACAAACAACTATCAACACCTGCATCGGTAGATTCTATCGTTTCGTCTAACGGACAAGAAGACCATGTGAGTATGGGAGCGAATTCTGCCACAAAGTGTCTAAAGATCATAGAAAATTTAGAAACTATTCTTGCAATTGAGTTAATGAATGCATCACAGGCTTTGGCTTTTAGGATGCCTAAGAAAACTTCACCATTTATCGAATCATTCCTGAAAACTTATCGTGGGGCGGTACCGTTTGTAAAAGACGACAGATTGTTGGCAACAGACATTCACATTAGCATTGGGTTTCTTCAGGAATTAGAAATTGACAGTGAAATTATTTTTACATAGAAATTTTGATAACTATTTAACTTAGAAGGCTTCATTCGAGGATAATAGTTCAGAATTAAAGTTGTATTATGCGGTAGTTAGCTACAATAGAAATAAAGTTATTAATCAATAGAAATTGAGAAGAGCTTATGTCAACTTATGATAATAACAAATCAAGATTCTTTCAAGGAATGGTTGACATTGGTGCTAAAAACAACTCTTCCATCACTGAAATCAGATATTTGCGCGTAACGAATATTGCTTCCATTTTAGGAGTAATTTATAATGCAATTTGGATGCTAATTGCATTTTTTCTCACAGACGCACTAATCATTTACGTGAGCAACACTTTGTTAGGATTGATGTTTCTAATGGCATTGATTTTTAACAGGAAAGGGTGGCGAGTCTTGGCTTCCATATGGCTTATTTTGGCATCTTATATGTCTCTTTTCTTGTTTCTTTATTTGTTGGGGTATTCCTCAGGCGTTGCAATCGTTTGTTTCCTAATTATTATCCTACCATACATGACTTTCCCTCGAAAGGCAAGGAATATAGCCCATGCTTTTAGTATGTTAGCTTGCCTCACATTGATTGTTACTGTGATATTTCAATCGAATATAACAGCTTATTTTGACGGATTAGATCCTTACATATCACAAATAGTGAATATCAGCATTACTGGATTCATTTGCCTCATACTCATATCGAGTATGTCTGTTTTAATTGATAAATCAGAGGAAACTTTAATGGTTGAAAAGAAAAAATCAGAAGATCTTCTCCACAATATTCTACCGGTAAATATAATTAGAGACTTAAAAGAAAGTGGTAAGACAATTCCGAAAAGACATAAAAATGTCTCTATCCTATTTACGGACTTTGAAGGCTTTACTGAGATTGTAGCATCTATATCGGCAATCACTTTGGTAGATGAACTCAATGACATTTTTGGTCAATTCGATGAAATAATGGAAGAAACGGAAGTTGAAAAGATTGAAACAATTGGAGATGCATATATGGCAGCGTGTGGCCTTGAAAAAGAAATGCCAAATAATGCTGCTAATTGTATTAGAGCAGCAAAAATGATGCAATCATACCTTGAGGAGAGAAATAAAAGCCATGAAATAAAATGGAGAATGAGGGTTGGTATACATTCAGGAACTGTAGTAGCAGGTGTTGTAGGTAAAAAGAAGTTTGCATACGACCTTTTTGGAGACACGATAAATATAGCCAGCAGAATAGAATCTGCTGGTGAGGCAGGTAAAATAAATATATCTTCTTCTACCTATGAACTGATTAAAAACGACTTTACATGTCTTTCTCGTGGAAAGATCTTTGCAAAGGGAAAAGGGGAATTGGAAATGTATTTTGTAAAATAAACTGTAGCTAACAAAGCATAAAAGCAATACGGGCAGGCCACGCCAAACTTGAACGGCCCCGATCTTAAGAAAATTAATGGTAATATGAACGCCGAAGGGCTCCGGGTCCGAATTGCGCTTTTCCGAGACCGTAAGTTGCTATAAAATACTAATCCTTATTTTTAGAAACAAGCTCGTAAGCCCATTTTATAGCATCGTTTATATTTGAAAATATCTCGAAGTCTTTGTTATAAAACTTTCGTTCGTACAGAGCATTTTCACTACTTAATTTGTCGAAAGAAACTACTGCGATACCTAAAAGGTTTTTAATTTCTGAAGTTGTTTTATAAGTAATGGGATCCACAGAATAGGAAAAATATCGATTGGTGATATAAACTAAGGGCTTCTCACTGAAGTTATCTTCAATAATGTCGATTAGATCTTTATTATTATCTGGAGATATAGTAGCACCTTCTTTAACCTGGTTTATTATAAATTCATCAAACACAAACATTTCGCAATATCCAAGATTGTAGTATTTAAGTTTCCCCATTTTTACCAGTGTTGAAGTGTTTTTAATAAAAATACCACCTTTTTATTAAACTAAAAAAGGTGGTATTCAATTTATGTTTGAAACGATAGTCTTTAAGACTCGGTTGCTTTCTTTTGCTTTTTGATCTTAACTGTTAATTCGTTTTTCTTTTCATCGAGATCCATTGTAATGGCATCACCTTCTCTTAGATTGGAATTGATAATTTCACCTGCCAGAGCATCTTCGATATATTTCTGGATCGCCCTTTTTAGCGGCCGTGCTCCGTATTCTTTATCAAAACCTTTATCGGCGATATAATCTTTAGCCTTTTCGGTTAGCGTAAGCTCGTAGCCAAGATCTCCAATTCTCGTAAATAGTTTATCCAATTCAATATCAATGATCTTGTGGATATCTTCCCGGTCTAACGCATTAAATACCATTACATCGTCTACACGATTCAGGAATTCCGGGGCAAAAGCCTTTTTAAGGGCATTTTCAATAATCGCTTTTGAATTTGCATCGGCCTGATTCTCTTTAGCAGCAGTCCCGAACCCAACTCCTTGTCCGAAATCCTTCAGTTTTCTTGCCCCAATATTCGAGGTCATAATGATGATGGTATTTCTAAAGTCGATGGTGCGACCTAAACTATCGGTTAAATGTCCGTCGTCTAATACTTGTAGAAGCATATTGAACACGTCGGGGTGCGCCTTTTCAATTTCATCAAGCAATACAACGGCATAAGGTTTTCTCCTTATCTTTTCGGTTAACTGTCCACCTTCTTCATAACCAACGTATCCCGGAGGTGCTCCAATTAAGCGTGATATGGCGAATTTCTCCATATATTCACTCATATCTATTCTAACCAATGCAGTTTCCGAATCAAATAATTCACGCGCTAATACTTTAGCTAGTTGTGTTTTTCCAACTCCTGTCTGACCTAAAAATATAAACGAACCTATTGGTTTATTTGGGTCTTTGAGTCCGGCGCGATTTCGTTGAATCGCCTTAACGACTTTTGCAACGGCTTCATCCTGCCCAATCACTTTACCTTTGATGCGCTCCGGCAATTCGGCTAGTTTGTTACTTTCGGTTTGAGCAATTTTATTTACCGGAACACCTGTCATCATCGAGATCACTTCAGCAACATTTTCTTCTGTCACTGTTTCTTTGTGTAATTTCGATTCATTTTCCCAGGCTTCCTGCGCAGAAGTCAACTCTTTCTCAAGATTCTTTTCATCATCTCTTAATTTAGCTGCTTCTTCGTATTTCTGTTTTTTAACAACCGAGTTCTTCAGTTCTCGCACCTCTTCCAGTTTCCCTTCAATCTCTAAAATTTTGTCGGGTACATTGATGTTGGTGATATGTACCCGTGATCCTGCTTCGTCCATAGCGTCAATAGCTTTGTCCGGAAGGAAACGCTCGGTCATATATCGATTTGTTAATTTAACACATGCTTTTAAGGCATCGTCGGTATAAATAACATTATGGTGTGATTCGTACTTGTCTTTTATATTCTGAAGTATTTCTATGGTTTCCTCTACAGAGGTAGGCTCTACCAATACCTTCTGAAAGCGACGTTCTAAAGCGCCATCTTTTTCAATATACTGACGATACTCATCGAGTGTTGTTGCTCCTATACATTGAATCTCACCTCTTGCTAAGGCCGGTTTAAACATATTTGAAGCGTCTAAAGAACCAGTCGCTCCACCTGCACCAACAATAGTATGAATTTCATCAATGAAGAGAATAATATCGTCGTTCTTTTCCAACTCATTCATCACGGCTTTCATCCGTTCTTCGAACTGTCCACGATATTTTGTTCCTGCTACAAGGCTGGCAAGGTCGAGTGTTACAACGCGCTTATCGTATAATATTCGAGAAACTTTTCGCTGTACGATACGAAGTGCTAATCCTTCAGCTATTGCCGATTTACCCACACCGGGTTCACCAATAAGTAGTGGATTATTCTTCTTTCTTCTACTTAAGATTTGTGAAACTCGTTGAATTTCACTTTCACGGCCAACAACAGGATCGAGTTTACCCTCTTCTGCCATTACTGTAAGATCTCTTCCGAAGTTATCTAAAACAGGAGTTTTCGACTTTTTATTTGTTTTAGTAGTTCCTCCTGTAAATAAATTCTCCTTGTCCCCATCTTCTGCAGATGTATCATCATCATTTGGAAATGATTCAGACGTTGGGCTGTCTATATAATCTTCGTCGTTTGATATCATAATTTTAAATTGATCTTTAACACCATCATAATCCACTTTCATTTTATTCAACAACTTGGTCGTTGGGTCATTTTCATTTCTTAGAATACACAATAATAAATGAGCCGTATTAATTGACGAACTCTGAAATAATTTAGCTTCTAAGAAAGTAGTTTTTAATGCACGCTCCGCCTGGCGTGTTAAGTGAAGATTCTTTTTGTCATTTCCACTAACACCAGCACTTGGATTGGCAGGGCTTAATATTTCTACTTTACGACGAAGATGATTTAGATCTACGTCTAATGCATTCAATATAGTTACAGCCTTGCCATTACCATCACGAAGCAACCCAAGCATTAAATGCTCAGTTCCTATAAAATCGTGACCTAACCGCAATGCTTCTTCTTTGCTATATGCAATTACATCCTTTACTCTTGGGGAAAAATTATCATCCATAAATTTGCGTTCCAATACCTCTAAAATTAATAAAATTACTGAGAATAAGGCAAAAACTGTTCCTTATTTAGATGGTTGGTAGTAAAAGGACAAAAAAACTAACTTAATTCAAAGTAATACTAACGATAGTTATTAACGAAATAGTGCTTCATTTTTGTTAATAAAATCGTGAATAACACCCCTTAAAAACACCTGTGAAAGCTTCAAAATAGTGTATCTTGCTTCATTAGATTTTTAACAGTAATTAAAGATAATATTTTATGGCTGAAGGCGAAAAATTAATCCCTATCAACATTGAAGATGAAATGAAATCGGCTTACATCGATTATTCGATGTCGGTCATTGTGTCACGTGCATTGCCAGATGTAAGAGATGGCATGAAGCCGGTTCATAGACGTGTTCTCTTCGGAATGCATGAATTAGGAATTCGCGCTACTGGCGCTCATAAGAAGTCGGCTAGAATCGTTGGAGAAGTATTAGGTAAGTATCACCCTCATGGCGATACGTCGGTATATGATGCAATGGTTAGAATGGCTCAGGAATGGAGTCTGCGATATATGCTCGTTGACGGGCAGGGTAACTTTGGTTCGATAGATGGAGATAGTCCGGCAGCAATGCGTTATACCGAAGCGAGAATGCAGAAGATATCTGAAGATATGCTCGCAGATATAGACAAAGAAACTGTTGACCATCAATTAAACTTTGATGATACGCTACAAGAACCGAAAGTTCTTCCAACGAGAGTACCCGGATTGCTTATTAATGGAGCATCTGGAATAGCCGTGGGTATGGCAACCAATATGCCGCCTCATAACTTAACTGAAGTTATTGACGGAACCATCGCATATATCGAGGATAACAATATCGATATTGATGGGTTAATGCAACATATAAAAGCTCCCGACTTTCCAACGGGTGGAATTATTTATGGATACGACGGTGTAAAAGAAGCTTTTCATACGGGAAGAGGTCGTGTAGTAATGAGAGCAAAAGCTGCTTTTGAAGAGGTAAACGGAAGAGAATGTATAGTTGTTTCTGAAATTCCTTATCAGGTCAATAAGGCAGATATGATTAAAAAGACTGCCGATTTGGTCAATGAGAAGAAAATTGAAGGTATATCGAATATCCGTGATGAAAGTGATAGAAACGGAATGCGAATCGTCTATATCCTGAAACGCGATGCTATTCCAAACATCGTTTTAAATACTTTATATAAGTATACGGCACTTCAGTCTAGTTTTAGTGTTAATAATATCGCACTGGTTAAGGGAAGGCCTCAAATGCTTAACTTAAAGGAACTGATTCACTATTTTGTCGAGCACCGCCATGAAGTGGTAGTTCGCAGAACCGAATATTTACTTAGAAAGGCTAAGGAAAGAGCACATATCCTTGAAGGACTTATCATTGCTTCAGATAATATTGATGAAGTAATAAGGTTGATCCGTGCTTCTGCAAATGCAGATGAAGCGAGAGAAGCATTGATAAATGCTTTCAAACTTACCGAAATACAAGCCAAAGCGATTGTAGAAATGAGGCTTCGTCAGTTAACAGGTCTTGAACAAGACAAGTTACGTAGCGAATACGAAGAGTTAATGAAAACAATTGCCGATTATGAAGATATTCTTGGAAACAAGGACAGAAGAATGGAAATCATAAAAGAAGAGCTTCTTGAAATAAAGAATAAGTACGGTGATGAGCGTCGCTCAACTATCGAATATGCAGGTGGGGATGTAAGTATTACAGATCTTATTGCAGACGAACAAGTAGTACTTACCATTTCTCATGCCGGATATATAAAGCGTACTTCGCTCACAGAATATAAAACTCAAAATAGAGGAGGAGTAGGTCAGAAGGCTTCAGCAACAAGAAATGAAGATTTCTTAGAGCATCTTTTTGTTGGAACCAATCACCAATATATGCTATTCTTTACGCAAAAAGGAAAATGTTTCTGGATGCGGGTATTTGAAATTCCAGAGGGAAGCAAAACATCTAAAGGACGAGCCATTCAGAACTTAATAAATATTGAGCCGGATGACAAAGTGAAAGCCTTCATTTGTACGCAGGATCTGAAGGATGAAGAATATATCAATAATCATTTCGTGATCATGGCTACCAAGAAAGGGCAGGTGAAAAAAACTCCTTTAGAGCAATACTCTCGTCCTAGAACCAATGGTATTAATGCCATCACGATCAAAGATGACGACGAACTACTGGAAGCAAAACTTACCACAGGTGACAGTCAGGTGATGTTAGCCGTAAAATCCGGGAAGGCGATTCGGTTTGAAGAAGAGAAAACCAGACCTATGGGTAGAAATGCTTCAGGGGTTAGAGGAATCACACTGGGAAGCAAAGATGATGAAGTTATTGGGATGATCGCCGTGAACGATATGGAGTCTGATATATTGGTAGTTTCGGAGAATGGTTATGGAAAACGTTCAAGTATAGAAGATTACCGAATTACGAACAGAGGTGGTAAAGGAGTAAAAACCATTAATGTTACAGAAAAAACCGGTAATTTAGTATCTATTAAAAACGTAATGGATGAAGATGATCTAATGATCATTAATAAATCCGGAATTGCAATAAGAATGGCAGTCTCTGATCTTAGAGTAATGGGACGTGCAACACAGGGAGTACGTTTAATTAAAGTAAGAGGTGAAGACTCTATCGCTGCTGTTGCGAAAGTAATGCAGGAAGATGATGAAGATCTGGCAGATCTTGATGAAACTGAAGACGCAACAGACAATGGCACTACTATTGATAATAGTGATACCGAAACGGAAAATAACGAATAAACATTAAAACCATAGAAATGAAAAAACAAATTATAGTAGCAGGAGCTTTTATGCTAACCGCTATTGCATTTGGTCAAAAAAAGGAGATTAAAAAGGCTGAAAAGGCTCTTGATGACAAGAACACCATGGAAGCTGTTTCGTATATTAAGCAGGCCGAAGCTTTATTAGATGGTGCCGATGATGCTTTAAAGGCACAATTTTATGTAATTAAAGGTGATGCATACCTTGCAGATGCAACTGTAAAAGATTTTGCCAAGATGCAGGAGGCAGCAGAAGCGTATAAATTAGTAGAAAGCCTGGATTCTAAAGGGAAATATACTAAAAGAGCAAAAGACGGAATTCAGAATCTACGGGTAAAGCTAGTAAATAGTGCTGTTGCAGATCAGAATGCTCAAAATTATGAATCTGCGGCACAAAAACTATACACTAGTTACACTATTAAAAAGGATACGTCCGATTTATATTACGCGGCGGGAAATGCGGTAAATGCACAAGATTACGCTACAGCTTTAACATACTATGAAGAGTTGCTCGATATGGGTTATACCGGAATTAGAACCGAGTATGTTGCGATAGATCTTGAAACCGGAAAGAAAGTAGCTTTCCCTTCAGAAGCAGATAGAAATGCAGAAATGCTTACAGGGAAATATACAAATCCTTCCGAAGAAGATGCACCATCTGCTAGAGGCGATATTTTGCGTAATGTAACTCTTATTTATATCAGTCAAGGTGAAAATGAAAAAGCACTAAAAGTAATGAAAGATGCCCGTGCCGAAAATCCGGATGATCTTTCGTTAATTCGTGCCGAAGCAGATATGGCTTACAAAATGGGAGATATGGCTAAGTACAACAGCCTAATGAGCGAAGTTGTGGCTTCAGACCCAAATAACCCCGAGTTGTATTACAACCTAGGAGTTGGTAGCGCAGAGCTTGGTGAAAAGGAAAAAGCAATGGGTTATTACAAAAAAGTAATTGAGCTTGATCCTGAGTATGCACCCGCTCATATTAATACTGCCGTTTTAATTCTTTCTAAAGAATCTGAGTTAAACGAGCAAATGAACGCTTTAGGAACTTCGAAAGCAGATTACAAGAAATATGACGAATTAAAAGAGGTAAAAACAGAACTATATAGATCTGCACTACCGTATTTAGAGAAAGCAGTAAGTCTTCGTCCCGACAATGTTGAGATCGTTAGAACGTTGATGGGAATTTATAGTCAGTTAGGTCAGGACGATAAATTTAAAGCTATGAAAGCACGTCTTGCCGAAATGGAAGGAGGACAATAAATATATCCTAAAAGTTAAAAAAGCCTGTAATTATTTATTACAGGCTTTTTTTATTATTTAATAATTCGCTTAATGACCCGAAGTTTATGCGTATGTGCACGAACATCGTAATTAAAGATCCCGCTGTGATCAATACGGTCTATTCTCACTTTTCCATGGGCATGAATAATGTAATTGTCTTTCATAATAATACCTACATGAGTAATAGCGCCTTCGTTGTTATCGAAAAATGCAAGATCCCCCGGTTCGCTTTCTTCAATAAAACTTAAAGCCTCGCCTTGAGTCGCTTGTTCACTGGCATCCCGTTTTAATTTATAGCCATTTAATTTGTAAACCATTTGCGTAAAACCGCTGCAATCAATTCCGAAGGGAGTTTTCCCACCCCATAAGTAAGGAGTGTTGAGATAAATCAATGCAGTTTCAATTATGTGTTCCTTCGGAAATTTTTCAGAAATAAATTTACCTTCAAAGCTATGCTCTAATAATGAACAACCCTTCAGATTGCTCCCAATGCAAATGGAAAGTAATTGTTTTTCCGAAGTAGTAATAAAATCTACAAGGTCTGAAGACATCTTTGAAGGTAGCCCCTTGAAATGATCGTAATTTTCTTCGGAAATTGTAAGAAATTGCTTGTTGTCCATCCATCCCTCATAACCATCGAAGGTAAGGCGAATCCGACTCCACTTTTTTCTGATCTCTAAAACCTTGAAAAGTTCGCCATAAAGCACCTGACTTACCATTTCACTGGTGTCTGCCGCTTCTGCGCGCAATGGAACAACACTTAAATTACAAATTCCGTAGTTCATTCTGGGAGACCGAACAAAAATTATTTTCTTTCAATCACCATAGCCGAAGCACCACCGCCACCATTACAGATCGCTGCCGCACCAATTTTGGCATTATTTTGTTTTAATACATTCAGTAATGTGATCACAATTCGAACACCACTACATCCCAATGGGTGACCCAAAGAAACAGCACCACCATTCACATTAACATTACTATCATCAAGTCCTAATATTTTCATATTTGCTAAGCCAACAACCGAAAATGCTTCATTAAATTCGAAGTAATCAACATCATCTTGTGATATTCCGGCTTTTGCTAATGCCTTCGGAAGCGCCTTAGACGGTGCGGTTGTAAACCACTTTGGTTCATTCGCAGCATCGGCGTAGCTCTTAATAGTTGCCAAAGGAGTAAGTCCTAATTCTGAAGCTTTATCTGCAGACATTAGGATCATCGCTCCGGCACCATCATTAATGGTAGAAGCATTGGCAGCAGTAACAGTTCCATCTTTACTGAAAGCAGGACGTAAGGAAGGGATCTTATCCATTTTTACATTCTTAAACTCTTCGTCTTCAGAGACAATCACAGGTTCTCCACGTCTTTGAGGAACTTCTACAGGTACAACCTCGTCGGCAAATTTTCCTTCACTCCATGCCTTTGCAGATCGATTGTAAGATTCAATAGCAAAATCATCCTGATCTTCTCTCGAAAAGTTGTACTCGCTAGCACACAGATCTGCACAAACCCCCATTGCATTATGGTCGTAGGCATCAACCAAACCATCTTTTTGCATCCCGTCCACCAAAGTAGCAGGACCAAATTTATGTCCGTTACGCATATGAACATAGTGAGGAATATTACTCATGCTTTCCATTCCGCCGGCAACTACGATGTCGGCATCACCAAGTGCAATTGTTTGAGCAGCATGCATTAAGGCTTTCATTCCGGATGCACACACTTTATTTACAGTAGTACAAGGTACAGTATCGGGAATACCGGCTCCCAGCGCCGCCTGTCTTGCGGGTGCTTGTCCGACCCCTGCCTGAACTACATTCCCCATAAAAACTTCCTGTACTTTAGAGGGGTCAAGATTGATCTTTTCTAACGCACCTTTTATAGCTGTAGAACCCAATTGAGTTGCGGAAAGAGAAGAAAGACTCCCCATAAAACTTCCAATAGGTGTTCTTGCTGCGGCTACAATTACTACTTCTTTGCTCATTATATGTGTATTTTCTAATTATTATGAAAGAACCACCTGATAAAAACTATTGTCAATACGTACTTAAGTCGGCGGTATTTAAGGCTGCAAATTTACGTATTTATAACGTAATTATCAATCTTTGCTTGTCGAGGTTTTGGGATTAATCAATCCTTATTTATACCTTTACTTTTCGTTATTCTGTGTATGAAAAACATCTTCGCTTCCTTAACTAACAATCAGTCCCTGATTTACAAGGCGTTTCTTTTTGTTGCTGCAACACTATTAATAATCTATCTCCTTCCAAAAGGGGGGCAGTTTAAGTATAATTTTCAGAAGGGAAAGCCCTGGCAATACGAAAATCTATACGCTCCTTTTAGTTTTACTATTAAAAAGAATAGTGAAGCGATTGAAAAAGAGAAAGAAGCGATTCGTTTAAATGCAATCCCTTTCTTCGATTATAATGAGAACGTTGTAAAAGACAGTGAATCGAAATTTTTATTGTTATTGGAAGAGACTTATGTTGACAGCCTTTTTGAAACTTCAAAAAATACGATTAAGGCCGTAGGAAGGAATATTCAGAAGGACGTATATACTAATGGTGTTATCAATGAAATTTACCCATATTCCGAAGATAAACTTATCTATCTTAAAAAGGGAAATGAATTTGAAGAGCATACCTATACACAGTTTTTCAGAAAAGAAAACCTCGATAACAAAATAAGTTCTATAACTTCTCAAATATCTGATACCGCCTCAAGGGAGTTATTAAAGAAGCTTTTAAACAGGACCATTGAACCTAATGTGAGTCTTAATTCTAAACTTACCGAGGGTGCGATAACTTCCGAGATAAAGGCCATAAACCCTAATAGAGGAATTATTGAAAAAGGAGGGAGGGTAATTGCCAAAGGAGAAGTTGTAGAAGGTGATAAGTATCAAATATTGAACTCCTTAAAGGCTGAATACGAATCTCAAGTCTGGAGTAAATCCAACTATTATTGGTTAATTATTGGTTATTCCTTACTAGTGTCCCTAGTATTTTTAATGCTTTTTCTATTTCTGAATAAGTATAGAAAAGAAACATTCGATAATAACACGAAGGTTACTTTTATATTTTTCAACATTATTTTGATGGTATTTTTAACTACGATCGTGGTTAAAGAAGTAGGTGCGGCCTATGTATATGTGGTTCCACTGTGTATTTTACCTTTAATATTGAAGGCGTTCTTCGATCCCAGGCTCGGACTTTTCGTTCACGTGCTAACAATATTGTTGTTAGGATTTATTGTTCCAAATAGTTTTGAGTTTATGTTCCTTCAAACGATTGCAGGAATAGTAACGATCTTAACTGTTTCAGAGTTATATAAACGGGCAAATTTGTTTATTTCGGTTGGACAAATAACACTTATTTATATAATAGGGTATTTCGCGTTCTTTTTAATTCAGGAAGGTAATATTCAGGAGATAGAGTGGAAGACCTTTGGGTATTTCGTCATCTGTGGTTTAGCGACGCTTTTTGCTCATCCGCTTATCTACTTTTACGAAAAGATCTTTGGTTTGGTCTCCGATGTTTCCCTGTTAGAATTAAGTGATACCAATTCGAAATTATTAAAAGAGCTATCTAATAAGGCTCCCGGAACATTTCACCATTCTTTAAATGTGGCAAATCTATCTGAAGCTGCCGCTAATGAAATAGGGGCTAATTCGATGTTGGTTAGGGTAGGGGCGCTCTATCACGATATTGGCAAGATGACCAATCCCACGTATTTTACCGAAAATCAGGTGAATTCTATAAACACTCACAATGAGCTCGACCCAAAGGAGAGTGCGAGAATCATTGTGGATCATGTTATAAACGGGATAGAGATAGCACGTAAGAACAATTTGCCCGATAGGGTTATTGATTTTATTAGAACACATCACGGTACGAGTGTTGTTTATTACTTCTATAAAAAAGAAAAGGAGATCAATGGGACCGCAAATAAAGCCGATTTTGAGTATCCCGGACCCATTCCGTTTTCAAAAGAAACAGCTATTCTTATGATGGCAGATAGTGTAGAAGCGGCTAGTAAAAGTTTAAAGGAACCCACCTCTGCTAAAATTGACAGCTTTGTGGAAAAGATCATCGACAATCAGATGGAACAAGGTCAGTTTTTAAATTCGAACATTACTTTTAAAGAAATACAGACCATCAAGAAGGTCTTAAAAAAGAAATTAAAAAATATCTATCACTTACGTGTTGAGTATCCCGAATAATTATCTGTGTTAATATTTTAATAATAATTCAAAATATTAACATAAATGGTTAATTCTGTGCAAAGATTAGTTAATATTTGAAGGATATACCTTGCAAATTCATAATTTTGGTTTGAATCAAAAAAACCATAAATATGTCTTTATTAACCATAATCTTAAACATTTTAATTCCACCCTTGGCGGTGTTCTTAAAACATGGATTAAGCACAACATTTCTAATAAATTTAATTCTAACCCTAATTTTTTGGCTACCGGGCGTTATACATGCCTTTGTAGTGAATGACTAATTAATAACCATTAAAAAATAAACACATGAAAAAGATAATACCATTTGTAGTAATAGCACTACTAGTAACAACAAGTTGTAATGTAGATAAAAAAGGAAGTGTTGAACTTCCCGAAGTAGAAGTTGATGTTGAAGAAGGAAATCTTCCTTCATTCGATGTTGATTGGGCAGATATAGACGTAGGTACCCGAACCGAAATGGTGACCGTTCCAAAAGTAAAAGTTGTCATGGAAGAGGTTGAAGTTGAAGTACCTGTTATAGATGTCGATATGCCCGATGAAGACAAAGAACAGATGAGCATCGTTGCAGAGGCTGAAGTAGATGGAACCGAGCACGAAATTACCATTCAAGAAATAAGAGCAACAAATAATCGACTTTATGTTATTTCAACATTGGAGTCTCTTAATAATGACTTGGGTGATGAAGTAATTAGAGTTCAGGATCAAGTCGAATTAAATGCACCTGATCTGGATATAAAGCATATTATCGTTGGAAATAAGCCAAATAGAAGCTTTAATAACAGATACTCTTATGTTTCAAGTATGGATAACCTTCCGGAATCTGCAAAAAACGCGCAGGTAATTTATAAAAGATAAAGACTTTATTGGTTGGTTTTGCGAAGACCGTTCCTAATTTATTTTAGGGATGGTCTTTCAGTTTTTTATCTGAGTCCCATATTCGCTGGGAGAACATTTATATTCTTCTTTAAAACATTTAGTAAAGTACGATGGGGTGTTAAATCCAACTGAGTATCCAATTTCAGCGATGGTAAGATCAGACTCCTCCAAAAGGTTTATCGCCAATTTTAAGCGTTGGGATCTAATAAATTCTGAAGTACTTAAACCGGTTAATGCTTTAAGTTTCCTATGTAGTTGCATTCTGCTTAATCTAAGGTCTTTAGCGAATTCTTCCGAAGTAAAACTTGAAGACGTTATTTTTGTATCGATCACTTTCTGAACATTTTCCAAAAATTCTTCATCGGCAGGAACAATCGCTATGTCACTTGGTCTTAAGTATACATTCTGACTGTATCTTTCCCGAAGTAACCTTCTGGCGTTTATAATATTTATAACTTTTTGTTTTACGATTTCGGCATTAAAAGGCTTGGTAATATAATCGTCAGCCATATTTTTAAGGCCTGTAAGTTCGCTTTGGTCATCAACTTTTGCTGTGACCAGGATAATTGGAATATGACTCGTTCTTGTATCGGTTTTAAGCGTATTGCATAACTCTATTCCATTTTTATGAGGCATCATGATATCGCTAATTATGAGATCGGGAATTGATTTGATCGCCTTTTTAATTCCAATAAGTCCGTCACTACCCTCAATAACTTTATAGGTTTCAGTAAAAAGAGAAACCAGATACTTTCTAACTTCGATATTGTCTTCAACGATTAAAATCAAGGGTTTTTCCGACTTCTCTTCGGAAAATATTTCTGAAGTTTTACTGGGAACGAAATCGAACTTGGGACTGTCTTTTATTATTTCATTGGCATTGTAGTTTTCTTTACTTATCGGAATCTCTATTAAGAATGAAATTAAGTTAGGTTTTATTTTTTCTACTGAAACTTTCCCTTCGCACAGTACGGTTAATTCTTTTATTAATGAAAGGCCGATTCCCACTCCTTCCGAATTTCTATCCACCTGATAGAAACGTTCGAACAGTTTATCCATATCTGAAGCGCTTAAATTCTCCGCCACATTCTGAAGAGTCAGTGACATGTGCCCGTTACTCTTCTTAGCTCCAAAAAATACAGCAGTATTTTCCGGCGCGTATTTAATAGCGTTCGATAAAAGATTAAATACGATCTTTTCAACAATATCTTTATCATACCATGCCTCATCGAACTCATCTATTTGGGTTGCGATTGATAAGCCCTTGTCGTTTGCCTGATGCGTAAAAGCTTCTATAATTTGTGACAAATGAGCATTTAGGTCATAACTTCCCACTTGAAGTGTTACAGCCTTCGATTCCAATTTAGAAAGATCCAACAACTGATTAACTAAACTAAGCATACGTTGAGAACTAGCTTCAATAATAGATAAGGATCTCTTATTTCTATCAGAGATCTCTGCCTTGGCTAATAATTCATTAACCGGACCCGAAATTAGGGTAAGTGGTGTTCTAAATTCATGAGAAATATTAGTGTATAACTTCGATTTAAGTTCGTCTAACTTCTTTAAACGTTCCGTTTCCTGGGATTCTAATTGAAGTCTTACTTGCATCTGCCAACGCCATTTAAGATATTTATATAAAAGATAAAGCGCTATATGAAAGGCTAGTATATAAGCAACTTTTGCAACTGTAGTTAAATACCATGGAGGCCTGATAGTGAAAGAGTAGGAAGCCGGAGTAGTATCCCAAATACCGTCATAATTACTACTAAGTACTTGAAATTGATACTCTCCCGAAGGTAAGTTCGTATATCGGGCAAAATTAGTATTTGATGCCTTAGACCAGGTGTTGTCGTAATTAGTTAGTTGATATTTATAGTGATTTCGCTCTGGTTGAGAAAAGTGCAGGCCGGCAAAGCTAAAAGTAATCGTATTCTCCTTATATCCGTATTCCGAATCAGACGTCATAGGTATTTCCTCATCAAATATTTCAATTTTTGAAATGATTGTTTTTGGCGGAACAGGGTTTTTAGAAAGTTCCTCGGGTTTAAACCAGTTTATTCCATTGAGCCCACCAAAATAAAGGACACCGTTTTTATCTTTATGAGAAGCACCGGTATTAAATTCCATAGCCTGTAATCCATCATAGGTGTCATAGTTAATAATTTCGGTGTTCCCTGTGTTTTTATCTATAGAAAACCTTGAAATTCCTCGGTTTGAACTGAGCCAAAGGTTTCCTGTGGCATCAGGTAAAATAGAATAGATGACATTATTGGGAAGCCCATCTTCTTTAGAGTATGTATAGAAAGTGGCATTTTGTGTGTTAAAAGCCTGTAAACCTTTTCCATTGGTTCCAATCCACAAAGTAGGGTTCTCGTAATACAACGATTTTATACTTTCTATACTTTTATTAGAATAATTGAAAAATGTTTCTTCGTTCGTTAGAAATTTACTCAAGCCATTATTTTCCGTTCCAATCCATAACACCCCGGGTTCGGCTTCTATAATTGTTCGAATATTGTTACCCGATATAGCTCTTAAATCATTGGCGTCGTGTGTATATTGACCCACTACACCTTTATGAGGATCAAATTGAATTAAGCCCTTGTCTCTTGTACCCAACCAATAATGATTAAAACTATCTTTAAATATGCACCATATCGTTGTGGCGGGAAGGGAAGGCGATGTATTTTCATTATAATGTTTAAAAATGCCATTTTGCAATATAGCCAAGCCTTCATCCTGCATTCCAATCCACAGTTTATCTTTTTCCGATAACAAACTCATCACCCTATTGGAAGGAATACTGTTTTTATTCTGCGGATCATTTTTATAGCTTCTGAATTCGTTCTTGTCGGGGTCGTATTTAGTGAGTCCTTTCCCCGATGTCCCTATCCAAAAGTGCCCGGCATCATCAATTACCAGGGAACGAGCTACAGCCACGTCTGCATAATCGGGAATTTCAGAATTAGTTAGAGAATTAAACTTATTGAGGTTTTCATCGTAATAGCTCAGTCCTGCGCCGTCTGTGCCAAACCAAATAGTACCCGAATAATCTTCCACGATTGAAAGTATATCATTGTAATGAATGGACTTCGGATTGCTGGAGTTTAATCTAAAATTCGTGACAGTATTTCTGCTGAAGTCGATTAAGTAGGCTCCATTTCCGTAGGTCCCAACCCATAAACGATTCTTCGAATCAACCAACAGAGATTCTATGTTTAGATCTATGGGAAGTATGTTTTTAGAATTGAACCCCTGAAACCGTTTAAAAATACCGGATTCATTTATATATAGACCTTCCCCAAATGAACCTACCCATAGGCGGTTATTCTGGTCTGTAGCGATACTTCCAAAATTCACCTTTGGTTTAGCTCCAAGAAATGAAAACTGCTTATAATCTAAAGTAGAATTATTAATTTCAAAAACCGACTCACTTGCTGCGACTATAATGTTACCATTATATTCGGAAATTGCGAATATTTCCTTTAATACATCTTCATTCTTCAGAATTTGTAAAGTATCCTTAGATCTATTTCCAATCTTGTATAATCCATTGCCGTAAGTTCCTATCCAGGTTTCCAGCTTTCTATCTTGAAAGATCGTGCTAGCGCTTCTAAATTTTCTTACCTTCTGAAAACTATCTAATTCTGTATTAAACTTTTCCAGGACTCCATCTTTCGTAATTATATAAAGTTTGTTCTGCCTGTCCACATAAACTTTTCCCAGTTTACTGTAATCTTCTTTTGTAATATCTTCAAATAATTTCTGATAGTACTTATAAGTAATACCATCATACTTATTTAGCCCGTCCTGCGTGGCAAACCATAAGTAGCCAATACTATCCTGTGCTATGCTAACCACACTATTTTGAGACAATCCGTCGTTTACCGATAATTGTTTAAAAATAATCTGTTTCTGTGTTTGTGAACAAAGTCCCACAGTAAACAAAAACAACAAAAAAGGAAAAGTTTTGATCAGCTTCATACGATTGTATCGAGAATTCAAGCTAAAATTACTAATTAATATATAATGAAGGCTTTGCCCTTCAATATTTTATAAAATATCTATTATCTCACTGAGGTGGAAGAAAGAATTTTTAGAAATTAATTTTCTCTTAACATCTCGTGTTAATGTGTAATAAAATTCTTCTGAAACTTGATTTCATAATTTAAATTAGTAATAAAATTTAAAATTGCATTAATCATGAAGAACTTAAAAGATCTATTTGAACACGAATTAAAAGATTTGTATTCTGCAGAGAAACAATTAGTCGATGCGCTACCAAAAATGGTTCAGGCAGCATCCGATCAAATATTACAGGAAGCCTTTTCGGGACACCTGGAAGAAACTAAAACTCAATTACAACGTATTAAAGAAGTTTGTGATGAGTTAGATGTAAATCCGGGTAATACCAAATGTGACGCTATGGAAGGGTTAATTGAAGAATGTGAAGGTATGATCAAGGAGGATGCAGAATCTGATGTAAAAGATGCCGGACTTATCGCTTGCGCTCAAAGAGTAGAGCATTATGAAATTTCTGGATATGGTACTGCTGTTCGTTTCGCCAAGGAACTGGGATATGATGCTATCGCCAAGAAGCTGCAATCCACTTTGGATGAGGAATATAACGCAGACAATAAATTAGACAAGTTAGCTGAAGGCAGACTTAATAACAAGGCTTTAGCATAATATAAAAAATAACCAAAAGGCTCGAAGTTCGAGCCTTTTTTTAAATCTTTAAAAATGGAAAAATGGTTTAATGCTACACCTACCTCTTTGTTAGCAATAGTAATAAGTTGTATAGGAATTTACGTGGCCGTGATTCTTTTCACTAGAATTTTTGGAAAAAGAAGTTTTTCAAAAATGTCAAGTTTTGATTTTGCCATGACCGTAGCCGTAGGATCGATCATTGCAACAACTATTTTGTCCGAATCAGTTTCCTTGCTACAAGGTTTGGTAGGCTTGTTAACAGTTTATATTCTACAACTCACAGCAGCTTTTTTTAGACGTTGGAAACTCTTTAGAAAAATAATAGACAACGAACCTTTGTTATTGATGGATCGGACAAAAATATTAGAAGACAATCTTCGTAAGGCAAGGGTTACAAAAGGTGATCTTAGATCTAAATTAAGAGAGGCAAACGTATTAGAGTTAAATGAAATTAGAGCCGTAGTGTTCGAAACCACCGGTGATATAGTTGTACTTCACAGTAGCGACTCTGATAGGTCTTTAGAAGAATGGTTGTTAAAAGACGTAATCAAAGATTAACTATGGATTGGGTAACAGCCTTAGGAATTGTTGCGGGTATTTTCACTACCTCAGGAGTTGTACCACAATTAGCCAAGGCGATAAAGACCAAAGAAGTTAATGATTTGTCACCGTTTATGTTCTTTATTCTTCTCTGCGGTGTATTTATGTGGGTAGTTTATGGTATACAGAAACAGGACATGCCTATCATATTAATGAATAGTATATCGTTTATTTTAAATTCCGTGATGTTACTCCTTTACTTTTTATTTAAAAATAAGAAGTAAGAATATTATCAGTCAAAATAGCTGTTAAGCTGAAAGTTATATGAGCTATAATTAACTGAGAATAAAAGACCTTAAAATTAATTTTTGGACGTGTAAAATATTTAAACATTAATTTCCATCCTAACACTCCGATCAATCCAGCTAAAATTCCGAAGAAAAAACCATTAATATAGGTTCTCTCTAAGGTTGTAAAAAACCAAATCGCTTCGTAAAAAAGCAGAAAAATTATTCCAATAGAATAATGCGTTATCCATCCTAATAAATTCGAGTTAAATTTTTTCCTCGTTACCGGTTTCTGGGATTTTAAAACTCTTCCTAATAGCTCGGGTTCACGAACTTCACAATGCGACACTAAATAAACAATATAGCTAAAAAGTGTCATTGAAGTGGTGGCAAACAGCCATGTTATTATAAAAGTTAAGATTTCCATAAGCTCTTTTTAAAGGTATCATAAAGTTACTTTAATTCTTTCTTAATCACCGAATTTGTTAGTATGGTATTGAATATCTTTAAGAAAAAACACTATTATGCTAGCAGAAAAATTAATTAGAAATGAGGATGTTCTTCACTCATTTGAAGACTTTATTTTAGAAAAGAATCACCCTTGTGTCATGGCACAAACCGTGTTTAAGCAAGATGATTTTGAAATTCATGAATACGATAATTTTAGCTCTCTTGAAACAGCTGAAAAAATTTTCTCTGATATTCAGAAATACCTTAACGAATACGATTTCAAATCGAATAATTTTAGAACATTCATCGCGGTCTTTCCTTCAGAAAAAAGTTCTGACCGAAGAAGAGTTTGAGGATAAACTTTGGAATCAGTTATCAAATATTAATAAAATCGACAAATATGATTGGGACCCTAGTGTGAGTAATGATCCTGCCGACAGCAATTTTAGCTTTAGTATTGCAGGTAAAGCCTTTTACATTGTCGGTATGCATCCTAAAAGTTCCAGAATGGCCAGACAGGCGCCTTTTCCGGCAATGGTGTTTAATTTACACGCTCAATTCGAAAAGCTGCGGGATATGAACGTTTATAAACGAGTTCGCAACAGGATTAGAGATAGAGATATTAAGCTACAAGGTAATATAAATCCTGTATTGGAAGATTTTGGTGTGGAAAGTGAAGCGAAACAATACAGTGGCCGATATGTAGGTAAAGAATGGAAATGTCCATATTTAAATCAGACCCAATAAATTTTAATTTATGAAGAAAATTTCTAAACAATCAGGAACAGGATTTATTTTAAAGAAAGGTCAAAAGCTGAAAGTAACAGACATAGAGGGGGAACAAGTAAGTGATATGGTCTTATTTAATGCGCATGACATTCGCGAGAAAATATCCTCTGGAAAGACTTTAGATTTTGAAGAAAGTCTACTTCTTACTACGGGAAATTTTATCTGGAGTAACAGAAGTAATAAAATGATGAAAATTCTTCAAGATACGAATGGTAGGAATGATTTTCTGTTAGCCCCCTGTAGTCCTGAAACTTTCAAGATAATGTACGACCAAGAAGAATATCATCCCAGTTGCTTTGAGAATTTATATGTTAATCTGAAAAAATATAATATTGAACCGGATGATATCCCTACCGCATTTAACATTTTTATGAATGTACAGTTTAGTGACGATGGAAAGTTATCTGTAGATCCACCATTAAGTAAAGCGGGAGATTATGTTTTGTTTGAAGCGCTTACCGACTTGATTGTAGGTCTAACCGCATGTTCTGCAGAACAGAGCAATGGCGGTTCTTTTAAACCCATAGGTTACGAAGTATTTTAATTTATATTTTATTAGAAGTTAATGGAACAACTGGAAGCACCACTTTTACATGTTCCTGTTGCTGCTGTAAATAATTTCGTAGGGCTTATAGAAAATAAAAGTCCCAATTTTTAATTGAATGTGCTGTTCTTTACGTGAGGTTATTGCAGCTTTTCAGATTAGCTTCGCTGATCCGAACAACGCTCCGCGTTGAAAATAAAAAGACCCGACTTAAAAATTCAAGCGAGCTTGATTTTACTTCGGGTCTTTTTCGTTATTCGTGATCGCACCAGGATTCGAACCTGGGACCGCCTGCTTAGAAGGCAGGTGCTCTATCCAGCTGAGCTATGCGACCATTTCGATTTAGTGGAAAAAACCATCTAAATCCGTCATTGTCTAAAGAAAGCAAGCATTCTATTAGAACTCCACTTATTATTTTGTCGGGGTGGCAGGATTCGAACCTGCGACCTCCTGCTCCCAAAGCAGGCGCGATGACCGGGCTACGCTACACCCCGAGTGGTGTATATTGCGCTTATTACTAATTTCAAAATCCGAAATAAGACTGGGCTACATATAAAATTAAATTTCAATGTAAACTTGCGGAGAGTGCGGGATTCGAACCCGCGCGACAGTTACCCGTCGACAGTTTAGCAAACTGCTCCATTAACCACTCTGGCAACTCTCCAATATTTTAAGAACTTGTTTCGTTAAAATGCGGTTGCAAATGTAACTTTTCAAAATTTATAACGCAAAAAAATACATGCTTTTTTAAACTTTCTCTTATAATGCACAAGGCAAGTAATTTAGCAAGAATAATTATCGATATAAAGCCTTTTGCTTGTCTTTTTTATAATTTATTTTTTAAAATCCTTATCAAATTTGGATTGCAACAATAAAAAACCAGTAATTTTTCAAAGTTTAGAGCAAATTAGCATCACCTTTTTGTCATTTTCGACAGTGGTGAAAAATAGAAATATTTCTCCTCCGTCTTTTATCTTCCATTTTTTCCGAATGGCATCAACACTTTCTTTAAAATTTCTTGTACTAACATTTGCCTTATTGAAAGTAATACTAGTGCGCATATCCGATTTTGAATAGGGGACGACCTTCTCTATCACAAAACGTCTTCCTGGAAATTCTCTTAATAAACTTCCGGTGTATAAATGTGTGTTTTTATGTAGTTTCTTTAATTTAAAAGCTTCAGAAACGACATTGTATCCACCGCTTTTCATAAGTGCCGCATTTGGCTCGTATAAGAAGCGTTCAGGCTGCCCATACACTACTTCAGCTTCCCGATTCCAATAAAAATCGAAAATTTCCGAAGTATGCTTAGAAATATTTATCGTTTTAATAAGAGTTTCTTTTTGATGGTCCTTCCTCATGAGCCATAATAACTCCTTTACTTCATTATTGATCGCTACAATATGAATTTCGAATACGTTCTTTAATTCGTTCAATCCTTCACTTATATCGAGCATTGGTGAAGTTTTAACCATAAGAGTACTACAAGAGTCTAGTAGCGGGTCAAGATTCTCCGGGATATTAGGGAGACAATCCCTTAAAAAGAAAACTTTACCCTTACTCTCGTGTCTTCTGGACGGATCTGCATAAATAACATCATAACTATTTTCAGTAGCTCTTTTTAGCCCATCTTCTGAAAAGCACTGAATATTCTTTTTACCTAATTGTTTAAAATTGAAGGCGGCAATTTCTGAAAGCTCTTCGTTTATTTCAAAATGATGTACAGTTTCGAATCTCTCAGAAAAAAAACAACTATCCACACCAAAACCGCCGGTGATATCTGCTAATGTTTTCCCGTAAACAAGAGAAGCTTTATAGTGTGCGGCAATTTCGGAGGAAGTTTGCTCCAGATTTAACTTTGGAGGATACACTACTTGCTTTAATTTATACCAAGTTGGCAACTTGTCTTTTGCCTTTCTGGAGCTTTCAATCTGCTGCGCCAGTTCTTTAGCGTCAATATTGTTAAACGGACTTCCCGAAAAAATAAGCTTTGCCGTATCTTCTTTATATTTTTTTATATACTCCTGAACCTTAATGTTTAACAACTCTATATTCAAACTAAATCTATAAGTCTTTTGTCAAACGTTTTACTATCTTATATTCAGATAAAAACTCTTTTGAAATTACTTTTAATGCGGTATATGTTGGGACCGCAAGGATCATTCCCGCGATTCCGAAAACGAGGCCTCCAATAAGAATTACCAGAAAGATCTCCAGAGGATGTGAACGTACACTCTTACCAAATATTACAGGTTGTGTGATAATATTATCAAACAATTGAGCTAATGAATATCCAAGAAGCATATAAGATAATTTAGGAAGCAACTCTGACGAAAAGTCGGCGCCTAGATTGTTTGAAGTTACCACTAACAACATCGCAACGGCACCAATAATAGGACCCAGATAAGGAACAATATTGAGAAACGCACAAATTAGAGCAATTGCAAAGGCATTTTTAATATCGAAGATCAAGAGTAACACCGAATAAAAAAGCGTTAATATTAATATTTGTAAGATAAGTCCGGTAAAATACCGCGAAAGGAGCTCTTTAATTTTGGTGATCACTCGTAAAAACCTTCTCTCATTTCCCGGTTTGGCAAATGCAGTGATAGAATAAGCAAAAATGTTCTCGTCTTTCAGAAGGAAAAAGGCAATAAACAACACAGCGAATAAACCAACAATGGCGCTTCCAATGTTTCCGAAGAAAATCTCGACAAAACTGGGTATGATCTCAATATCAAAATTTCTGACATACTCGGTGTTCTTTATGGCTTCAACAATATTGATCTGATCGACGCCTAAATAATCGCTAGCCTGAATATTGAGTTCATTAAGGTCGCTTTTTACAAGTTCGAAATCTATTTCTGAGATACTTTTACTTTGCTCTACAATAATTGGTATAAACACCCAAAGGAGAATGGCAAACATGAAGATCACTAATAACAGGGTGGTGATTGTAGCAAGGGTGTTTCCAAAGCGTAACCGTCGCTTTAAAAACATAACTATTGGTCTGCCAATTAATGATATAACCGCGGCTATACCAATATATAGAATAAGGGATTGGATCTTATAAAAGAACCATAACAATAGAATACCGCCGGTGATAATGGCGACTGCCTTTAAGATCCCAATGGTTATATTTCTCGCCTTCACAATGTAAAGATACTATATTACCAATGCCAAATTATCAAATTTATGTTAATGAATAGAGGGCGATTGCAGTAGCCTGAATAACATTCATACTACTATTATTACCATGCATAGGTATATGGACACAGTGATCTGCCATTTGTAGCATACGCTCCGAAACGCCGGAGTTTTCATTCCCGATGATAAGTGCGATTTTTTCTGAAGAATTTTTCGGGTAATCTCTTAATGGGGTACTAGTTTGAGTTATTTCGAGGGCTAACACCGTAAATGCCTTATTTTTAAAATGTTTTATGTCGCTTATGATGTCTTCAGAAACACGGTAGGGCACCTCTTTATGTGTATTTCGCGCTGTCTTTTTGAGTCGGGACGAATTGAAGTTTATTGAAGCATCACCAAAAATAATTTCGGAAACACCAAACGCCTCGCTAATTCTGAATAAGGCGCCCACGTTCGCCGGACTCGCCAGTCTGTCGCAAATTATTACCAGAGGAAATTTTTTCGCTTGAAAAGGTGTAGTGTTATGCGTATGCTGAAGCGCCATTAGTTTTCGAAAACGTAGCTGATGATATTAGCACCCATTTGTAAGGCTTTTAATCTCACGGCTTGAGGGTCGTTATGGATCTCCTCATTTTCCCAGCCATCTCCCAAATCACTCTCATAGGTGTAGAGTAGTAGCAGTCTACCGTTTTCGTATATACCGAAAGCCTGAGGTCTCGTATTATCGTGCTCATGAATTTTAGGAAGTCCTTCGGGAAAACTGTACGGCTCCTTAAAAATTGGATGGTCCCCGGGTATCTCGGCTAATTCTTTGTTGGGAAAAATTTTCACGATCTCCTTTCTTAGGTATTGATCCATACCATAGTTATCGTCAATATGTAAAAAACCACCGCTTAGAAGATAATTTCGCAAATTCTCTGCCTCTTCAGAAGTAAAGTATACATTCCCATGCCCTGTCATATGCACAAAAGGATAATCGAACAGGTCAACACTTCCTGGTGTAACTGTCATTGGTTTATCGGAAATTGCGGTCTTTATCTGCTCGTTGCAAAATTGAATTAAATTTGGAAGGGAAGTAGGGTTGCTGTACCAATCACCACCACCACCATATTGGAGAACAGCAATTTCCTGAGCAGAAATGCTTGAAAATATTAGGACTATAAAGGGGACAATTATTTTAGAACGCATAGCATTCAAAAATACGAAACTAGAATCTATAAAAGCTAAACGAATTACGAAATTTTGTTGAACATTCCTGTGTAAAGAACTTCATTGAACTTTGTCCAATCATCTTTTAACGTAATCTGTAAAGTTGCCTTGTGGGCAATTATAAGATCTTTAATTAGCATGTCCACCTCGGCTTTAGCCGGGTGTTCAAGAACCATGTGGTCTAAACTTTGATCACCTGGATTTTGCAATTCAAATCTTTGGGTTAATGACATTTTATTTGGGATAAATTATTTTCTTTTCTTCTAGCGTTGGCAAAGTAAGTAAAAATATTGCCAATTGTAGTATTTTTCTGAATTATTAAAGTTCCTTTCGTCAATTTGATACAAAATTAGGATAAAAAGCACGTTTTATTAACTCAAAATGTTAAATTAATGTCAGGAAATTGTTAATTATTCTAATTGACCGAAGATTAATTCTTGATGAATTTGTTTTTTTATGTAAGGAAGTGCATACTAAAAACGCCCTAACCTTTAAGAATAAGATTAATGAAAACGAGCTCCATATTTCTATTTTTCATCCCATTTGTGCTACTAATGGGATCGGCGCCTCCTTTGGTTGAACTAGAGTCGGACAGTGCAGTTGTGGTTCAGCTGTTTACTTCCCAAGGGTGTAGCAGTTGCCCAAGTGCCGATGAACTTTTGGAACAAATTAAAAATGAATACGATAGTAATGTTATTGTTTTATCATATCACGTAGATTATTGGAACCGCTTAGGCTGGAAAGACCCCTTCAGTAAGAAAGAATATTCAAACTTACAGTATCGTTACAGCCAAAAATTTGACCAAGCCAATGTTTATACGCCACAAGCGATCATTAACGGTGATACATATTTTGTGGGCTCTAACAAATCAAAGATGTATTCTAATATTAATGACTATTTAAAAACTCCTTCGAAACATAGTATCGATATTACGAGTATTCAGAAGAAAGGGAACGAAGTTATTTTTAGCTACGATATATCGGGCAATATCAATTCAGCCTATTTAAAAGCTACTTTGGTAATTGAAAATAGAGAAACGAAGGTTGTAAAAGGGGAAAACCTCGGCAGAACATTGAAAAACAGTAATATCGTTGTAGAAGAAACTGACCTAATTTTTAATAATTCCAGTGGAACTGCTATGATTACTATTCCCGACATTGTTGAGGAAAAAGATGAACTACGTCTCGTATTATTTACGTACGATCAGGATCTATTAATCACAGGAGCCAAACAATCAAAGATCAATAATTAGTAATTACTCGTATGCCAGAGCTACGGTATGACAGGCTACGATTGCAGCGGTTTCTGTTCTTAGTCGGCTATTTCCCAGAGTTACCGCAGTAAAGTCATTTTTAATCGCTATTGCGATCTCTTCTAATGAGAAGTCACCTTCCGGACCAATTAAAACTAAAGTGGAGGACTTATTGTTAACAACTTGTTTTAAAGTAAGCTTCTTGTCTTCTTCACAATGCGCGATACATTTGTTTTCTTCGGAATGTACTTTTGAAACGAACTCTTTAAAAGAAATTAACGGATTTAATTTAGGCAGTCTGGCTTTTAGCGATTGTTTCATCGCGCTCTGAAGGATCTTTTCGTACCGCTCTGCTTTAATAACTTTTCGTTCACTATGATCACAAATAATAGGTGTTATTTCAGAAACTCCAATTTCTGTAGCTTTCTCCAGAAACCATTCGTAGCGATCATTCAACTTTGTTGGCGATACAGCGAGATGCAATTTATATGGCAGTTCGGGTTGTTTTTCTACAGAAATGATTTCGCCAATGCATTGTTTTGGATTCGTGCTAAGTAATTTTGCTTCGAAAAAATAACCTTCACCATTGGTTAAATTTAAAATATCTCCAACCTGCTTCCGCAAAATTTTCACAATATGTCTGCTCTCTTCTTTATCGAAATGTACTTCTTTGGAGTGTTTTGTGATATTCGGATCGTAGAATAATTGCATCTTGTCTGTTTATTATAGTTTCATTCTAGCCTTAGCAACAACGTCATTGTCTTCGAATATTTTATTCTTAAACTTCAATTCACCAACAATAGCGATCATCGCGGCATTATCTGTGCAATATTCAAAATTGGGAATGTGTGTTTTCCACCCATATTTCTGTTCGGCAGTAACCAGAGCCTTTCTTATGCTACTGTTTGCGGAAACCCCACCACCAATAGCGATCTCTTTAATTCCGGTATGTTTTACAGCATTCTTTAGCTTATCCATTAAATAATCTACAATGGTAAACTGTAAGCTCGCACATATATCTTCAAGGTTTTCAGAAATAAAATCCGGATTCTTTTTAACTTCTCTCTCCACAAAATAAAGTACGGCAGTCTTTAATCCGCTGAAGCTAAAATCCATAGGGCTAACCTTAGGTTTCGTGAATTTAAAAGCCTTCTCGTTACCACTTTTGGCATATTTATCGATCAAAGGTCCACCGGGATAGGGTAATCCCAAAATTTTTGCACTTTTATCAAATGCTTCTCCAACAGCATCATCTATGGTTTCGCCAATCACCTCCATCTCGAAGTAATTGGTCACTTTTACAATTTGTGTATGTCCGCCACTAATGGTTAGCGCAAGAAAAGGAAAATCTGGTGTTGTCTGTCCCTCGGCTTTAATAAAATGAGCTAAAATATGCGCTTGCATATGGTTTACTGAGATTAAAGGAATCCCTAGTCCAAAGGCTAAAGACTTTGAAAATGAGGTACCTACAAGTAATGACCCCATAAGTCCGGGACCCCTTGTAAAAGCTATGGCACTTAACTGTTTTTTATCGATATTTGCTTTGCGAAGCGCTTGATCAACAACAGGGACAATATTTTGTTGATGTGCACGAGAAGCCAACTCGGGGACTACGCCACCGTATTCTTCGTGGATCTTTTGTGTAGCGACAACATTAGACAAGATAACACCGTTGTTAATTACAGCCGCAGCAGTATCATCGCAGGAAGACTCAATACCTAGAATATAGCAGTTTTTTTCTTTCAAAGTTAAAAGGGCATATTTATTGGTTGTAAAATTAAAACTTTAAAAGCGTATCAAAAAACTTAGAAAAATAATACTTCGCACTTTTGCAATCATTGTGTTGTTGCTCGTGCTATTAGTGATTATTTTTTCTATTCCCTCAGTTCAAACAAAGGTTGCCAATAAAGTCACTACCTATCTTAACGATTCTTACGGAACCGATATTAATATTGAGCGTCTCGGACTTAATTGGAAGGGAGAAGTGGATATACGGGAAGTGTATATTGCAGACCATCATAAAGACACATTGATCTACGCTACGCAATTACAAACTGATATTATAAGTTTTAGCAGTTTGTTCAATGATAATTTTCGCTTCGGAAATATTAATCTCTCCAATGCAAAATTGTATGTTAAAACCTATAAGGATGAAACAAATGACAACCTGAGTATCTTTGCCGAAAAGTTCGATACGGGAGCACCAACAAGCAGTGTGGTTTTCAAACTATCCGGAAATACAGTAACACTAGAGAATAGTCATATTAGAATCATCGATGAGAACCTTGAGTCTCCGGTGATCTTTAATTTTACTAATGTCAATGCCGAAGCCGATGACTTTCAGGTTACAGGACCTGAAGTGGAAGCAGATATTCAGGAACTCTCTTTAATTTCTGATAGAGGTTTTGTGATAACAGATTTGGAAGCAGATTTTAAGTATGCCCTGGATGGAATATACCTAAAAGACCTTCACCTCAATACCTCGCAATCTGAAATAATTGGAGACATTTCACTCCTTATTGGCGAGCAACGGTTTTCCGATTTTAACAACAGTGTCGAGATCATTGCAGATCTAAAAGACAGTAATATTGCGACTAACGATCTCAATATTTTTTACAACGAATTTGGCGCTGAGCAACAAATTTTAGTTTCCGGAAATTTAGAGGGAACGTTAAACGATTTTACCTTCGAGAATATCGATCTTAGATCTGGGGCAACTCGGTTAAACGGGGATTTTTCTTTTAAAAATCTTCTAAAAGGAAACGATACTTATCAGATATACTTGAATAACCACAATATATCCAGTAGTTATTACGAGTTGAGGCGGTTTATGCCACGCGTATTAGGGGATATTCTTCCCGAAGAATTAAAAAACTTAGGCTCCTTCACCTTTGTTGGGGATACCTTTGTAACCAATCAGGATCTCACGACTAATAGTAAAATTAGAACTACAATTGGAAATGCAGACACAGAATTCGCAATGGGGAACATAAGCGATTTCGACAATGCTTTTTACAAGGGTAATATCGTATTAAATAAATTCGATCTTGGAAAAATCGCCGGCACCACATCGCTTGGAAACATTACTGCCGATCTTGATTTCGACGGAAGAGGGTTTACTCAAAATACCGTTAACACTGCCTTAGAAGGAACCATTTCGTCCTTCAATTTTGAAGGATATAACTACAAAAACATTAAAGTTTCGGGGAACTTAAAAAATCCATTGTTTAACGGAGATCTGGTTATCGACGATCCAAACTTAAAGCTCGATTTTAAAGGTCTGATCGATGTGTCAGAAGATTTTAATCAATACGATTTTGAAGCTAATGTAGAATTCGCCGAATTAAACAAGCTAAACTTAATAAAACGAGATAGTGTTTCGGTATTCGCCGGTAAGATAATCATGGATATGGATGGTACGAGTATTAATGATGCACAAGGTACGATCACATTTAAGGAAACTTTTTATCAGAGTGAGGATGACGATTTTTATTTCGATGATTTTAAGGTGATTTCATCTTTTAATCAGGATATAAGAACCATCGAAATTAATTCGCCGGATATAATTAACGGCAAAATTAGTGGTAAATTTCTGGTAGAAGATATTCCGGATCTCTTTAGAAATGGAGTAGGGAGTATTTATGCAAATTTTATACCTAATGAAGTAATCAAAGATCAATTTATAGACTACGAATTTATTGTCTATAACAAGATCGTTGAAGTTTTTGTGCCCGAGTTGCAATTAGGAGAAAATACAAAAGTAAAAGGCTCGGTAACATCAGATCAGTCAAAATTTAAATTAGATTTCCGATCTCCCGAAATTCTTTTATTTAAAAATTACCTCGGAAAAGTAAATGTCCAGGTAGATAATGATAATCCGCTGTACAATACTTATATCTCAGTAGATTCGGTTTACACGGGTGTTTACAATGTAACCGATGTGAGCGTGATCAATAAAACATTAAACGATACACTTTATATACGTTCCGAGTTTAAAGGAGGAACTAAAAAAGAGGATATATTCAATCTATCTCTTTTTCACACGATCAATAAGCAAGGAAAATCTGTAGTGGGAGTTAAAAAATCTGATATCACATATAAAGACAATGTGTGGTACATCAATGAAAAGAACAACAATTTGAATAAAGTGGTTTTTGATGACAATTTTAAGACCGTCCGTATAGACTCTCTGGTTTTAAATCATAATAATGAAATGATCCAGTTTGCTGGTGAACTTCGAGATTCAACTTACAAAGATCTAAAGGTTCGGTTTAAAGATGTAAATATTGGTAACATTACGCCGGACATCGATAGCTTACGACTTTCAGGAAACGTAAATGGAAAATTGGATTTTCTTCAGAAGAACGGGGGGTATTATCCAAACTCTACCGTGACCGTAGATGATGTGATCATCAATGATATACCCTTTGGTGATCTCGACCTGAAGATTGCCGGAAATGAAGACCTCACCAAATATACCATTAACACCAGTCTTACCAACGAATCTGTTAAATCAATTAGTGCCATTGGAGATATAGATGTGTCCGGGAAGAATCCACAAATTAGAATGGATGTGGTTCTCGATGAATTCAATATGCAAGCCTTTAGCCCGTTTGGTGCCGATGTAATAACAGATATTCGGGGGGCGATCTCAGGATCTGCCAGAGTTTCGGGCAATTACAAATCACCCGATATTTTAGGGCGCTTCCGTTTGGAAAACAGTGGTTTGAAAATTCCTTTTCTAAACACCGACTTCGATTTAGCCGAAAACACCATTGTAGATGTAACGAAGAATCAATTGACAATCAGTGAAACATCTATTAGAGATACGAAATATAATACCGAAGGAACATTTTCAGGAATGGCAACACATAACAACTTTGGAGACTGGGCATTAGACCTAAGTATTGGTGCTCCCGAAAGGCTACTGGTTCTAGATACTCCGGCAGAGGAAGATGCTTTGTACTACGGAACAACCTTTATAAGCGGAAGTGCAGACATTAGCGGCCCGGTAGACGAGTTGGTGATAGAGGTAGAAGCCACTACCGAAGAAGGGACTACCTTTAAGATCCCATTGAGTGATACCGAATCGATTGGTGATGATTCTTTTATCAAATTTCTGTCACCCGAAGAAAAGAAAGCACGTATTAGCGGTGAAAAGGTAATTACCGAGAAATTGAAAGGACTTACCTTAGATTTCAACTTAGATATTAACGATAATGCCGAAGTTGAAGTAGTTGTAGATAAAACCAATAACTCGACTCTTAAAGGGAAGGGAGAAGGAATACTACTTATTAGAATAAACACCTTAGGTACTTTTAAAATGTGGGGAGAGTTTACTGTTATTGAAGGAAGTTACGATTTTCGATATGGAGGTATTATTCAGAAGACCATTGAAGTGGTTCCCGGTGGTAACATCAACTGGGACGGTGTACCGGAGAGAGCAAGACTTAATTTAAGCGCTAGATACGGACTTGACGCTAACCCTTCAGTTTTACTTGATAACCCTTCAGTAAATAGAAAAATACCAGTAGAGGTTCTTGTAGACCTTACCGGAGAAATTATACAACCAAACCTTAACTTCAGAATTGAATTCCCAAGAGCGAGTTCTACAGTGAGAAGTGAGCTGGAATACAAATTGCAGAACGAAGAAGAACGTCAGAAGCAGGCGTTGTTCTTATTAGCATCCGGCCAGTTTGTAAATGACGAATATCAGGGTACCAATGCCTTTGCGGGAACACTGGTGGAAAGAGTATCCGGATTGGTTAACGAATTATTCGCAGATCAGGATGGAAAATTTGCAGTAGGATTAGATTGGACCCAGGGCAGTAGATTGCCCAATCAGGAAACTGCAGATACTTTTGGAGTAACCCTCACAACACAGATCAATGAAAGAATATTGATAAATGGAAAAGTAGGTGTTCCCGTAGGAGGTGTTAATGATACAGCGATCGCAGGAGACATTGAGGTACAATGGCTGGTAAATGCCGATGGAAGTTTGCGTATGAATTTCTTTAATCGTCAGGCAGAAATCCAATTTATAGGTGAAGACCAGATTTTTGAGCAAGGCGCGGGAATTTCATATTCGGTAGATTTTGACACCTTTAGAGAATTGGTTAGAAAGCTGTTCAACAAAAAACTAACGCTGGAATCGGAAGACGAGCAACCTATTATTCCAGACGACAATACGTTTCCGGTAAATTTTGATGCAAAAGGCACCGAACAGGAGGAAGAGTAGTAGATATTCTACTTCTTTATAAGGATGCGATCATTGATATTTCCACATTTACATATTTCGGCAAATTCGCGACTTCAACAGTTTCACGAGCGGGTGCAGTAGCTTCATTGAAATAGGTGGCATACACCTCGTTTATTTCGGTGAAATTCTTCATATCGCTAATAAATATAGAAGTTTTAAGCACATTTTCGAAGCTCATACCCGCTTCGGCTAAAACCGCCTTCATATTTTCCATGACGAGTTTCGTTTCAGACTTAATATCGGTTAAAACCAATTCGTCTGTCTTAGGATCCAGAGCAATTTGCCCTGAAGTATAAAGCATGTTTCCTTTTAAAACTGCCTGATTGTACGGACCAATAGGTGCCGGTGCATTGGAGGTATTGATTATTTTTTTCATTATTTCTGAATTGTTATTTAGGTAGTCAAATTAACTACAGTCCTTTATCCGGTTCACGACGTTTATCGTACTTGATATCGCTTAAAATAGAAGATTTTATACCAATAAAAAAGTACCAAGAAGTATTAATACTACCTATCGGGGTCCAGTTGAAACTCATTTGCCAGCTTTCCAGATCTCGTTGAAATCGGAGCTGAGTAATTGTAACTCCTTTATTTTTAAAATCATAACCGGAAGACATCCCTACTTTCCAGCGAGGTGATAACTCAAAATTCGAGCTAAACATCAACGATTGTGAAGATATTTCATCTTCCCGTCGCGTATTGCTATATGTAATGGTGTAAGCTAGTCTTAGATCCCATGGAATGGAAAAATTATACCAGTCGTTCGCATTGGGGTCTGTATCATCGTCATCTTCCTCATAGATGGCTCCATCATTAATATTAGTTGCATCACCAAAAAGATCATCGGGACGCCCTCCATTTCTAAAAGTCGTATTATCAATTCGGTCCCTATCAGCGCCTCCGCCTTCAAAATCTTTACTTGAAAAGCTGTAATTTATACTTACGTTTCCACCTGTTAGCCTAAATAAACTTCCTCCGTTGTCTATATTGAATTTATCAATTCGGGTATTACTATTATCCAATGCATACGGATCCAGAGTTCCGTTAAAATTTACGTCGAACTTATCAACAACAGGAATACTTCCTGAAAAGCGCAACGGACTCCAGTTTAAAGAATCGCCTGCCAGATTATAAGCAGTAGAAAAGTTTAAATTATTTAAGAGAATTACTTTCTTTGGATCTGTAGCCGTCGTATCCTTATCTCGCACTTTTGCTTCAAAAGTGTTACTTAAGGCCATTCCAATACTACTACTATATGTTTGTCCGGGTGCCCCGTACAACGTATTTTCAAAACGAGAGTAAGAAACCACTTGATCGTTGATCAAAGGATCTGCAGAAGGTATGATGTATTCGTCGTAAAACTGGTCAAAACCCGGATTAACATTGTAACTTACGGAAGGTCTTACAACGTGGCGAAGTGCCTGTATTTTCTTGTCCTTTCCGAAGTTAAAAGTACCATAAACGGTAGTTCCTAAACTCGCTGTAAAGTTATAGGTTCCATAGCGCTCAAAACCATTTATCGTGTCTCTTACTACACCCCCGGCGCCATCATTTTCATCGGGATCATAGCGTTGATCGAATGTTTTTAGCGTCCATGTTTCCTGATAAGTAGAACTCGCTGTAGCACTCAAATACTTCAATATCTTAAAATTAGTGCTCACCGGAATTCGATGACGTGCACCTACTAAAGCATCGTTAAACATTTCCGATTTAAAAAAGAGAGAATCTACTGTATTGATCCTATTTTCTGCTGCAAAATTATACTGGAAGTTAATATTGTCTATAATACCCTTCTTTATTCCGGTTTTTGGCGCAAACGGAAATATTCGTGACACACTAGTCGTCACATTTGGCAAAGACATGTTAATCGCTTCTGTTTGCGAATTTTGTTGATGCGTCAGCGCTACGGTAGCATTAACCTGAGGTTCACCTTCAAAGGTTTTACTATAAGAGATTGACGAACTTAAATTGTTTACAAGAGCACTTCCGTTATTTATCTGATTAATAGATTGCTGAAAATACCTACTGCTTCCCAAATTTACCGAAGCAGCAAACCTCGAATTCGGACTAGATTTTTGGTCCTGAGAATGACTCCACTGGATGTTGTATGCGGTACTCTGACTAAAATCCGGAAACCCTCTCTCACTATTGATCAGACTTTCGTACCTAATGTTAATATTCCCTCTAAACTTGTACCTAAGGGCATAAGCAGATTCTGCACGTACCCCATAGCTGCCGTTAGTGTAATAATCCCCTAAGAGCGTGAGATCTAAATAATCGTTAAGCGCCAGATAATACCCACCATTTTGAAAAAAGAAGCCTCTGTCGCTGTTATCCCCAATAGTGGGGATAATAAAACCGGAAGCCCTGTCTTCAGTTAATGGAAAAAACGCAAATGGGAGTCCGATGGGAGTCGGGACATCGGCGATATACATATTGGTGAGCCCGGTTACGATTTTTTTCTTCGGAACAAATTTCGCTCTTCGTGTGTAGAAGTAATACTCGGGATTCTCGATGTCTTTGGCAGTAGTAAATTTTACATTCTGAAGAAATACAACCGAATCATTTTCTTTTTTAGTGACTTCGGCTAATACGTTGAAGCCATTTTGTTCAGTTTTCGAGTTATAAATAAGTGCCTTTTGCGAATCGAAATTAAATCTGATAGAATCCGGACGTACCTCGTTGGAAGTCTGAACGAATATTGGTTTTTGCGAATAGACTCCTGCGCTGTCAATTCCCTTTGCGTACACCTCATTCTTATTGTAATCTAAGATGATGAGTCCGGCGTCAATTCGCATATCTTCATAAATAATATACGCTTTGTTATACATATATACTTTATTTTCATCCCGGTCTATATATACATAATCTTCCCCGTAGTAGGATACCACATCGGTAAGAAGTTCTTTTTCCGGCTTGATGGTGTCGGTCTTAACAGTATCCACTAAAACCTCATTTCGTTCATCTATAATGGGTCTAACAGGCACAGTGACCGAATCACTAATGTTAGTATCGATTTTTTCTTCGGAAGGGATAGTGACGTCGGTTTTTGCTGGGATATCCTGCGAATACATAGAAGCACTGCAAAGTAGCAGGAGTATTGTTAAAACCGATAAGAATTGCTTCTGTGTCTGCAATGTTACGATGCTATTGTTTTGAAGTTTTCAGAATACAAATTATTTATTCTACTGAAAAATTAGAAAATAAAAATTTACACAATGGAACTTTCATAAAGTTTTTTCACTTTTGTACTATATAGAAACGAAAACAAAAGTTTCCGTTTGGCTTAGTTTTTGAAACCTCAAAATTAAGCATATTTTTCGGGCTGTGTTTTCTAAATTCATTTTTTTAAAATATCGACTTTTAACTTGCGTTTAATCAATATGAAAACGAATATTTTTCTTTTTTTAGTGCTTTCATTGAGTTTCTTCTCGATGAATGTATATTCTTCAAACAAAAATAATACCCAAAAACCTTTTATCGTGGTTTTAGATGCCGGTCACGGTGGAAAAGATCCGGGAAACAGAGGAAATGGTTTTAAAGAAAAGGATATAGTTTTAGATGTTACTCTGCAAGTAGGTAAGATCTTAGAGAATACTCCGGGCTTCGAAGTTTTGTATACACGTACCACAGATGTTTTTATTGAATTAGATGAAAGAGCACCTGTTGCTAATAAAGTAGATGCAGATGTGTTCGTCTCTATTCATTGTAACTCTCACCATACACAAGCTTATGGTGCCGAAACCTTTGTGATGGGATTAAATAAATCGTCGCAAAATCTCAATACGGCTAAGAAAGAAAATGAAGTTATCTTTCTTGAAGAGAATTATCAGGAGAAATACGCCGGATTCGATCCAAGCTCCCCTGAATCTCTAATTGGTCTAACCCTAATGCAGGAAGAATATCTTGATCAAAGTATTATGCTAGCCGGATTGGTACAAAATAATATAGTTAACAATTTAAAGCGAAAAGACAGAAGTGTAAAACAGGATGTTTTTTGGGTGTTACATCATTCGTATATGCCAAGTATTCTCATTGAGTTAGGGTTTTTAACACATAATACCGAAGGTCCTTATGTAAACTCGGCAAAGGGAAGAAGAGAAATGGCGAGAGAGATCGCTAACGGAATTATATCTTACCGAAAGAACTTATCATTAGCGACAGCAGATTCTCAAAATCCTGTAATTACCGAAGAAGAGATAGAAAAAGCAATAGAAACTACCGAAGAAAAAATATATAAAGGCATTACTTTTAAAGTTCAAATTGCCGCGAGTAGTAAGAAATTAGATCCTAAACCCAGAAATTTTAATGGGTTAAAAGATGTTTCAAGAGAGCAGGTGGGCGCACTTTACAAATACTATTACGGAGAAACTTCAGATTATAATAAGATCCAGTTAATGAAAACCTTCGCTCAGGAAAAAGGATATTCTTCAAGCTTTGTCGTAGCATTTAAAGGTTCAAAAAAGTTAAATCTTTCCGAAGTATTAAAAACACAGGATAAATAATACCGTTAATTTTTATATTTATCCTAAATTTGTTGGAATCAATAAAAATAACCCTTTGAAGCTCACAAGAGAAGTAAAAACAGGAATTCTTGCCATAGGTGCCATCCTTCTATTTATTTTCGGTTATAGTTATTTAAAAGGAACAAATCTCCTTGAGAAGAACCGTACCTTTTTTGTAAAATATCAGAATGTGGAAGGCCTGGCAAAAGGTGCTCCCGTTACCATTAATGGTTTTGGAGTAGGTAAGGTGCAAAACATTAAGTTTGCCGATAAAACGGGTGGGTTGATCGTTGAACTTACTATTGAAGAAGATTTCGATTTTTCTAAGAATAGTGTGGTGCGTATTTATAGCAGCGGACTCATAGGCGGAAAGTCAATAGGGATCTTTCCAAAATACGACGTGAATAACATGGCTGTTAGCGGAGATACACTTAAAGGTGAAATTGAAGACGGAATGCTTACGGCGGTTTCAAAAGCTTTAGGTCCACTTGAAAAGAAAGTGAATAACACCCTGGCAGTGGTAGATACCTTATTATTAAGTGTCACCGATGTTCTGGACGAAAATACTCGTGAGAACTTAAAGGCCGCAATCGAAAATCTAAATTCTACAATGCGCTCATTTAATGGAGCTTCAAAGAGTTTAGACGATCTTTTGACTAATAATACAGACAAGTTAGACAGAACTTTCACTAACTTAGACGATATGTCGGCCAATTTTGTGAAATTATCAGATTCACTGGCGCAATTGGAAACAGGAAAATTAGTGTCCGATCTTCAAAATGTTGTTGACAGGTTTGATGCGATGGTTACCGGGTTGGATAATGGCGAAGGCACGGTAGGAAAACTCTTAAAAGATGACCAATTGTACGAAAACCTTGAAGGCGCTTCACGGCAATTAGAGGAATTATTACAAGATTTAAAGTTAAACCCTAAACGTTACGTGCATATATCTGTTTTTGGTAAAAAACAAAAAGAATATGTATCGCCAGACGATCCAGACCTATAAACAATGGAGTATCTTCCTAATATACTTTTCTTTATCGCCCTCGCTACCGGAATTGGCTATTTTACACTCAATATCCGGAAAGTAATCCGAAATATTAAAATTGGAAAAAGCATAGATAAACCCGATCACACCAAAGAACGTTGGGGAAATGTTGCCAGAATTGCGCTGGGGCAATCTAAAATGGTAGTACGACCGGTTTCAGGATTGTTACACATTATCGTATATGTAGGGTTTATAGTTATCAATATTGAAGTAGTTGAGATTATAATCGACGGTCTCTTTGGTACCCATAGAATATTTTCAGTTTTAGGAGGCTTTTACGATGTACTGATCGCCACTTTTGAGATCCTCGCTTTACTTGTATTTATTGGTGTAATTATTTTTTGGACGAGAAGAAATATTCAACGAATTAAACGTTTTTGGGCTAGAGAAATGACCGGATGGCCTAAAAATGATGCAAATATCATTTTGTATTTTGAAATGGTATTAATGATACTTTTTATAACCATGAATGCCGCAGATCTTCAGTTACAACGACTTGGAGCTCCACATTATGTAGAAGCGGGTATGTTCCCTGTAAGTCAATATATTACGCCACTATTTGAAAATCTTTCAGTAGGGACGTTGATCCTGATCGAAAGAACAGCCTGGTGGTTGCATATTCTGGGAATTTTAGTGTTCTTAAACTATCTGTATTTCTCTAAGCATTTACACATTCTTTTGGCTTTTCCTAATGTTTACTTCGGAAGAGTAACACCCAAAGGAAAATTTGAAAATAACGAAGCTGTTACAAATGAGGTGAAGCTAATGATGGACCCCAACGCAGATCCATTCGCCGCCCCTGCTGAAGGAGCCGAAGCTCCTGCAAAATTTGGTGCCAGCGATGTGATGGATTTGAGCAGAATTCAACTACTCAATGCATATACCTGTACCGAGTGCGGACGCTGTACCAGTGAATGTCCGGCAAATATCACAGGCAAAAAATTGTCACCTCGTAAGATCATGATGGATACGCGTGATCGTTTACAAGAAGTGAGTAAAAATATTGACACAAATAAAGAGTTTAAGCCGGATGGTAAACAACTGTTAGACGATTATATTACCCGAGAGGAGCTTTGGGCTTGTACTACGTGTAATGCATGTGTTGAAGCTTGTCCTGTAAGTATTGACCCTCTGTCCATAATCATGGAAATGCGTCAGTACTTAGTAATGGAACAATCTGCTGCACCAACCGAATTAAATGTGGCAATGACGAATATTGAAAACAATGGTGCACCATGGCCATACAATCAAATGGACCGTTTAAACTGGAAAAACGAAGCGTAGATATGAAAAAGGAAGAGGTTGAAAAAATGTTGCATGACAAGGTAGAACAAGGCTCACATGTGAGTCCTATTTTACCTAAAGGCATAAAGAACTATCTAATAGATATCGATGGAACGATAACAGAGGATGTTCCTAATGAAGAACCGGAGCGTATGGGTACTTGCGAACCTTTCCCGGATGCATTGAAAACATTGAACAAATGGTACGACCAAGGTCATATTATTTGCTTTTTTACGTCCAGAACAGAAGCTCACCGCGAAATCACCGAAAACTGGCTAGATAGACATGGTTTTAAATATCATTCTCTTTTAATGGGTAAACCACGAGGCGGAAACTATCATTGGGTGGATAATCATTTGGTGAAAGCAACCCGATACAAAGGAAAATTTACAGATTTGGTTGAAAAGAAAGTAACAATTCAGGTATTTGAAGAATAATCATGAGTGAAGCAATAAAAGTGCCCACAATGGCCGAATATATGGCGCAAGGAAAACAACCGGAAGTTCTCTTTTGGGTTGGTTGTGCCGGAAGTTTTGATGACCGGGCGAAAAAAATAACCAAAGCATTTGTAAAGTTGTTAAATAATGCGAACATAGATTTTGCAGTTTTAGGAACGGAAGAAAGCTGCACAGGAGACCCTGCTAAACGTGCCGGAAACGAATTTTTATTCCAGATGCAGGCAGCAGGAAATATTGAAGTCCTCAATGCCTACGAAGTCAAAAAAATCGTTACAGCTTGTCCGCATTGCTTTAATACCATCAAGAACGAGTACCCGGAACTTGGAGGTAATTACGAAGTAATGCACCATACTCAGTTTCTAAAGACTTTACTTAACGAAGGTCGATTAAAAGTAGAAGGAGGAAAGTTCAAAGGAAAGAGGATAACTTTTCATGACCCATGTTATTTAGGGAGAGCAAACGGTGAATACGAAGCGCCAAGAGAACTACTTCAGAAATTAGAAGTTGAGTTGGTAGAAATGAAACGCTGTAAATCACGCGGACTCTGTTGTGGAGCGGGTGGAGCACAAATGTTCAAAGAACCGGAACCGGGTAATAAAGACGTTAATATAGAGCGTACAGAAGAGGCTATAGAAGTAAAACCCGAAATTATTGCGGCGGGTTGTCCATTCTGTAATACCATGCTAACCGATGGTGTAAAAGGAAAAGAAAAAGAAGGCGAGATAGAAGTGATGGACGTAGCCGAAATGATCGCTAATGCAGATGAACTATGATAACAAATTTTGAAAATCTACCCGACGATTCACGAATATGGGTGTATCAATCGAATAGAAAACTAAGTGATGCCGAAGTAAGTGCGATCTCTCCTAAGATCGAAGCATTTCTTGAAAATTGGACTGCTCATGGATCAGACCTTGAAGCCGGTTTCGAAATAAAATACAACCGTTTTATCGTTCTGGGACTCAATCAGGCAAATGCATCTGCTTCAGGATGTAGCATCGATGCTTCTGTTCATTTTATTCAATCTCTAGAAAAAGAATTAGATATCGATCTTTTAGATAAAATGAACGTCACTTTTTATAGTGGCGAATATATTGCTCATAAATCTTTGAGCGACTTCAGAAAAATGGCTAAAGCAAAATCTGTTTCCCCCAATACAGTTGTATTTAATAACTTAGTAAATACGAAGGCCGAATATTTGGAAAATTGGGAAGTTCCTGCCAAAGAAAGCTGGCACAATAGATTTTTAGCATAGTTTTTGTAACCCCTCGCATATGAAAAACCTTATTGCTGCAACCTTATTTTTATTTTCGTTTACCACTCTATTTTCTCAACAAATAAATCCTCTTATTCTGAAGGATGATTTTGAGAATCAGAAGAAATGGGTGGATAGTATCTACGGAAATATGTCACTTCAGGAGAAGGTAGGACAGCTCTTTATGCCGGTGTTATATTCTAGCGCTTCCGAAGCAACTATAAAAGCAACAAAAGATCTGGTAAGAGACCAGTATATTGGTGGCGTTATATTTTCGAAAGGAGGGCCACAAAGACAAGCTAAAATAAATAACGAACTTCAGGAAATTTCTAAAGTCCCCCTAATGATGGCAATGGATGCAGAGTGGGGGTTAGCGATGCGATTAGACTCAACTTTCGCTTATCCATGGAATATGACCTTGGGAGCGATCACGAATAACGATATTGTAGAAAGAGTTGGAAAACGAATTGGAGAACACACCAAACGCCTTGGGATGCATATTAATTTTGCTCCCGTGGTAGATATCAATACCAACCCGGCAAACCCAATAATTGGAAACAGGTCCTTTGGTGAAGATCGTGATAATGTAACCGAAAAATCACTTGCCTTTATGAAAGGACTGCAAAGTGCCGGCGTTTTAAGTAATGCAAAACACTTTCCGGGACATGGTGACACCGATCAAGATTCACACGAAACTCTTCCTACGATAAATTTTACCAAAGCCAGAATAGACAGTATTGAACTAGCCCCGTATCGCCGACTCATACGTGACGGACTTGGGAGCGTCATGGTGGCGCATCTTAACGTACCGGCGCTGGAAGAACGCAGTGATTATCCGTCGTCACTTTCAAAAACTATTGTTTCAGACCTGCTAAAAGGTGAATTGGGCTTCAATGGACTTATCTTTACCGACGCCTTAAATATGAAAGGGGCGTCTAATTTTAAAAAGCCGGGAGAGATAGATCTGGCGGCCTTTTTAGCCGGAAACGATGTGATGTTAATTTCCGAAGATATTCCTAAAGCACATCAACTATTCGTAAATGCCTATAGAGAATCCGTTATTTCTGAAGAACGTCTGGCGCATTCAGTAAAAAAGATATTGTATGCCAAATACAAAGTGGGTCTCCACGATTATCAACCGGTAAATACAAATTATTTAGTTGAAGATCTTAATTCGGTAATCGATGAAGCGCTTTATGAAGAAGCCATGGAGAATGCCTTGACGGTATTAAAAAACGACAAAGCTATTTTACCAATTAAAGACCTTCAGAAGAAGAAGATCGCATATGTAAATTTTGGGGATGACGACGGAAAGGATTTTTTAAATCAGTTACGGCAATACGCAGATGTGGACTGGATTAAGGCCGGGAGTCTGGATAGTTATATTCAGAAATTAAAACAATACAACTATGTGATCATAGGTTTTCACAAATCGAACGGTGATCCCTGGAAAGGCTATAAATTTACAGATAAGGAACTGGTTTGGATCTATGAGATCGCTAGAATGAACACCGTGATCCTTGACGTTTTTGCCAGACCCTATGCATTACTGGATCTGAAGACCTCGGCAAACTTTGAAGGTATAGTAATGTCCTATCAGAATAGTAAAGTTTCTCAGGAACTTTCGGCTCAATTAATTTTTGGCGCAAGAGAGGCAAAGGGTAAGCTTCCGGTAAGTTTAGGGGAAGATTTTCCGGTAAACACACATTATCAAACAAAGAGTTTACGCCGATTACAATACGGTACTCCCGAAAGTGTTGGGGTTAACAGCTATAAATTAAAGAAAATTGATTCTTTAGCACGAGTTGGGCTTTGGGGAGGAATGATGCCCGGAGCACAAATAATTGTAGCGAGAAAAGGAAAAGTAATTTATAACAAGAATTTCGGCTATCATACCCAGAGTCGGAAAAACCTTGTAAAGTCCAATGACATCTACGATGTTGCTTCTTTAACAAAAATACTAGCTACGCTTCCATTAATTATGGAATTAATGGACAGAGGTGTTATAACGATGGACACGAAATTATCTGAAATGCTTCCGGAGTACAAGAATTCGAATAAAGCGAATGTCACGGTTAAAGCAATGCTATCGCATTATGCTCGTTTTAAGGCATGGATTCCATTTTACGCTCAAACTATAGATTCGGTTACAAAATTACCGGACACAAAATATTATTCAAAAAAAGCCAATAAGAAGTATTCTATTAAAGTAGCAGACGATCTTTATATGCGCTCAGACTTTAAAGACAGTATTTACGAACAAATTCGCGAAAGTGAATTGCGATCACGACTTAGTTATAAATACAGCGATCTGCCTTATTACATCTTAAAAAAATACCTGGAAGACTTTTATGGTACTTCTATGGAAAACTTAGTGCAGCGAAACTTATACGAATCGCTAGGTGCAAATTATACCACTTACAATCCGCTTGAAAAATTTACAAAGGCCGACATTGTTCCAACCGAAAGGGATGAATATTTCAGAATGCAGAAAGTTCACGGTTACGTTCACGACCAAGGAGCTGCAATGTTGGGTGGGGTGAGTGGTCATGCCGGGGTTTTTAGTAACGCTAATGATGTTGCTAAGATTATGCAGATGTATTTGTGGGATGGTTTTTACGGAGGAAAACGATATTTTGCTCCCGAAACGATGCAAGCTTTTAACACCTGTTATTATTGTGACAGCGATGTAAGACGTGGGGTTGGTTTCGACAAACCTCAATTGGGTGATTCGGGTCCTACCTGTGGATGTGTGTCGATGACCAGTTTTGGTCATAGCGGGTTTACAGGTACATTTACCTGGGCAGATCCCGAACAGGAGATTGTGTATGTATTTTTGTCTAATCGCACCTATCCTAGTGCCGATAACAGGAAGATCATTGCAAGCAATCTTAGAAGTAATATTCAGGAGGCTATCTATGAAGCCATAGATTATTAAAATTAGAAATCATGAAAATAGCGATCGTTTGTTATCCAACTTTTGGCGGAAGTGGAGTAGTAGCTACAGAACTGGGAATAGCCCTTGCCGATAGGGGACATGAAGTTCATTTTATCACTTATAAGCAACCAGTACGATTAGAACTCCTATCGCACAATGTGCATTATCATGAAGTAACGGTACCAAATTATCCTTTGTTCCATTATCAACCGTACGAGTTGGCCTTATCCAGTAAGTTGGTTAATATGGTTAAACTATACAAGATAGATTTGCTACATGTTCATTACGCCATACCGCATGCTTATGCCGGATATATGGCAAAGCAAATGTTGGCTTCCGAAGGAATAAATATTCCCATGGTTACAACTCTTCACGGTACCGATATTACCCTTGTTGGAAGTCATCCGTTTTATAAACCTGCAGTAACCTTTAGTATTAATGAAAGTGATATGGTTACTTCGGTTTCTAAGAGTTTAAAGGAAGATACCATGCGTTTGTTCGATATAAAGAATGAAATTACTGTTGTTCCCAATTTTATTGAGATGACCAAACAGGATAATCCTTATACCGAGTGTCAACGTGATCTTATGGCCGAAAAAAATGAACATATCATTACGCATATCAGTAATTTACGTCCTGTTAAGCGTATTCATGACGTTATCGAGATCTTTGATCGTATTCAAAAAGTAACACCTGCCAAATTAATTATTGTTGGTGATGGTCCGGAGAAAGAACCATCGGAAGAATTATGTGTTTCGAAAGGAATACAGGATAAAGTGATTTTTGTAGGGAATAGTAGTGAGATCGATAAAATTCTTTGTTTTACTGATCTATTTTTGCTTCCTTCGGAAAAAGAAAGCTTCGGATTAGCGGCTCTAGAGGCTATGGCTTGTGGAGTGCCTGTTATTTCGAGTAATACAGGAGGCTTATCTGAAGTGAACGAACAAGGGATTAGCGGTTACTTAAGTGATGTGGGGAACGTTGCTGAAATGGCAGATAACGCCTTAAAGATCTTACAAGATCCATCAACGCTGGCTAAATTTAAGAAGCAAGCAAAAGCTACAGCATATAAATTCGATACAAAGAATATCGTCCCTATGTATGAAGAAGTTTATGATAAGGCACTCACAAAGATCGAGATCTAGCGATAATTATTCTTTATAAATTCCATAGCATTACCATGCAACACTCTTTCTACGACCGTTTCGGCAGAGATTCTGTTGAAATCCTTTAAACGGTTTCGGTTTTCCTGTAAATATGCCCTCGCATGATGTACCATTTCTTCTCCCAGATCTTTGATGTTTTCGGCTGTCCAAAGCCCTTTAATAGGATTAACGATTCCGTCGAAATCACTTCCAATAGATTGAATTCCCCAGCAGAACAGGTTATTTGTGTTGAGCACCTCGGCTATATGTTCTACCTGTCTCCAAACCAATAACGATTTCTTCCGAAGTTGCTTTCTTTTATTCGGAAAATAGATCTTCGATTTTCTAATTGCCTTCTTACTTCCTATACGTCTTTCGTCAAGTTGTAATCCGAAGATCCCATTACTTCTGGCTATTCTCACGATCTCATCATCATAGATATTGATGTCAATATTGTTGAACCATTCGGCGTGTCCGGGAAAATTTGAGTGCTCGTGATTAGAAACCGAAACTGTGCCGGTGCACGCGCCATGACTCACTATAATTGGAATCTTTTCCGAAGAAAACTTCGAATCCAATATATCGTAATACGCTTGCCTGGAAGTCGTACTCATATGCTTTACATCTATTAAAATTCGATCGTTATTTGTATTATCAAGCAAGGCAGCGAGTACTTCAGAACCTAGGAGAGTAATCCCCGAATTCATCCCACGCTCCTGATTTTCTTTAAGTGCACCAATGCTAATGCTTCTGGCATGACCACAGAGTTCATTGTAAAAATGATGTGCAAAAGTGATAAACAAGGGACGATGCACCCATTGCTTTACCTTAAACACATTCTCTAATACTTCATTAGGTTGCGCTGTATCTTTAAGCATGTCTAAACCCGAATTGAAAGCATGACCTCCCTCGATGGTGATAATTATATTAATGATCTTCCTATCCAGAGTTTCTTTCGCAAAATTGGCTTCGATCTCGGCATGATTCTTTACTAGTTTATAGGTATAGATCTTTCCGTTAATTTGTTGCACTTCATTGTCTAGTTGCTGGTAGTAGTTATATTCGTCTAACAGATCTACGAAATAGTTGGAATGATTAATAACATAGTCCATTCTACTCTGACTGATACTCGCCGCTAAATTGACCAGCATATCTGTAAGTCCCTTCCATCCCCATATTCGTTTTGAAAGAAAATGCTTCTCGAAAGGGTAGAGGCTAACGATCACAACTTTCGAATCGGCCCTCGCCAGAGCCGTCATATCTGTTTGAGTGAATTTTGTGAGTGTAACTATTCTGTTAATAAACTTTTCTAAGGTGTTTGGCGGACTGTAATGCCAGATTGAGTTCTTTCTCCCGGAGTCGAGGATATTCTGTTTTGGAGGCTCATATTTAAAACTTTTGCTATAAGGTTTTAGAGAAGGATGACAATGCAGATCTACATAATGAGTTTCCATGGATTAGCTATTTAGTTGACAATCATAAAATTGCAAAAAATAGCTCGTTTGTAAAAGAGGATTTTTCCTATTAATAACAAATAAAGCCCCCGACTTCCATTTCGAAAGTGGGGGCTTATTTAATAATCTATTTGTTTAAAACTGATACCTGGCACCTAGAGCAATATCGAAAACGACATCATCTCTATAATCTCCAAAACCAAATTCAGGTCTAAAATCTAAAGAGACCAATAATGGAAAGTCGAAATTATATTCAATTCCTATATCACCGGCTGCAAAAACGAAGGTTTCGTTGCTTCGATCATCGAAAAATTCATCTTCAAAACCAATTTGACCAATTCCGGCTCCAGGTCCGGCGTACCAATTAAAACCACCGTCAATATTCCATACCCACTGGTAAATACCTGTTATTTTATACGCATTTACACGCTTTGTATCCCGAAAGCTCAGACCAAGTTCTAAACGGTTATCCTCGTCTAAGGCACGTTGGTAGTTAATTTCGGCTCCAAATCCATCACTATCTCCAAGTCTTAATCCGATGGCATTCTTAGAGATTTCTTGCGCATTTACACTCGTTGCAACCAATAAAAAGGTTACAAGTACTAAAGATATATTTTTCATAGTTTTTGTTTTAGAACTAATATAAGCTCAATTGGAGACCTATAGAGTTAACCAACTGCTAAGGTTTGTTAATCTAAAGCCAAAAATGCAGAAAGCATATCGGAAGTACCATCAGCCGAAGAAACGGCATCATCCTCAATAGGATAAAGGAAATTTTTATTGGAGTAGTAAGAATATAAGATCCACCTGCCATTGTAATATTCAAGTGAAGTAAGGTTTTCAACCCAATCGCCACTATTCATATACACACAGGAACCCTTGTCATTTTTAATCTTTTCGATCTTGGGTTGGTGTATATGTCCGCAGACAACATAATCGAATTTATTCTCAATTGCCAGATCTGTTGCCGTAGTTTCGAAATCGTCAATAAATTTAATCGCTTTTTTAACCGAATTCTTGATCTTCTTCGATAATGAATATTTGGGCTTGCCCATTTTCGCAAGACAATAATTGATAAATCGGTTTAGTAAAATAAGCAGATCATAACCCCATCCACCAAGCTTTGCGATCCATTTAGCGTGTTGAATGGATGCATCAAATACATCGCCGTGAAAGAACCAGACTTTTTTACCATCCAAACGTAATACAAGTTTATCTAATACCTTAATATTCCCCATTTCGGTACCGGTAAAACGCCTCATTTTTTCATCGTGGTTTCCCGTGATATAATAAACCTGTGTTCCTTTAGTGGCGAGAGCAATGATCTTCTTGATAATTAGAAGATGGGCTTTGGGGAAGTATCTTTTTCTAAATTGCCAAATGTCAATAATATCACCATTTAAGATGAGTTTTTTTGGTTTTACCGAATTTAGGTAGTGAAGCAGTTCTCGGGCATGACAGCCATAAGTTCCTAAGTGTAGGTCTGAAATTACAACAACATCAACTTTTCTTTTCAAGTAGGTCTATTTTTATACAAAGTACCTAAAAGACTTACGCATACATATTAAAGCAGTGTTATGATTATTTCTATAAAATGTTATCAAATATTCATCAATGTTTCAAAAATATTAAGGAGCTAGTTTATTTTTAATATTCGACTGTAAGATTTACATTTGTTGAAAACACTACTATGGCGGGTAATTCCTTCGGAAACATTTTCAATTTAACAACCTTTGGTGAATCTCATGGAGAAGCTATTGGTGGTATTATTGATGGGTGCCCGGCAGGCTTAGAAATAGATTTCGAAGCAATAGCAAAAGAAATGCAGCGCAGAAAGCCGGGACAATCTGCAATAGTAACTCAGCGTAAGGAAAACGATGAAGTCAAATTCCTTTCGGGGATTTTTGAAGGGGTAACCACCGGCACCCCCATTGGCTTTGTAATTCAAAATACCAACGCTAAATCTAAAGACTACTCACATATAAAAGATAGCTACAGACCGTCACATGCCGATTACACTTATGACAAGAAATACGGAAATCGTGATTACAGAGGAGGGGGAAGATCTTCGGCTAGAGAAACTGCCAGTAGGGTAGTCGCGGGTGCAATCGCCAAACAACTTTTAAAAGACATAAAAATAACGGCCTATGTTTCGGGAGTTGGCAGTTTACAGTTAAAGAAAAATTACAGCGAAATAGACTTTTCAGAAATAGAAAAAAATCCTGTACGATGCGCAGATAAGGAAATGGCATCCAAAATGGAAGCTCATATAAAGGATATTAAAAAGCAAGGAGACACAATAGGTGGAGTGATCACCTGTGTAATTCAAAATGTTCCGGTTGGTTTGGGAGAGCCCGTATTCGATAAATTGCATGCAGCTTTAGGTATGGCGATGCTTTCTATTAACGCGGTAAAGGGCTTCGAATATGGCAGCGGATTTAGTGGCACGCAACTCCTGGGAAGTGAGCACAATGATGCTTTTAACCCTGATGGCACTACAAAAACAAACTTCAGCGGAGGTGTACAAGGCGGAATTAGTAATGGAGAGGACATTTACTTTAAAGTTGCTTTTAAGCCTGTCGCCACCATCATGAAATCTCAGGAAACGATCGATAAAGACGGGAATTCGGTAGCAATGGAGGGAAGAGGGAGACATGATCCCTGCGTAGTACCACGTGCTGTCCCCATTGTAGAGGCAATGGCGGCATTGGTTATGGCAGACTTTTGGTTGTTAAACAAACTGAGTAAACTGTAAAAAAAAATCTATATCTTTCAAAACGACATAAAATATTGAATTCATATTTATGAAAAAACTAGCATTACATTGGCAAATACTTTTAGGAATGGCTTTAGGAGTGGTTTTCGCTCTTATTCTAACCAATTTTAATTGGGGATCTCAATTTATTGGAGATTGGATCAAACCCTTCGGGACGATCTTTATAAAAGCCTTAAAGTTAATTGCTGTACCGTTAATTCTAGCTTCGTTAATAAAAGGTGTTTCCGATCTAAAAGATATTTCGAGCTTGTCGAAAATGGGTCTTCGTACCATTATAACATACATTTTTACAACCATAATTGCGGTTTCTATAGGTCTAGGGATCGTTAACTTGATTAAACCCGGAAAGGCGATATCTGAAGATACCCGTACCGAACTAGTAGAGGCTTATGGAGGTGAAGCTGAAATGCGGAGGCAACAAGCGCAACAGCAGAAAGATGCCGGACCATTACAAGCTCTTATCGATATTGTTCCCGATAATATTATAGGTGCTTCATCAGACAATCGAAATATGTTGCAGGTAATTTTCTTTGCTATTTTCTTCGGAATAGGACTTATCTTAATTCCCGAGAAAGATTCAAAACCTGTAAAAGATTTTATTGATGGATTTAACGAAGTAATTCTAAAAATGATAGACCTCATTATGTTAGCTGCTCCGTATGGTGTATTTGCACTTCTTGCTGCTCTTATCGTTGAAGCACCTAGCGCCGATCTTTTTGCGGCTTTAGGGATGTATGCCTTATGTGTTGTATTAGGACTTATGTTAATGGTTGGAGTTTATATTCTATTTGTATGGATCTTCACTAAGAAAACACCGGGATTCTTCCTCAACGGAATCGCTCCCGCTCAACTTTTAGCTTTCTCGACTAGTTCAAGCGCCGCAACGCTTCCTGTTACTATGGAGCGGGTAGAAGAGCACTTAGGAGTAAAGAAAGAAGTGACGAGTTTCGTGCTTCCCATTGGAGCTACAATTAATATGGACGGAACCAGTTTATATCAGGCTGTTGCCGCTGTTTTTATTGCGCAGGCGTTTGGGATGGATCTCTCGTTTGGAGTTCAATTGGGAATCATCGCTACAGCAACCCTAGCATCAATTGGTTCGGCGGCAGTTCCCGGAGCCGGAATGGTCATGCTGGTAATCGTATTAGCTCAGGCAGGTATTCCCGAGGCAGGACTAGCACTTATTTTTGCAGTAGACAGACCTTTAGATATGTGCCGAACTGTTGTTAATGTAACCGGTGATGCAACCGTGTCCATGATGGTAGCTAAATCTCAAGGTAAGCTGGGAGAGCCACATGTAAAAGATTGGGACGACAATTATCAAAAATAGTCCGGAACTTTTTTTATAAATATCATTTTCATAACTTTACTGAACTTCAGCTCCCTAGGTTCATATGCCTAGTATTTCTTTATCTTTTATTACGCTACGACTATGAACCATTCTAAAATTCATAGTTATGAAAAATATATACGCCTTTATCGTATGCAGCTTCTACTGTATTGTGACTTCTGCACAAGTGGGGATTGGAACAACCTCGCCAAGTAGAGCCTCCATGTTAGAAGTTAGTGGAACTACCAATGGTACCGCACCTTATAAAGGTTTTATGCCGGCAAGAGTTCCAACCCAAGTAAACAGAGATGCAATTCGTCCAAGCTTTTCGGACAACGGACTCCTTATTTTTGTGGAAGAAACCGGAACACTGGAAATCTGGAACGGTATATTCTGGGAAGTTATTTATACATTTTCCACCTTCGTTACTACCATCGCAGCACAGGATTTTGATAGCAATTTAACCTGGAGTTATACGTTGAGCCCTGGACAATACAATGTCACGAACGATATCTGGATGATAGGGACGGACCTGGGGACCGGTAACACTACAGCCATAGATATTGTAAATGATAATTTTCTGGCTTGCCGGGATCTGGACAATATCGTTGGCGGTGGTAACTTCTTTCATGAGATCGCTTTTATTAATGTCGATCTCACGGGTTTTACAAATTGCCGAATGACGTTTGATTATGATGCCTTCGAGTTCGACAATGGCGATGATATTGAATACGAAGTGTTCTATGACGACATAAGTCAGGGGGTTGTGAATCTTGTTAATGGTGTTGGTAATTTATCTCAGGAAGGGACAGTAATAATAAATATTCCTAATGTAGTAACAAATGTAAGGATCACTGTAGGGATAAGTCAGAATGGAGATGCAGATTTTGCCGGTTTTGATAACTTTAGAGTGTACGGAGAGTAGTGATATAAAAGTAAAGCCGGAATATTCTTCCGGCTCTACTAATTTTAGAAATATAAGTGTTTTTATTATCCTTGCTTCTGAATTTCGACAGTATGTGGATAAGGAATTTCTATTCCAGCCTTGTCTAACGCGATCTTAGCTTTTTCTAAGGTTGCAAAATACACATCCCAATAGTGTTCTGCCCTAACTGAAGGTCGCACCGCAAAATCTACAGAGCTGTCGCCAAGTCCTGAAACTTCTACAAGTGGCGGTGGATCTTTTAGTACTTTTTCTTGTGAAGCAAGCACATCCATTAATACTTCCTTTGTTTGTTTTATATCGGCATCGTAGGAAACACCAATTACGTGAAAGATCTTTAATATACCTTCGGCACTGTAATTAGTAATATTTCCATTGCTCATAGCGCCATTTGGAATTATAACGAGCTTGTTCTGGGGAGTGGTGATTTTGGTGGTAAAGATCTGTATTTCTTTCACAGTACCTAATTCACCCTGGGCTTCGATCAAATCTCCTACCTTAAAGGGTTTAAACAGCATTATTAATACACCACCCGCGAAATTTGCTAATGATCCCTGTAAAGCTAATCCAATAGCGAGACCCGCTGCTCCTAAAACAGCGATAAAGGAGGTTGACTCAATTCCTATTTGTCCTAAAACCGCTATGAATAAAATCACTTTTAAGACCCAACTCAATAGGTTGGAGAGAAACTTTTGTAATGTTTCGTCCATTCCTCGTTGTTTAGCAGCTTTTCTCAATCCCTTTGTGAGTAATTTTATGACCCATAGACCCACAATTAACAGTAAGATCGCCCCTATTAACTTTGGTCCATAATCAAAAAGTATCTCTTTAAATCGGTCGTAATAAACAATAACTTTATCCATTTTTCTCTGGGTTTTTTATTAGTGCAATAAAATTACTTATACTTTTTATAGATATGCAGTTTAGAAAATTACTTTTCGATATAGTACGTCGATCATTAGATTAAAACCCACCCATTTTTTAAGTTTGATCTTTCAACTAGCTTATTTTTCAAGAATTAGTATATTTAAATTCTAAAATCAACCCTATGAATGTCTGCTTCATAATGTACCCTTGGGAAGAGATAGATCCCGAGAATGATTCTACATTAGCCATGATCCACGAATTTGTAAAGCGTGGCCACGGACTGGCAATTACAACCCCGGCAAATTTAACTATACGCGATAGTGTTGCCTTTGCATTTTCTAAAGTGATAAAGCGAAAAGATAAAATCTCAGGTTCATTGAAATCATTTCATATGAAAGCCGAATTTTATGATGAAATGCTACCTCTTGCAGGCTTCGATGTAATTATTCTACGTAGTAATCCGCCACTGGACATGATCATGCTTAATTTCCTGGATTCGGTAAAGGATGATGTCTTCATTATGAATGATCTCGATGGAATTAGACGCGCAAACAACAAGTTGTACACCGCTGTTTTCGAGGATGAAAACAATGAAATTCTACCCAGAACGCATGTAACTAAAAATAAAGAGTACTTAAAGAAAACGATAAAAGAAGGTCCCGAGAAAATGATTTTGAAGCCATTAAACGGCTTTGGCGGATCTGGGGTGATTTTAATAGAAAAACGAGCTATGCTAAGCATCAACTCCCTTCTTGATTTCTATATTGACAATAGTGACGGTACTTCTAACTATGTAATTCTTCAAGAGTATATAGAAGGTGCAGATGAGGGTGATGTACGAATTCTACTGCTAAATGGAAGGCCAATTGGAGCTATGAAAAGAGTTCCGGGAGATGAAGATCACCGATCTAATGTGAGTGCAGGAGGCTCGGTACAAAAACACTCACTTACAAAGAAAGAAAAAGAATTGTGTAGACGAATTGGTCCGAAGCTGGTTAAAGACGGACTCTACTTTGTTGGTATTGATGTGATCAACGGTATGTTGGTTGAAGTAAATGTAATGTCACCCGGTGGAATAACTTACATGAATAAAGTCTATAAAACAAAGGTACAAGAGAAAGTCATCGATTTTGTAGAGGATAAAGTTGTTGAGCGTGTTGCGGCATTCGAACGACGTAAGAAGCTTCGGCAGCATGTGGATGAAGCATAAAGAACTCGATTACATTACTGAAAATCACTTCTCAGTGTATACTTCAGAATTAAAAATATAAAAGGTAAAATTTTAAATTGTCAATTCTCAATGATTCGACTTCCTGTAAATAGTATTATTGAAAAGATCAAAAATGAAGAGATCTTCGAAGCCGTAGCCGAAGACTACTCCTTTACCCTTAAAATCGAGGATTATGTGCCGTACGTATGTGGAGCAGTGCATGACGGACATCAATTTAGGAAGGAACTTTGGGATAATTGTCTCCATACTGAATACGAGAGATGGTTTGAGGAAGATCCATGTACAAAGGAGTTTGTACACTCGCATCCAATTGTTATTGCAGGATGTGATAGTAGATTTGAGTACGACTTAAACAGAGATCCGGAAAATGCTATTTTTGACACCGCATGGGGAAAACAGTTGTGGAAAGAAAAATTAAGTGCTGAACAAATTGAAACCAGCACTAAGAAACATGCAGCCTTTTACACTGTTGTAGATGCATTGATCAACAAACTGGAGACGAAATTTGGTGCTGTGATCGTTTACGATATACACTCGTATAATTGGAAAAGATGGGATCGTGAGGTACCCTTAATTAATTTGGGAACAACGAATATAGATTCTATTAAATTTGGTGAATTCATCGAATCCTGGCGTAAATCACTTTCAGAACTTGACCTGCCGAAGGTTAAAGATTCTAAGGCAATGATCAACGACACTTTCTTCGGAAATGGTTATTTTTTAAAATTTATTACCAATAACTATAAGAATACCTTAGTTTTGGCAACCGAATTTAAGAAAATATACTGTGATGAATTAGAGCAGGTGATCTTTCCTGAAGTAGTTTCGGCTATTGAAGAACAGCTTCGGTCGAAATTAAAAGAACATGCTAAAATGTTCTATAATACCTACAAACCCGAATGAAGATGCATATTGATGAAATCGTTTTAACACATCCTAATCTTTTCAGAATAGATAGGCATTTAAACGGACTTGTTCAAAAAATTGAGCTTCTTAATTATGTGAATCCTATAAATATTGAGCAGGAAAAACGAAACTTTTTTTCTTCTAAATATAATGTCAATCCCAATTTCAAGTATAGAAGAATTGACTTTAATGCACATAAACTTCAGCAAGAGTTATTTTTACAGGATATCGATAGTATTAAAGATGAGGCAACCAGGGCTTTTTATCAGGATGTTATTTACGATTATTCGGGCTTAATTCAATGTATTGAAACCGTTGGGCAAGGACGAAAGTTTTATTTTAATGCGTTAAAATCGTTTGGTACTCCCACACAAAGAGATGTGGAAAACGCGCAATTCATTTTACACTTTTCTGATGAGGAATACAATCAGGAAATGTTTCCCATCTTTAATGTAGATGAGGCTTCAGATTATTTTAGGGAGTTTATTGAAAACTACGACTTTAAATTAAATATTAAGTATTCTACAAAGATCTCTGCGGCCGCAATGGTTCAGAACAACACTCAAACCTTACTGCTTAAGAAAAATCAACACTTTAGCGCTAATCAGTTAAAAGTTTTGGCTAATCATGAAATAGGCGTTCACCTTGTAACGACATACAACGGATTAGCTCAGCCATTAAAGATTTTTCACAATGGTTTTCCTAACAATGTTGAGACTCAGGAAGGCTTGGCAGTTTTTAGCGAATATATGAGTGGATGTCTTACTTTACATCGATTAAAGGAGTTATCGTATAGAGTATTGGCCACCGACAGTTTACGAAAAGGATTTAATTTTTGTGATACCTTCGATCTACTTCACAATCAGTATAAATTGAACAGGGAAGAATCTTACAACATTACGTTAAGAGCACACAGAGGCGGCGGATTTACCAAAGATTACATGTATTTAACCGGACTTAAAAAAGTATACGATTATTTCAGAAGAAAAGAGGATCTCAATATTCTCTTGAGAGGTAAAGTTTCTATCGAAAACGCGGGTATTATTAAAAACTGGCAAGCCCAAGGCTTTTCAGAAGAAATAAAACATCACAATCACGCTTTTGGTGAAAATTTAAACACCAACCATACGCTTAATTTCATTCTTCAGAATTTAAAATAGAAAAAGCGAACAGTTGTCTGTTCTCTGTATCTTCAAGGTAATTGAAATACATCTCTATAAGTAAGTTACAAAAACTTCTTTTTTAATTCGGGAGTAGGTATCATGCAACTGTCTTTTTTCCCGTACCATTTATAGCGATTCTTTGCAATATAATCGTATACCCAATCACGAATGGGTTTCGGAATAATGATAAAACCGTAGAGGAGGGGATATGCCCCGGATAGATCTTTTGCTATACGAAGTGCTGCCGTAGATTTTGTGAATGCCTTTTTATTGTCGATAAGAATGATAGAATCTGTCTTGGCTGTATCAATACCGTGCTCGGTTACGATCACTTGTCCTACAGCTCCTTGTAATGTAGTGAAACGAAAAAGATCCGATTTGTCATTCTTAATTACACGTACAACAGTGCTGTTACAAAGGTTACAAACCCCGTCGAATAATATGATCTTATGCTCGCTCTTTATATCCATTTCAATTATAAATAGTTATACTTTTTCTAACTCCTCTACACTTACATTGGTCGTAAAAATTCCATAATTGACCACTGCTTTATTTTTTTCCAAAGTATCTATTGTACCAATGGCTTTCCCATCTATCATCCTTACGCGATCCCCGATCTTTAAAGTAACTTTTGGTTTTGGCGGTGGTGCTTTTTTGGCTTCTTCTTTTTCTTTCTTTTTTCTTTTCCTAATTACAGCGACCTTTTTCTCTACCTCTTGTTTGGTAATATGCTCCTTTGCTTTCTCTGCCTTTTTAACCTTGGGAGCCAGCTTTTTACGCTTGCTGTTCTCTACCATTACCAGTTTCATCAACTCATCAATTAATTGCTTTTTACGCTTATTGTTGAAGTATGATTCTGAAAGTTTATCAAATTTCTTCCCAAGGCTAATTAACTTCTGATTTGCATCATATAACTCCTGATAACTTTCTAATTTCTCCTGAACCTTAGAATTGATCTCTTCTAACTGCTCACTTTCAAGTTTAGCTTTCTTAGCCGAATTCTCGAGTGTTTCGGAAGTTTTCCGAAGCTTAGACCGCTCCTTTTGCAGATTAGCAATGGTTTTATCGAACCTAATTTTACCTCGTTCTATTTTTTTCTTAGACCTGTTAATTAAACTGTAAGGAATTCCGTTCTTCTGAGCCACTTCAAAAGTAAATGAACTTCCTGCCTCGCCTAAATGCAGTTTGTACAACGGTTCTAGCGACTTACTATCAAATTGCATATTGGCATTGATAGCATAAGGTAATTCGTTTGCCAACAACTTAAGGTTAGAATAGTGCGTGGTAATTATTCCAAAAGCCTCACGTTCATAAAAAACCTCGAGAAAGGTTTCGGCCAAAGCACCGCCCAACTCGGGATCACTTCCTGTTCCAAACTCATCAATTAAAAAGAGCGTATTGCTATTACACTTCTTTAAAAACTGATTCATTTTTTTAAGTCGGTAACTATATGTACTTAAATGATTTTCAATCGATTGATTGTCTCCAATATCGGTAAGGATCCTGTCAAAATAACACAATTCGCTCTGGGACTCCACCGGAATAAGCATTCCACTTTGCAACATAACCTGTAACAGACCAACTGTTTTAAGCGTAATACTCTTTCCACCGGCGTTCGGACCCGATATCACGATTATCCTACTCTCCGGTTGTAAGGTAATACTCTGCGGAAAAGTCTTTTCTTTCCGTTTTTTATTTGCAACGAGCAACAACGGGTGATACGCCTTTTGAAGCGATAGCACCTTATCTTTCGTAATAAGCGGAAGCACCCCGTTAATACTAATTCCGTATTTTGCTTTTGCATATATCACATCGATAGTGATGAGATATTGCTGGTAAGATCGGAGCAATTCGGTATAAGGTCTTATAAAATTAGTAAGTGCCTTTAATATACGTTTAATTTCCTCTCGTTCCTCAAAAACCAAACTACTCAGTTCGTTCGTAAATTCCAGGGTCTCCTGTGGTTCAATATAAACGATACTCCCGGTTTTACTGTTACCTAATACGGCACCGTTGATCTTTTTTCTGTACATCGACTTAACCGCTAATACTCTACGATTTTCAACGATTGTTTCCTTTATTTCATCAAGAAGATCGGCTTGGGCATATTTGGTTAGGGCTCTGTTAAAAGATGAATTCACCTGACCTTTCACCACATTAAGTCTTCTGCGAATGGTGAGTAGTTGGGGAGAGGCTTCATCTTTAATATTCCCGTATCGGTCAATTATTTTCTGAATTTCTTCGGAAATGGCCGCTGTATAATCAATTTCTTCAGAAAAACTATTTAACTGAATATAGAATTCTTCAAATTTCTTAAAAAACTTTAGGAGCGTTTTAGTGCTTTCTGAAACACTTAATATTCTTCTGAAACTCGACTGCTCTAAAGAACTATTTTCAATATCTAATAATTGAAGCTCCTTAAAAATAGGCTCGAAACCGTGGTTTGGGATAGGATTGTCATCACTAAAGGATCCCGTAAATTCCTTAACACGATGTAGTTCGGGTTCAATGTCCTCCGGATCGCGATAAGGAGCTATCGTCAATACACTTTCTTTCCCCGGTTCGGTGATACAAAACTCGGAGATTTGCTTCAATACCGACGGAAATTCAAGATCTTCTAAGGTTTTTTTATCGATTCTTACCGTTCCCAATTATTCTTGTAATTTTACACAAAAGTAGTGATAATGGATGTAAAAATAGCCCCAAGTTGGAAGATGGTTTTAGCCGATGAATTTGAGAAAGAATACTTCAAAAAACTGACTCAATTTGTAAAAAATGAATACCATCAAACCACTTGCTATCCTCCGGGAAATGATATTTTTGCAGCTTTTAATCATACAGGTTTTGACGAAGTTAAGGTAGTAATTTTGGGTCAGGACCCTTATCACGGGCCGAGGCAGGCCAACGGACTTTGTTTTTCGGTTTCAGATGGGATTGCGACACCTCCTTCATTAGTAAACATCTACAGGGAAATAAAAACCGATCTTGGTGTAGAAATTCCCAATTCTGGCAATCTTGAGCGTTGGGCAGATCAAGGCGTATTGCTCTTAAACGCTACATTAACGGTGCGTGCACACGAAGCAGGAAGCCATCAGAGAAAAGGTTGGGAACAATTTACGGATGCCGTTATCGCGAAGCTTTCAGAAGAAAAAGAAAAAATTGTATTCTTACTTTGGGGAGGATATGCTAAGAAGAAAGGTGCAAAAGTAGATGCCGGCAAGCATCTGGTATTAACGAGTGGACATCCGTCACCGCTCAGCGCCAACAGAGGCTATTGGTTCGGAAATAAACATTTCAGTAAAACAAACGAATATTTAAAGTCAAACAATAAGTCACCAATAATTTGGTAACTAGAGAACAGAAAAGGGGAGTATATCTCTATTCGTCTTCCGGTGTATCGGGCTCGGTAGCATCGTTACAACTAAACTCTAATAATAAAAAGTTAGTTACCAGTAAGGCCCCAAGAATGATAAGAAAGGTTGTCATATCTTACTCTTTTATATAAGTAAGATGCAGTTTTGTTTGTGGGGTTGCGTTTAACGACTAATTTTTTTTAAAGATCGTGTAACAATTTGTTTGTCTGAACTTTACCGTCAATTAATTCTAACTTTAACAACTGATTCTGAATGTTTTCAACTTCTTTTTCAGTTAGTTGCGACTGACTCCAACTTGTTAACGAAAGCCACATTTGTACATCCTCTAATTTTTGTCCGTAGCGATTGGCGATCATCGTATCTATAGATGGAATATCCTTAAACTCGCGCGTAGTAGCATTAATTATCTCCACAATATGTTTTATACTATCCTCATCATTTTCGAGAACTTCGTTTCGTACTGCGATCACAAAACACGGCCAGGGCGTGGGGCATTCGCCAACTAATCTAAATGTATTGTCATCGACGTAGGGTTTGGTCATAAACTTCTCCCACATAAAATAATCACCTTCCCCGTTTGGTAGGCCATTTACAGCTCCTTCCAGATTATTGATAACAGTAAATTTCAGGTCCTTCTCAGTATCCCAATTTTGGTTTTCTGCATTTACATACGCCATTAAGTGCGACCCGGAACCGAACCTGCTAATTGCCGCATGCGTTCCTTTAAGATCGGACACGGTCTTATAATCCGAATTACTGGCAACATGAATTCCCCAGATAAGGGGAGAAGAAACAAACACCTGAACGATCTTACAATCATTCCCATTAATAATATCACGAACCATCCCTTCGGTGAGGATCACAGCCATATCAATTTCCTTCTCACGAAGGGCTTTACACATCTGTCCCGTTCCTCCCGAAAAGTCTTTCCATCGTAAATTAATTCCCTCTTTGTGATATTCTTTATCTCTTAGTGTTAAATACCAGGGTAAATTGAAATGTTCCGGCACACCGCCAATATGAAATGTTTTCATTTATTTTGAATCAAGTAACTTATTAAAATATGATAAGATCGCCATTGTATAATACTCGCGTAGCTTCTGCATGATCTCTTCTGAAAAAACTACATTTCCAAAAGGACGAATGTAACAATATGCTTGTACATAGGTCTTCATAGCGTAGCAATTATATCTAATGTTCTGGCGATCAATTTATCTACCGTTTCTTTTGGTTTTTGACTAAAAGAACCATCCGCTCTGTTTGCTAAAATGGCATTTAACGAAACGGCACGATGCCCCAAAAGCTTTGCCATCCCATAAATGCCCGAAGTTTCCATTTCAAGATTGGTAATCCTTTTATCTTTATAAATAAAGGCGGCCAGTTTGTCATTTAATTCGGAATCTTCAAGAGGTAAGCGGAGAATTCTTCCCTGCGGACCATAAAATCCAACATTCGTCGCTGTACATCCTTTGTAAAATCCTTCGGAAATAAAGCGTTTTAAAAGATGTTCGTCTGCAGCAACCACGTAGGGAACAGATTTTTTAGCGTTCCATTGAGTGTGTTTTATAAATGCTTCGGAAAAGTCCTGGTGCAAAAAACTTGTGTTTCCGTAGAAATGAAGGAGGTTGTCAAAACCAATGGCCATTTCAGAAACTAAAAAACCATCAATAGGAATGTCAGTCTGAATCGCCCCAGAAGTACCAATTCTTATAATATCTAGCTGTGTCAATTTCTTTTTAACCTTTCTGGTTTCGAAATCGATATTAACTAATGCGTCGAGTTCATTAAAAACTATATCGATATTATCTGTCCCGATTCCTGTAGAGATTACCGTAATTCTTTTTCCTCGATAAATACCGGTGTGCGTTTTAAACTCTCGTTTATGGATAGCAACCTCTATCGCTTCAAAATGCTTCGAAACATCTACAACTCTATCGGGGTCACCCACAGTTATAACAATAGGTGCAATATCCCGCGGTTTTAGATTAAGATGGTAAATACTACCATCCGGATTTAAAATGAGTTCGCTTTGCGAAAGGGGAGAAGATTTCAATCTATACTGGTCAATTTAATGGTGGTTATCCACCAACTCGTTTGGTTTTAAAGCCTTTTTCCTGCAGGAACTTCATGATTCTGTCTCTATAATCACCTTGAATAATTATTTGTTCATTCTTAAAACTCCCTCCAACACTCAACAATTGCTTAATTTCTTTTGCTAATTGTTTAAAGTCGCTATCCGCGCCTGTATAACCTTCGATAATAGTAATTGGCTTGCCTTTTCTCTTTTCATATTTACAAATCAAGGGATCGTCCTGAAGCCATAGAGTATTTGGCTCTTCTTCTGTAGGCTCCTGTGAGGGCACATGCTCCGGAAATAAGTTTTTTAACTGGTCTTGTAGATCCAAAATATTATTTTTTTATGAGTCCGATCTCCACCAATCGCTGATGTAGAAATTCTCCCGCGGTTATATCATCAAAGGCTTTAGGGTGTTCTTCTGTAATACATTCTTCAAGACAATTTAGTTTCATATCTCCTCTGGGATGCATAAAGAAAGGAATGGAATACCTGGGGCTGCCCCATTCTTCTTTTGGCGGATTCACGACCCGATGAATGGTTGATCGCAGTTTGTTGTTAGTATGGCGCTCCAGCATATCACCTACATTGATCACAAGTTCATCCTCTTCGGGAATCGCATCAATCCATTCACCATCATTCCTTAGCACCTGCAATCCACCCGCAGAAGCTCCCATTAAAAGAGTGATCAGGTTTATATCACCATGCGCTCCCGCTCTTACTGCACCTTTAGGCTCGGTAGTAATGGGTGGGTAGTGGATTGGACGTAAAATACTATTGCCGTTTGTCGCCCAATGATCAAAATAATGCTCCTCTAGTCCTATATATAAAGCCAGTGCACGTAGTACGTATATTCCGGTCTTTTCAAGCATTCTGTATGCTTCCATACCGGTTTTATTGAAGTCGGGTAATTCGTCAACAATAACATTATCCGGATATTCTTCCGTTAAGTTTGCATCTTCGGAAGGTTCCTGACCAAAGTGCCAGAACTCTTTTAGGTCTCCTTCTTTCTTACCTTTTGCGTGTTCCTTTCCGAAGGAAACATAACCTCTTTGTCCACCTAAGCCTTCAATTTCATACTTGTGCTTAGTTTCAAGAGGTAAAGCAAAAAAAGCTTTTACTTCCTTATATAATTCATCCACGAGCTCATCGCTTAAAAAGTGATTCTTTAAGGAGACAAAACCTATCTCTTCATAGGCTTTTCCAATTTCGTCAACGAATTTTTGTTTTCTCTTTGGATCTTCAGAAAGAAAATCGGCCAGATCCACACTCGGTATCTTATTCATAGCAACGTCTTTTATTAGTACAAATATACCAAATTCGCTTCGGAAAACCATTCAGAAAAAAATAACGAATAAACGCTGTCAGTATTGGTTTTTTTCTAAATTTGAAGTTATCAATTAGATGTATGAAATCCCAAACCGTTCCTCAAGTACAATTCGAATACAACCGTAATAACATCGATGACTCTACGCTACTTAAGCTATATAGAGCCATGCTAAAACCACGTATGATCGAAGAGAAGATGTTGATCTTACTTCGTCAGGGCAAAGTTTCCAAATGGTTTAGTGGTATAGGTCAGGAGGCTATTTCTGTAGGGATAACCTCAGTAATGGAGCAAGATGAATATATTCTCCCCATGCATCGTAATCTCGGGGTTTTTACAACGAGAGAAATCCCTTTACATAGATTGTTTTCTCAATGGCAGGGGAAAGCAAACGGTTTTACTAAAGGTCGTGATCGTAGTTTTCACTTCGGAACCCAGGAGTTCAACATTGTCGGGATGATTTCACACTTAGGGCCTCAATTTGGAGTCGCAGATGGGATCGCTTTGGGAAACAAACTTAAAGACAACAATAAAATTTGTGCTGTATTCACTGGAGAGGGCGGTACCAGCGAAGGTGACATACACGAAGCTTTAAATGTTGCCTCTGTATGGCAATTGCCGGTACTTTTTTGTGTGGAGAATAATGGCTACGGACTATCAACACCAACAAACGAACAATACAATTGTGAGAATATAGCCGATCGTGGTGCTGGTTATGGAATGGAGTCTCATATAATTGATGGAAATAATATTTTAGAGGTATATACCAAGGTTAAAGGCCTGGTTGAAAGTATGCGAAAAGATCCTAGACCCGTATTGCTAGAGTTTAAGACCTTTAGGATGCGAGGGCATGAGGAGGCAAGTGGCACCAAATACGTTCCTCAGGAATTGATGGATGCGTGGGCGGCTAAAGATCCACTTGAAAACTATGCTGAATTTCTTCGGAATGAAGAGATTCTTACCGAAACCGATGAGGTTGAATTTAAGCAAGACATTTTAAAAGAAATTAACGAAAATCTCGATATCGCATTCAATGAACCTGAGATCATTCCCGATTTAAGCACTGAATTAAATGATGTATTTCAAAATACTGTATATCAAAATATTAAACCAAGTTTAGAAACTCAAGAAATTCGATTAATTGATGCCATTTCTGAAGGCTTAAAACAGTCAATGAGGCGTCATGATAATCTAGTGATCATGGGGCAGGATGTCGCTGAGTACGGTGGTGTTTTTAAGATCACCGAAGGATTTGTAGAAGAATTTGGTAAAGAGCGCGTTCGAAACACGCCTATTTGTGAGTCGGCTATCGTGTCTGCCGCCATGGGCTTATCCATTAACGGATTTAAATCTGTAATGGAAATGCAATTCGCAGATTTCGTTACTTCCGGATTTAACCCGATTATCAATTATTTAGCGAAATCTCATTACCGATGGAATGAAAAAGCCGATGTGGTAATACGTATGCCATGTGGCGCAGGAGTAGGGGCCGGACCTTTTCACAGTCAGACAAATGAAGCCTGGTTTACGCACACCCCCGGTTTAAAAGTGGTTTATCCGGCATTTCCGTACGATGCCAAAGGATTGTTGGCCACGGCGATCGAAGACCCTAATCCCGTTCTATTCTTCGAACACAAGGCTTTGTACAGAAGCATAAGACAAGAAGTGCCTACAGATTATTATACCCTACCTATTGGTAAAGCGGCGATTTTACGTGAAGGCAAGGATGCAACGGTCATTACCTATGGTGCGGGCGTACATTGGGCGTTGGACACTTTAAATAGTATGGAAGAGGTTTCTGTAGACTTGATCGATCTAAGAACACTCTCTCCATTAGATACTGATACCATTTACAGTTCGGTAAAGAAAACAGGAAAAGTGATCATATTACAGGAAGATTCGCTTTTCGGAGGAATCGCTTCAGATATATCTGCCTTAATTTCAGAAAATTGTTTTGAAGCATTAGATGCGCCAATAAAGCGTGTTGCGAGTTTAGAAACCCCCATTCCGTTCGCTTCACAACTGGAAGCACAATACCTTCCGAAGGAAAAATTTAAGGGGGTATTGTTGGATTTGCTATCTTATTAATACTTTAACATTTGCTGTTAAACTTTGGATAATCTTTATTATTCCGAAGCTATTCTATCGTATCTTAGATTTATACTAATCATTAAAACCCTTATATTATGGTACGTTGGATAATTATTTTCTTAGTAATTGCGTTAATCGCAGCGGTTTTTGGATTCGGTGGAATAGCCGAAGGCGCAACAGACATCGCAAGAATTATTTTTTATATTTTTATCGTCTTATTAGTGCTATCATTATTATCGAGATTATTTAGACGATAGTCACATTACCTAACTTTTCTAAAACACTTAAAATCAAATGAAAAAGACACTTTTATCATTGGTTCTAGCTTGCGTCGTGCTTTCATGCGCCGCTCCTAAAACCGTACAAGAATCAAAAAAGGTGATTAAAGGTTATTGGTCGCTGGACAATATTTCGTACAGCGAATCGGGAACTTTTAATGTCACTATATTTAATGACACCTCAAAAGAATGCTTTGAAGGCTCTACATGGAGGTTTATCCCTAACAATAACACTGGTTTATACACGGTTAATAACGGGAATTGCCCAACCGGAGATCGTAACTTTATATTTACGATTCAGGAAATGGATAAGACGACAGGGCTTTACGACTTCCTGTTGAAACCTACGAATCCTAAAGGAAAATCGGATACAAATGCGGGTTTCAGATTACGTCTGGCACAATTGAGTGAGACAAATATGAAGTGGGAGCAAACAGTAACCCTCGATGGAGCACCTTTTAAAATAAGTATGAACTTTTCAAAAATCGAAGAATAATGAAAAACATAATCAAACAAATATCACTTTTATCACTAGCATTAATTTTTGTCGCCAGTCTGGCAAGTTGTGAAGCCACCAGAAACGCTAACAACAAACAAAAAGGAGCTGTTATTGGTGCTGCCGGTGGTGCTGTATTAGGTGCTATTATTGGAAACAATGTTGGTAAAGGTGGAAATGGAGAACTTGGAGCCGTAATTGGTGGTGTCGTTGGAGGTACTGCCGGTGTAATTATTGGTGACCGAATGGACAAACAAGCTCAAAAGATTGAGGAGGAGATCCCCGGAGCTCAGGTAGAGCGTGTGGACGATGGTATCGTTATAACTTTCGATGAAAATAGTGGTGTATATTTTGATACAGCGAAATACAACATCAATGCAGATTCGCAAGTATTGTTGGACAAATTGACCGCAATTCTACAAGAATACCCGGATACAAATGTATTAGTGGTAGGACATACCGATAGTGTTGGTACTGATGCATCAAATATGCTTCTTTCTGAAAGACGTGCTCGATCGGTGACGAATTATTTTACAAACACCAAAGGTTTAAGCGCGAATCGTTTCACTACCAATTGGTTTGGAGAAACTGCTCCAGTGGCAGATAACTCTACTGCCGAAGGTAGAGCAAAGAACCGTCGTGTAAATATTGGAATTGTACCAAACGAAAAAATGAAAGCCGATGCCAAGCAACAGGCAGGCGAAAACTAAATTTCACTAACTTTATATATATCCCGTTCCAGATCAAAGCTTGAACGGGATTTTTTTTTATTCAAATTATACCTCGTACTTTAGATGATGATGCGTAGCAATTCATGGGATGTTATAATAGTTGGTGGGGGTCTTGCCGGACTCGCCAGTGCACTGCATCTGTCAAGATCTAAGCTTAAACTTCTTCTTATTGAAAAAGAAGAATACCCTCATCATAAGGTATGTGGCGAATACGTTTCAAATGAGATACTATCGTATCTCAATTCTCTGGAAATCGACCCTTTAGAGAACGGTGCGAAAAGAATCGATAAGTTTATCATTAGCAATAGGGCAGGAGATGAACTAAAAACAGAACTTCCGTTGGGAGGTTTTGGTATAAGCAGATATACTTTAGACCATTTAATGTATAAAAAGCTTAAGGAGCGAATGAATGTTTTCCATGACAGTGTCACTTCTATTTCCTATTCTAACGATAATTTTCAGGTTATAACAAATAATAAGAGTTGTTATACAGCAAAGGTGGTAGTGGGAGCCTTCGGAAAGAGATCGAATTTGGATAAGTTTATGCAGCGGGAGTTTATTGAAACTCCCTCTCCATGGCTGGCAGTTAAATCTCACTATACTTATGAGTTTCCCGATGATACCGTCGCGCTTCACAATTTTGACGGGGGTTATTGCGGCCTTTCTAAAACTGAAACTAATGCGGTAAACGCTTGCTACCTTACCACTTACGATTCTTTTAAACGCTTTGGAAACATTCCCGATTTTGAAAACAATGTGCTAACAAAAAATAAACACCTCGATCATTTTTTTAGCAACAGCATTCCCTTATTTGAAAAACCTCTAAGTATAAGTCAGGTATCTTTCAACCAAAAGCAACCTATTAAAGATCATGTGTTTATGATTGGGGATAGTGCCGGACTCATACATCCGCTCTGCGGAAATGGGATGGCAATGGCTATACACAGTGCTAAGATCTTTTCAGAAATATGTATAAATCATTTTAATTCTGAAAAATTAAACAGAAGTGCGATGGAAGAAGAGTATGTGAATCGTTGGAATGCTACCTTTTCGAAACGTTTAAAGGCAGGGAGAGTTATTCAGAATTTATTGCTGCGTCCTATGGCAAGTTCGGTAGGGTTTTCTATTGCGAAAATGTTTCCTTCTATAGTACCAAGAGTCATAAAACAAACTCATGGAGATCCTGTTTTATGATCGAATTTTCGTCTAAATATCGCTCCCGGCAGTCGGAAATAATGGACGATTTCAATTTTCATGGAAATGAGCTGGAATTACTTTTAACCGATCTAAAGTTTGTAAATAAATGGCTGGGCGGCAATAAGATAACAGCAGAGGGTATTGCAAAGCTGCTAAAACACTCGTCGGAAAAAGAAACAATCACTATCTTAGATATTGGATGTGGGGATGGTGAACTTTTGAGGTCTGTTACAGAGTTTGGCGCAAAAAACGGTCTTAAGATTATAGGCATTGGGGTAGATTTTAATGAAAATATCATTGAAATCGCAAAAGCCCGATCTAAGGTATTTCCCAACTTAAGTTATATTAAACAAGATGTTTTTAGCGATAGCTTTACTAATATAACTTACGATATTGCCTTGTGTACCTTATTCCTGCATCATTTTTCTAATGAAAGAATTGTGAAGCTTTTAACTAAACTTACAAAAGGGGCAAACCTGGGCGTGGTGGTAAATGACCTTCAGCGCAACAGATTTGCATTTTGGCTGTTTAAAGTGTTTGGCGCAGTGTTTCTCGAAACAAAAACAGCGAGACACGATGGTTTAGTTTCAATTGCAAGGGGTTTTACCAGGAAGGAACTATTAAGTTTGTCGGAGGCGATTCCAGACGTGAAAGCAACTGTATGTTGGCGCTGGGCCTTTCGATATCAGTGGAATTTAAGAAGAGTGCAGTGAAAGATAATTGTGTAATATAAATATATTCATGAGCGTAAAAATTGTATCGGTAGCAAAGCAGTTACCACCCTATACCAGAAATACTTCGGAAATTCTTCCGTTCGTGGAACAGTGGCTCGACGGACAAGAAGATCGATTTAAGAGAAAAGTACTCAAGATCTTTGAAGGTGCCGGGGTGGACAGAAGGTATTCAATAATGGATGCTCATGAGGTTTTTCTGAATACAAGTTTTGAAGAGCGCAATGATATTTACGTTAGAGAAACTAAAAAACTTGGAAAAGAGTGTCTGGAAAAAGCCCTGAAAAAGGCTAGTTGGAAAACAACAGATGTTGATTTTATAATCACTGTAAGTTGTACTGGTATCATGATTCCATCCCTGGATGCTTATTTAATAAATGATCTTGATATGCGTCAGGATATAGTACGACTTCCGGTCACCGAAATGGGTTGTGCAGCGGGAGTTTCGGGAGTAATTTATGCAAATAACTTTTTAAAGGCGAATCCGGGCAAAAGAGCTGCGATAATTGCGATAGAATCACCAACGGCGACTTTTCAACTGGAAGATTATTCGATGGTAAATATCGTAAGTGCGGCAATTTTTGGTGATGGAGCGGCCTGTGTACTGCTTTCTTCGAATGAGGCAGATAGCGGACCCAAGATAGTTTCCGAAGAAATGTATCACTTTTACGATGCTACAGATATGATGGGATTTAAGCTTGTAAACAGCGGACTACAAATGATCTTAGACAAGGAGGTGCCGGATAAAATATCTAAGCACTTCCCGGATATTGTACACCCGTTTCTGGCAAAAAGTAATAAAACCATTGAAGATGTTGATCATCTAATTTTTCATCCCGGTGGTAAAAAGATCGTTCAAACCGTTGAAGAACTCTTCGGGAAACTGGGAAAGAACATTGATGACACCAAGGAAGTTCTTAAATTGTACGGAAATATGAGTAGTGCTACCGTATTATATGTTTTAGAGCGTTTTATGGATCGTGAAATCGACAAAGGAGATCTGGGATTGATGCTTAGCTTCGGACCGGGCTTTTCAGCACAAAGAGTTTTGATAGAATTTTAAAATATATCTATGATCAAAGAGTTTTCTCTTTCAGAAAATAAAGAATGGGCCGTGATATTGGGCGGCAGTAGTGGTCTTGGCCTGGCCACAGCCAAGAAATTGGCAAAGCACGGAATGAACATATGTATAGTGCATCGTGACCGCAAGAGCAATCTCCCTGCGTTCGACAAGCAAGTTGAAGACATTAGGACATTAGGTGTGGAAGTAATTACTTTTAATAAAGACGCCTTGTCTGCAACATATCGCGAAGAAATTATTTCAAACTTACGAGAGAAATCGGTTAAAGTGCTTATTCACAGCATCGCCAAGGGGAGTCTTAAGCCTTTAAATGGAAACACGGACGAAGTACTTAATAAAACCGATTTGGATATTACCATCCACGCGATGGCAACCAGTTGGTACGAATGGACACGAGTCTTAATTGATAATAATTTGTTTGTGGATAACGCCAGGAACATTGCCTTTACCAGTGAAGGGAATCTCAAAGTTTGGCCGGGTTATGCGGCTGTTTCGGCAGCTAAAACGGTGCTAGAATCTTTAATGCGTGCTATGGCTGTTGAACTTGCACCTTTAAATATTACAACAAATTGTATTCAGGCGGGCACCACGCAAACACCGTCCTTTGCTATGATCCCGGGGAGTGAAAAACTCGCCGAGATGGCTTTAAAAAGGAATCCGATGCAACGATTAACTACTCCCGAAGACGTTGCTAATGCTGTGTATTTACTTTGTAAGAACGAAGCAAATTGGATCAATGGTACAATTCTTAAAGTAGATGGAGGTGAAAGTTTACGGTAATGGGCAATTTTGATGAGATATTAACTAAACTACCATACTCGAAACCCTTTTTGTTCGTAGATTCTTTACTTTCTGTTTCTGAAGATCATGTGGAAGGAATCTATACGTTTTCTGAAGATGAATATTTTTACAAGGGACATTTTAAGGATGATCCCATCACTCCGGGCGTGATCTTAACCGAATGTATGGCGCAGATCGGACTCGTTTGTTTAGGAATATATTTACATGCAAAAGATGCTTCGGAAAAACCTGTAATAGGTATGAGCAGTTGTGAAGTTGATTTTTATATTCCGGTATTACCGGGGGAAGTGGTGAGAGTTTATTCTGAAAAAGAATATTTCCGATTCAACAAACTAAAGTGTAAGGTTAAAATGTTTAACGAGAAGAATGAATTAGTTTGCAAAGGTTTAATAAGTGGGATGATGAAGTGAAACAGATGAAGAGAGCTCGTGGTAATTTCGAGCGTTAGCGAGAAATCGCACAGGCAGAAGAAACCGGGATGAAATGTTGCATTCATTCAGTATTATTAAATTATTGATGTTATTAATAGAAGTGTGAAAAAGAGAGTAGTTATAACAGGTTTAGGGGTGGTGGCACCCAATGGGGTTAGCATTCCCGAATTCCGCGATGCCATCAAAGAGGGACGTTCGGGTATACAATTCTTCGAATCCCTGAAAAATCTTAATTTTTCTTGTCAGATAGGCGGCATCCCCGATATTTCCGAAGAAAAGAAAAGAGAATACTTAACCGATCTACAACTTCGCAATTTTAACAGCAGTGGAATTCTTTACGGTGTTATTGCCGGAATGGATGCTTTAAAGGATGCGGGACTCTCAAAAGCCGGTAAAGAGGATACTCCTTTATGGGAGCTTGGGATCATCTTTGGAACTGGCACCAGCGGCGTCGATAAATTCAGAGAGGCGATCTATAAGGTTGACGACGGCAATGTTCGTCGCCTGGGAAGCACAACGGTTGTACAAACAATGGCGAGCGGAATTAGTGCTTATCTCGGCGGACTTATTGGCGCGGGCAATATGGTAACCACTAATTCATCGGCATGCGCCACAGGTACCGAAGCTATACTTTTAGGCTACGAGCGAATCGCCTCGGGAAAGGCTACACAAATGCTCTGTGGAAGTACAAGTGACAACGGACCTTATGTTTGGGGTGGTTTTGATGCAATGAAGGTGATCACCTATAAAAATAATGAACAACCAAAACTCGCTTCCCGTCCTATGAGCGCATCTGCCAGTGGTTTTGTTCCGGGAAGTGGGGCAGGGGCATTGGTTCTCGAATCTCTGGAAAACGCCGAAGCGAGAGGCGCGACTATTTATGCCGAAGTACTAGGTGGTGCTATTACCAGCGGCGGACAACGAGGTGAGGGAAGCATGACCGCACCCAATAATGAATCTGTGATACGATGTATTACCGATGCCTTAGCCGATGCAAATATCAATGGAAACGATATTGACTATATCAATGGGCATCTTACGGCAACCATTAAAGACCCGGTTGAAATTGAAAATTGGAGTAAGGCCTTACAAAGACGTGGCAAAGAATTTCCATATATCAATTCTTTAAAAGGAATGATTGGTCATTGTTTAGCGGCTTGTGGGAGTATAGAAGCCGTTGCAACCATACTTCAGATGCAGGATGACTTTGTATTTCCGAATATAAATTGCGAGGATCTTCATCCCGAAATTTCGAAAATGATAGCTTCGGAAAGGATTCCGACAAAATTAATACAAACACAACTTAAAACGGTGGCGAAAGCGAGTTTTGGCTTTGGTGATGTCAATGCGTGTGTTATCTTTGGCAAAAAATAAAGCCTATATGTCTTCCGAAGAAATATTCGAAAAATTACTACCAATCATCACACTTTATCTCCCCGAAGATGTCGCTGCTAAAGACATACAACGCACAAGTGATCTCACCGGTGAATTGAATATCAATTCGGCACATTTGGTCGATGTAGTTTTAGACGTAGAAGATAAGTTTGATATTGAATTCGCCAATGCAGATATGGAATCACTAAGAACTGTTGATGATGCTGTTCAAATTATTCAGAATAAATTAAATGCTAAATAAAGCCCTACCAGTTATTGAGCCACAAACTCTAGCTGTAAAACTTACAGCGGTAGGTGAAAGAAGTGTTCGTAACGGGCATCCGTGGATCTTTAACGAGAGTATTGAAAAGGTTAATAAGGAAGGTGTTTCAGGAGATATTGCTATTATCTTCAGTCATTCTAAGAACAAAGCAATAGGGGTAGGACTGTACGACCCCGATTCTCCAATTAGGATTAAGATGCTTCACCATGGAAGCGGTGCTAAGATCGATTCAGATTTCTTTTCAGAAAAAATAAACAGGGCTTATGCATTAAGGCACGAAGTGCTTGAAACCGAAACGAACAGCTACCGACTCATTTTTGGTGAAAATGATGGCTTTCCCGGACTTATCGCAGATGTTTATGCCGAAGTTCTGGTTGTTAAGATCTATACAGCTATCTGGTTTCCGTTTCTGGAATTGATCTTAGAAGGTTTGATCAATGTTTCAGGATGTGAGAATGTAGTGTTAAGATTAGGACGAAAGCTACAGAGTAAGGAAACTCACGATCTGCAGGATGGGGATGTGTTATATGGAACCTTAGCACAGGAAGAGGTTATATTTGTAGAGCATGGTGTGAATTTTTCAGCAAATGTTATAAAAGGGCATAAAACGGGTTACTTTTTAGATCATCGTCATAACAGAAAACAAGTTGGAGAACTTTCGGAAGGGAAAAAGGTTTTAGATGTGTTTAGTTATGCCGGCGGTTTTTCGGTTCACGCTTTGGCAAATGGAGCCAGGGAAGTAACGAGTTTAGACATCAGCAAACAGGCCTTAGAACTCGCCTTGGCTAACGGAAAGCTCAACTCATATAGTGGCTTACATCGCACTATTGCCGGTGATGCCTTTGAACAAATGCTAAAACTGATAAACGAACAGGAGCGTTTTGATGTGGTTGTTATCGATCCGCCAAGTTTCGCTAAGAGCAAGAAGGAGATAGACCTGGCAAAGAAAAAATACGCACAATTAGCCCAGTTGGGCGAAAAACTTACGGCAAAAGGAGGAATGCTTGTATTAGCCTCTTGTTCGTCCAGAGTATCTGCAGATGATTTTTTTAAGATCAATGAAACGGTGTTAAAAAATCAGCCTAGGCGCTTTTCAGTGTGGCAAAAAACTTTCCATGATCTGGATCACCCCATTGGTTTCCCTGAAGGTGCTTATTTAAAGTGCGCTTATTATCAATTTGTCAATTAGTTTGTTAAGACCGGTTAAAGTGTGAGTTAAAGAGTTTTAAAATTTTGGTGTGTAGCCCATCTCATACTTATATTCTTTAAAAATTATACTATGAAGAAAATTATAACCGTGCTAGCACTAATGTTAACGTTGAGTGCTGTTGCACAAGACGAATATGTACAATCGAACACAAACGCCTTTGAAGCAGAGGCAAAAACGATCACCAAAACGTATAATAAACAATTGGCACTTACTTCTAAACAGTTGTTATTATTTCAGAAGAAGGTGGAGGAGTTCTTAATTAGACAAGCCGATATTGAAGAAAAATATTCCGGGAAGGAAAAATTGGATTTAATCTATGGGCTACAACGAAATGAAACAGCCGAAATGGGAAATATACTTACGCAGCCTCAAATGGAGCTGTATAAGCAAATGAAACCCACGGTTCAACCCTTAGATAGGATAAAGAAATAAAAAAAAGGGCTGAGAAATCAGCCCTTTTTTTTATTTAAACTTTTCACCATTCGTAGTCTTACTAATGGTGGGTTTTTCGGTATGCATGGTTTTTTCGATTCCTGCAGAATCTACTCCGAAGAAATCCAAAACATCTGTGGCGTTCTGAATCTGTTTGGTTTTATTACCATTAATAGCGATAGGATGCGAAAGAACTTCATCATTTTTTTGAAGCACTTTAAGCCAATCGTTACTTGAAAACTGAGACGTATCTATACCTTCCATTTTGCGTTTATCGATAAGATCACCCACCTTTACGCCAAGGTCTTCGGCTAATTCTACCCATTGCGTATCGGCTACCTTTGTTTTTGAAATATCGATCGCAAGAAGTTTTTCTTCTATCGCCTGCAAATAGGAGAGGGCATGTGTTCCTACTCTCGTATTGCTGCTATAGATTAGCTTTAATTCCTTCTCGTCTCTTGCTATTACTCCCATATCCTTGTCGTTCATTCTTAATGGATTTGCATTTTTTCTTTTTTCTTTTGAAGTTGCATTTTTACCTGTTTAACGGTTTCCGAAAGCGCTGCTTCGAACGAGCCTTTGTTTGCTTCTGAAAAAACCGTACTTCCGGGTATATTGATTCTGAATTCACAAATTTTTCCCGTGCTGTCGCTACTTGTATTTTCACCTTTGAAATAAACATCGGTTCCAACTATGAAGTCGTATTTGTTAATTAGTTTTTTGATCTTTTCGGTTGCGATCGCCTCCAGTCTTCTACTGGAATTCGCATTGTGGTATTCAAAATTGATATTCATATTTCTGTCATTTTTTCATTCTAACCTAAATATACAACCGGAAAAACCCAAAGGCAAAACTTTAATAAATTTTTATGAGTGGAAAGCTATAAGACCAACAATAAAGGCAGTTTGAATGACATAGAGCAGTAACTAATTCAATAATGAAAGATTATCTCAATGTGTTAAAAGTGAACACATTGTCTTAATTAATTTATAAAATGTATTTCGGAAAAAAATTTGTTTACTATTTTTAATTAAAATAATTAGTCATGGCACAAATAAAGAGAACCAAAAAACACGCCGATTTTCAGGATGGATATCGTCGATCTTCTAATTTTGGAAGTACTGTGAAGAATGAAAAATTTATAATTACCGGCGACGGACGTGTCGTACTCAATAAGGATTACAAGCCATCACAGGAATAATCTAAAAAATCTAATAATTACACACCGGAAAATGGTGTGTTTTAGTGTGCCTTCATCTTATCTTTTCTCTTCTGCAGTTGACGCCTAAGATCTTCCATCACAGCGCCAATAGATTGTTCGAATTCGGCTTTAGAGGCTTCTGCAAATAAAGTAGGACCCGGCGTGTTAATTCTTACACTACAAATCTTCCCAGTTTCTACGGTACTTGTATTTTCCTTCTTAAAATAAACATCAACGTTTACGATAAAATCGTACTTGTCTTCGAGTTTAGCGAGTTTTGAGGCGGCGAGTATTTCTAAGCGATTGCTGGCAGAAACACCATGGTATTCGAAGTTTATATTCATAGTGACGCTTTTAGATTCTTTAAATATACGAAGTGTAATTTGGCAATCAAAGTATTTAGTATTCTTTTATTGTATAAAATGAAACCAAACTATTTAGTTCATAAGAACTTTCAAAAAGTTACTTATTTCTAATCAGGCGTAAGATCATTATAGACAGGGTAGAACACACTAAAAAGCCTATAAATATCGGCAAGGTACTATCCTTTATAAACCTTCCTATAAAGGTACTAATAGGCACCGCCATGATAGTAGAAATAAAACCGGTTATTGCCGCGGCTATCCCGGCGATGTGCCCGACAGGTTCCATCGCTAAGGCACGTAAGTTTCCGAAGAGAAAACCAATTGAAAAGAACTGCAAACCAAAAAATAACAGAAGGATCTCAACGCGTGGATTATCACCATTAAAGAACAGAATTATATATAATAATGAGGTTAAAAAATAGGCGAGGAGGGAGTAGGTAACCATCTTTTGCATCCCGTATTTTACCACAAATGTTCCATTTAAAAATGTTGACAGACCGATACCAATCGCAAGCGCAGCAAAAATATAGGGGAATTGTTCTTTGAGTCCGTATTGCTCCTGAAAAATTTGTTGTGAACTACTTAAATACACCAAAAACGAACCAACTATTAATCCGGAGATCACCGTAAAACCCATGGTGCGTTTCTGACTAAGAACTTCTTTAAAACCATTGCGAAAAATACGTCTTGATAAAGCTATTTTATTTGTTTCGGAAAGGGTTTCGGGTTGCCTTCGCCAAAACCAAAAACTCACCAGAATGCTAAATACGATTTGAATATAAAAGATTCCTTCCCACGAATGATAGTCCATTACTAATTTACCCAAAGCAGGCGCTAAGATGGGAACTATTAAAAAGATCACGGTTACAAACGACATAATTCGCGCCATATAATCGCCACTGTACATATCTCTTATTATCGCAATAGCAATCGTACGTGGGGCAGATAAACCAATTCCCTGTAAAATTCTACCCGCGATCATCACCGTTAAATTTGAGGTATGAACACACATAAAACTCGCTATGATAAAGATGAGAAAACCTACATACACAACCGGTTTTCTCCCAACGCTGTCTGAAACGGGACCAAATATCAACGGACCAATACCCAAGCCTAGAAAGATCATGGTAATAAGTAATTGGTTATCGGCAAGTTTCTCGGTTCCTACGGCTAATCCAATTATATCCAGAGCAGGAAGGATCGCATCGATGGCAAGGGCTACGACCGACATTAAAAACGCCATTAGTGCGACGAATTCGAATTGAGAAAGAGGTTTCTTTTGGAGCATTGTGCAAAAGTAATTTAATTTGTGTGAGGTATTCTGCACCGAGATTACCGAATCGTTATTCTACTATAAGAAAAATCTTTTGTAGCTATTATTCTTCAATTACTTTTTCTTCAGAAGGAATTGCGAGGGAAGCGACGATACCGCCCACTAATGAAAAACCGATGATCCCCAGTGAGAGCCATTCGGGTATCTCAACATGGTGTGAAAGCAGCATTTTAATACCTACGAAACTAAGAATGACCACCAAGCTGTAATTGATAAATCTAAATTTCTGAAGCATTCTGGAAATTAGAAAGTACATGGATCTCAAACCGAGAATTGCCAGAATATTGGAGCTGAAAACGATGAACGGATCTGCTGTGATCGCCAGGATGGCAGGAATACTGTCTAAAGCAAAGAGAATATCGGTAAGTTCTATGATCATAAGCGCAATAAAGAGGGGAGTGGCGGCACGGATTCCCATCCTTCTGATAAAGAATTTGTCGCCATCCATCTTATGGGTAATGGGAAATAATTTCCTAAGCCATTTATATACAAAGGAACTTTTAGGATCGAATTCGGTATCTGATGAAGTAAGCATTTTAAAAGCTGTGTACAATAAGAACACTCCGAAGACATAAATGATCCAATCAAATTTATTGATCAAAGCTACTCCGAAAACGATCATTAATCCCCTAAAAACAATAGCCCCAAGAATCCCCCAAAAAAGCACACGATGCTGATATTTATCGGGTATAGCAAAACTGGAAAAGATAACGGCAATTACAAAAACGTTATCGATACTTAGAGACAGTTCGATTAAATAGCCGGTAATATACTTCAGCATTGCCGTGTTAGGAGAGAGATTGGTGGGGTTATCGACCATTCCGTTAGAAAACAACCAATAGATCACTCCGCTAAAAGCCAGTGCTACCGAAACCCAGATGGCTGTCCAGATAGAAGCCTCTTTTGTCTTTATTACATGAGCCTTTTTGTTGAAAACTCCAAGATCTAAGGCAAGGAAGAAAATGATAATTGCAATAAAAGCACCCCAAACGATCATACTAAAAATTTTACACGAAAGTAGTTACAATTCGATAACAGTTTAGGTAATAAAATGTTAATTACTTCGATTCCTGTTAAATGTTTTTTAAAATATTTTAAACAATAATTGTTAAAGAGTATCTTACTGAAAAAAGATGCCATGCCAGAAGTAACCACCACAAAATTTGAAATACTTCCATTATTAGAGGAACGATGGAGTCCACGTGTATTTTCGGAACAGCCTATTTCCGAACTTGAGTTAAGAACCATTTTTGAAGCGGGTAGGTGGGCACCCAGCAGTAACAATCTTCAGCCCTGGAAAATTATCTGGGGAATTAAAGGAAGTAAGACTTACGATCGTATTTTCGATTGTCTCGACGATTTTAATAAGAAATGGGCCGGTAACGCGGGCGCATTACTCATTGGAGCTTATAAAAAGACGAATGACGACGGTAAAGAAAACTTTCACGCTCTTCACGATCTCGGAGCTTTTAGCGCCATGATGACTGTACAAGCGCAACATTTGGGAATAGCGGTTCATCAAATGGCCGGTGTACAACATGAGAAAGCCAAAGAAGAATTTAAATTTCCTTCAAATCATCATGTCGCTACAGCGATCGCTATGGGTTATTACGGAGGTGATAAAGAAGACTTATCCGAGGACCTAAGGAAAATTGAGAGTCCTAAATCTGAAAGAAAACTACAACGAGACTTTACCTTTAACGGCGACTTTTTAAAAACATCCAATTTGGTTTCAGAATCGCAACCCTTAGATTAATTTGAAAACAACATTATGACAGATACAACAAAAAAGAACGCAGATTTTCAATCGCAGTATAACCGTTCAAAAAACTTTAGCAGCAATGCAAAAGATGAAAATTTAGAACCTATAGGAAAAGGGAAACTCAAACTAAATTCCGAAGAAAATATAAGTGAGAAGGATAAGAAAAAAATAGCCGACGCTATGGATGACATGCATGAGCGCATGGAGATCACTCCCGGAGGAGAACAGACGGATACTAGTGAAGAAGAATAGCAAATTGCATTAATAATTATAAAAAAACCTATGAAGAAAGAACAACCCGTGTTAACTCCCTATAAAATGGGAGATATGGAATTACCCAACCGAGTGGTCATGGCGCCCATGACAAGAAGTCGCGCAACGAACAGCGACAACGCGCCTACTGAGAACTTACACGCCGAATATTACACCCAACGGGCTACTGCGGGATTGATCATTACCGAAGGGTCTCAGGTATCAACCCGAGCCGTAGGTTATATTCACACTCCCGGAATACATTCGCAGGAACAAGTTGAAGGTTGGAAAAAAGTAACCCAATCGGTCCACGAGGCGGGTGGCAGAATTTTTATTCAGCTTTGGCACGTTGGACGCATCTCACATCCCATTTTTCATGATGGTGAGTTGCCTTTGGCGCCATCGGCTATCAATCCGGAGAAGGAGGTCTTTACACCCGAAGGACCTAAAAAAACGGTTACACCCAAGGAAATGACACAGGAAGATATTGACACAACGATTGAGGAATTTCGACAGGCTGCGAAGAATGCGGTTGAAGCCGGATTCGACGGTGTTGAAATCCACTCATCTAACGGGTATTTGTTTCATCAGTTTTTTAATAATTATAGTAATAAACGCACAGATAAATACGGAGGAAGTATAGAAAATAAGGCGCGGTTTTTCTTTGAAGTATTAGATGCTATCAAAGAAGTTATACCGCAAAACAGGATAGGAGCGAGGTTTAATCCTTCACTCCATGAGGTCTTCGGAATGAAACTGGATAAGGAAACCATTCCTACTTTCGATTATATCATAGAGAAATTAAGTAACGAATACGATCTTGCTTACGTACATCTTTCTGAACCTTTTACAGATGTTTCAGATGTTCCGTATGCTGAAACAGAAATCGCTAAAAGATATCGCCCTAAATACAAAGGCACACTTATGATCAATACCGGTTTCACCCAAGAAAAGGCTAATAAAATAATTGATGAAGGGAACGCCGATCTTGTTGCCTTCGGAAAACTTTTTGTTTCAAATCCCGATCTCGTTGGAAGGTTTAGAGAAAACATAGAAACTTCAGATTGGGATAAAGATACCTTCTACACACAAGGGAAGGAAGGTTATATTGATTATGAAGCTAAAACAAGAGATTTAATACCAAAATAGAACGAAGATGAGCAGAGAAATAAAAGGAGGCTTTAGAACCATTAATCCGGCGACTGAGGAGGTTATTAAGGAATATACCTATATGACCGATGACGAAATGATCACCGCCGTAAAGCAATGCGACGAAGCTTTTCAAAAATGGAAAACCAAGACCCCGGAAGAACGGGGCGAAGTAATAAAAGCAATTGGCAAGGAATTGATGGATCGCCGACCCGAATTTGCAGCCTTGATGACCGAGGAAATGGGAAAAGTTATTAAGCAAAGTTTTCAGGAAATAAAGCTTTGTGCGGGGATTTGTGAATATACTGCTACTACCGGAGTAGAAGAACTACAAGATGTTGAACGTGAACTTCCCGAAGGCGGGAAAGGAATTATTACATATTCACCTTTAGGTGTGATCTACGGAATACAACCCTGGAATTTCCCTTGCTATCAAGCGGTGAGATATGCAATTGCGAATTTAATGGCGGGAAATGGCGTTCTTTTAAAACACGCTCAAAATGTAACGGGTTCTGCTTTACTTTTAAAAGAAATTTTTGAAGATGCCGGACTTCCGAAGCATTTATTTACGGTTTTAATTATTGACCATCAGCAAAGTGATACTGTGATAGAACACGAGTTGATTCGCGGAGTGACATTAACCGGAAGCGCTGAAGCCGGAAAAATAATTGCCAAGAGGGCGGGAGCTGCCTTAAAGAAAACGGTTCTGGAACTTGGAAGTAATGACGCCTATCTTGTTTTAGAAGATGCCGATGTGAGTTTGGCAGCTGAGACCTGTGTTCAAGGAAGAATTTACAACAATGGTGAAACCTGTGTCGCTGCCAAGCGTTTTGTGGTAGTTGAAAGTATTTACGACAAATTTAAAGAAGCTTTTGTTGCACAAATGAAAGCGGTAAAGACCGGGGATCCTACAAATAGGGAAACAGCTTTAGGTCCTATGGCAAGGCAAGACCTTAGAGAAAAATTACATAGACAAGTAGTAGAAAGTGTAGAACAAGGTGCCGAAATTCTGGTTGGTGGAGAAATTCCGGAGGGTAAAGGTTATTTTTATCCCTCAACAGTATTAGGAAATGTAACACCGGGGCAAGTCGCCTATACTGAAGAATTATTTGGTCCTGTAGCATCCCTGATCAAAGCTAAGGACGATGAAGACGCTATGAGGATAGCAAATGATAGCCGATTTGGACTGGGTGGCGGAATTTTCAGTAAAAATGAAGAAAAGGCTTTCGAATTGGCAAAAAAACACTTCGATACCGGGATGGTTTTTATCAATTCCTTTGGTTTAGCACAACCCAATATGCCATTTGGGGGTGTAAAGAACAGTGGCCATGGAAGAGAGCACGGCGGATTTGGAATTAAGGAATTTGTAAATGCGAAAGCGATCATGGCAGTGAACAGCTAAGTTCAGTTTATACGCACAGATCTTTCCGAAGAGAAAAAAGAGTAGGGTTAGGTATAATTTTTGCGTATTTTAATAAAAAAGAAAAGTTATGAAAATAATACTAAGTTTTGGAATCGTATTACTGCTTTTTACAGCTTGTAAAAGTAGTGAAAACACCGCTACATCTGCCGCTGAAGCCCTACAAACAAAGCAACTTGTAGAGAATGGTGATTTTGAGATCAATGTAGAATGGGCAAATCCTATGGCCACTAATGAGCTGAATCAGTTATCGAATAGTGGTTTATTAGGTGTTGGAAATTCGGCAGGTAGAATTAATTTAATTGGAACAGCGAATTATATGCGCTTAAAGAACGATAGTTTAAGTGTGTATTTACCGTATTTCGGTACTCGTCAGACGGGAGTTAGATTTGGAAACAACAGTGGAGCGATAGAATTTGATGGAATTCCCGATGAATATGAGTTGCAGTATGATGAAGGAAAACAACGAACCGAGCTTCGGTTTAAGATGAAAGAAGACACCGAAAGTTACAATGTATTTATAACTGTGTATGCCAACAGGAATGTGTATGTGAGTGTAAACAGTTCACAGCGAAATTCAATTTCATACGAAGGCGTAATAAGCAGATTAGAAGAAGATTAACGTATTTTACTTCAATTAGTTATATAAGGCATGGTGATCATCACCTGAACCATATTTCGATCATTTTCTTTATGAATATTGATATCAAATTGAGAGGCATTTATCATAGCCGTAGCATAGAGGCTTGACGGTTGTTTATGAAATGTAAAGGTGACCGGTTTACTAATACCTTTAATGGTAAGAGTGCCATTTACCAGAAATTCTTTTCCCGAGCCTCCCTGTACTGAGATGCTTTTAAAAGATAGCTTCGGAAAGTCCTTAGCGTTGAAGTATTTTTTGGATCGTAGGCTCCAGTTACGAAGCCAATTGTTGGTGTCTATGGTTTCGGTAGCAACGGTACCGCTAAAAGTAGCTTCTGAAAGATTGTTAAGATCTATGTTACCGGTAAACTCAAATTCTGAAAACGTACCATCTACGTCATCATCAACAAATACAAAAGCGATCTTGCTTTTAGATTCGTCAATTTGAATAGTCTGAGCTGCCGACTGTAGATTGACGAGAACAGCTATAAGAATGAAGAGAGGTTTCATAATATATAAATTTACGAAATTGAATTGAAGGGGACAATAATGCACGAACGTAAGCACGTCCTAAAATATTCTATTTGACATAATATAAATTATAGTACATTTATAGCAAATGTTCGAATACGCCGTATTAAATGGATTTTCGTGCAGCTACGCTACTTTACATAATTCAGTTATATGGCTTTAGTTATATAACGTTCAGAATTATGTAAAAGAAAATCCAGCATATTTGTACAAGACACATGCCCACTGTAGCTATAATTTTATCCTATCTAAAATACCCTAGAAACATTTGACTGCTAAAGAAAATATAGAACGCTTGCCAACCTGCCTGCCGGCAGGCAGGCGCCAAAAAAAGCAAAAGCTTTTAGCTTCGTATTTATAATTCGTCGGTAATTGAAAATCTCGTTGTAAAAATTTTGCAGAAGCTTCTCGTTAGGATTACGCAACAGTACAAAATTTTCCCTTGCTCAATTCCTTTCTTAAAATTTCTGTACACTTGCTTTATTCTTGCTTCCATTAGAATATTTCTTTATTATCAACTTCTATATTATGTAAAATAGAATTGACTAATCATTTCTTTCAAAGAAGGTGTCAATTACTTCTAATTGAGATAAGAATGTATCCTTTTTTGCGATATCCTTACTAACTAACTTTAATTGCTCTTTTAAAAATTTTGATATTTCGTTTGAACGAGGTTGACTCTTTTTTATCAAATCTTTCATTGTTATATATTTTGCAAACAACAATTTGAATTCAACATTTGAAATTCCTCTTTCAGTGTTATCATACAATGAAATAATTTCTGCATCAGTGCTTTTCATTTTTAATCTTTTTAGTTTAAAGTTTTATTTATAATCATTTTTTCTTGATAAAAAAAGAAACAAAAAAATCAAGACTGCATAAAACTTTGGAAACAATAAACGGTTCGTTACGCTATATTTTAGGAAACATTGTAACTAATCAAGATTACTAAAGAAAACGTCTTTAAAGTGCAGGAAAACCAATAATAACAGTAACTAAACCCCTAAAATATGGTCGCTCCACTCTCCTATTGTTTTAATCAAAGTTTTATGAGGTCGAAGTTTTGATGTAGAACAAATTTTCATCTATTTCTTTTACAGATGGATGCTTAATCACCTCATCAATTTGAGAAGCCTTTCCACCAGCTCTTAAAATCACTTCTTTGATAAAATCACTATCAATAGTTTCTATATACTCTGCTATCATTTCAGCCTTTATTATTCCAATATAAGTATCAATTTTTGTGCTTTTCATTTTTCATTTTTAATTGCCTCAATTCTGTATCCAAATTCCTATAGAATTCTACCCGTTCCGATAATGATTTAATTAAAAAATGCTTTTTGACATTACCATCAATTGCTATAAGATTGGATGCTATTTCTTCTATTTGATTCTCTGTAAGGCTGCTTAACTGTATTGGTTTATATAAATCAATTGTGTATTTATTGAATAATAAAGCCTTCAAATTATCAAAATTTGCTTTTAAGTAATCTGTCGTTTTTCCAGGTTTTAGAAACTGCAAAAAATCAACGTTTCTGACAACATCATTTATAAATAAGCTATTTATATATGAACCTTCATTATCTAAAGTTGTAGTTAATAAGGATTGATTTATTGTTGGTGCAAGAGAACTTAATGATCTTTCACTTTCTAATATAGAGAGTTCGTTAACTTGTACTATGTGAGATACCATTAAATATTTCAATCCACCGGAAAATTCAACCATATATTCATTATCTCTTAAACTATCTAATAAAGCTTCAGCTTCTGGTATAACGACTTCATCTAAATATTTTTTTGGTTCTTTATGGTAAGCAGTTGGCAAAATAGAAATTGGGATAAAATATATTGGGTCTCTTTTTGAAAAAAGATGCTTAAAACCTTTCTCTTCTAGTACAGAACCTATTGGTACTCTAACCCAATTATCGATTAAACTTTGCTTTTCTGATTTTGCAATTTGCAATTTGTTTTTACTATACGAAGAATTCTTACCTGAATACTGTTTTATCGCATCATTTAATTTTTTCAATTTTGTAAGTTGTAATTCTCTAACAGATGAAAATCCTTCAGAATACTTATAGATAATCAGCAAACGTTCAGTCGCAGCCATATTCAATATAGCAGTTTGAGAAATCTGTCCACTTTTTAAAACATTATCCAATACTAGTTTCAGGCTGGAATCTTCATTTTTTTGAGCATATTCCCATAAATCCGCAAACTTAAATTCTTCAATCCATATTGCTATTGGTTTTTTAATGTCTTGAACTTCTTTTTGGAGAACTTTGTAATTCTTTCTCCTCCAATTTGAAACTGATAAGTAATGGAATATTGTTTTTCTTTTTTTAAATATAATTGCATTAAATCGTTCAGCTGGAAAAGAATACTTTCTATAATTCTTAACTCTTATTAATAAATATGAGTTAAGGATAAATTTGTCAAATCGATTTTCATTAGGAATATTAAATCTTTGGCTTAAATAATATTCTATTTGACCATCTATATATTGATAAGATTCATTTGTGTAATCTAATCTGGCAATAATGGCTGATATATATATAGACTTATCCTGAGGAGCAAACAACTTCTTTTCTAAACCAAATTCCTGCAAGTATCGAGTAAAATCATCAAAAGCTTCAGATACAATAGGATTTATTTGTTCTTTTGGTACTTTAAGATAATTTTTGCTCCCAATATGTAAAGCAAGCTGAATAACAGCCCATAATGGTTCAATAATCCCCCAAATTGTTGCTAGTGAAGCCATGTTTATTTTTTATTTGTTAACTTAAACTTTAAAATTAAACAGTAGCGTCGTCATTAACGTTTTCGGAACCGTTGCTATTTGGTTTTGAAAGCGCTTTGTCAAGAATTTTTTCTTTTTGATCTATTTTTTTCTTGGCTTTTCTTTCTAACATTGCAGCAACTTTCCCCATTCCAGGTATACCTTCCAATCGATCAATAGTCATTTGAAATTTATAGCTTTGTTCTAAAGCTTCCATAACTGGGTGATCTGATGCTTCATAATTAGAAATTAATTTACCTGGATTTTCGGATGATGCATGTAAAAAGTTTGCAAGCAATCTAAACTTAAGTTCTTCTGATTGTTTAGGGTCATCTATATTTTCTATTTGAGTTGAGAGCCCTTCATAAGTTTTACTTAAAACTTCTTTATGCGAATATTCTTCAATTAATCTTTTAGAAAGATTAAGTTTTTTATTGGCAGAATAGGTGAGCCACAATACAGGAATATACATTGGAACAATTGCTAAAACCAATCTTGGTATACGCGTTATTGCCTCTTGAATTGTAATACCTTGGAATAAAAACACTATACTTACAACTACTGGTATTAAACTTACCGCAATCATAAGGTTTATACCTTGACTAAAACGTTTTTGTAATACTTTCTGAGATTCTACTTCTTTATCTTTTTTGCTAGAGAACGCAGAACTTAGTCCTGCAGTTAAAGCATCAGGAAGTAATTTGGCTATATCATCATTTATCTTTTTATATTTCTTTTTATATTCATCTTCAAAAGACGTGTATTTTTCTGCATTTAATGTTTCTAATTCACTAACATTTTCAAAAGACTCATCAATTTTGCCTTTTAGTTCATTATAAGATGTCTCTAACTCACCCTTCAACCCTTCTATTTTAGTTTCTTCGCCTGTTATCTCATCGGTTTGAGTATAACCAAAAACCTCTAAATGCAATTCATCAACTTCTTTTTTACGTTTGTTTAAAGCATTAAGACTAACACCAGATTTTTCCAAATTTTCTTCTACTTTCAAGGCAAAATCATCAATTTCCTCTAGTTGCGATTCTAAATTTGGATATTTTTCTAATATGCTATCAATATTGCCAATTCTTGAAGTTATTACTTCAAGCTTTTTTTCAAAATCAGATTCAGCATCATCAAGTCTGCTTTTAACATTATCAATTTCTAATTTTTGCTGATTGGCTTCATTACTATAATCATTTATTTCATTTTTCGTGTTTCTTGCTGACTCTAACTCTGTTGCAAGTTGTTCTACAAGATTATTTGATTCAACTAATTTATCTTGTATTCGATTTTTAAATTCTGAAGCTTTCTTTGAACTTTGACGTGCATCCTTCTCATCATCTGACGCCTTTTTATTAATTTCTGTATTTAGTTCTTGCGTATATTTTTCTAATGCTCCTACTCTATCCCATAGTTTTTGTCTTTCTTCTTCAAGGTATTGTAGTTGTTTTGCTTTTGAATCGTCGAAAATTCCCATAAAATTCTGTTTTCATTGCAAATTCAATTTTTGTGCCAATTAACAATTCTTTAAGAATTTATATATAAAGTAGAAAAAACAATATTTTTTGACGTTATGTATTGACAATCTGTCATATAAGTTTGTAATTTGTGGCATATATGTCATTCCACACACATTCCACTACTCTCCTACTCGTCGTTTCGTTTAAAGAGTGTTTACTCGCCCACTCTATTTTAATAAATAAGAGCTCGTGAACCCTTCGGGTTTCATTAACATAGTAAAGAAACTTTAGAGAAGAAAAATCAGTAAATGAAACTATTGCTTTTTTCCAAAGCAAAGTTATCCCTCTCTAGGCTCGGGACAGGCTATAACGCAGAACATTATAGTAAATTTATAGCAAATGTTCGAATACGCCGTATTAAATGGATTTCGTGTAGCTACGCTACTTTACATAATTCAGTTATATGGCTTTAGTTATATAACGCCCAGAATTATGTAAAAGAAAATCCAGCATATTTGTGTCAGGCATAATCCAACTGTGGCTATAATTCGATATTCTTTCAATTATCACTTTACGTAAGCTATTTTTAGCTTTCTATAATTTAGAAATTCATCTACTCTGAGGAATTATCTTATTTTTATAAATAAAGCCTATATGTGGTGGTTAATTCTAGTCTTAGCAGTTTTGGGTTTAATAGGAACTCCAATTCTCGCATTTATCTATATAAAACATAAAAATAAAAATTCGGATAACTAAAGATTTAGTTTAATGTAGAGTTTCTTTGCTTTTAAAAAGAAATGAATCCAAAAATAAAAAGCACCTCTCTCTAAAGTCTTTGTAATAATTCTTTTAACACAGAATCTACATTATTATATAGATCGTCTCTTGTTTGATCAATAATTAAGTCAGGTTGAAGCGCAGTATTTTCCCGGTTTGATAGTCGGAATAACCTTTTTGAGTATGTTATGACTAAGTTTGAATGAGGTAACGTAAAGCTGTCCATATCTTGATACCCATTAGGGTTGGAACCGGTGGGCTGACCCACAATTTTTGCATTTAACAATTGCTTAAAAAGAGCTGCGTTACTCGTAGCTGCAGAAAAAGTTTTATGACTTGTTAATACAAATACTCCGTTTTTCCAATCGATATTATCGGCAAGATTGAGTGCGTACGCTAAAACTGTACCCACATATAAATCCCCTCCTCCATTTTCACGCATATCTATAATTACCTGTTCAATTTGGTTTTCTTGAATATTCGTGACTAATTGTTCGCCAAAAACCTGCATCTCCTCAAAAGACGGGTAATTTTTAAAGTTTATATACAGCGAACTTGTGTTTGAAACCGGCGTAAACCATAAGTCCGATTCACTATTCTTTGGCTCTTTTATTTCAGGAACAGTTAAAACTGCTTTAGATACATTGCTTTCCTCCCACATTTCAGAAGCAATAGCAGATAATTCTACGTGTATCAATTCATTATTACTGTTCCGAAAACCAAATATGGCCGTATTTTCAGAATCAATTATATTAAGATGGAAAAGTACTTCTGAAATGGTTAAATACGAACCGGTTCGTACCTTCAAAGAATATTCATTTTCAACAAATTGAGCTACCTCCGAAATTTTTTGAGCCACGACTTCTACCGGAATACCATTAATAGACTCTAATGTCGTTTTGAGAAGAGTTTTATTTTCATCCAATATTTTTACTACATACCATTGGCTCTCTATAAATTCAATTTCGAAAGGAAATCGGTGTGTTTTTATATTTCGTAATGATACAGCTGTGTGACCGTCGTTTATTAGTCTTGTTAAGCGCATCAATTTCAGAATAATTTCAAAATCGGTTAATGAATCAATATTTGTATAAATGTGATCCCATTCCTTTAAAAATTTTTGCTTTGTTACCGAATGATAAAGGTCTATATGATTTTGCTCTATAGAGGTTTTATATATCTTAAGGTCTTCTTCCCAATCCATTTTATTCGATGTCTGTGCAAACACCCCATTCAATCCGAACACAAATAAAACTAAAAGATAAAGTAAGCTTTCGCGAGACCCTTTCATCGTACTATGCGTTTTTTATTATTTTGAGTATTTCGTACACCAAATTTAATGTACTTTTTGAAACTTCCAACTGATTTAGAGTACCTGCAATATAAGTATCTAATTGAGGGCAGTACCATAAAAAGGAAGCCGTACTTCCCGTATGGCCAATAAGTTGTAGATCTGTTTCAACATCCAACAGTTCATTAAAAGATACTTTTCGCAGTCCAAAACCGTATTCCATTCCCACTGTTTCATAAACCCAGTTTTGCATGGTTAAGCGGGTATTTTTTGTAACAACTTTATCGTGGTTGTAGGCTTCAAAGAATTTGATTAGATCCCGGGTTGTTGATACTAAGCCTCCCCCACCCCAATCGGCACTTAAACTTTTCATTGAAGAAAGTTCCAGATCACCGGCATAGAACTTAGCCATTGGCAAGTGATCCTTAGGCGATGCTGATCTTAAATTTATATACGAACTTTCCATCGCTAAAGGAGTAAAGATATTCACTTGAAAAAAACGGTCCAGTGACAGACCACTTATATTCTCAATGATCAATGCTAAAAGCACATATTCTGTATCGGTATAATGATAGCTTTCGCCGGGAACAAAATGAGGTTTCATCTTCTCCTTAGTGAATTGAATCATTTCTGAAGCTAACCAGGACTTATTCGGGTCAATTAGTAATTGATTGATGATATTAGGGCTTCCGTCAAGGGTTGTATCTGTAAAGTAGTCGGGCAAACCGGACGTATGTTGCAATAAATGTGCGATGGTAATGTCATCTGAATAATCATGACCGTCTAAAACATGTAGTTCATTAATAAGCGTAGGCGGTAAATACTGAGCTATTTTATCTTCAAAACTCAACTTTCCTTGATCTTTTAAAATACCAATCGCCGTTGCTGTAAACATTTTCGTGATACTCGCTGTATAAAATGGATTATTAGCGTTTAAAGTATTTTCTGAGTGCACTGTACTTTCCGCAAATCGAATATTAATATCTTTCGATTCAGAATAAACCTGTAAGAAAGCACTTTTAATTGTTTCTTTTTCTAGTACGGTATGGATCAAGCTTCTAACCTCCTTATTTATATCAAGTTGACCAAAAAGGATATTTGAAAAAAGGCATAAACTTACTATCAGTGTTTTCATTATTCTTTATTTTTTCGATTCAATCTCTTTTACATAAGACGTTAAATGTAACAAATCGTAAAATTTTCCTAAATCCCCCTGAAGAACAGCTAAAGCACCATGGCTAATTAATAATTCTCTCGAAATAGATTGACCATCTTCCTTAAGGATCCGTTTAATTATTTCTTCTGAATTTTTTTTGCCTTTAGTTTCGTAAGCATACAAAACATTAACCGCATTTTCTTCGGAAGTAATTGTCCTGTGTTTTGGTGAATATCCTAATTGCGCTACCATAGTTTCTGCCAATACCCATACCGACCATGGGTTTTGACCGGTTATTAAATTGTTATCATGGCTAACCTTTTCAAGATACATGATACCTTCGTTAAACTCGGCTCCTTGAGCTATTAATTTATCTTGAAGCAAAAAGGGAAAAATAGATTCTGCGTCAGCGATTAGTAACAGTTCTTCCTTGTTGGTAAAGCCACTCACCTGCTTATTTCTTAAGAACGGTTGTCCATCTTCTAAAGTAACATTTACCAATGCCGCAGGTCCATGACAAACAGCACCAATTACTTTGTCATTTTTATGGAAATTTCGAATTAGTTCGTGTATATATTTGTTATCTGGGAAATCAAACATCGCTCCCTTCCCTCCAACAAAATAAACAGCTCTGTAGTCATTAGGAGCTACATCTTTTAAAGGCAGCGTATTATTGGCTTTGTATTGTGCAGTTGAATCATTTAAAAATGCGTAATCGAAAACGCCCATATCATCATCATCCAATACTACAGGGGGTTTACCTCCCTGAGGACTTGCGATATCTACATCAAACCCATTAGCTTTAAATACATAATAGGCTCTCGCTAATTCTGTAAGTTCGTATCCTGTGCCTTTTCCACTACTGCCCAAGGAATCTGTGCTCGTTACTACTGCGAGTATTTTACCCCGATGAGAAGGCACGTCTTTGGCGATATACGGAATATCGTCTACTTTGCTATTGATTACAGTTGCATTTTCTGCCGGTAACAAACTTGCTATATAAAAGCCTATTATAACGAGCAAAGTGACAATTATGGATAGACTCATTAACATCCATTTTAAAATTCGATATTTTTTAAACATAATTTCTTTATTTAGTTGATTTCGATCAAAGTTTAGACTTGACTTTGTGTGTTTAATGTCAAGAGAAAAGTTTGAGAAGAATTGATTAGTATTTAAGGAGTAAAAAATTAAAGCCAATTAAAGCCTAATCCTACATTAACTGTCACAGCATCTCTATGCATTTCGTTTTCTAAAAATGCCCTTCCCAAAACTAAATTAGACTGAATATTTAGTGCAAAATTCTTCTTTTTATAAATTTCGTACCCTGTGCTCGCCATAACGGCACATCCAAAATTCCAATCATCATTAACATGAACTTGAATATCGTAGAGTGCGGGCGAATCTATTGCTAAACCAATACCACCGTGAATCCACCACCGATCTTTCACCCAATAATGCAACGACGGAATAAAACCTCCGAAATGTCTGTCGTTCTCCTGAAATTCGTATATCATTCCCGGCATAGAGACTGTAACGGCGAGCTTTTCATTTAACATATAACCCAACTTTAAATCTGGAAAAGTAAGCGCACCTTGAGACTTTTTAAAAGTTTGAATACCAGCACTATCTTCTACACTAATAATACCACCACCTACTGAAAATTCGATGATAAAACCTTCACGTTTTGAGGTGTTTTCTGTGTGGTTTTGTCCAAATGTTATGGTAGATAGTAACATACTTATAACTCCCACCATTATTAAATTGAATTTTTTTAAAATTGAAATCATAACTCTTCGTTTATTGATTGTTCGTTATTTAATTGATCTTATTATTTTAAAGTCTTATTCCTATATAGATATTAGGTTCAAAAAGGAAATAGGATTTCCATCTATTGTCCAATTGTTTAAATGCATCAGGGGTGTTGGTATCGATCAGCCAATTCTGACAATGAATTTGAGGTTCCACAAAAATTCGTTTCTTTTTACCAAAAGCTATGTGGTAACCTATATGATATGAGGTGTACAGTTTAAAACCATTCGTAATTTTCTTTTTATTTATGTCTGAATAAGTTTTGTATTGTGGTAAAACTTCAAATGAAGCAAATAATCCCTTCCAAAGCATTCGTTGATACGATATTCCAATTCCTGTTTCGCGAAGATACCCGGGATAAAATTCAGTTTCAGAATCTATTTTGTCCTTTAATCCATCCCACCACTGAATTCCCATAGGTTGAAACAATCTCCAGGTGGCGAATTTTAAACCAACGATATTTTTCGAATCTAATTCACGTTTTACGTGAAATTCAATGTGTTGCGTATTGGTTCTTTCTCCTCCTTTACCGATATTACCCAAGATGATCGCAGGGAAACTAACTCTGTATTTTAGATCTGAATCATAATTTGTAATTGATTCCTTATTACTCTGTGCCAAAACATTTAGAGTACAAAGTGTTAAACCGATGATTAATAATTTTTTCATTTTAATGTGATTTAATTGTTCGTTAATTGATTGATTGATGATTAATTTGATGAAGCAAAGAAACGCCATAAGTAAAAGGGCATCGTCCTGAATTATGATTCCGAACCTTTTTGATATTTAGTACTAAATCGGTTTTCAAGGGTATAAGCATTCTCAATTTATAGCAATAAAAAAGGCTTAACATGTTTAGTGTTAAGCCAGATTAGACCGTGTAAATTTTTGTTTTTAAAACAATTCTTCCGGATGTGAAGTAAGTTTCTCTAAGTTCTGTGTGATTTTCTCAATATCCCAATCCCACCACTGTAGTTGTAATAGTTTTATAATAATTTCTTCTGAAAAACGCTTTTTAATAGGAATTGCAGGATTACCACCAACAATGGTGTAAGGCTCTATATTCTTTGTAACTACCGACTTTGTGGCAATAATGGCGCCATCACCTATATGAACCCCTGGCATAATGGTTGCTCCCTGACCAATCCACACGTCGTTCCCAATTACTGTATTCCCTTTAGATGGATAACTCTTATCTTTCATCGCATATTGCCAAGTACCTCCAAATATGGCGAAAGGATAAGCTGTTGTGGCTTCCGTTAGATGATTGCCTCCGTTCATAATAAAATTAACATCAGAGGCGATCATGCAAAACTTTCCTATAATGAGTTTGTCTCCAATAAAATCGAAATGGTATTTTACATTTTTTTCGAAGTTGGCAACATCTTCAAAATCATCATAATATGTAAAATCACCAACAATTATATTAGGATTATTAATGTAGTTTTTTAAAAAACAAAGGTTCTTATAATTCGGTAAAGGGAAAGTGGTATTCGGATTGGGAGATTTCATAACGATTGTTTTTGTTTTGATGCCTTAAATAATACGATAGCCAAATATAAAGTTAATACAGCCTGTATTTTTTCTATATTCGTTTCTGCCAGAAGGTTTCCAATAGTATTTAAGATAAAAAAGACAGCGAATATAAGTAGTATTCTTTTTATGGTTTTATCCTTAAAGAAAGGTTTTACGATCCGGTTTTTCATCGCTAAGACGACTCCCAAGAACGACATGATTAAAAAGGCTATCCCTTCAAAAATTAAAATTGTCTCAATTGATCTTATTTTACCGCCCCAAACAATATTAAAAGGTATTATTTGAAGTATAATGAACAAGTGAAATATTCCGTAGCAAAAAACAATAGCCAGAGAAGTTTTATCTGAAGTTTTCATTTTTAGACTATTTAAGTTTTTTAACTTGTTCTCTATAATAAACCTCTAAATGGTGATTACCATAAGTTGGTGAAATATTGTCCTCTGCCATTAAAGTAAGAAAAAACTCGATGGGCCCATACGTTTTAACAGATGTAAAGTTCCTTAAACCCCAAAGCGTTAGTTTTCTTAAACAATCGGGTAAGTGAACAATTCTTGTCGGCTTATTTAAAGTAGTTAAAGCCAGTTCACTAATCTCGTTAAGACTTAAAATATCGGGGCCTCCAATAGTGAGTTCTTTGTTGTAAACTTCTAATTTCCCTACAATTGTCCTTGCTAAGTCCTCACCGTGAATAGGGTTAAATTTTTGATTTCCTGACCCGAATAAATAAACACGACCCGATTTGGCCATTTTTAAAAAGTCTTTCATATCTGAAAAAAAACCATTCGGTCTTACGATAGTATAGTTTAATCCGGAAGATTTTAAAGCATCTGCAAACTTTTCCTTGGCCTCGAAAATCTTTAAGCTTCGGTATTTATCTCCATTAATAGCAGATACATAAACAAAGTGATTTACACCGGCCTTTTTAGCTTCTTTAAGTAAATTCATATTGGCTTGATAATCTACCTCCATATAGGTTAACCCTTCCTTTTGTCTTGTAATACCTATGGTTGAAATAACGGTGTCAATACCTTTACAAATATCTCGTATGGATTCTGGATCGGTTACCTCGGCTTGTTTTATCTCTAAATAATTTTCATTGCTGTGTGGCAATTTTTCGGGATTGCGTGCAATAGCAATGACCTGATTTTGCTTTTCAATGAGAACATTTAACAAATAACCTCCCAAATAACCTGTAGCGCCTGCCAATAGTACGTTAGTATGTTTCATTGCCGATAGATTTATAAAATTTTATTGTTTGAACTCGTTTGTTAATAATTCTTCTATAATAGTGTTACGTTGAGTACCGGTATCATCTTGTGTATTACTTAATAACACTATTGTAGCATCATCTCCTGGTATAAAACCAATCATACTCCAATAACCATTAATATCGCCACCATGCCAGTGCATTGTTGTGTTACCTTCCTGTGTTGTAAACCATCCTAATCCGAAATCAACATATCCACTGGGTACATTGTGAGCAAATATTTCAGATTTTTCGGTCTCAGTGAACCAATCTGTTTTCACGGCGTTTGTCCAGATTTCCATGTCTTTTGGAGTACTGCTAAAATCACCTACCCCAAATGCAATGGGCATTGGATAAGTACTATTAGCGCTACCGTTTTTATAGCCTTCAGCGTGAGTATTGGAATCAATCACATTGGCACCTTTATAGGTATCCATCATTCCTAATGGAGTAAATATTTTCTGCTGAATATACTCGTGGTAATTTGTTTGTGACAGTTCTTGAACTAATAATGCCGCGATTAGAAAATTTGAGTTACTATACTGTTTATTAGAACCCGGCGTAAAGTTGAGTCCGTTGCCAGAAATCATTTCTGTAATAACTTCATATATATCTTCTTCATCTAAGTTTTCGCCTTGTTCGTAGGCCTCTTCAACAAGAAACTGATAATCGGGAATCCCCGATTGATGCGATAATAACTGTGCAAGGGTAATTTGGTCTCCCTGTGGAAATTCGGAGTCAAATTCAGCCAGCGTCTGATCAAAACTACTAATTAAACCATCACGTTTTAATTGTACGATCGCGGCCGCAGTTAAGGTCTTTGTAACTGAACCAATACGATAAGCAAGATTAATGTCTTGAGCCAACGCTGTACTTTCGTTTGCTAATCCGAAACCCCGACGCACCAAGTCGTTTCCATTTTTAGTTACAATGGCATAGCCTTGAAAATTAATTTCGGATAACAAATTTTGAACAGTTGTATAGTGCCTAGCCGGTAAACTACTATCATCATCTTCTGAACATGAAGATATTATTACTGTCGTACATAGTAAAAGAGTTATAATAAAATGGCTGACTGTTCTTTTACCGAAAATCGATTTGTTTCTTTTAGGTGATTGATTAAGTGGTTTCATTACTGTTCGTTTTTAGATTGATATTTAATTATTTGAAAGTGCAAATTTGAGGCGAAAGACCGCTTCAGTCGTCCGAAATTATAATTTCGAACGTTCGGAATTATGATCATAGCTATTCAATGTAAGATTAATTCTCACCGAGAAAGGGAGTCGGAAATCATTCCGAAGAACTATTCAGAAGTAATTGAATAAGGAGAAATAAATAACCGGAAAAGAGCTAATTGGTATTGGATTTTACCCACTGACTGGGAGTATTTCCCTCTACTTTTTTGAAGTAGTTATTAAAAACACTTTTAGAATTAAACCCACTGTCATACGCTAAACCTAAAATAGTGATATGCTGGAACTTTGGATCTAACGCCATAGTTTTAAAATGGTTTAAACGATATTGATTAATAAAATCATTAAAGTTTTTTTTGAAACTGAAATTGAGCAACCAGGACAAATGATTGGCGTGGAGATCGATTTTTTCGGCGAGCATTCGTAAGGAAAGAGAAGTATCTAAAAACAACTGCTCCTCTTCCATCACTTTTAACACAAGTGATTTATAATGTTTTTCTTGTTCGGTAGAAAAGGGTTTCTTTACAACGATATCTTCTTTTGGTACATTTATGTTAGACAGTTTAAAAATAGTGTGCAAATAATCTTTAAATCTCTCTAGCTTATGTAATGGAGATAATAGCGGGTCTACTTTTAGCAAAGTCATTAAAGGTTCCTTATGTAAAATTCCTTGTTCTATTATATCCAACGCCTTATTGTGATCATTGGTAAGTGTATAAATATAAATTAAAAAGAAACTTACCCGTTCCCGACTATCAGTTTTCAATAAAGGCAATAACAGTTTTAAATTCGTTTCTACTTTTTCACTTTCGTTTAGTATACAAAAAGCAATGGTGGTCATTATTAACCGTTCAATCTTGGCACCCTCAATTTCAGGAATACTATTAGCAACCTCTATAATTTGATTTGGTTTATTTTGTAAAGCCAGTGCCAAAGCGTAGATCCCATAACCCACCATAAATTGATCATTAATTTCGAAACATCTTTTAAAATATTTGGAAATACCTTCTGAATTCTTATTTACATAAGCATTATACGCCATAAAATAATTATTCAGATCATTTAATGGGTCTAGATTATATGCTTTTAATATATGATAATTGGCATCCGAAAAATTGCCTTCCAGTATATACGTTATAAATAATTTTTGATGTGCATCAGAATAACCGGGTTTTAAGCTTAATGCCTTAAGTAAATGGGATGAGGCCTTCTTGAAGTCCCACTCTTTATTTAGGGCATCCCAGCCTAATGAGTGGTACACTTCGGGAAGGTTTGCGTTTAATTGGTGAGACTTTTTAAGATGAATCTCTCCCAGATCGAAAGCTTCTTTTACAGGCATTAGTCCCCCAGCCGCCATACTATTATATGCGTAGTGAATGTTTAAATGTGCCAAAGCAAAATTTGGAAACTCTTCGATGATACTTTTTAAAATTGCGATTCCTTTAAAAATAGATTCTTTATTAAACTGACTCGCTAGCTTTTTTGCCTTTAAAAAATTATGATAAGCATGAGATGAAATATTTGGATGCTCAACAAGTTGTTCATTTACCTCAAAGTGACCAAAGTTCTCTCTTATTTTATCGGCAATTAAAAGACTAATTTCATCTTGAAGCTCAAATATATCTGAAAGCTCTCTATCGAATATATTAGACCAAAAATAACCTCCATCCTTTGTATCAATTAATTGTGCGGAAATGCGAATTCTTTTCTTAAACACTCGAATACTTCCTTCTAAAACCGTTGCAACACCTAATTGTTTACCAATTTCCCGAATATCAATATCCTTTCCTTTAAAGGCGAACGATGAAGTTCTCGCAATTACTTTAAGTTGATCGATCTTTGTTAGTGCATTTATAATTTCTTCGGTAATACCATCACAAAAATAGTCGTTATCACTATCATTGCTCATATTGACAAAGGGTAAGACGGCGATAGACTTTTGGTAGATCAAAGCTCTGATTTTAATTAAACAAATGTAGAAAAGTATGAAAACAAAAAAAAGACTTAAGAAAATGAGCTCTATTATTGTTCGACATCTTAATTTTCACTTATAAAGCCGGACGATCTGTATTTAGTTAAAGTCATAACTCCTTGGCAAAACCTCGCTATAATTTTACTTAAATTCTCCATAAGCAATTAAGTTTACAATTCGTTTGTTATCAGCTTGGTTTTGAACATGTTTCGACTGTTCCAATAATATTGATTTTTTTAATGAAGGGAATATTTTGTTGGCTCGCCTAATCATTTTTTCGCCGGGGAACATCAAATCATTTTTTGCAGCTATTAAGGCGATAGGTGTTTTTATAGAATTAGCGTTCTCCGTATTTATTAAAGGTACAGGTGTGAAATCCATTTTAAAGTGAAGAAATACCTTAGCGAGAAATTTTACAGCAAAGTCATCTTTTTCACTGAATAAATCACTCAAAAAACCATCTACATAATTTAATTTCTTAGTTTTTATATAACGTTTCATCGGTATGAACACTTTAAATAAAGCTTTTAAAGGATTACCGTTTACTATATATGCCGGAGCAGTTAAAAACACTTCTTTTATATTAACATCTTTGAACTCTAATGCCTTCAGTATAATCAATCCACCAAATGAAAATCCAGCAAGAGTTACATTGTTTAACTCTAAAATATCTATCACTTCGTGTAACCACTTTCCATAATCATCATTTTTCATGGACAAACGTGTTTCTGCACTTTTATTGGGTTGTGCTAACACATCAACTGCAAAAACCTGAAAATGTGATTCTAATCCGGCATAGGTTTCCAGCGCGATTGGAGCGCAACCATTTGAACCATGAATTATAAGAATTGGTGGTTTTGAGGCATCTCCTGTCGAAATAACATTAGTCTTGCCGTAGGTAGTCTCAATACTCTGAGACTGATAGTTGATATTTAAATCGGCTAATTTTTGATCGTACAGGTCTAAGATTTCAAGTTTTCCTGCGTTCGACTTAAACAGTGGTTCCATTTTTTGCTTACAGATTTATTCTTGATATGATTTGCTATAAATCACCGGCATCTGTCCTTTCCATTGGGTCCATAAAGCATCATCATGGATCAAAACCGCCATAAAGTGAGCCACATTTATCCTACTTACCTTTCCGGCATTAAAAATAGCACTTCTGGTAGGCGAAGGATGTATTTCGTAGTCGCTTACCTCCTCTTCGTTTATTAAACCGTCCGGCCGTACCGCCACCCACTCTATCTCATTGTGGTGCTGACCAATTTGAGTGCGTAGGTAGTCTGCTGCTTTTTCATTATCTACATGAGGCGGTAATAACAAACGCAGCAGGCTTATAACACATTTTTGAGCAAAAGAAATTGGTTCGTTGAGATCGCGATTGCGATTTCCGGTGGTGTTCATTAACACAAACTTCACCCGGCTTTCCGGATTATTAGCGGTAATAGCATCGCACAATCTACGGGTTGCATCGGTTACCAGACGTCTAGGCTTGCCGTAAATGCCTTTAAAACTTAGATTATGTCCTAGACAGGAAGCAACGGCATCACACCCCGATACGATCTCCTTAATTTCCGGGTCACTTAAGTCTAACAATGCGGCTTCAATGATTTCCAGAGCACTATTTTCCTGCCACGATTTGGGTAACTTCTGAAGAGACCTTACAATTATTTTTACCTTGTGTTTTTGAATAAGTAGCTGCTCAACTAATTTGCTTCCCGTAGCGCCGCTCGCACCTACTACTAAAACTGTCATAATGATATATTTTGGTTAGCTATATCTATATGACGACACACACGCACATTTGTTTCACCTGCAGAGGGTTAATTCATCATTGGCGATATGTCTTAATGATCTCTAAAGCCGATTTATGTGGTCTTCCGGCGGCTTTTTCAAAATCTGATTCTATATGGTAGGCACCCTTTGAAATCCCTTCATATATACCTGCTATTATCGTTCCCATAAAATCTCCTAATTCCGATTTTCTTTCTTCCGCATAGGCTTCTACGGAAACCGACTTATAGACCAGGTTGGTTCCATAAACCTCATTAATATTTTCGGCGAGTTGTGCTTGCGTAATTGGTTTCCCCATCAAATTGTAGATCTTCCCGTTGTGCTTATCTTCTGTGAGCATTTTTGCATATGCATAGCCTAGTTCAGTTCTGCTTGTGTACCCACATTTGCCATTTCCTGCGCAATTTCTAATTTCACCCTCTTTAACATAGGTGTCGATATATTCGAGATCGGGTTCAATGTAAATTCCATTTCTGCCAATGGACCATTCCATTCCGGAATCCCGAACATCCTTTTCAGTTTGGCGATTGCTTTGTACTATGGGGCTAAAGGCATTGTTCTCCTCTGCTCCTATGATACTTGTGTAGACCATTTTTTTTACTCCATTCTGCTTTGCTGCTTCAATAACGTTACGATGTTGTTGAATGCGTTTTTCAGGCTTATCCATCCCGGAAACTAGTAAAACAGCCTCTACTCCACTTAATGCCTCGTTAAATTCTTCACGACTGTTATAATCTCCTTTTCTAACTTCGATCCCTAGATGCTTAGCGTTTTGAGGTGTACGTGCAATTCCTATAATATTTTCCTTTCCGAAGTCTTGTATTAATTGTTTAGCTATGGCAGAACCTAATTGTCCGCTAACCGATGTTACTGCTATTTTCATTTTTCTTATTATTTGGCATTTTTTAATGTTTCTAACTCTTTTTCAAGTGCTTCGGCTTTAGCTTTAAATTTCTCCATAGCTTTTTTAAGCTGACCAATTTTCTTAAAAGCTTCTTCATCTTGAACGGCGCGAAATGATTCTCTATCGCCTATTACTTTGTATTTTGCTTTAGCACCACAAGTTGGGCAGGTTTTTACGTCAGACATATTTAGTTTTTTAAATTATACAATGTTAAATTTTGACCAACGGGCCTTTCCGAAGAAAAACCACTTAAATAGACTAAGCAATTATCACTTCAATTTATTTCTTTAATTGCTGCCTAATATGTTCACTATCCCAATGGTTATCCATATGAACAAAACCACGTTTTAGATCTTCGTCTAATAATTTTTCCTGTTCTTCGAGTTCTTTTCGAGCTTTAAAAATATAATTGTCATCTCGTTTAGGCTCTTTTGCCAAACGTCTTAAGCCTTCTTCATCATATTTTATAAAGTTTTGAACTTGGGTATTAAGAGTATATTTTCGGAACCCCATTTTACTTAATACATCTTTTGCCAAGGTTAATGAGGTATCTAGGGTTTCACGATATATATTGGTAATACCCATATTTACCAGATCGTAGGCGTCGTACCTGTTTTTAGCGCGAATCATAAGTTCTACGTGAGGATATTTTTCCTTTACCAGCTTCGTAATTTTCTTGGTCACATCGGGATTATCAATTGCACAAATAAGTATTTTGGCATCGGCGATACCTGCCGATTCTAATAAATCCTGCCGTGTTGCGTCACCATAATATACCTCGAACCCCATTTTCCGAAGAAAATCAACACGGTTAGAATCCTGATCTAAAATAGTAGCTTCTACGCCATGTGATCTTAAAAATCGTCCCACTGTGCTTCCGAAATGACCAAAACCCACTAAGATTATTTTTTGCGACTTCGCAATATGATCCATAGGTCGGTGAATAGATTCTTTAGTACCTATTTTAGGTAAGATAAGACGTTCGTTTACCAAAGTAATAATGGGTGTAAACGCCATGGATAAAGCTGTTATCACTAGCATGATGTCCATTTGTTCCTGTTCTAATAAATTAAGTCCGAAGGCAAACGACAACAAAACAAACGCAAATTCACCAATTTGTGCCAACCCGAAGGTAAGCTGTAACTTCTGATCCAGTTTTAGTTTGAAAACCCGGGCAGTTACAAATAACACTAATGCTTTTAAGAATATTATAGCCAGTAGAATACCGCCAATAGTCAACGGACTTTTAGCGATAACGATAAAGTTTATTGAAGCACCAACCGCCATAAAAAACAATCCTAACAACAAATTTTTAAAGGGCTCCAAGGTACTTTCCAGTTCGTGTTTAAACTCACTATTGGACAGTACTACACCACCTAAAAAAGCTCCTAATGCCGGACTAAGCCCAACAAATTCCATAAGAAAGGAAATTCCGAAAACAATAAGAAAAGCGGCGGCAATTAACATTTCCCTCACGCCAATCTTAGATACTTTTCGTAGCATTGGCACTATTAGGTATCGACCGGCAACGATAATTAGCACTACGGAAAGAATAATAGCAAGCGTTTGAAAACCGATAGGTAAACTTTCAATTAAGGTCCCTGAACTATCATGACTGTCAGTAGTTACTGAATCTGAAGCTGTCGACAACAAAGGCAAAGCCCCTAACATAAAAATGACAATAATATCCTGAAAAAGTAAAATGGAAAATGCAGAACTACCAAAAGTAGTCTCCATCAATCCTTTTTCTTTTATGGTCTGTAAGGCAATTGCAGTTGAAGAAAGTGCGACTGCCATGGCAATAACTATAGAGACCTCTAAATCGAAACCCATTGCTGTAAAAAACAAATAGGTTAGTAAGATGGTAAGTCCAACCTGTATGCCTCCCATACCAAGGATCGATTTTCGCATGTTCCAGAAATTTTTTGGCTCAATTTCTAATCCGATCAAGAAAAGCATCATGACAACTCCATATTCGGCAAAATGCAGGATATCGTCTCCTTCTTCTCCTAAGAATCCAAGAACATAAGGTCCAATAAGTACACCCGCCAGCAAGTAGCCCAGAATAGAGCTTAAGCCTAAGCGCTTTGCGATAGACACGCATATAATTGCCCCTGCCAAAAAAACAATCGCTTCAAATAGTAAACTTCCGGTCATGTGCTCTTAATTTGTTAGTTGCGGAATATCATTTAAAAAAGAATACTGATCATAATTGTCAATAAAAAGATCTGCTTGTAACAAATCGATAAGCTTTCCGTAGTTGATTGTATAAATGTTCAGGTCTTCATCAGATAAGCTATGAGTCCCCATAACCGCAAAAGGCGGAAAATAATTCATTCTGCATAAGTTGGCGGTTTGTTCGAAGGGTCATAAAATTGTTTTACAGTAAAACTGTTATATCCTTCTGAACAGTAAACTTCTTTCGATCCTCCCGTTGTAATAACATTTAAGCAGATCTTATTTTGTAACGCACTCCCTTCCGGTCCATAAGCCCAATTAAATTCGAGTACAATATCTAACCATTGTTTCATTAATGGCGGACAACTATACCAATAAAATGGATGATGCCAAATTATGATGTCGTGTTGCTTTAATAATTCTTTTTCAGCGTTTATATCAATATGAAAATCTGGATATTGTTCATACAGATCATGAAAAGTTACATGTTCTTTATCCTTAACGTGATTGACCAGAGCCAAATTTGCTCTTGATTTTTCAAACTTGGGATGTGAAAACAGGATCAGTATTTTTTTCATCCGACTAATTTAACCAAAAAAGAGCAGTCCTAAATTGTATCAAGGATTGAATTTGTAGTAGCTAACAGATCGTTGATCTTTACTTCGTCATATGCCTCGGGATGCGCTTTAGCATAGTCTCCTCTATCGTTATCAAAGTATTGACCTGATCTATTTGAGTGAATATGATCCATCGCCAAAGAATGTAAGATATCAACTCCCTTTTCTGCCGGAGACCAATGCTGACCAAAGGTTTCTTTTACCATTTTAGTATTTAGCAAAGATCCGGGATTTACAGCTATGACAGTAATATCGGGTTCTTGTTGAGCTAAATGAAAACTCCACATGGTCAATGCTAACTTGCTTTGAGCGTATGTTTCACGTTCCGATTGTTGATTCATTCCTTTTAATGTCTCTTCGGAAACCGGTGTTTGTGCAGCAGAACTCAAATTGATAATTCTGGGCGCTTCCGAATTCCTGATAATAGGAAGGATCGCCGTTGTCAATAAATATGGAGCAAGATAATTTACAACCATTCTATAATCCAACCCCTTTGGTGTAAGCGTCTCTTTTGTTGTGTAAATACCGGCGTTGTTAATTAAAATATCAATTTTAGGCACTTCTTTCTTAATCTCTTCTGAAAATTTTTTAACGGCCTCCAAATCTGAAAAATCGGCCACAAACCCCTTTATGTTTTGGTTGTTTGAAGCTCTTTTAATTTCACTTACAACTTCATTTACCTTAGCCTCACTCCTACCGTGAAGAAAAACGCGATGCCCCTCTTTAGCTAATTTTAGCGCTGTTCCTTTTCCAATGCCATCTGTACTTCCTGTAATTAATATAGTTTTCATAATGTGGTTAACTTTTCCTTTATGTTTATATGAAATTCCGGTAAAACGTGTGTAGCGATTTGTTCTAATGTTTCGTCCATATTCATTGAATTGAAGCGTAAATTTAAAGCTAAATGATTCACGCCCATACTTCGTAGTTTATCCAAATAATCGATCAAATAATTAACCCCTAATTTAAAACCTAGCTGTATTGGATGTGGTTTTGCATTTGCGTCTTCCAACAAATCTAAATACATAGGTTGCATAAAGGGTTTATCAAATTCTTGTGTTTCGGCTACAAGTTCACGATACCGTCTAATGGTGTTACTCTGATTGTAGAGATCTCTTGGATAATTCATCCAACCATCTGCATTTTGTGCGTTCCATTCCAGAGATTGCCTGCTACTACCTGTCATCAACAACGGAATTTTATGTGCTGTTGGTTTGGGTAACATGTCGATAGCACCATGGAGATTTCCATAGTTTTCTGTATCAAATACCGGGAAATTACTCTGTACATTTCTGATATAATTAAAGGATTCTCGAAATAATTCTCCACGATTTTCATACGAAATTCCCATTGCCGGGTATTCATCATATCGATCTCCGGACGCTACACCCAGTAAGAGTCTTCCCTCGGAGAGATGATCTATACTTGTTGCTGATTTAGCCACGTGTAACGGATGATGTAGCGGTAAGGCAATACTCGAAATTCCTAAGGCAATCTTTGAAGTCTTTCCGGCTAAAAAACCTAAATAAGTAAATGGGTCAAAAGTTTGTCCGGCGTCCCCAAAGTTAGGCACATTAAATGGAATGTCTCTAAGCCAAATAGATTTAAAACCTAAATCTTCAACTTGTTGAACATACTTTACATGATCGCGCAAAGTGGGAACAGGACCTGTTGCATAACGTTCAATTGGCACCACTACCCCAATGCTTAATTCGTTTGGTCTAAAAACCGAATTATAGGCGTTGTTTATGTTTTCGAATAATCGCATTGGTTGTTTGACGAATAATTGTTAAAACTGAGAGCTGGTTATTTCAAATTCACCATTTGTTCTTACGTAAATAATAACTTCTTGGTCACCATTAACAGTTATATTGTGTGTCGAATTTTCAGCGGCTCCAAAATACGTTCCGGCATCTAAAGTCGATTTCGTGTTCTCTCCGGAAACCTGATGGGTTATATTCCCCTGAATGACGACTGCTCTAAAGTTCGGACTTAGATTTTTAATTTCACCATCAAAGCCGATTGGTAATTTTACGAGCGAAGCACGTAAAAGTCGGTTCTCATGATCTCCCCATAAAAAAGCCATTTGCACTTTGCTCTTTTTAGAAACCCAAGTAATATCATTAGCATTTAACCAAACAAGGTTGGTTTTATCTACATTTATCGGACGCTCACCATTATCAAAAGCTTCAGTAGTTGGTTGTACCAAATAAGGTCCCTCTTGAATATCCAAAAAAGCCATATTCTCCTCACCATCTGCTGCAGTAATATGTGCTTCTCCTGCCGGTTGTTGCCAGTATGACCCTGGTGGCAACCATTGCTTTTCAGCATTTTCATCATCATTGTGCAATAAGCCTTTAATCACCACACCACGATAAGTAATATTATGAATATGTGGAGGTGAAGAAAATCCTTTTTTAAATTTTACCAAAAAGCCTGCAGGTTCGTTCTTGGTACGATCTCCCCATAGTTTTCCGGCCGCCGGACTTTTATCTCCGCGTAAAGGATTTAACCAGCCCCATTCTATATTTTCGGCAGTTACTACTTCGTTTTCAGACTTAATATCATCTGTTACTGGTGTTTGAGCATTTACCTCAATTACTCCCAATAACAAAACAACCATTATAAACTTTTTCATAATTCTGATTTTTTGTTGGTGTTTATATTTCAGTGAATATTTCACTTTCCGGTAATCTGGATTTTGGTGTTTTTTCAGTTGAATTAAAATCCGATTCTGCTCGATATCCTATTGAAACAGCTACTAAAGCAGTAAAACCTTTTTCCCGTAATCCGAATTCTTCATCTAATGCTTTTACATCAATACCTTCCATTGGAGTAGCATCAATACCTAAGCTGGCTACACCCAACAAAAAACTTCCAATGTTAAGGTAAACTTGCTTTTCCATCCAATGTTGCAAATCCTTCAAATCGTATTTGTGTATTCCCGCAAACGTTTTAACCGCGCCTAAGAATCCATTTTTTATAACGTCATTTGGGAATCTTCCATCTTTATCTTCGGTATTAGCTATATGCTTGTAATAATCATCATTTGCGTCGGTTTTTACACAAAAAAGTACAACTGCCGAAGCATTAGTTACTTTAGGCTCATTAAATTGGAAGAAACCCTGTGTTCCCTTTGCCATGCGCTCTTTACCCTCTTTAGTTTCAGCAATAATAAAATGCCAAGGTTGAAGATTTACACTTGACGGACTCATACGTAGCAAGTTCTTAATTTGTTCCATATCTTCTTCAGATATTCTTCTTGAAGTCTCAAATTCTTTTGTTGTGTATCTCCAATCTAATATTTCTTTTAAACTCATTTTTTATTGATTTTTTATGTTTTTAAATTTAACTATCAAAAGTATAGTGACAAAAGTATGTATAGTGTTTAATACAGGCAATAACGGTCAAAAAGGATAGTACCCGCATTTGGAGGAAAATTTGCCCGGGACCTTAGTGTTTATAGTGGGTACGGGAAAATGTTAAATATACTATAAAAAGTATAGTTGTATAATTTAGTATAGTGTTATACCTTTGTATATTAATATAAATTTCGATTATGTATAAGTATAAAGGAAAAGAATACCCTTGTTGTGCAAGTCTCACTATGGGAGTTATTGGGGGAAAATGGAAAACGGTTATATTATTTCACTTGATCGAAGGCCCTTTACGCTATAATGAGTTACGGAAGGAAATGCCAACAGTTACCGAGCGCACTCTTAGCTTACAATTAAAAACGCTCGAAGAAGATGGAATCGTGAAGAGGAAAGTATATACCTCTAAGCCACCACTAAAAGTTGAATATTCTTTAACCGATCTAGGAAAAACATTAATTCCCGTAGTTAAATCGATTGCCGAATGGGGTGTTTTTGTTGTGGAAGAGAGAGAAATGTTAGTGAAATAAGTATTTTGTCATTTCATGATTTCTACCGATGATTGGGAATTGGTGAGATACCAAAAATGGTCCCAAAATAAAATTGAGACCAAATTCAGATTATTCTATTATATCTTTCAGAAGTAAGACTTTCTAATCGGCTTTTACCAACTCTATGGTTAAATGCGTTCCATTAGCAATACTTGTTATATTCGATGAACTTGATGCATCGGTAAAAACATACAATTGTTCGTAAGCATTAAAATGAATTAATTTAGTTACGGTCGCTGTTGCTTCATCTCCATTTCCTACAAACACATACGATGCAGAACCCGGCACAAAGTTAGAATTCCAACCTTTTGCCAGTTGAAATTTTACATTTGTATCTCCACCCCCTGATTTACGAATAGAAACAGCATAGGTAACTCGATAAATACCTCCGGTGATTATTTGTAGATTATTGGAATTCACATTCACATTATCGGAAATGGTTGTGTTACCAAAAGTAATTGGAGCCCATGGAGTTAACGATTGACTATTAGATGCATAAACATCTGCAAAAGCACTATCACTTAATTGTGGATAGGAAGCCCATGTTGCATTACCATTGGCATCTGAAGTTAATACTTTACCGGCACCTTGTGACCCATCTGCAATGTTAATCGTTCCGCTTTGTATTTTAATGTCGCCTTCAACTTTAATATTTCCTTTTACCTCTAGTTTTTCGCTGGGATTACTTGTGCCAATTCCAACCTTCGTAGCGCTCCAGGAACTAACAGCTAGATTATTTCCTAATATTAAAGTATTAGGATTGTTTGCTATAGAACCATCTCCTATAGCCAGTGTATTCTGCGCGCTGGCATTCGCATTATTTCCAATAGCCGAACTATTTTGTCCCGAAGCATAAGCGTTGGTTCCTAAGGCTACAGCATATTGTCCACTGGCTTTTGAAGCTGTTCCTAACGCCGTACTGTTTTCTCCTGTCGCTTCACTATTTGTTCCTATGGCTAATGTGTTATTATTTGTGGTAGCTTTTGAATTTACCCCTATGGCGGTAGCTTGAAAACTTGACGCCGTAGATGAATTACCTAAAGCTAAAGTACTATTGCTTGTAATTGCACGTGCATTGTAACCTAAGGCAGCCGACTGAAACCCGGATGCGACAGATGAAGGACCAACAGCCGTAGCTTGATTGCTCTGAGAAGCATTTGCATTAGTTCCTATAGCTACCGCATTGTTTTCATTTGCAACAGCTCCATACCCCAAGGCCATTCCACCATGTGGATCGAAAAGCACAAACTGATCGTTATTAACTTTGAATTTAAGAGAACTATAATTTGTTGTACCCAAGAATTTTGTGTTATCAACGCTATTTCCCTCTAACGACCATTTCTCGTTACTTCCTCCGGATCCTGAAGAATTACCGGAAACAGAATTCCATGTACTTCCGGTCCAAAAATAAAAGCCGGGAGATAGATCGGCTGTATTAGCCGTATTGTAAACTAATAGACTTTCTGCCGGATTTGTAATGGTTGTGTTATCTCCTGCACCACTTAATGCCACACGAGGAAATAATACACCGCGGTTGGTGGCAGATATATCAAGAATACTTGATTCATCTGGTGTCGTGGTATTAATACCAATTTGAGAAAAGCTTAAAGCCGTAATTAAAGAGAAAATGAGGGAAAAATAAGTAGTTTTCATTAATTTAATTTTGATTTGGGATGGCAAACATAGCACCACATTTCCATATCAAAATTTCTTTTCGACATAAGGCAAAATTAAATCGTTGAACAACACTATTTATCGTTTTATATTAAAAATATGTAAGATTTTACTTGTGAATATATATTGGAATTTTCTTTAAACTTGATTTACCCTCTATTTAACATACTGTTATACAGTTTTTTACATGTTTAAAAATTACAATTCAGACTTTGTAAGAAGAAATAATAAAACAATAGAGCCTATATAAAATACTGTAGTTTTGTTAGTTACCAAATTCCGAAGTGAAAATAAATGTAGAAACAGATACCCGACGAGGATATCTTTTATACGGAGAAAACTACAACGCAGAACGGTACATTAGTTCTCAAATATTAACTGAAAACTAATGTACCGTGCCAACTTGTAAAAATGTAGAAATTGAGAAGTTTTTATAGTTAGAATGATGTCCGTGTTGGTCTTTGTTAAATTAATCGTCTAACTTTTCCTGTAAAATGGCTAGTTTAGATTCGTTACCCATAAAACCATATATCCCCATTAGTTTTTTAGTCCATGTGTTATTTTGTGGCTTTGATCTTACGATGCTCTCCAAATAAGGAAGTACTTCAGAATAGAGTTTAATACGTTGCTGCTTTAACTCCTTATAACGATTTTCGTCGGCTTCAGACATTCCTAAACTGTTCATTTCATCACTTATAGCCACGTCTTCGTCTAAGAGTAACAGCGTTAAATTAGATTTGGCATTCATATGATCAGGTGCTATTGTCAATGCCTTTTTATAGAACATTTTTGCTCTCTCAATTTCATTATTCTGACCGCTGGAAACCCCAAAATTGTAGAATAAATTAGGGTCATTCGGACTTAAATGAGCAAGTTGATCCATAATATTCTGGTATTTCTCTTTTGCATCTAATTGTATATATAGATGTAAAGCCTGATTTAGTAAAGCATTATCACCAGAGGTTTTAGCCAGGGCTCTGTCAATGATCGCTTCAGCTTCATGTTGTTTGTTAAGCGGGATAGATGCCGAGGTAATTCCTCTTAATAATTCGGGCATCGTACTTCCCGTAGTAACTATTTCCGGATTTTTGTGTGTACCTAATTCTACTGCCTCATTTCTATCGGCTGCAGAAGCAAACGCCTCTTTCTTGTCAGATTTCTTATTCGTTGCTACGTATCTGATCTTGGCATTGGAATATCCCATGTTAAAAAGACGATTATAAGATTTAAAAGCATCGTTATACTCTTTTGCCAATAAATGACTTCTTGCTGCCTTTAAAAAATGAATGGTATCACCGGTAGATTGAAAAGCGATCATATAAAGTGTAGCTGCTTGAGAATAGTTCTTTTTCTTAAATTCAGCCAAAGCAACATTAGCCGATAACTGATTAAGGTTTAACTGAATGTGAGCTATTCTCTCCCGTAGCGAAGCACTCACATCGTAGTTATGCGCAAGTTTCAAAGAGTTGGAAATAGATTCAAGACCTTCCATGTCAAGATCCTTTTTTGCAAATTTTAATTCTGCTTCAACAACGTAATAGTGCGCTCTGGTTTCACTATCTGCCGCCGCAAAGATTCGCTTTGCCTGTTTTAAGTAGGAAGTTGCACTTGCAAGGTTTCCGGAGCTTACCGCATCCTGAGCCTTTTTAATCTCTTTCTTCTGTGCGTGTAACGATGGTATTGCCAATAACAATGCAACAAGAATGACTAGGTTTTTCATAGGGATATGATTAAATTCAACTCTTTTTAACTGTCTCTATCGAGTAAAAACATATTAAACTGTAGGTTTGTTCCTACCAAATATACAAATATTTATGAATTTTATCGGTTTTATATGCATTTAATCTATGTTTTTTGCGTTTTTATCCCTTTTAGCACTTTTAATCAGAAAGTCTTAAACCAGATTCAACAGCTCTAACTGTACTATCATCAATATATCTTTCTTGTTTTTCTTCGGAAACGAAAGCACAGAAAAATTCGATCAACACCTCTGAAGCATCTCGAATCTAAAAAACACCTTTAAGGAATTAATTTACTTCCGAAGGAAGTAACCATAACTTTGAGTTACAAAAACATTCGAAGGAGCATAGAAACACAATTAGCCATCTCTCCGTAGCACTTCCAAAGGAGAACTACGTAATACACTTCTAATATTGCTTAGTCCAATTGCCAATACGATTAAAGAGATCCCCGGTAGAAAGATCAGGAATGGAATACCTGAAGGGATAAAAGGTTCATTAAAAACGAATAATGCGAGTAAGAAACTACTTAGCAAGGCAAGGAGGATACCTACCAGACTTCCCAGAATACCTAAGAACAAATATTCGAGTGCCGATATTCGTAATATCTGAGTATTTTTTGCCCCCAGTGTTCTCAGTAGTACACTTTCCTTAATACGCTGGTATTTACTATTTCTAACAGACCCAATAAGCACAATAATTCCGGTAATGATACTAAAGAAGGCCATAAAATTAATGATCCATGAAACCTTGTCGATAATATCCTCTACGATCGTGTAAACTTGCCGAAGGTCTATTATTGTTACATTCGGAAATTTCTCAACTAGTTCTCGCTGCAAAGCAGCCGATCGTTCTTCGTTGGGAACATTTGTTGTTAACACATTAAACTGAGGCGCATTCTCGAGCACACCTTCAGGAAAAACAATGGAGAAGTTCAGTTGTATACGTCCCCAATCTACTTTTCTAATGCTTCCCACGGTAGTTTCCATAAGCACTCCCTGAACATTAAAAACAATAGGATCTCCAATTGTTACATTAGCATCGGTTGCCAGATTATCTGAAATCGAGATCTTTACAGCATCACCTTCCGTTTGAGTTGAGATCCACTCCCCTGCTACAATTTCTTCAGATGCAATAAGCGAATTGCGATAAGTAGTTCTGAATTCATGATTTAAAAGCCAACCTCTAACATTACTGGTACTATCCTGTCGTAACGTATTTACAAGCTCTCCGTTTATACTATGCATGCGCATAGTTACCAATGGGATATTGTCGATCACCTTGAAGTTATTAGCATTAAACGTCTCGGCGATCTCTGCTAACTGGTCACTCTGCACATCTAAAGTGATAAGGTTCGCATTTTCAGAAGTATCACCCACTTCCGTCTTAGAGAGTAAGATATCTTTCGTGAAATATAAAGTACTGATCAAGAATGTACCTAAACCAATAGCTACAACCAACACAACAGTTTGATTGTTGGGTCTAAACAAGTTTAAGACACTTTGTCTAATCGTAAATCCTGCTTTCTTCGGAAAATAACTTTTTAGAGCCTTCATTGATAAAACCGACACCCCGGTTAAAATAGCGAAAGTCAGTAAAACACCCCCAACAAAGGCTAGAGCAAAAAGGGCATCTTGAAGTAACCAAAACGAGAATAAAAACAGAAATATGAGAATAACTAACAACACAATAAACTGTGCATTTCGCGGCTTTTCTGAAGGGGTGACACCTATCCGTAAAACCTCTAAAGGTGACACATACCAAGTGCGAATTAAAGGTAACATCGCAAATAACACCGACATAAAAAGCCCTAACATAACTCCTATAATCAAAGGCTGTGCTGTAATATTAACTTCCACATCGAAGGGTAAGAACTCCTCTAAAATATAAGGAAAGAACTCCTGTAGTGCCACACCAATTCCCGATCCTATGATACCGCCAATTATGCCTATACCCGAGATCTGGATCAGATAAATTAAAAAACTCTGTCTGCGCGTAGCTCCCATACACTTTAAAATAGCTACCGCCTGTAATTTTTCTTTAACATATATGTTCACCGAACTGGCAATTCCAACACATCCTAAAAGCAAGGCAATGAAAGCTGCCAGGTTCAAAAACTTCCCTACATTGTCATAGCGTCTTCCCAAACGTCTACTGGTACTGGTATGCGTGTCAAGATCAAAATTTTCTGCCTCCAGCATAGGTTGTAGCCGTTTTTCCAACTCAACCAGATCAACAGTTGGATCTTTGTAAAAGAACTGATACTCTTTTCTACTGCCAAATTGTATTAGCTCAGTTTGTTCTATAAATCGATAAGGAATGATCACCGGTGGTGCTACCGAACTAGATATTGCAGTGCTCCCCGGAATAGCCTTTAACGCTCCCGAAATGGGTAAGGTCACCTCCCCTATTTTTATAGAATCTCCGGATTTGGCATTATATTGAAGCATTAATGTCGCATCTACCAAAACTCCACCGGATTCCTGATAATTTAAAGCCGCTTCGGGAGGTTGAGTCGTTATATTTCCATAAAACGGGAAATCGCCTTCCATTCCTCGTACCCGCACCAATTTGGTGCCTCCATTCTTCGGAAAAACGATCATAGAAACAAAATTTACCTCCGAAGCATCCGGACCTAACGAGTCAATTATTGCCTGTGCCCTCTCGTTTGGCAGTTGCTCGCTATCGATGATATAATCGGCACCCATTAGTGCCTTAGATTGTCGCTTTATATTGTTTTTTAGGTTTTCGCTAAACAATTGAATTGACACTACAGCCGCAATCCCCAATATTATGGAAGCCATAAATAACAACAGACGCACTCTGCTGGCTTTCGCATCACGCCACGCCATTCTAAAAAGCCAGAGAAAACTACTTTTAGATGTAAATATGGTTTTGTTCAAAATACGGAAGTAGGTTGGTTCGTAAATATCTTACCCCCTTTCAGCCTTAAGATCTGTTGCGTTCTATTGGCCAAATCCAGATCGTGTGAAATGATCACTAAGGTCGTTCCGGCATCTTTATTCAATTCGAATAATAACTGAATCACTTTCTCTCCGGTTTCTTCATCTAGATTGCCTGTGGGTTCATCGGCAAATAAAATAGAAGGGGTATTTGAAAATGCTCTTGCAAGCGCAACCCGCTGTTGCTCTCCCCCGGATAATTGCGAAGGATAATGATGTAATCTATCGTTTAAACCTACCTTCTCTAATAACGCCTTACTCTTTTTAGTAGCATCTTTCGCACCCTGAAGCTCCAAGGGTACACTTACGTTTTCAAGAGCCGTAAGGGTTGGGAGTAATTGGAAATTCTGAAAAATAAAACCCACTTCCTTATTGCGTAGTTGTGCACGTTCGTCTTCATTTAGTTTGTTCAGGTCAAAACGACATAATTCTACCGTTCCGGCATTGGGTCTATCTAAGCCCGCACACAAACCTAAAAGAGTTGTTTTGCCACTCCCTGAAGGACCTACAATAGAAAATGTCTGACCTTTTTCTACTTCAAAGGAAATATCCTTTAAGACCGTTAATTCTTTTGAACCGCTTTTATATGTTTTCTCCAGCCCGTTAATCTTTAATATCTTTGGCATATAAATTAAATTTTTCCACTACTTATGTTCAGCGATAAAATTATACATTCATTGTTAAATACCGGGCATTATATGGACCGGAAACTCATAAAGTTTTGTTATTTTCTGCTCCCATTGCTTTTGATTTCCTGCGGAAACAAAAAGGAAAACAAAGAAAATGTTGAAACAACCATAACCGCCCCTAGCGAAGTTCCTGCGACCGAAAGTTCGAATAACACCATTCTTTGTTTTGGGGATAGCATCACAGCCGGTTACGGACTAGATGACAGTAACGATGCGTATCCCGGGTTGCTTCAAAATAAGATCGATTCATTGAACCTAAATTATGTTGTTGTAAATTCGGGATTAAGCGGAGAAACTTCTGCCGGAGGTAGAAGTAGAATAAAATGGGTGCTTAACCAGGAAATTGATATTTTTCTTCTGGAACTAGGGGCTAACGACGGGTTACGAGGTGTTCCCTTGTCTGAAACCCGCGAAAATCTACAGGCAATTATTGATGCTGTCAAGGCCAAAGACCCTAACACCACAATAATCTTAGCCGGAATGGAATTACCCCCTAACATGGGAAAAGAATACACTTCCGAATTTCGATCAATTTACTCCGATCTCGCGAAAAAGAACGATCTGAAATTTATTCCCTTTATCTTAAAGGACGTAGGTGGTGTAGCCGATTTAAATCAGAGTGATGGTATACATCCCACAACCGAAGGCCAAAAGATCATTGCAAACACGGTTTGGGAAGTTCTGGCGCCTTTAGTGAAGTCGTGATGTACAAATCTGGATAATATGATGCACCTTCAGAAAAACGCATAAACTAAAACCATGTAGAACGATCTACACAGCTTCTGCACAGACAAAATCTAAAAAAAGCACTAATCTTTCCGAAGAAAAACAAAATTTACCAAATTTTGATACGCTCGCTCTCTGCTTTATAATTTGCTTCTCCTTCCTTTAGATCAAAGGCTTCGTAAAACGGAGTGAAATTCATTAACGGCCCATTTACCCGCCAAATTGGAGGTGAATGCGGATCTGTAGTCACATAATTACGTAAAAACTCATCCCGCATCTTAACGCGCCAAATGCGGGCGATAGATAAAAAGAAACGCTGATCTGGCGTGTACCCTCCTATCCTGGTCGTATCTTTACCTTGTTCGGTTAACTTAAAGGCATCGTATGCAATTGCTATTCCGCCATTATCTGCCGTATTTTCCCCTACCGTTAAGGCTCCTTTTAAAGGAACGCTATCCAAAACAGTAAAGGCACTATATTGATCAATGATCTGTTGTGTTTTAGCTTCAAATTTCGTGTAATCCTCTTCTGTCCACCAGTTAGAAACATTTCCGTTTTTATCGTATTGAGCTCCCTGGTCGTCGAACGCATGCGTATATTCATGTCCTATCACCATTCCAATTCCGCCATAATTAACGGCATCGTCTGCATATAGATCAAAATAAGGAGATTGGAGAATTCCTGCAGGAAATACAATTTCGTTTAATGCCGGATTGTAATATGCGGTAACCGTAGATGGTGTAGTATGCCACTCGTCTCGATTAGGAGCCTTGTTGAGACGATCGAGTCTGTATTCATAATCATTTTGACGCAAAGCGACCACGTTCTCAAAAAACTTAGACCGGTCAATTTCTACATCATAGTTTCTCCAAACATCGGGATATCCTATCTTTTTATTGATAGCATAGAGCTTGTCTTTTGCTTTTACTTTGGTGCTGTCGCTCATCCAGTCCAACCGTTCAATTCTCTTTTCTAATGTCTTCTGAAAATTGTTAACTAACTCTAAAGCACGCTTTTTCGCATCTTCATTAAAGTATCGCTTTACGTATAACTGACCAAGTGCAAAACCTATTTGCTGATCCACTCTCCGGGTCATTAACTTTTCTCTCGCTTGTTGTTCCGTTTGTCCGGAAAGCACTTTTGAATACTCAAACGCTGCATTCTGAAACGGAGTACTAAGTATCCCATCGTGCGAACTTATCGAATTAGCCTTTAAATAAAGCTTCCAATCTGATAATGGTATTTTAGGCAGCATTGAGTTTAAGGTTTCGTAATAAGCCGGCTGACCAACATCAACCGAATCGACATCGGCTCCTAAATTTTCGAGCATAGTTTCCCAACCAATATTTTGCTGAGTTTTATTTAAATTAGCTACCGAAAGTTTATGATAATTCTCCTTGATCACCCTTCTTTCAACTCTTGTCTTATGAGATTTAGCCAATTCCTTTTCAATATTGAAGACGGTTTCAGCTTTAGCGGCCGGATCTTCTTCGTCGATTAGCTTAAAGATGGTGGTAAGATATGTTTTATAAGCCTCCTGTATCTTAAGTACTGAAGGGTCTTCACCAAAATAATAATCACGATCGGGCAAATTTAAACCGGTTTGCCTAAAGTGAAGAATATTGACGGTGCTGTTTTTCTGATCGGGTGAGACATAGGGTCCGATAAGCGAATAATCTCCTGATCGAATCTGAGTCGCAACAAACGCCATCATTGAAGGAAGATTCTCAATGGATTCTATTCTTTCAAGAATAGGCATAATGGGTGTGGCGCCACGTTCATTGATCTTAATTGTATCCATTCCTGAAGCATAAAAATCGCCTACTTGTTGCTCTATACTACCTTTTGGGTGATCTACTGCTGAAACTTCCTTTAAAATATTCTGTAACAGCTCCTGTTGTGGGATATTCAAAAAACGGTAAGACCCTACCCCTACCTGGTCATCGGCAATAACAGCATTATCGTACCAGGTTTTATTAACGTGATTAAAAAAGTCGTCTCCCGGTTTTATCGATTCAGAAATACCATCAAATACAACGGTTTTATCTTCTGCGAGATGCTCATGGTCATGCGATTCATTTTTACAGGATGCCAAGAGACACAGTGTTACAGTAAGGTAAGTAAGAAATTTCATAAGATTGTTAGTTTTCTCAAAGATAGGAATAATTTGTAGTTGGAATACGAAGCTGAATTTTCAGATTTTAGAGATTCTTTTTATTTCGAACAGGCAAAAATCAAATTCAATCATATACTTCTAATTTACATTAAATTTAGACCACTTCCGAAGTATAAAACACATAATTTCAGCACTTAAAGCTTGGAGAAATCTGGTGATTTTTGCACCGAAAAGAATATAGCTAATTCTCTTCAATTAACACCGCATTAACAATTTTTATACATTTTATCGATGTTATTTGCATTTTGTGGGATTTATTTGTAACATTGACACCAATTAGCATAACGCCCCCGAACTTAATTTTAATTATTATGACTAAGAAATTGACATTCCCCGCACTTACCATTCTCTTTTTATTGGTAACTCAAATTTCATTTGCACAAAAGGATTCAGAAGAACAGACAATCATTAGTGGAGATATTAGTATCGAAAAATACCACGATCGTGATGAATTAGAAAAAATGAATAAGGGTAAACTTCTTGAATTATACAATATGCGTATTGAGATAATCATCAAGATTCTCCCTAATATTGCGTTTGCCACAAAACCCGGTGTCACCATGTCGGCACTAGGTATTCCGGACACAAAAGATCACCGGAAAGCTTTAGCCGAAAACATTGAAGCTACCACCACTTATTTTGAGAATACGATAGAGTTTCAGAAACTGATCTTACCCTACTCAGATAAGTCGAGCTTAGTTGCAGCTATCCTCTTTTATGAGGAAACTCTTAAAGCGTTACACACCTTTAACGAGTTTAATTAAATAGAGCTACCCCCAAGGTTTTTAATTAGCCATTTGTATTTTTCTTCGGAATAATTTGCACTTTTAATTTAAAGTGTTGCTTTTTTTTGCAACCAAATCTGAATAAGAAGGCAAATTGTATCAGTTAATTAACTGAATACTAGTTGGTTTAATTAATTCCCATCCGGAAAATTTATACAACCTCTATCCCTTGTCCCAATATCCCCAAACGCGACAAATTCCCCTAGCTCTTTGTTTATTTTTAACAAAATTGACGCCCTATTTTGTTAAAAAATGCATTTTAACGAGTAATATCGCTTTTAAACGATGTATTTCGTCGAATATATTTGCTGTTCATGGAATATTTATATATGTTTGGTTCTATAAACAGTTAGCTTATAACCAAAAATTACAATAAGATGATTAAAACCAGCCCCCTTACTTTAGTCGTATGTCTGCTATTGTTCAATATTACCTATGCCCAACAGGAAAAAGGAATCATTGGTTCCGAAAACTGGTTGCGGTACTGGACAGAGTTTAGACCTGCACAAAACGAATATGAAGAACCTACCCAGATTTTAACGGGTACTATTTCTGATGACATAACCCTCAATAAAAGAGAGACCTACCTCCTATTGGGTGACGTATTTGTAACAGACAGTACTACACTTACTATAGAAAGCGGTACCGTTATTCTTGCCGATCACAAATCGAAAGCCTCGTTAACGATCGCCAAAGGAGCTACTATAATAGCTCAGGGAACTCAAACCGATCCTATCGTATTTACCTCTAACCGCGATCTACCTAAAAAAGGAGATTGGGGCGGATTATTTATTCTGGGTAATGCACCTGTTAACAAAATTGGTGATCAATGGAGTTTAAACTACGGATTATCAACCACATCGCCAAAAAGCATTCTGTATGGAGGTGACGAGCCGGAGAGTTCTTCAGGGATTCTTAAATATGTGCGTATTGAATACGCCGGAAAACGAACGCGAGACTATGGTTACTATAACTCTCTTACATTAGCGGGAATAGGAAACAATACTTTAATTGAAAACGTTATGGTTAGTTATAGCGCCGGAAACTCGTTTTACGTTGAAGGAGGGAATGTTCAGTTATCAAAACTAGTTTCATATAGATCCAGTCAGAACGATTTTAAATTCGATTACGGAGCACAAAGCACCATACAAAATTCAATTGCTGTTAGATCCCCTTATGTTTCGGGTCCTGGAGGCGCAAGTAGCATGTATGTATCATCATATAGCGATTTCTCCCAGATCGATATCACCAAAAAGCATACTTTGGTAGATGCTAGGAACCTGACTTTACTCAACCTTAGTGAGGATATTAATGCCGATATCAATGTTGGTTTGGTAAAAGAAGCTCTATATATTGCAAAAGATGCTTCACTCTCAATGGACCAAAGCGTATTGTCCGGATTTAATCCGGCCGTTATTCTTGATGAGCAAATTAAAGTTAATAACGATAACCTTCAGAAGATAAAGTTCACACGAATGTACTTTAACAATTCCAGAGGGAATATATATACCGAAAACGTTTCGAATAATGAAGATTTGGAGAACTGGTATGGAAATAGTTCATTTCAAAATGTTTATTCAAAGGGTTCAGATTCAGAAACCTTTATTGATCCAAACAACATCAAGGATCCGGATTTCCGACTTCGTATCAACAAAATCATAGCCCTTAATGATCCGGAACAAGAATAAAATGACCCAAAGCTAAACTTCCAGTACGTTTTACCGAAAGTTTAGTAATCATATAACTAATAAACAGTTGATTAACGTATTAAAGCCCCAAAACAATACTGGATGCACAAAACTACTAAACGAAGATTTTGCTATTACCTAATAGGACTTATATTCTTTGCCTTCGCTACGAAGGTTGAGGCTCAGGTTGTTATTGGTGCTCCTAGCTTACAGTTTACGCAAGCTTGTGCCAGCGAAACCTTTAATACTTTTCAAATTTCATTTGTGTTTTCACCCGAAAGTGCCTTAAATTCAGATAATCAATTTGTAGTTGAGCTGTCTAATGCAACTGGTGATTTTTCTAACGCTACCACAGTATTTACCTCTGCTCCAGGAGCAGTAACTATCTCCCCAGCCATTCTAAATTTTTCTTTACCCACCACTACCGCAGGTGAAGGATATAAGGTAAGAGTTAAGAGTACCAGTCCGGCAGCGACAAGTTCCCCTTCTCCTTCCTTTCCGGCGTATTATAAGCTACATGACAGTCCGTTCACCATTAACAACTTAGTACAGTCCGGGTCCTATTGTCCGGGTGGAAGTTATATGTTAACGATCGATAACCCCGGAATGGGCGGTGGTATTTCACCCCTTAATTTTCCTACGTTAACGTTCAATTGGTACAAAGAGACCGGGCCTACGACTTCAGTTTTTATTTCGGAAGGACTTTCTCTTACGGTTTCTTCGGAAGGAACCTACTTTGCGGAAACAAACTACGGAACCTGTACGTCAAATTCGTACTCAAATCGAGTTTCCGTAACTGAAGCAACCACGGGACAAACCGCAACAACAACCATTGTTTCCAGTTTAGGAAATCCTTATTGCTCCACTGAAGGTCCTACCACCCTAAGTACAACTGCGGGCGATAGTTATATCTGGTATAAAGAAGGAAGTGTAATACAAGGAGCCAATAGCATGACCTATATCACTAACGAAGCAGGTAATTATTCGGTTGAGGTAATATCGGGAAGTTGTACCGCCATAGCCACGATCGCATTAGAAACTGAAGACTTAATGAGTTCTATTGACGTTCCTGCCGTCAATATGATGGAAGCGGGAGAAACTTTGGTGGTAACAATTACGACGACAGCTTTAGATCCAAGTTTTGAATGGTACCTAAATGAAGAGCTTATAGCGGGAGCGAATTCAAATAGCTATAACGCAACTCAATTTGGAAATTACAGAGTGATCGTAAGTCAGAATTCCGGTTGTCAAACATCGGATGAATTTCTTTTTGAAATTCGTGAACAGATCGATCCGTTTCCTGAAGTCGCAAACATTCCTAATATAGTTAGCCCTAATGGTGACGGGATTAACGATACATGGATCATCCCAACACAATACGTAAGTGGATCGAATACACAGGTAACTATTTACTCCAGTCAGGGTGAAGTAGTTCATAAAACAAACGATTATCAAAACGATTGGCCGCAAGACCAACCCAATTTAGGCAGTGTAAACAACGTCTACTATTATATTTTGGAATCGCCCGATCAAGAAATTAAAAAAGGAACAATAACCCTAATTAAATAGTGAAATCTCTAATACTAACCATATTGTTATTTTTCTTAGCTACCCAACTCATCTATTCGCAAGAAGATGACGGAGTGGTTGGTCTGGAGCTTCCTATGCGAAATTCCTTGACTTTTAACAGGTTCGTTCTTAACCCTACTTTTAGTTTTGTAAGAGAACAAAACAAATACATCACACTTTATAACAAGAGTGAAATGCTTCAGGTGGAAGATGCTCCACAAACCTATTTCGCTAGTTTTTCGGGAAGATTACAGGAAAATATTGGTGTTGGAATCGGATTTTTTCAGCAAAACTATGGGGTCTTAACTTCCTTTGGCGGAATAGTCAACTTTGCCTATAACGCTGCATTAGCACGAGAGAGCAACTTAACTTTAGGTCTTAATGTTGGAGCATACAAAAGTGGTGTTAATAGCGGAAAGGTAGTTACCAACTTCCCCGACCCTTCTCTAGATAATATTCCTTCTAACTTTCTTCTTACTGTGAGTCCGGGAATTAACTATGGAAGTGGTTTTATGGACTTTGGAGTTTCGGTAAACAATCTCGTAGCCTATAACTTTAATACTTCCAAGTTAATTGAGGAAAATCCGAAACAAGGCATTCAAGGACATATCATGTACACCGGGTATTTAGGCGGGTATGGTTTTTTTGAAGACAGTAAATTCTCGGCGCTTGGTCGTGCAGAATTCAGAAAAGATAATTCTATTTTCTCCGGAAATATGATGCTTACTGTGCCAAAAGGATTTTGGATACAAGGGGGTTACAATACGCTTTATGGCGCTACCGGTGGTATAGGATTAAACATAACTACGCAGATTGCAATAGAATATAACTACGAAAAGGCGCTTGGCGGACTAGCAGATTTTGGCTCATCACATGAAATAACCCTTGCCTTTAAGTTTAAAAATAATAATTACTTCGAAGTTGGAAATGATGATGAGATCGCCGGACTTATTTCTTTTGAGAAAAAACGCAAACCTACTAATAACAAGCCAAAAGTTGCGACACAAACTCCAGAACCTACGCCGGAACCGGAAGAACTCCCTGAATTAGAAAATATTGGTAAGTCGGAAGCACAAATAAAATTTGAAGCCGATAAATTAGCGAAGTCTGAAGAACAAGCGAATGAAAAAACCGAAACTGATGCTTTAGCAAAAGCGCAAGAACAAGCAAGATTAAAAGCTGAAGCAGATGCCTTGGCAAAAGCTGAAGAGCAAGCGAGATTAAAAGCTGAAGCAGAAGCTCTGGCAAAAGCCGAAGAGCAAGCGAGATTGAAAGCTGAAGCAGATGCATTAGCGAAAGCTGAAGAGGAAGCAAGATTAAAGGCAGAAGCAGATGCATTAGCGAAAGCTGAAGAGGAAGCAAGATTAAAAGCAGAAGCAGATGCATTAGCGAAAGCCGAAGAGGAAGTAAGATTAAAGGCAGAAGCAGATGCATTAGCGAAAGCCGAAGAGGAAGCAAGATTGAAGGCAGAAGCAGATGCCTTGGCAGTTGCAGAACCGGAGACCGAAGCAATTTCCGAAGAAAAAGAAGAAGAAAATATTAAACCAACAGATGATATTGGTCAAACAATCCAATCTATAGTTGAAGAATCTCAGGATTCTAAACAGGAACAGATTCAGTTAATAAACCAATTAACTAGTGCTGTTGCCATTAAGGACACCGATCTTAAAGACTTAAAACGTGAAAATGATCTAAGTGAACAAGGTGTTTTTGTAGCGCCTAAACCTTTTAAGAGTATTTCAGAAGAGAATAATGCAATTGAAATGTTATTAATCAACCTTGATGAGGTGGTGATCACACAAAGAAAAAAGATAAATAGGTTAGAAGCATTATTACAAGAAAGAGTGCAGCTAGTTAACGATCCTGATGATGAAATAAACAAGTATTACGCTCAGGCGATCGCCGAACTTAAGGCAAAACAAGAAGAAACTGTTAGATCACGTGAGACTTTAGTTTCCTCCTTAGAAGCAATTACTATAGCAACAGAGTTTGAGCGTAAGAGAAGAATAAAGCGTGCAGGTTTCAATAATGAGCAGGACAGACTTCGTCAGGATATGGCCAGACTTTCAGTTTTAAAGGAAACTACAGAACGAAGCAGCACACCATTAAACGTTTCAGATTTTGATTTTGGAGAAGACAGAAGTAATAATATCCAGATCCTGAAAAATGTAGAAAATACAGAAAATGGTTATTATCTGATACTTGCCGTTCATAGCGATACCGAAAAAAGAGATGATTTTGTTAGAAAAGTAATCGCATCAGGTAATGATAATGTGAATTACTTCTACAATGTAAATACGAGTAAATATTATATATATCAAACTAAGGTAGATTCCATTAATGAAGCTAATGATGCTTTAAAAACAAAAGGAAGCGAACCTTACACAGAAAAATTATCAATTATTAAAATAGAAAATTAAAATTCATTTGGAACCAGAAAAATAATAATTATCGATTGTTTCTTGAGGCCCCCCTCCTACTAACATTGATTTTGGGAGTAAAACGAATCAATAAAACCGATTGATCATGAACAAACCTACTACCTCCAGCATCGCCCTAATCGTATCCCTACTATTTTTAGGCCTTCAGACTTATGCGCAAAATTATGTCCCTTTTGACCCGAGATTCGACCAGGATCTAAAAGGTGATATTGTTTTAATTGGAAACAATATTCTTGGACCGGACAACAACCCATTTAATAATAATTCGGTGTACAATCACAATGTTGATATGCAGTATATTGATATTGATGGCGATCCCACTACATTTAGTTCATCGAGCGCTGATCTGGAAATACCGAACCCTAACTGCTATGTGATTAGATATGCAGGTTTATATTGGGGAGCGGTAAATAAAGGTTCCGAACCTATAACCAATGTAAAACTTAAAGGTCCAACAGGAGGATATTACGATATTACAGGTAACGTGATTTTTGATGCAAACGGAACCTCGGTTGATGGTGGAGATAGTTTTCCATATGCCTGTTATGCCGATGTAACTTCGATAGTAACTGCACTGGGACCAAATTTAGGTACGTATACCGTTGCAAATGTGTCGAGTGCTTTGGGTGAAACAAGCACCTATAATCCATATAATGGTACAGGACACTCAGCGGGGTGGTCCTTATTTATTGTTTATGAAGACCCAACACTTCCAGGAAAATCGATCACGAGTTTTGATGGTTTTAGTGCGATTAGCGTTCCCGGCAGTAATCCAAATCTAGACATTCCCATTTCCGGTTTTAGAACCGTTCCTGCTCCGGCTCCAGTTCGTGCCAATTTTGCATTTGCAACTATAGAAGGTGATAAGCCCATCACCGGAGATAGATTAAAAATTAACGGAACAACCCTATCGGCAACAGACCGTACAGCAAATAATTTCTTTAATAGTTCGGTGACGCAACTTAGCGGTTTACCCGTAAATAACAGAAATCCAAACAGTACCAACACTTTGGGATTCGATACCGGAGTCATGAATGTCCCGAACCCGGGAAATACGGTGATTGCAAATAATGCGACCTCGGCGACCGTAAGGGTTGAAACAAGTGGTGACACCTATTTTCAATATTTCTTTGCTTTTGCCGTAGAAATAATTGAACCTGATATTGTCTTAACAAAAATTGTCGAAGATGAATTTGGTAATAATATTGGAGGTCAAGTTGTAAATTTAGGTCAGGAGCTAAATTACGTTATCGGTTTTCAGAACGTAGGAAACGATGATGCTACAAACTTTACGATAAGGGATATACTACCAATTAATATTATATTCGATTATCCCACCGGCTTAACTTTGCCGGCGGGAGTTACGGTTTCCAGCTACAACCCTACTACGCGTGAAATAATTTTTGATATTGAAAATTACTTAGTTGAAGAAAATGACCCGGTTTACGAAATTAGAATTGAAGCTCAAGTAGTTGATACTTGCCAACAATTAGCGGCAGCATGTTCGAACGTTATAAATAATCAGGCCTTTGCAACTTATCAGGGAACATTGAACCCTACTTTTATTATTACCGATGATCCTAGTTATAGTACCAATACCGGATGTTTAATTTCTCCGCAAGCTACCAACTTCTTAGCAGATCTTGATGATTGTGTTTTCACACAAGATGAAATTTTATGTGGAACAAGTATTGACCTTACCGCTGCAGATGGATATGACTCATATTCATGGTCTACTAGTCCAACAGGTACACCTGTAATTGGTACAACTCAAACTATTACTGTTACCTCTACGGGAACGTATTACTCATTTAATACCGCTCTTGCTCCTTGTCGTTCCATTGTACAAGAATATAATGTGATCTTATATGGTGGAAGTACGACAAATCCAATTATTCCCTATGCAGATGAGGTAGTTACTTGTCCGAATGACGGAAAATTACTACCTAATATTTATCTCTGTGGAATTAATGATTCTCGTGAACTCCATGTGGATCTAGGAGGTGCAACTTCGATAATCTGGGAACAATTAGATGAATCCAGTTGTCCGCCGGTAGGAAATTCAGACTGTGCCAATGAAAATGGTGCTTGTACCTGGAATCAGGTAGCTACGGGTCAGGACTATACGGCTAATACTTCAGGACAATTTAGGTTAACCATTAACTATCCTGGCGGTTGTTTTGATCAGTTTTATTTTAATGTATATCAGAATTTATTAGACCCAACTGTTACCGTTGAAGATATTTTGTGTACTACTCCGGGAAGTATTACCGTCGGTAATGTACCTAGTGGCTACGAATATAGTCTGGACAACGTAAATTTTCAAACAAGTAATGTATTTACAATTACCACTCCGGGATTGTACACAGTTTACATTAGACAAATAGGCGTTCCCGGTAATACATGTATTTTCACTGTTCCTGATGTACTTGTGCGTGAAAGAGATTTTACCGTTTCAAGTATAGTTGACCAGCCACTTTGTTTTGGTGATAAAGGTAACATCCATTTGGCTGCAAATGATGCCGAACCACAGTATTTTTTCTCTTTGTACCAAGGTGCTACTTTAATTAATAGTGTGGGTCCAATAGTACCTAACAATTATAGTTTCCTCAATTTAAACCCAGGGACATACACGGTGAATGTTGAAACTGAAGACGGATGTTTTCATACTGAAGATATTACAATTGTTGAACCTCCATTACTCACAGCAACAGCAGCAATCACCAAACCTTTAACTTGTACAGATGGTGAAATTACCGTTTATCCGGTTGGAGGTACTCCGCCTTATTTCTATTTTGTAAATAGTACTACCGTATTTCAAACTAATCCTGAAATTGTAGTTACTGCACCAGGTGTGTATAACATTACTGTTGTGGATTCGAATAACTGTAGTGCTTCTACTACAATTACTATTGATGCTATTCTTCCACCTGAATTTACCGTTAGTACCGAAGATATTCTTTGTGCAGATCCGGGAAATACCGGAACGATCACGTTTAATGTTACAGCGGCAAATGGAAATACCTTAAGATACAGTATTAATGGTGGTCTTTCATTCTTCAACTCCCCTGTTTTCACAGGTCTTACAGCAGGAAACTACAACACTGCTGTAGAGTATTCATACGCGGGGTCTGTTTGTGTAACAGTGCAAGAAACGGTAACCATTAACAGCGTTGACCCTATTGAAGGAGTTGCCGAATTAACCGCTCCCTATACTTGTACCGATACAGGAACCATAACGGCGATAAACGTTTCCGGTGGTACACCCCCGTACACATATAGTATAGATGGAGTAAACTTCCAAGCAAGTCCCGTATTTACTGGTCTTACAGCAGGAACTTATACTATCACGATTAAAGATGCGAACGACTGTACGTTTGTAACAAACGAAATTATCATACCGCCGTTAGATCCGCCAACAGATCTAACTTTTAGCAATACGCCTCTCACCTGCCCTACAAATACCACTGATGTTACAATAACATCAACAACTGGAGGGGTTGCGCCGTTAGAATACAGGATCATTGCGCCAGCACCGGCTGTTACCCCTTATCAAACTTCAAATGTATTTGCCGGTCTGGCTCCCGGAACCTATACTTTCGAGGTTATGGATGCTAATGAATGTATTTATTCTGAAACATACACGATTCAACCACTACCTATAATTAATGTAGTAGGACAGCCAATCAGTGATGTTACGTGTGTTGGAAACTCAGATGGTTCGGTACAGTTTACAGTATCAGGTACGAGCAGTTTCGTTTATTCCATAAATGGAAGTGCACCGGTTGCCGGTGTTTCTCCAATTGTTTTAACAGGACTAGCTGCAGGTGTTTATACCATTGTGGTTACCGATACAATTACGAATTGTGAGGCAACAGATTCGGTTACGGTTGAAGAACCATCGGCGGCACTCACAATTACTCCGGATGTTACTCCTATTTCTTGTATAGATAGTGGTAGCGTAGTAGTAAATACCACAGGAGGCTGGGGTGGAAACGTATATACACTTACCCTACCCGATGCAACTGTGTTGCCACCGCAAACTAACAATACGTTCGTAGGATTAACTCAAGCAGGAACATATACTATTACTGTTGAAGATGCCAATGGTTGTATTGCTTCGGAAACTTTCGACCTTACAATACCGGATCCGGTCGTAGCGACTATTGCTGCGACTTCAGACCTTTGTTATGATACAACAAACGGTGCAACTTTGGAAGTTTTAGTGAGTTCAGGGTTAGCCCCATTCGAATTTAGCATAAACGGCGGACCTTTCGGACCAAATAATACATTTATAAATTTGCCGCCAGGGTCATACGTAATTACGGTTCGTGACGCTTTAGGTTGTGAATTAACGTTACCTGCCGAAATTATTGCGCCCGAATTAAACCTAAACGCCGTTCTAACGAAAGATTTAGATTGTACTTCATCCCCGAATGCTGTCATCACGGGTACATTTACCGGTGGGACCGCACCATTTACGTATGAAGTTTCTATTAACAGTGGTGCATACACATCGTTAGGAGCTACAGGATCACCATTTACTTATACTACCGCTACTCCGGGAACATATCAGTTTCAGGTGGTGGATGCAAATGGCTGTAGTGCCGAATCGAATATTATTACGATTAATCCGATCACTTTACCGGCTTTAGATGTTATAACACAGACAGAGCCTATATTGTGTAATGGCGATTCTAATGGTGCGATCGATATTACATTCGATCCAACTATGGGTACTCCGCCCTATGTAATTAATGTAAATAACGACACTACCGGTACCAATTACGGAACCCAGACTACAGGGCTTCCTGCCGGGGTCTATACCATTACATTAACCGATGCCAATTTTTGTGTGGATACCGATACGATCACGATCACAGAGCCTGATCCAATTATAGTTGATTATGACGTGGAGGATATTACCTGTGAAGCAGGTGGTGTATCGCAAGGAGCAATCATTGTAAACAGTGTATCCGGTGGTACTCCTCCATTCGATTATTATGTGACAGGGACAGCATACTCAAATTCGGCCATAGGTGTTCCCGGGACCGCACCTGTGATCTTTGATGTAATTGATTTTGGACTTTATCAATTATCGGTGATCGATGCCAATGGTTGTTCTGTACTAATTCAGGATATTTTAGTGGCATCTCCTCCAGATGATCTTGATATTGACATTGATACCACAGTAGATTGTACTAATGGTGGTGAAGCACGTGTTACTGTTAGTTCGACAATGGGGAGTACCGGTCCTTTCTGGTTCAGTATTTATCAAGGGCCCATTTCCGTATACCCTAATCCCCCGGGATCATGGATACCTGAGAGTCCACCGGGAAGTCAGTCGGCATTATTTACCGGACTAATTCCGGGAGTTACTTATACTTTTATTGTCTATGATGAATCGACAATGTGTAGTTATTACGAACCGGCTACAGCGCCAATTCCAACGAACTCTACGTTAACGGCTACAGCTGTAACTGCAAATAATATTACCTGTACCGGTAGTGCAGACGGAAATGTTTCTTTCGATATTAATAGCGTATATGCGACACCAGTAGATGTGACCTATGATATTTATGACTCTTTAACAATAATGAACACTGGTATTGGTGGTGCTGGAACAGTTCCCGCCGGTGGCACTTTATCTGTCACCAACTTAGGTCCATTGCCATTTGGTAATTACTTTGTTCTAATAACTGAAACTACCGGTCCTAACGCGGATTGTAGTGTAACCACGGTTCCTTTCAATATTACCGAATCAACGATTCAGTTGGAATTATCTGTTTCCGTAGATCAGAATGCAAATTGTAATCCGAACTCAGGCGTAATTAGTGCTATCGCACAGCACGGTACAGCTCCGTATCTATATCAACTTACAACTACACCGGCGGCACCGGCAACAACAGACCCTTCATGGGCAAGTACCAGTACTTTTAATGTGAATGCCGGGAATTATTATGTTCACGTTATGGACGCATATGGTTGTATTGTTACCAGTCCGGTGGTTGTAGTTCCTATGGACCCATCCCCCGTTATTGATGCGGTGGTGGCTAATCAATGTTCAACAAACGAAGGTGATTTTGAAATTGATGTAACCCTGTTAACTGCGGGAACCCCACCTTACAGTTTTAGTATTGACGGAGGAGCATTTCAAACACAAATTCCACCGTTTACTATAACCAATTTATCTTCGGGGAATCATACCATAGAAGTGAATGATGCAAATGGATGTGGAAACTTAGTTAATGTATTAATAGAAGCACCTCTCGATATAACTACTACAATTAATGCTGAACCAACTTGTGACGACGATGATGGCGAGATCACTGTTTCAGCCTCCGGAGGAACCGGTAATTATTCTTATAGTATTGCACCGAATCCCCCTAGTATTGTATTAACCGGAAATACTTTTACCGGAGTTCCTTCAGGAACGTATACTGTAACGGTTACTGACACAACAACCGGATGTACCGCAGATGTTAATGTTACATTAGATGCTGCCACTCCTGTAACTTTTGATACCACTGTAGATAATGTAAGTTGTAATGGAGGTAGTGATGGAATTATCACCGTAGAATTACTTCCCGGTAACGACAATCCTATTTACACCTATGAAATCATTGCTCCAATAATTGTTCCCGCTCAAAACTCAAACATATTCACAGGATTGGCAGCAGGAACTTATACAGTGCAGGTTACTTCAGGTAGAGATTGTACTGCTATAGCAGATGTAACCATAGATGAACCCATACTTCTAGAGGTATCTGCTACAGCAACAGATTTTGCCTGTGCACCGGATAATACTATCAATACTTCTACTATTACCATTACTGAAGTTGGTGGTACACCTCCATATACATATAGTATTGACGGAACAAATTATTTTACTACAAATACCTTTGAAATTGTAGATACAGGTGCTGTTCAGACAATTGATGTTTACGCAAAAGATGATAACGGTTGTGTTGCGACCAATATATTAGTCGTTGATCCTTTACCCGAAATAACAGCTGCTGCAGTGGCAATTGGCACCCCGGTTGACTGTAATAATACGGGATCGATTACAATTAATGTTACAGGTGGTTCAGGTAATTTTACATATCAAATGTTGCCTAGCGGTGTACCACAGCCATCAAACGTATTTGCTATTAGCGGACCGGGAACTTATTATTTCCAGGTCAATGACCAAGACACCGGCTGTTATTTCTTGACATTGCCATTTGTAGTAGATCCGTACGACACTATCGATGCATTACTAATTGCCTCTGCGGACAATAGTTGTTTCGGAGATATTAACGGTGAATTGGAACTATCTATAACCGGTTATTCCGGAGATTATTCATATCAATTACTGGATGGTGCAGGTGCACCAATTGGTGGGGTTGTTGCGACAAATACAGCTACAGACCCTCAATTAATTACCGGATTAGCTTCCGGAAATTTCAGTGTTTCTGTGGTTGAGACCGAATCTCCATTTTGCGAAACCATTTCGAATGTAGTAAATATAGATTCTCCATCAACGCCTTTGGCGCTAAATGCAAGAGAGACATCAAATGTTACCTGTACTAACGATCAGGGAACCATTACCGCAACAGGTAGTGGTGGTACTAGTCCGTATGAATATGAACTAACAGGAGATGCTGTAATTCCATATTCATCCAATTATGTATTTAGTAACTTAGGTGCGGGTACATACATTGTCAATGTAAGAGATGCGCAAGGTTGTATTGAATCGGAAACGGTGATTCTGGACGGTCCCGATCCTATTAATGCTACTTTTGCCGCAGATACCCCCTTATTAGCATGTTTTGGAGATCAAAATGGTTCTATTACTATTACTAATATTACAGGTGGAGCAGGAACCGACTATCTGTTTACTTTAAATACTATACTGCCTATCCCAAGTAGTTCGGGACCTCAAACCTCGAATGTCTTTAATAATCTTGGAGCCGGTGTTTATACGGTAACAATTACAGATTCTTTTGAATGCGAATTGACTTCTTTAGATATTGTAATTGACGAGCCATTACCGGTATCGCCAAGTCTGGTAGTAGCTACAACTCAAACATGTTTAACCGAATCTACATTAACTCTAAGTGCTTCAGGAGGAACCGGACCATACACCTATAGTGACAATAGCACTATGAGTCCTGTTTTAGGAACTTTTACAACATCTACGACATTTAGTGTTTCCGAAGGAACATATACCTATTATGTAATGGATAGCAATGGTTGTATTTCAAACGTTTCTAACGAGATAACGATCGATCCACTCCCAACATTAACGATTAACTTAGATTCAACTAATCCTATAATCAATTGTGTTGGTGATGATACCGGGGTTATTACCGCAACTGCTCAAGGTGGTCTTGGTAATTACGTATACACATTGCAAGATACAATGGGTAATACCATTCCTATAGTACAGATTATTCCAGGAGTATTCACGGGTCTTACTGCAGGTTCTTATGTCGTACTCGTAGAAAGTGGCGATTGTAACGCAGTTTCCGATACGATAAATATTACAGAACCAACTACCCAATTGGAAGCCGAATTTAATGTTACGAATGTAATATGTGCCGGTGAAAACAATGGTATATTAGAAATTCTGGCATCCGGTGGAACAGGAATTATTAAATATGCAATTTCCCCAAGACTGGATCAGTTTTTTAATACAAATGTATTCGAAAACTTAGCTCCCGGAGATTATACGGTAATTGTTCAGGATGAATTAGGTTGTTTCTTAACATTCGACTTTACGATCACCGAACCCCTTCCGGTATTATTAAGTATCGTTCCCGATTCAATCTTCCCTGAAATTTGTGAAGGTGATGGGAATGGATCTTTCAGTATCGAAATTCAAGGTGGAAATCTCCCTTACAGCGTTAGTCTGGACGATTACAATGGTGTTTATATAACCGGAGATATAAATCAAACAGAATTTTATTTTGAAAATCTGGGTGGTGGTAGTCATACCGTTTATGTGCGCGATAGTTTGGGTTGCGAATCTGAATGGAAAATAACCTTCCCGGAAGCTGTTTTAATTGATCCTGAAGTTGTGATTGAATATTTATGTGAAGATAATGTCACCGGTAACATAGTGACAGTTACAGTAGACGATAGTAACACAGATCTATCACAATTTGATTATTCATTAAATGACGGACCCTATCAACCAAGTAATGTGTTCACAAACTTACCTCCAAGTACAGATAACTACATTACTGTAAGACATACTAATGGTTGTATTCAAATAACCGATTTCTTTGATATTGATGATTTTGAACCCTTAGACTTGATATTAACTGAAGGTGGCTTAAACGAATTCATTGCAACTGCCACAGGAGGTACCGGTAATTATCAATTTACCATGAATGAGGTTGATTACGGTAGTACTAATACCTGGACCATTACCGAATCAGGAACGTACACCGTTACAGTGACTGATGAAAGTGGTTGTACGGCAAGAGCTACCATTGTCATAGAGTTTATAGAAATATGCATCCCAAATTACTTCACTCCTAATGGTGATGGAATTCAAGATACATGGTCTCCCGGTTGCTCTGAGAATTATCCGAATCTTGTTTTCTCAATATTCGACCGCTATGGAAGGCGCGTAGCTATGTTACGTGTTGGCCAGAAATGGGACGGAAGATATAACAATACTGAACTTCCAACTGGGGACTACTGGTATGTAGTGGAATTAGGAACTGAAGGCAACCCGGAATTTGTTGGACACTTTACGCTGTACAGATGATGCAGCACCACCCATTAACCTAATCGTTAATTAAAATTATCCCCATGAAAAAACTACTAAAATACCTACTTATACTAACGGCGATTCAGAGTAATGCACAGGAGCTAAATCTACCTGTGTTTACTCAGTATCTCGCCGATAACGACTTTGTTGTGTCTCCCACCTTTGCCGGTATTGGTGATAACTTCAGAATTAGAGCAAACGGATTAACACAATGGGTTGGAATTAAAGATGCACCTCAAAACATGGCGCTATATGCCGATATTAGAATGGCAAACCGATCGGGTGTTGGTGTTTCCGCTTATAAAGACGAAAATGGATACACGCGTCAGCAGGGGTTAAAGATCTCTTATGCGCATCACCTTATTTTAGATTATAAAACTGAACAATATCTTTCCTTCGGAATATCTTACAATTTAAATAGTTTCAGAATAGACATCGAAAATTTTAGAGGAACATACGATATTCCTATCGTGGATCCAACTATTACCGACGATAGAGCGATTAGTAACAATAATTTTGACGTAGGTGCACTTTATAGAAAAAAAGACTATTGGTTAAGTTTTAACGCTAACAATATCCTTCAGAAGAATGTGGATTCGTTTGATGGAATTGAGCCAAATTCTCTACTTAATTTACAAGTTTACTCCGGGTATATGATAAAAAGCAAGAACTATTCGGTGATCGAACCTTCTGTTTATTATCAGTTATTTATGAGTGACAAACGTTCCAGTACCGATATCAACTTAAAGTACCGAAAGTTTAACAGGGATAACGATTTTTACTGGATAGGAGCTTCATATCGATTCTTAAATGATCAAATTATGACTCCGTTGAATATTGGTCCGATGGCGGGTGTGAAAAAATCTATTTTCTATTTCTCGTATGCATATCAGATCACTATCAACGATCTTTCAGGGTTTAACTCAGGTACACACGCGATCACCATTGGTTTCGACCTATTACAAGAGTTGAGTGACTGTCCGTGTACGGAAGGAAAATATAAACTCGGTAATAGATTATGGCAATAGTTCTATGCCCAGTTTATTCGACTTTTTTAAATATGACTTCTACTGCAGGGCTAAACAGAATGATACCCTGTGAAATTAGCACTCCAAGTAGGTTGTGACCAAATTTTTGAGATGTAAACGACCAAACAATAATAAACAGCAGACTATATTTATTAACTGTATATTGTTTGCTTCGGAATTATCTAACTTTCAACTTCCAGTTTATACCCTACCCCATGAACATTGGAAAGCCTTATTCTCTCATCATCCTTTAATTTTTTCCGAAGCTTGGAAATATAGGTATCTAAACTTCTCCCTACAAACACTCCCTGGTCCTCCCAAACTCTTTTGGTTAACTCCTCTCTCGTTACAATTTGATTCTTTTTAGCTACAAAAATCGCGAGTATTTCACATTCTTTTCTGGACAACTTGATCTCATCCGGGGCTTTTACCAACTTGTTTTGATCCGGATAAAACTTGAAGCTTCCCAAGGACGTATATTCCACATCTTCCATGATCTCAGCATTCTTTTTTCGCTTCTGAAACAGAAGGTCGAAAATAAAGATTCCCAATATCAATAAGAATAATATCAATAATGGTTTTTGATAACTGGCTAATTCTCCAATATGAGTGAATTTTACCTGAATAGTATAACAAGCTTCCGGTAAATACCGACTTCCACATGGCACGATATCCTTTTCCGAATCGTTATATATTTCATAGCTGTATGCAACCTCCCCATCGTGACATTGTAATACCTCTACCCTATAAAATTTTGGCAACCTAGATTTTTGAAAGCTCTCCCGTATAGTTGAAACTAAGAACCCCGGCTCAAATGAAAGTTCTTTTTCAAAAGATAATTCAAACTTATTAGTACTTATTGAAGTGACCGGTAACACCAAGGATAAAGAATCATTGTTTTGAAGTAGTAATTCGTTCCCTACATTCCGAAGGGAAACTTTTACCCGCTCCAAATATTCTTCGGTTTGAAGATCCGGTTTTAGGATGATCCCAAGAAAAAGTAAGACGCCAATAACGGAGAGATAAACGTAAAATCTTTTTCGACTCATAGTTCAGACAAATAAAATACAAAAAGATGGCTTTTTGCAATGATTGACACTTCTTTTACACTTTTTTGACATTTTTACACAGCTCGTCGTATAGTTTTACTGCAAAAACAAATAATCATGCGACAACTACTCATTACATTCATCATGCTAACAAGTTTCACCGTTTTAGCTCAAGATCAAAAAACGTATCAATTAATACCAGAACAGAGCAATATAAACTGGAAAGGCTCTTATTCATTTTTATTTAGTGAACACAAAGGCACGGTAGATTTTAAAAATGGAAATTTAATAACAACAAATGGAAATATTACCGGCGGTACGTTTGCGGTAGATATGACCACCATTTCAAATGAAGAATATCTCGCCGGAATTGGACCTGTAAGTCATATTAGAAATGAAGATTTTTTTGATGTTGAAAAATTTCCCGAAGCCGTCCTTGAAATTACTTCAGTGGAATTCTTTATTAATGAAAACCGGCACAAAATGCTGGCAGATCTAACTATAAAGGGAATAACGAAATCGGTCGAATTCTGGCCTGAAATCGACGAAACCAATAAGAGAATGCTGGTAAAATTTAAAATTGACCGTACGAGATGGGGAATTACCTATAATAATAAGTTGAAAAATGAAGCAATCTCTGATGCTATAGAATTTCAGTGTATCTTACAATTCTAAAATGTATTCAATGACAAAGTTTCTCACACTACTACTCCTCCTTTTCACTTTCATATGTACTAGTCAGAGTAAAACCGACACATATGAAAGTATTCTCCAAGCTAAGGATACAACATGGCTCAAAGAAATAATAACCTTTCCGATCGGGTTCGCACCCGAACTTCAATACGAGGGTTATGAAGATCTGCGTTTTGCGAAAAATTGGTCTAAACCTGAAAGTCCCGAATTCTGGACCTATACTCTGGCGTGGAATATAAATTTAAAAAAACCACTAAGTATCGCACAATTAGAAACAGATTTGCAGTTCTATTACGATGGATTAATGGGGGTCGTAAACAAGGACCCGGATTTTAAAATTCCTTCATCCATTATCAAACTATCATCCATGGATAGAGGGACTCTAAAAGGAACCATACAAGTTTATGATTCCTTTCACAGTAAAAAAGTAATCACTTTACACATCATGATAGAGCAACAATACTGCGAGGAAAAACAAAGTTATACCCCAATTTTCAGAGTATCTATTAAAGATTTTGACGCTCCCATTTGGCAGGAATTGCAGAGTGTTAAACTACGGAAGGACTTTTGCGAATTATAAAAATTAGTCGCCTATCTCTTGTTTTACCATATCGAATTGCGCTTCTAATTCCTTCAGGCGGTTTTCTGCTTCCTGTCCCGGTAATTGATCGGCATAACTTATCATATTTAGTAAATAGGAGATTTGTGAAACTAGCATTTGCTGCGGATAAGCCCCATCTGCATTTTCTAATTTTTCAATAACGGTATTTACTTTGCTTAATCGCTCTTTTTGAGCAGGTGAACTTTTTCCTTTCAGGTTTTTAGCTTCCCCTTTCAGGTCAGCTTGTAGTTGTCTTGCTTCGGAAAGCAAATCGATTACTTTATTCTGCATCGCTATCTGACTTTCAATATCTTCTTTTGAAACTCCGTCGGCCTCAATTCTCGGATCCATTTCTATCGTAAAAGGCTGCTCAAAGGTTTTATCTCCTACCGAAAGTTTTGCGATATAATTTCCCGGTGCCACAACCGGTCCATTCTTATACCTTCTCTTTTCATTTGAAGCCCACGCTCCTTTTTGTCTTAGATCCCAATTAAACCTATGTAAACCGGGCTTTTCTTCGAGTTTTGTGTCGATGTAATAAAAGGTCTGACTTAAATTCATATTCTCTACCTCGGTTACAGAAGATTTAAGTTGCGTACTATCACTTACAATAGTTGCGACCGCTTGATTGTTTTCCGTTAAGATCTCTAATGTAACTCCGTCATTGTATCCCTTCGGTATATAATAATCTATTATAACACTCGTCTCAGGGTACTTAGGAAAAGAATTTCTACTAATCCTTGGATAACGATATCTAATCGTATTGTCCGGTTTAAACAACCATGGTGAATCTCCTAAATTATTTATTTCTTTTTGTCTTAAAGCTGAAACATTGTCCAAGATCCAGAAACCTCGTCCCATTGTACTTATCACAATATCACCTCTAAATATCTTGAGATCGGTTATTGGTGTAACCGGTAGATTTTGCTGAAATTTTATCCACGAACTTCCATCGTCGAAAGAAATAAATATTCCAAACTCAGTACCCGCATAAAGTAACCCTTGTCGAACGGGATCTTCACGAAGAACTCTCCCGGTAAAATCTGAAGGTAATCCATTAGTTTCTGTACTAATCAATTCCCAGCTTTCACCATAGTTATTTGTTTTATATAAGTATGGTTTAGCATCTCCCAACAAATGTCTGTCTACTGCGATATATGCCTTGGCAGGATCAAAATGTGATGGTTCTACAGATTCTACTCTTCCTCCTTTAGGTAATTTCTTCGGAGTTACATTTTTCCAGGTTTTACCTCCATCTCGTGTGACTGAAACAACTCCATCATTAGAGCCGGTCCAAATAAGTCCTTTAACGAGTTTCGATTCACGAATGGAATAGAGCGTACTGTAATACTCTTCTCCTGTTATATCTCGCGTAATCGGACTTCCGGATATTACTTGCTTATCCGGCTCGAACGCAGTTAGATCTGGAGAAATGGTCTCCCAAATTAGTCCGTCGGTTACTGTTTTGTGCAAGTATTGCGATCCGTGATAAACCACGTCGGGATCATGGGGAGAAACATGTACCGGTGCTACCCTTTGGAATCTGTATTTTAGATCCTTTGGATTGTGGCCATAAATATTTGAAGCTCCAACATAGTAGCCTTTCTCAGTACCGGTTAATTTATTATAAACACCAAATCTACCTTTACAGTTTGCATAAACGATATTATGGTTTCCGGGTTTTGGGACGGCAGGACCAGTTTCACAACCGCCCGTATTAATTAGCCAACCAATTCCGGGATATTGTACTCCGCTGGGAGGAAAACTAGGTACTGCAATTGTGGTTGAGTTATCCTGCTGACCAGCATATAGCCAGTATGGATATTGATCGTCTACTTCTACCTGATATAACTCTGCAGTTGGCTGATTAAACTGTGATGACCACGTTGCTCCGCCATTATGAGATACATTGGCTCCTCCATCGTTACATTGAATTAGTAGATCGGGATTATTTGGGTTTATCCATATATCGTGATTATCACCATGTGGCACACTCATTCGTTTCCAGCTCTTCCCACCGTCAATAGATTTTAACAATGGGTTCGAATTTGAATAAATTATATCGGGATTTGTTGGGTCTAATTCGATATTAGTGTAATAAAATGGTCTGTTAACGAGCCCTATATTACTTGAAACCTGTGTAAATGATTTCCCTTGATCTACAGATTTATACAAACCTCCTTCTTTTTCGGGAGCTTCAATTACAGCATACAGAATGCTTGAATCAACGGGGGACACCGCGAGATCAATTTTTCCAATTAGTCCTTTAGGTAGACCATTTTCTAACTTCTCCCAATCTTTTCCACCGTTAATAGATTTATAAATGCCTCCTTCAGCATTCTCGCCACCCGAAATTATGGTCCATGGTTTACGTTCTGCTTTCCAGGCGGCGGCATAAACGATATTCGAATTTCCCGGAAGTAATTCCAGATCTGAGAAACCAACTTTTTCAGAAATAAATAGAACCTTATCCCAGGTTTTACCTCCATTAGTCGTTTTATAGATTCCCCGTTCACTATTAGCTTTAAAAGCATTCCCTATTGCAGCTACCCATACGGTATTATTATCATTGGGGTCGATCTCAACGGCGCCTATCTGCCCAACTTCCCTTAACCCGATATGCTCCCAAGTTTTTCCGGCATCTATAGATCGATACATCCCTTTTCCACTAATTACGTTACTTCTCAGTCCGTCAGATCCAGTTCCCACATAAACAATATTAGGATCATTGATCGCGACTTCAATTGCACCAATGGAAGGTGTATCGAAAAACCCATCGGAAACATTATTCCACGAGGTTCCGTAATCTTCAGATTTCCAAACCCCTCCTCCTGTCGCACCTAAGTAGAAAGTTCCCGGTAACATTGGTGTACCTGTCACCGAAGTCACACGCCCCCCCCTTTCAGGTCCCACGGTACGATACTCGAAAGCTTTAAAATCTTGTGCAATTAATGCCGATGTAAAAAAAAATGAAATTACAAAATGAAGAGTATTGAAACGATTTTGCATAGTAAAGTAATGGTAATAGGTTAGTAATTTTTTAAAGTTATTAATTTTAATCTCACAATGCATGTTAAAATTTTACTGAAGGTTAAAGTGGTTTCTATAAACCTTTATTAATTAGTGATTTACGAATTAAAAACTCCTTGATTGCCGAAATAAGTTTTTATCAATATCTTTCTGAAATGAAAAAAACGATCTTCCTACTTGGTCTTTGTATTGTTGTTTTTGCTTGCAAGCAAACTACTAGCTCAACAAAAAATAGTGTTATCGAGACCTCATTTAATGGTGATTCATTAACTACCATCTTAGATAGTATTTATAACGAAAGTGCAATTGTTGGATTTTCAACCGCAATAGTAAGTTCGAATAAAATTTTATACAGCGAATCATTTGGTAAAGCAGGTCTTTCCGAAGAAAAAATCTATACCCCTCAAACTCTGCAAAATATTGGTTCTATATCAAAGACTTTTATTGGTGTCTCTCTGCTAAAAGCGCAGGAATTGGGACTTCTAAAGTTAGATGACCCAATTAATCAGTATTTACCATTTTCAGTAATTAATCCTGAATATCCCAATTCTGAAATTACAATAAGACAACTAGCGACCCATACCTCCTCCATAGTTGATACAGATTACTACGGAAAGTCCTACATTTTGTTAAACGAAAATCACCAGCCATTTGAAAAAGTTGTGGAATATGTAAATAAGTTGGACACAAAGATCCCAATGGAAACGTACTTAGAAAAAGTGGTAGGTGAAAATGGAGAATGGAATACCGAAAGTTTTGCCGACCATGCCCCGGGCACAAACTACGAATACACAAATATTGGAGCTACTGTTGCAGCCTTAGTACTCGAAAAAGCTGCCAAAATGCCTTTCCATGACTTTACTAAAAAATATATTCTAGACCCTTTAGACATGCATTCATCGGGTTGGTTACAATCTGAAATTGACGCTTCAAATCGTTCCAGGTCTTTTATAAATAAAGATACCTTAATTGCTCCTTATGAACTAATCACTTATCCCGATGGTGGATTTATTACTTCTACCCAAGAGCTAAGTCTATACCTGCAAGAGTTAATAAACGGGTATGAAGGCAACGGAACACTCTTAAATAAGCAGAGTTACCAAGAGTTGTTTACTAAACAACTGTTAGAAGAGCAATTGCCTGAAAATGAAAAGGGGCATAACTCTGGAATTTTTATGGGTTTTTCTAAAAGAGGAATTGGACATTCGGGTGGGGATCCCGGAGTCCTTACTTTTATGTATTTTAATCCTGAAACAGAAGTTGGGAAGATCTTGTTTTGCAACACCGACTTTGAAGAGAATCAAAAAGTGATTAAAGACTTTGTAGCCATCTGGAGAACACTTCAGCGTTTTGAAACCGGTTTTCAAAATGCTGAAGCGAATTAATTTTGAGCAACCTCTCACCTCTCAATTGTTTTATTTACGAATAGGCAGACTGATTTGAGAAGGATATTCTCGGGAGTGATGAATAGTATTTGTTGCGATCACAGCTTCAGATTCGTCATAATTGTTCCCTCCTGTGTTTAAGTTTCGAGCAAATCGAGGAAAGTTACTACTAGAGATTTCTATTCTAATTCTATGTCCTTTCTTAAAAAAGTTGCTGGTAGACATAGCCGTTAGATCAACTTTATAAACCTTGCCTTCTTCCATAAACACCTCTTTGTCGTACCCTTCTCGGTAGCGAACTCTTTGTATAGTTTCATCTAAATTATACGCAGTGCCATCAGGGTAAACATCTATAATCTTTATTGTAAAATCGGTATCTTTTGCATTAGAAGAAACATATAGTGTTGATTCTATAAAACCCGTTACCTCTACTCCTTCCTTAAGCACATCTGAGGTATAGACTAAAATGTCTTCTCGCTCCTCCATTTCTTTCTGATCGAATGCTCCTCCTTTCACCGCATTACCTGTACAGCAAACGTTTCCTCCTAAAGAAGTTACAGGATTCATGGGGTCATAGATGAAGGTGTCCGGATTATCTTTTGAAGCTTTTTTTGTACTTAGCGAACCACTTCCAAATCTCGTATTAGCATCGCCATTGCTGTTTAGGTAATAAGTCACCATTTTCGAATCTGCCGGTGGCCACTGTTCTGAGCTCTGCCATTTATTACTTCCCATGGTATAATATTGAACTCTTGGGGTTTTAGATTTGAAATCATTCTTCTCACCTTTAAGCCAAAGATCGAACCATCCATATATCTGTTCGTCATAATTTAACCGAGCATCTCCCACACTGCGTTCTCCCACTACGGTATTTTCTGTTGCCCTGGTATAAGCACAGTGTAAAGTTGGTGCTATCACTAAATACTGGTTATCTCTAATTTCAGAATCTTCAGCATTATTGCGAACATGATTGAACAGCGCCAAATTAGGCGTAATAGATACATCATACCAAGAGGCAAACCAAAAACTAGGAACTCCAATTTCCATATCATCATGATACAAACCACCGGTGTACCAATCGGGGTCGTTGGGCTTACGTCTCACCATTTTATCAAAGATCTCTTTTTTCCCGTTAATATTTTTCAAAATATCCTGAATTGGCAGATGACTTAATGCGATAGACATATCGATTGGTGGATTTTCGGGAGCCAGATCATAGAAACGCGAAATTCTAATAAGATCTTCCTGTGTGGCTCCTTCAGGAATACGAGGTTTAAACTTATCGTGTTCCACACCATAAAGCCAGGAAAAGAATAGTAACTGCTCCGCTCCGCCACGATACCAATTTCCTTGTTCGTAGAGATCGCCTACTCTACCAACGCCGGCACCGAAACCTTGAGGCACCATCGCCGCATGCGAAGGATGATCGAGGGCTGCTACCGCCATTTGCCATTCGGCTGTTGAAGAACAACCAAGAGTACCTATCCTACCATTAGACCAAGGTTGATCTTTCATCCAGCTAAACGCATCATAACCATCGGTTAAGGGGACACCCAGTATATCCCATTCCCCTTCCGAATAATAGCGTCCGCGTTCATTTTGCACGACATAAGCATAACCGTTTTTTACCGCTTCGTATGCCCTTTCGGCAGTACGTGTTCGCCTTTCTCCATCACCCCAAGAGTTAAAATTGTAGGGAGTTCGAGAGAAAATAATAGGAACTTTCCCTTCAGATTTAGGACGATAAATATCTGTTGCAAGCCTTATTCCGTCCCTCATTGGCATCATAACTTTTTGATCAATGATCGCGATTTCTTCTAATTTTTCAAAAATATCTTCCTGAGAATGAAGCTGAAAGTTATTCAGAAGAAACAAAAATAAAAACAGAAAACTAAGCTGAAGTGATTTCATGAAGAGGATGGTTTAGTTAGTAAATTATAAAGTTACAGAAAATATGGTTGAAAAGCGGCTAACAGAAAGTGCCTATTGCTAAACTTTTATTAAATTAATATGACAAGTTGGAATATGGCGTACCTTTTGATTTATATATGTCATAACTATTTAAAACAAAAAATTATGAAAAAGAGAAATCAAACAGCCGGGATTTTAGCATTATTAGGAATCGCAGGAGGTGCCTTCGCATGGTGGAAGTACAAGAACATGAGTGCCGAGGAAAAAGCCAAACTGAAAGAAAACTTTAATAAAACCGGTGAAAAGATCAAAGGATCATACGATGAAATTGAAGGATCAATTTCTGAAAAATACAATCGTTTAAAAAATACAGTTAAAAAGGAAGCCAATAAAATGGCCAGCTAATGAAAAGTCAGCTTCGAAAATCCCACTTTGTGGGATTTTTTTGTTCTTAGAATATAAATACCGAAAGCTTTCGCGCTATTTAATAGATCGTAACTTGCTCTTTATCGACAAGTTGTACTTTTTAACTAATATAACTTAATTAGTATCGGCGGTGTAAGAACTTTATACAGAATTTTCGTACATTTATATAGCCTCAATCTAAATATTGACTACAAAACTTGTAGTTGATTCCATTACTACTACTAAAATGCTTTTAAACAGTAGTAACCTTAAAATGGAATCGTATGAAAAAATTTTTACTCAACATTTACAAAAAAAGGAAGGACTGGAATATAAAACTGGAAGTGTATGCTAAAGCTTGTAGTTATGCAATACACAGATAGTATTATTTTTCAGTTTAAGCATTAAAAACCTCGTCTGTAAAGTCGGGGTTTTTTAATTAAAGCAGGCATATTTTTTTATTTAGTACTGTGCAGATAATTCCTGAACGAGACAACGATCCCATATCCTACTTTGAACGTAATTTATATAATTCGTATTATCAATTACGTTTGAGCCGGTAGAAAAAAACCAAATGTGATAAGTTAGTATTACTCATTAAAGAACACAGAAGATTGTGTAACTAATAAACACTATTTGGCAAGAGTGACTTTAACCGCATTCATTCCACGTTGTCCCTTTTCAAGCTCGAAAGTAACATTATCGTTTTCAGTGATCTTATCAATAATCCCGCTAACATGCGTAAAGTACTTTTCGTTATTCTCTGAATCTATGATAAAACCAAACCCTTTTGAATCATCAAAAAATGAAACTTTTCCCTTTCGAACAGGATCGAAAGCTTCTCTGTCGCCTTCTTCCATTTTTGGAACACCAATTACGATATCTTCAGCATCTACTTTTACTTTCTGAGAAGGATCCGGCGGAGTATCAACTAAGTTTCCAAAGTGATCTACATATACAAATTCACTGCCGGGATTCTCTTTCGCTTCGGCTCTGCGAGCTTCCTTTTTCTTTGCTTTTTCTTCACGCTTTTTTAAGCGTTTTTTCTCTTTTTCACTTTTACTATACGTTTGTTGTGATTTTGCCATTCGTTTGTTTTATAGTTAATTATATATTGTAGTTAAAGAAGAGGTTGAACTACTTAACGAATATTTGGAAGGCTATCTCATTCCGTTTTTCCCAAAGAAAAATTCAATACTTATACGATGATCTCACGTGTACTCGTCTCCGTAAACTCCTACAAATATACGCTTTGTGTTAAACTTTTACACAGACTTTCCCAAAATAATTTATTATGACATGGTGATGAATAATGATTGATCGTTCCATAATTAATTATTGTAAATTCACATTTCATTTTAAAATCAAATTACTTTGCACCCAAAAAACCTACATAACAATCCATATCGATTTGATCAACTCATAGATATTAATCCGGATCTCTCCAAATTTGTTTTTATCAACGATTTTGGTACACAAACGATTGATTTTTCGATTCAAGAAGCTGTACTTCTGTTAAATAAAGCCTTATTAAAACGGCATTATGGCGTAACCGATTGGGAAATTCCGCCGCACTACCTCTGTCCTGCAGTACCCGGAAGAGCCGATTATATCCACTACATTTCCGATTTACTTTCAGAAGAAAACCTTACGGGTACAATTAACGGACTTGACATTGGTGTTGGCGCTAACTGCATCTACCCCATTCTAGGTACTCAAATTTACAATTGGAAAATGGTGGGTAGCGACATCGATCTCAATGCAATTGCTTCAGCAAAGAACAATGTTTCCTTAACGAAGGATCTATCCAAAACAATTGAAATACGTCATCAAACGAATAATGCCAATATTTTTGAAGGAGTTATTCTGAAAGATGAGTACTTTCATTTTACTATGTGCAATCCTCCGTTTTATTCTTCCGAAGAAGAAGTAACAAAAGTTAATTTGAAAAAACTGAATAATCTAAATAAGGATTCAGTTAACGATAACAGAAAACAACGGAGCTTAAACTTTGCTGGCCAAGCCAACGAACTTTGGTGTAATGGTGGTGAAGCCTTGTTTATAAAGCGAATGATAAAACAGAGTATTAACTTTAAAACACAGGTATTATGGTTCTCTACCTTGGTCTCCAGAAAAGAAAATCTGAATAAACTCTATAAACAATTAGACAAATTAAAGGCAACTCATAGAACAATTAAAATGGATCAAGGAAATAAAAAATCCAGACTTCTATTCTGGAAGTATTAAGAATATTTTATAAGACACCTTTACTGTTTTCAACTATATTTATAAAAAAAATACGTCATGAAAAAATTATTGCAAATCATTGGTGCTGCATGGGGAGCAAAGAAAATTGGTGGTGGAAAATGTGGCTGTATAGGTACTATTGTAGTTTTTATCATTCTCTATTGGTTACTGGGACATGTGTTTGAACTGTTCTAAATTCAATTCTAAGTTTATTTTCTACGCTTCTTACTTGACTTTGCCAACGGATTAAATTTCAAGCAAAGCTGAAGCCAATACGCGAGATCTTCCTCCAAATCGAAGCCTTCCGGGGTAATAAACACATAGCCTTTCATAGGTCTTCCGGTAAAATCCATTGGCACGCATCCTTCTCTTTTCAGAGCCTCTACAGTAGCTTCCTCGCCAATTCTTGCCATGATCAGGTCGCAATTGTTTCTCTTGTCGAAATGAATTCCACAACACATTTTATCTTCTACCATAAAACAAAGCCCTCCCATCATCTTCTTTTCTTGAAAATTCACTTTTCTCTCTAAGAAATATCGTCTTATCCTGTCTGCCAGAAACTCATTATAAGCCATAATTGTGGTAGTTATGCTATTGATGTCTAAGCTAATGTAAGGCGCATAATTGTGAATAGTCGCAACTTCATTATCAAATCCCCAAAAATCAGTCGACTAAATATGAATACGTGCTAATTTTCCTATATTCGTACTATAAATTTTTCAAAATGTCCAAATATATACTACTCGCATTGACTTTGTATCTTAATGTTACAAATACCTTTGCTCAAGAAAAACCTATTACAATCGAAGAAGAACGAGTTGCAAACAGATTAATGTTGTATGCGGTAAATGAAAACCTTGTGGATCTCGATATAAAAATCACTGTTTCGGGAACAAATTTTAGGCAGAGTAAAGCTGTTCCAAGGTTTATACGTGTCCCTTCAACATCCAGGGTTCATGTGGCTAATTTAATGCTAAAAAGAGGGGTTCAACCCTCCTATACCTACGAATTGGAGGTGAATGATAGCTTGTCTCGACGTGCCCTCAAAAAACCTTTTAAAAAGATACGTATAGCTCCCAAAAAGAATATTACCATATATATCACCGAAGGATGTACTTCCTGCGATACCATTGTAAATCCGTTGGAGAGAAGTCCGTATAAATACACCGCCCATAATCTTGCCGAGAAACCCGAAATTAAAAGTCAGTTAGCTAAAGCAATGCCGTCACTAGATACGATTACCAGACCGGTAATTAGTTTAAACGGAAGCCTTTATACCGAAATTAAGACTTTCGAGGAGTTGATAGAAAAGCTTAATGGAGAAAACAACCAATAAGCGAATTTAAGGTGGTAGAGGTTAATTCTTAACGCTATTTTCTTTTATTGCGTTTATTGTAGTTCTTATCACCTTTCGTTTTTGGTTTTTTATACTTTTTCTTTATAATTCGCTGGTAAGACCCACCCTGATTGGTTTTTTTGTTCTTCTCCTTCTTTTCATGAAAACTAGGACCGGGGACATGATCTCCGCCTTGTTTATGCGGATTATTGATCTCAGCGATTTTTGGTTGTTCTTCGGGTGTGAGGCGTGTTGCGATTTCTATTTCCTTCGGAAGGTCAAGTAGCGGGATAGAATAATCCATCAATGTTTCAATGGCTTCCTTTGCTTCCTTTTCTTTTTCGGTGAAGAATAACAAAGAGGTTCCCTCCTGCTCCGCACGTCCAGTTCTCCCAATACGATGCATATAGTTTTCAGGAAATCTCGGTGTATCAAAATTCACTACATGAGTAATCTTTTCCAGGTCTAATCCTCTTGCCATGACATCTGTTGCCACTAATATTCTGTTAGAGCCCTCATCAAACTGTTTAATGGACCTAATTCTATAATTCTGTGTTTTATTTGAATGAATAACACAGGTTTCACTTCCAAAGAAATCATCCAACACTTCAAAAAGACGATCGGCACTTTTTTTATTCGATACAAACACCAATACTTTGCTGTAAATTTCTTTATTCTGAAGTAGATGCACCAATAAATTCACCTTAGTATAAAAATTGGGTACCGCATAACTTACCTGAGCAATGTTGTCTAGAGGAGTACCGCTTACTGCGACCGAGATCTTCGTTGGCGCAATGAAAAAGTCATTGATCAATAGCTCGACATCGTCTGTCATTGTTGCCGAGAACATTACGTTTTGTCGGCGTTCCGGAAGCAATTCGAAAATATTCGTGATCTGAAATCGGAAACCAAGGTCTAACATCACGTCTACTTCATCAATTACTAACTTTTTAACCGATTTCAATTGAAGCGCTCTGCTTAATACCAAGTCGTATAATCTTCCCGGGGTAGCAACCACTATATCTGTTCCCTGAGCGATCTCTTGTTGCTGTGTGTTTATATTTGTACCACCATAAACACCCACCACGCGAACACTAAGGTATTTTGCAAATTTTTCGATTTCTTCAACCACCTGAAGAACCAGTTCTCGTGTAGGAACTAAAACTAACACTCTAGGATTTACTTGTTTTGAAAATTTCAGGTCTTGTAGAATTGGCATCATATACGCCAAAGTCTTCCCAGTACCCGTTTGAGCAATCCCAACCATATCTTTTCCCGAAAGTACTACGGAAAAAGCCTGAGCTTGTATTGGAGTTGGAGATTCAAATCCAAGGTCATCAATTCCATAACGAAGTTGCTTGGAAATTTTAAAATCATCGAAGGTTTGCATAATTGCTATTTTGGTAAAGGTACGTATAGATCTTTCCGAAGAAAAAATTTTTAATCTTCAGGAGGAAAACCGTGTATCTCTTCATAAACCTTATCGAAATTTTCTCTAAGATAATTTCGAAGTTTTAAGCGATATTCATTTTTAAGCCAAGTAAGAAAGTTATGAGTACTTTTACTTATACACTTTGAATAGCGCTCTATTCTAAAGTCTATATCATCTCCCAGCATTTTAGCTAATGCTAAGGCATCGTATACATCCTCACTGTTTTCAATACAAATGTAGCCGTGTTGCTCAATAGAACGTTCCAAAATTACCTTAGACGACTCTCCGTTCTTAACAGATTCGGTATATGCTTTTTTAATATCGAAATATACTTCTTCAGATTTTGAAAATTCGGCGCGTAGCTCTGCCGGCATTTCGTAACGGAAATAACTTTCAATTTCATCGTCATCCATTAGGTTATCCAGATACTGCCCGGGCGATCTAAAAATTCGCTGCCAATCCAGATCTGCACCCCAGGGTCCGAAACGATGGAAGTTATTACCAAGGTCAATAACATCGAACGTATTCTTATTCTTTAATATACGCGATCCTCTACCAATCATCTGGTAATATAGCGTTAACGACTTGGTTGCTCTGTTTAAAATGATCGATTCTACAGTGGGTTCATCGAAACCGGTAGTTAAAATACTAACCGAAGTTAAGATCGCATCCGGAGTTTCATGAAACCATTTTAAAATTTGCTTTCGCTGCTTTTTTGTAGCTGTATTATCTAAATGCGCAATGGGATAACCGGCACTTCGGAAAGCGTCGTACACATACAAGGAGGTGTTTATACCATTATTAAAGATAAGTGTTTTCTTTCCTTTAGAGCGTTCTTCGTAAGCCTGAATCAAGCGGCTTAGCATGTCGGTTCCTGTGTATAGGTCATCTGAAGATTTTACCGTATAATCTCCGTTTGCGCCTACTTCAAGGGAAGTTAACCCAACATTATATGAATATACTTCTGCTCTGGCCAGAAACTCATTTTCAATAAGTGCCTCAATACTTTCTCCAACGATTAGCTCGTCGTAATTTTCGTTCATTGGCAGCTTGATATTAGAACTGAGCGGAGTCGCGGTTACTCCAAGGATGAATGACTTTTCAAAAAACTTAAACAATTTTGTAAAAGAATTGTAATGTGCCTCATCAATGATTACGAGTCCCACATCCGAAATATCCAATCGATCCTCTTGTAATCTGTTATTTAAAGTTTCCACCATAGCAACAAAACAGCTATAATTACCCTGATCATCAAGATTGGCAGTACTATTTACTACCTTGTTCTTTACTCCGAACTCGGTAAGCATCGCCGATGTTTGCTTGCAAAGTTCAATACGATGCGTTAAAACAACTACCTTTTTGTTATGGTTTTTTAAATACTGACGTACGATTTCAGAAAAAATGACTGTTTTCCCTCCTCCGGTTGGAAGTTGATATAATAAATGGTAATCTTCCGGCGAATCATCAAAACTTTTGAATATTTTATCGATCGCTCCCTTCTGATAGCTGTATAAAGCCTTACCACTGTTAGTTTCTTCTAGTACCTCAATTGAATTTTTACTGGCCATTCGTAATTTTTAGACGTGCAAAGATAGGTTCAATTAAAAGGTTACAAAGAATTTTTAACGAATAATTGATAAACGTCCTTTTTTTACTATAAAAAGTAATTTTAATCGACCTTCCTATTAAAAACGGACTTCCAATTGTTATATTCTTGTTAAAACAAAAGTTAATACGTTAACCCGTTCTATTGTTACTGGATTTTTTGAATAAATTTATTTTACGAATAACCAAAACCATCCAAAAACATGAAAATCAAACTCACCTTATTAGTAACTATCTTTTTATTATTCATTAACATTATTCCATCACGGGCACAACAGCCCGGAGTTTTAAGCGATTCCGTTTTTAACGGGTTAGAACTTCGAAACATAGGTCCCGCATTCATGTCGGGACGTATTGGCGATGTCGTTATTCATCCGGATAATGAAAACATTTGGTATGTTGGTGTGGCCTCCGGCGGGGTGTGGAAAACCATCAACTCGGGTACAACCTGGACACCAATTTTCGATAAAGAGTCATCCTATTCAATAGGTTGTCTTACCATAGATAGCTCAAACCCAAATACTATTTGGGTAGGAACCGGTGAGAATGTAGGTGGGCGCCATATGGGATACGGAGATGGAATATACAAAAGTGATGATGGAGGCGCGAATTGGAAGAATATGGGTTTAAAGAACTCTGAACATATCTCAAAGATCGTTATTCATCCCGATGATTCGAATACTATTCTTGTGGCAGCCCAAGGACCTCTTTGGAGTAAAGGTGGCGATCGTGGTTTATATAAATCTACAGACGGAGGCCTAACATGGAATAAAACATTGGGTGATTCAGAATGGGTGGGCGCTACAGATCTGGTTATAGATCCACGGAATCCTGATATTATGTATGCCGCCACCTGGCAAAGACATAGAACCGTTGCTGCTTATATGGGTGGAGGTCCCGGATCCGGAACCTATAAAAGTGTTGATGGCGGAGATACATGGGAAGAACTTAAAAGCGGACTTCCGGAATCATGGATGGGAAAAATTGGGTTGGCAATATCACCACAGCAACCGGATATTATTTACGCAGCAATTGAATTAGACCGTAGAACCGGAGGCGTTTATCGCTCTGCAGACAGAGGAAGCACCTGGGAAAAACAATCGGATGCTGTTAGTGGAGCAACCGGCCCACACTATTATCAGGAATTGTACGCTTCACCACATCAATTTGAACGACTTTATTTGGTCGATTCTAATATGCAGATATCTGATGATGGCGGAAAGACCTTTTACAAGATGAATGAAGATAACAAGCACGGAGATAATCACGCTATTGCCTTTAGAAATGACGACCCTGACTATTTATTAGTAGGAACCGATGGAGGACTTTACGAATCTTTTGATCTTACCGAAACCTGGAAATATGTAGAAAACCTTCCGGTTACTCAATTTTATAAAGTAGCTGTAGACGATACCGAACCTTTCTATAATATTTACGGGGGAACTCAAGACAACAGTACGCAGGGCGGACCTTCACGAACTGATAATTTGCAGGGGATCCAAAATTCAGATTGGAAAGTGGTTCTTAATTGGGATGGACACCAGCCTGCCACCGAACCCGGTAATCCAGATATCATTTATGGCGAACGACAAGAGGGTACACTTTCCCGAATTGACATGAAAACGGGAGAAGTAATAGATATTCAACCCCAGGCAGGAGCCAATGAAGATTACGAACGCTTTAACTGGGACTCCCCTATACTCATTAGTCCGCACTCACCTACTCGTATATACTTCGCATCGCAACGCGTTTGGAAATCGGATAACAGAGGAGATAAGTGGACTGCCATTTCAGGAGACTTAACAAAAAATGAATCTAGAATTGAATTACCCATAATGGGACGAAAGCAATCGTGGGACTCACCTTGGGATGTTTCAGCAATGTCTAATTACAATACGATCACTTCCCTGGCCGAGTCACCAAAACAAGAAGGTTTGATCTATGCAGGAACAGACGATGGTCTAATACAAGTAACCGAGAATGGCGGTGCCAATTGGAGAAAGATTACCGTTGGTAGTATGCCCGGTGTTCCGGCCACAGCTTTTGTAAACGATATAAAAGCAGACCTATTTGATGTAAATACTGTGTATGTTGCCCTAGACAACCACAAATATGGAGATTTTAAGCCCTATCTTATGAAAAGTACTGATAAGGGAAGGACATGGAAATCTATAGCGAATAATATTCCCGAGCGAACTTTGGTATGGCGAATAGTTCAGGATCATGTAAAGCCCGGATTATTATTTGCGGCTACAGAGTTTGGTGTTTATTTTACTGTAGATGGCGGAGGTCAATGGACAAAATTGCAAGGAAATGTACCCACTATATCTTTTCGGGATCTCGCAATTCAACGTAGAGAGAATGATCTGGTAGCAGCTTCCTTCGGAAGAGGTTTCTTCGTTTTAGATGATTATACGCCTTTGCGCAGCGTTTCAAAACAGAATCTGCAGCAGGAAGCGGTGTTATTTCCTGCGAGAGACGCCTGGTGGTTTGTACCCCGTTCGCATCTTGAGTTTGGAGCAGGTAAGGGAAGTATGGGAGATTCTCATTATGTTGCTCCCAATCCTGATTTTGGAGCTGTTTTTACATATTATTTAAAGAATAAACTCGAAACCGCAAAAGACAGAAGGATTGCTTCGGAAAAAAACATTAAAACAAGTGATGTTCCTTTCCCGGGTTGGGAATCCTTAGATGCCGAGAAAATGGAACCGAAACCAGCAATAATTATTAGCATTACCAATTCTGAAGGAAAAGTAGTTAGAAAGATCGAAGGTCCAACTGAAGCCGGATTTCATAGAATAGCGTGGGATCTAAGATATCCATCGCCCGGAGCATTACTCCTAAAAGATAAATCTAATGCTTCAGAAGATGAAATGAGCGGATTTTTAGCTCCTCCCGGTTCCTATACAGCGACAATGTGGAAAAGAGTTAATGGCGAAGTTACGCAACTTTCCGAAGCAATAAGTTTTAAAGTTAAACCATTAAGAAACGGCGCATTGAATGGTGCCAGTCCCCAGGAAACATCTAATTTCTATCGCACCTATGAAAATACTATGAGGAAAGTTTCTGAAGTAGAAATTGAATTAAACAAATCTATAGAGCGAGCTTCTGCCATGGCGACCGCCTTGCAGCGCTCGGAAGTTAAACCGGGTGAACACGACAAGAGGTTGCATGAAATCACACAAAATCTCTTAAAAATTAATACAGATCTCAACGGAAATCAATCGAAACTTGAAATAGGCGAAAAAACCAATCCAACTATCGGAGAACGGATGTTTGCTGTGTACCGGGGGATTGAACGATCTACATATGGTCCTACAGATACTCATAAAAGATCGATGCAACTTATCGATAGCAAGTTAGAGGAATTAGCAGACAGGCTAAAAGCGGCCGACATGCAATTAAACTCTTTTTATGAAGAATTAAAACATTTAGGCGCTCCTTATGTAGAAGAATAAGAATTAGTTTTTCCTGTTGAAAAAGCATTCAGAATTTTACTTTTGAGTGCTTTTTTCGTTAAAAAAAGATTCTTTTTATATTCTAAATTCTTACAAATTGGAGTCTTCAATTCTTACATATATTTTAAATTTTTATTGTTTTTTCGATGTATAACGAAATATAATCGTTTAAAAACACTTCGTAAAATTTTCTTTAACAATAAGTTACTGTTGTAGGTTATACCTTTGTAGCGCCCAAAAGATTTACTTATGAAACTAAATAAATACACTCTTGCTATTTTACTTTTAGCATTATTTTTAAGCCCACATTCAATTTTATTTTCACAGGTTGGAATTAATACCACGACTCCGAGAAAAACTTTAGAAGTTGCAGGAGATATGAAAGTAAGCAACAATCTGGAAGTTGGAAATTTTAATCCGTTAAAAGATTCGAACACAAGTACCTTCTTAATTCAGAATTCGGGAAACTCCATAGTTTCAATGGATGCAAGTAATCCTACCGGGTCTGCATTGGGGTATATTCAGGAGTATGTGATCACCAATCCTGATCTGGATTGGGTATTCGACTTTGATACTGGCGTAGATGCTACAGATTATGTAATGATCGCTATTTCTGCCAATTACGACAGAGAATTGATTGTGTCTAATGCTTCCGGGGCCGAGAATAATGGTAGTGTACCTTATACTGCTACATTCGTTCAGGGAGGAACATGGCATATAATAGCTGATTTCCCAATGGCTGCTAACTTAAATGTTGCTGAAATTGGTACTTGGACTATTAGTACATTGATCTACTCCAAAGACCTTTCAAAACAATTAGGGACTGTTTCAATTCCTATGCTGAACGCTTCGACCGGTAGCGCTTCTTCACCAATAATCGATTAAAACTTTAGCGTATGTATAAGACAATTACTTTTATTGTATTTATAGCATTCAATTTAATGAATGCTCAAGTAGGAATTGGGGTTACAAATCCCGATACCAACCTTCATGTTGGTGGTGATGTTCTGGTACAGGATGATCTCAACATTGGTACTTTGAACACCGTAACTCCAACCGATGAGGATTTTAAACTATTAACGCGTGTAACTAATTCAACCCCCGTAGGGGAAATTACAGTATTGGATGTTAATTCCCTTAGTGTTGCACCTATTAATACTATAGACTATCATTTTACCAATATTAGTCTGGACAACCTAAGTGATGTGAACTTACAATACGATAGTGCTAAATATGTCGTAGCTATATCGAATTTCAGATATGTAGGAGATGCCATTCAAAAAACTTCGGCCGGTGGAAGCAAATCGATTGGACATTTTGTTGTGAGAACCTTTGAAAATGGAGGTACATGGCATCTAGAGATTAAAAACAGGGATTTAGATCTAACTCCGGGAGATTCTGTAGAATATTATATTACTTTAATAGTATATGATAAATCTTATTTCAGAAACTTAGCTCCTATCGTTACCGACCTGGGTGGTTCTAATAGCGGAACAGCATCTTCAGTACCAGTACTTTATTAAAAACAGAATCTTATGAAAGCATTCAAGCTTATATTGGCTTTAGCCACGGTGTCTATTGCAAATACATTTGCACAGGTTGGAATTAACACCGCAACTCCAACTGCAACTTTAGAAGTTGTGGGGTCAACAAAATTAGACCGTAGTCTTTTTCTCGAAAATCCGGACAGTAATAACCAAATTCGAAATTCTAAATTGTTGATAAGAACCACTGGTAATGAAATCATCAAATACGATATAGATATAAGTAAATACGGCCCGGTAAACTATTCACAATTTATTTTTAATAATGTATCTACGAATGGTTTACAGGATTATGATACTAAAATCTCTACAGATGATTATATAGTGAGTATCCAAGGCTACTATTTTTTAGAACCTATAACCGGGGATACAGATATCATGACACATAGCAACACTGATAATAATAGTATTGAAGGATACCAGATCTACGCGTATCCTAATACTACTACAAACACTTGGTTTCTAAGAGCGTTTATTAATAATGGAACTTTTAGAACAAGATTTACTTCTCTTCCGTTTAGCGATACACCAATAGATCTATTTTTGAACCTTATTATTTATAGAAGAGGATTTATTACGAAAGAGCAAAGTGCTATAACGGTGGATATGGCGAATAATGAAACCATTACTGCTCCACTTCCACCAGGATTTTAGTTTTTATAGTTTGTTAGTTTTTTTTGGTTGGACCGCGCTAATAGCGCGGTCTCTTTGTTAGTAGAAATGTTAATTTTTTGTTAAATAGCTACTTTGTAATGCATAGTACTGTAACATTACTTGTTAATGCTCGTCTATATAGTATCAATCAATAAAATTAAACATTATGAGAACGTTAAACAGCAATCAGATTACATCAACTCTTTCAACAACTAAAATCTACAGCTGGAATTCAAAGAGAAGATATAGATAGGATTAAAAGAATCAATCAACAATCATTCATCAATCAATCATTCATCAATCAAAAAACAACAATTATGAGAACCTTGAACAGCAATCAGATCACAACTAAATTACCAACTTCGAAAGCATATAGCTGGAACGCCAAGCGACGTTACAGATAAGTACGAAGAACTAACCTGTCGTTTAAATAAACAAACACCAAAACCAAATCACCATGAAAATGCATAGAAGCTTTCAGAAGAAAAGAAAAATTGAGTTACAGAGTAAAGATGCTATGCTTGACACTGTAAAAGATATCTATAAAATGTACGACGCTCCTATCGCAATACGCATAGAGAGGTTTGCATCATAGCTCAATTACCTAACCAACCCACAAGAGCCGAGTTTTAGACATTCTAAGATTCGGCTTTTATTTTTGAATTTAATTTTCGAAAACATCATTTTCTTCCCAAAAAAACTGGTTTATTGAATCGCGTAATTCAATTTCGGCGAGAATAAGGTTATTCTCGTGTTTAAATTTTTTCGAGTCTAGCTCAAGATAGATCGCTGTTTCCTGAGCATAATCATCTTCTGTCATAAATAAAATGTTTTCTCGGCTGTTGTAATCTTTATTCGCTTTCATAATTTTTTCTTGTTTAGTTTATATTCCAAAAGTATTGGGGAAACTTAAGTTCAACAAAAACAAATCCCCTGAATTGCCTCCTTTAAAACCCCAAAAAATTATAGGAAAAATCCCCTCTTAAAAGCTGCGTAGAAAAAAGCTGTTTTCTTTATTGAGAGAAAATAAATTTATCTTTGAGTAAAACCAACAAAGACCATTAACTTATGAAAATATTAAAACCCATTGTACTATCATCACTCCTAGTCTTGCTATTTCATTCTTGTAAGGAAAGGAACAACGAAGATTCCAATACATCAGAAATGACTCAAGAACAAATTATTTCAAAGGCAAAGGCTATTCATGAACGCGTAATTACGCTGGATACTCACTGTGATATTAATATTAAAAATTTTACTGATTCAATTAACTATACTCAAGACCTAGAAAGTCAGGTGACCCTTCCTAAAATGAAAGCCGGGGGACTTGATGTAGCCTGGTTCATAGTTTATACGGGGCAGGATTCTTTAACAGAAACGGGCTTTAAAAAAGCATACAAAAACGCAATGTCCAAATTTGAGGCAATTCATAAATTAACCAATGAAATCGCTCCGGACCAAATTGAACTTGCAACCTCGTCCAATGACGTAAGGCGAATAGTTGAATCGGGTAAAAAAGTAGCTATGATCGGGATTGAGAATGGATATCCCGTTGGTACCGATTTAAACAATGTGAAAAAATTCTACGATCTGGGTGGTAGATATATGTCATTATCACATAACGGTCATAGTCAGCTATGCGACAGTAATACTGGTGAGGCAGATGGAATATGGCTGCATAACGGGTTAAGTGAACTTGGTAAGCAGGTAGTCACAGAAATGAATCGCGTTGGAATGATGATCGATGTATCACATCCTTCAAAAGAAGCCATGCGTCAAATGATTCAACTTAGTAAAGCTCCTATTATCGCGTCTCACTCCTCGGCGCGGGAACTTTGTGATCACAGTCGGAATCTAGACGACGAACAGCTGCAGTGGATGAAGGATAACGGAGGTGTGGTACAAACAGTGGCTTTTACCTCTTATCTAAACACTGAAAAATTTGAGAAACGTGTCGAAATTGAAGTTGAGATAGCCAAAAAGATACTGGATTCATTGGGTGTAACCTGGCATGAGCGTGAAGAGATAAAGAAAATGTCAGCAGCCAAAAGAGAAACCTATTTCTCACATTTAGGTAAAATGGTCCCAATTAGAAAAGCTAAACTTGCTAAAATGGACAACCTCCCTCCTGCCGTCGATGTTTCAGACTTCGTTGATCATATTGACTATATGGTTGAAAATATCGGGATAGACCATGTTGGTATAAGTAGTGACTTTGATGGCGGCGGTGGAATTGAAGGTTGGAGTGACGCTTCAGAAACATTCAATGTAACTCTGGAGTTAGTTAAAAGAGGTTATTCAGAAAAAGAGATCGAACAATTATGGAGTGGAAACCTATTAAGAGTATTAGACGAAGTTGAAGCAGTAGCAGAGCAACTTCAGACGGAAAGTTAAACACAAATCCATCAAGTGATTTTAAAGCCAATGCATCTTTTGTATTGGCTTCTTTTATTTCTGAAATTAACTTGGCATTTTATTTGATTCCTTAAAACTATCCCCTTCACCTTAAACCATCACATTATGAGACATTTCAGAAACACCCCCGAAGTGAATGCGGGAAGTATGGCAGATATCGCATTCTTACTATTGATCTTTTTTCTGGTTACAACCACAATCGCAAAAGATAAAGGTATTATTCGTGCGCTCCCGGAGCCTTGTCCGCGGGGCGAAAAGTGCGATGTAGATATATATGAACGCAATGTCTTCCGTATTGCAGTTAACGAAAATGGTGAACTCTTTGTCAACGATAATCCAATGCATATGCGAGATCTTGGAGTTTCACTAAAGAATTTTATCGACAATAATGGGGATGGTTCCTGTACGTATTGCTTCGGAAAGAAAAGTGCATTGGAATCAGATAACCCGCAACTAGCTGCAATAGTCATTAATACGAGTCCGTTAACACCATACAAATACTATATTGCCATTCAAGATGAATTGACAAAAGCGTATTACGATTTGCGAGAAGAATATGTAAAAAATATTCTGAAAAAAGATATTGCCAATTTAACGCCAGAAGAGTTAAAAAAGGTTCAACAAGCCTATCCGTTTAGAATTTCGGAAGCAAATATTAAATAAATACTTCTTTAAATTGAATTCCCAAAGCCTTCCGAAGCTCATGAATGCGTTGTAATTCGCTGGGAAGTATCAATGCCAGCGACACCCCTGTTTTACCTGCGCGTGCCGTACGACCACTTCTGTGTGTGTAGTATTCGTCTTGTTCCGGCAACTGATGATGTATCACAAAGGCAAGATTGTTAACATCTATTCCCCGTGCCGATACATCTGTTGACACCAGTATTTGAAGGCTTCCGTTCTTAAAAGCTCTCATCACTTTTTCACGTTCCTTTTGTTGCATATCCCCCTCAAGTGCTGCAACCGAAAAGCCTTTGTCCAATAATTGCTCGGTTAGGTTTTGTGTCCCGGCTTTAGTTCTACAAAAAATGATCCCTCTGTCCTTTCCGCTGCGCTCTATTAGTGTCTCTAATAAGCCTAGCTTCTCTTTTATGGTAGTTGTAATATACTGATGTGTAATATTGGCATTAACAAGCGAATTCTTATTTACTTCTACTCTGGCAGCATCTGCGTCCATGTAGGTTTTTATTATTTTTTTTATTTCATCGGGCATGGTGGCAGAAAACAACCAGGTCTTTCTGGATCCGCTCGTATATTTTAAGATCCTATTGAGATCTTGCTTAAAACCCATGCTTAACATTTCGTCTGCTTCGTCAAGTACGAGTGTCTCTATATTTTTGAGGTTGATCTCACCCCGTTCTATTAGATCCAACAGTCTTCCGGGAGTTGCCACAATAATGTGAGTGGTTCTTTTAAGCTTAGCAATTTGTCGGTCAATCTTTTCGCCACCATACACACCTTCTGCAAAGATCTTTTCGGGTACATACTTGGTAAACTTAAAAAGCTGTTTTTGAATTTGCTGAACCAATTCTCTTGTAGGCGCCAACACCAGTGCCTGGATCTCGTCTTTTTTAGGATCGATATGATGTAAAATTGGCAAACCGTAAGCTGCAGTTTTCCCTGTACCTGTTTGGGCAAGCCCTATAAGATCGGTTTTTGAATGAATTAAAATTGGGATCGCAATTTCCTGAATTTCAGTCGGGCTTTTGATCCCTAACTCTTTCAATCCTTGAATAAATTCTTTCCTAACTCCTAAATCTGAAAATGTTGACATGTCTGTTTATTTCTGAAACGGCAAAGATACGTTTTAATTTAGGCGGGTTCAGGGAAATTACAAACGAATCTAAAAGTGTATTTTTGCGAAAAACTCTTCCGAAGAAAATATGACAGACCTAAATCACAGACATTTTATTCTGAATAAGCCCTACGGTTATATTAGTCAGTTTCTTACTAATGACCCAAAGGCCCGTAAAAAGAAGTTTTTAGGCGAGTTGTATTCTTTTCCGGAAGGCACAATGGCGATTGGAAGATTGGATGAAAAAAGTGAAGGGCTCTTGATGTTGACGACTAACGGTAAACTTAGTGCTAAAATAACAGGTTCAAAAATTGAAAAGGAATACTACGCACAGGTGGATGGGCTTCCTACACTTGCAGCGCTCGAAAAACTTAAAAACGGCGTTGAAATTGGCATAAACGGAGAAAAATATCTCACTAAACCTTGCTTGGTGAATACCATTCAAACGCCTCAATTTGAGGAACGAGAAAAGAAAATCAGGGATGACAGACACGGACCCACAAGCTGGGTCTCAATAACGTTAACGGAGGGGAAATTTCGACAAGTACGTAAAATGACCGCTGCTGTAGGCCTACCAACACTAAGATTGGTAAGAGTTAGAATTGGCGATATTCATCTTTCAGATTTAAAAATGGGAGAAGTTAAGGACATTACTACAGAGATCGAAAATTCTAATCTCATTTGATATTTACCCTTTTGGTTTATATACCCGAATAGTGGAAACCGGATATTTTTCAAGTAATATTTTTGGTCTAATCGGTCTTTTCTCAAAATTTCCACCGCAATTCGGACAAACATGCTTAAACACATTCTCAGCACAATCTGAACAAAAAGTGCATTCGAAAGTACAAATCATGGCATTTTCGGCATCGTGAGGTAAATTGGTGTCACAATGCTCACATCCGGGTCTTATTTCTAACATAAAAGAATCGATTAATGATATAAAAATAGTAGAATAAACTGTGATACTATCAATGAAATATAGATTAAAGTCTTAATCATTTTCTTCGAGTTTAAAAAATTCGTTAACCGACTTGTTAAATATCTTCGAGAGTTTTAATGCCAATAGTGTTGATGGTACATACCTGTTAGCTTCTATCGAATTGATCGTTTGTCGAGAGACACCTATCTTTTGGGCGAGTTCATCCTGAGTAAGGTTCAAGATTGCCCGCTCTACTTTAAGCGTATTCTTCATTATCCCTGCTTTTTTAAGAAATAGAAAAACATTAAATAAACCACTAACATCATCCATAATATCTGAAAATCTCCTAAATCCTCAAAGACGGCCTTTTCAGGCTTTATAATGGTAAAAACTAACCAATTAATTAGGGGCTGGAATAGAGTATAGAGTACTCCCGCCAAAAATGCCAAGGAGTAAGATTGGGCCCGAAAGGACTGTATTCTTTCATCCTCTATTTTTTCTTTAGAAAGCACCACCATAAATAGAAAACCGATCATAACTTTACGAAGTATATCATTAGTTAGCTCAAAATCTCCCTCCACAAATTTTGTGCTTAGAACTATGGCAAAAACAATAAAGAAGCCGATCCATCCAATTTTTTTATAATGATTTGGAAGTTTAAAATTTAAGAGTTTTAAGGTACTCTTCTTTTCACATTCTTTAACCGATTTAAAATTCATCGTTTGAAGTATTAATAAGTTTGTTTAACATTATGGAAAGTATTATTTCCTTAATGACAAACATACTTTACATTTTAAGAGTAACAAAATAAATCTTCATTTTTTAGTTGAGATTTATTCCTTAATCACTAAAATCGATGCTTTATGTCCTGTAAGAAGATTCCATTCTTTAGCGGAAACCAATACTCCATTGTCGTCGTAAACGTGGAGTTCGGCAGTATTGGGACCGGAAGATCCCTGATTTAAAGCTTGAAAATCAATTCGGTTTACTCCTTGCTGAAGTGGCAGATCAAAACCTCTAAAAGTACCATCCAAAGAAATATCGCTCTGCACAACATCATCATTTACAAATACTCTAATTCGGTCCCCATCCACATATTCGTGATCCCGGTACACCACATTAACATAGCTTGCCCCTGTTTTTATATCCCCTAAGTCCTGATCTCGGCCGTATTCTTCTTTCGCTTCTTTATCCTTTGTAAAATATTTAGGCCCTTTGTTTGATTTTGATGAGATAAACTTATCATCTTCAGACATATCGAATTGTTCGTCTTTAGAGTCTCCTAATTTTGGAGCATCTTTAGGCGTAAATTTATTATTGGAGTTAGTTAAACTAGGGGTTTTTATTGCCGGAAGCTCGTATCCCGTTGGATTGTTCACATCGGTCGTAGTAGATTCAAACTGAACAGAACTGGCATTTGGGTTATCAATTTGAGCTGTGGCCATGTTGATCATACCCAACAGAAAAACAGTACAGAATATCTTTTTCATTTAAAACCTTTTAAGGTAAAACCCTCCGCAATAATCAAACCAAACAATACTTTTCAATGTCATATTTTTAGCAATTTCTTCATTATTACGGTTCCATCAATATCGGTAATTTTCAAAAAGTAGATTCCACCCTCAATCCCTCCTAGTCCTTTTAATTCACTGGTTTCACCCGTGCTATCTATCTGAACAGGCATCGTTCTTCCGCTCAGATCATAAAAATCAAGCTTCGCTATTTTTTCCGAAGGGAAAGAAACAAAAAGTTGTTCTTTAAACGGATTTGGGTGAATAATTAATTCGGAAAGTTCTGTGGTTTCTGAAACACTTAGAACTGCTCTATCGTAATCTGCCACTTCAAAATCGTCAAAATAAAATCCGTCACCCGGAATGTTTTGATTGTTATTTAACTGAAATCTAAGTCGGACATCATTAGCACCGTTAAATGCAGAAAGATCGTATGAAAAATGTTTCCAAAGTTCGTTATTGTGATATTCATCCAGCATGATCCAGTTAGTGCCTCCATCTGTGGAAATCTCAAAATAGACGCGATCTCCCGACTCAATTGAGTATTTACTCATAATATGCACCGTAGGATACGTTGTAGAAGTAAAGTCGAATATTTCATCTAACTCGAAAAAATTCACAGTATCATTGACCCCATTACCTCCATTCGAATCTCCAAAACAACTTGTACCGCTGTATGAATCATCTGTTACCGAGCTCCACATAATTCCATTCCCGGAAGCCAACCAACGAAAATCACCGCTTTCAGAATCATCAAAGAACAGCACATCTTTATTCCCAACGAAAATTCTTAAATCTGATGATTCATTAAGAACTCCGTCCTGATACGTTGCGATATTAACAGTAAAGGAATTCTGAGAAAAAGTTGGTGCCAGTGAAATTGTAAAAGGACTTGCAGCATTATCAACTCTGCTGCGCGCATCGATATTTCCATATCCTGATGCCGTAGAAATTGTAATTTCGGGATTATTTGAAGAAACGATCACACTTACATTCTCAGCTGTGGCCCCTACTCCAACATTTTTAACCTCAACCACAAACTGAATTGATTCGCCAGGTGTGGCTAAGCCAATTTGTTTATGACTTTGTACATCTAAATATGCGCCTGCAATCCACGACTGATAAAATAAAGGTCTGATATTTTCTGCAACAAGGTCGAATATCGTACTTGGATTTGGCCAAAACCCGTTGCCGTCTATTTCGGGAGTCCAACCGTAAATTTCTTCGGAATGAAAATAGTCACGTGTGGTTCCACAGGAAGTATATCCCAACATTTGAAAAGTAACTCCATAGGTATAATCATTTTCGTTGAGAAAAGCCGAAGCCCACTCCGAATAGATCTCAAAATCTGGAGGCGTCGTGTCGTATCCATAAGGCATTAAGTATGTTCCGGCAGTAGAATGCATAGAAAATGCAGTTTTAGGTTCTATCTGAGCCATAAGATCTCTAACTGCAGCCGATTCCGGTTCTGAAAATGGTCCGGAGCCACGGTAAATTCCGGAACAAGGTTGATCGCTAGAACAGGAATTGTTATGCCCGAATTCGTATCCATAATTTCTATTTAGATCAACACCAACACAGCCACCACCTACATCAGGATTTCTGTTCTTACGCCATAATCCACCCCCATTCGGGTCTGTTTGCCTGTTATATTCGTATCCATCAGGATTTACTACAGGCACAAAATAAAGCTCTCTATTATTCACTAAATACTGAACTTGCGGATCGGTCTCATAATTTTCCAATAGCCAAAACATATAATTCATGGCTACTGCCATCGAGAGAGGTTCTCTGGCATGATGCAATGCATCAAAATAGGCTGAAGGTTCAGGTTCATCAATATCTGGATTGTCTGAAATTTTTGCCATCCAAATTGTTCTTCCTTCCGCGGTTGTACCAATACTAATTTTATCGGTAATAAGATTTGGATAGTCTGCTTTCATTTCATCAAGCTTCGCCTCAACTTCGGTATAGGTATAGAAGCCACCCATAGATCCAAGACCAAATCCATTTGCTACCCTTTCAGAACGAGTAAGATCTACCAGATTTGGAGCATCTTCAGCAACCCGTTGCGCGTAGTAGATTGCGTAATCAGGGATCGTAATTTCATAAGAGATATTTAGCTCCTGTAAGCGAATTAGTTCTAATTCAGAAACAAAAAACGATATACCATTATTGATTTGCTCTGCATGATCGATATCGAAACCGTTTTCAATTAATATGTTTAATTGCTCATTGTCTTCTAAAGATACATTTATCTTACTATAAACAGGCTGTTGTGCAAAAGACTTTTGGTGCGTGAAGAAAAAAACAACACAAACAAAGAAGAGTTTTTTCATAATATATTTCAATTAGCTAGGGGCGCTTTTTTCTTCGCCAAATAATAAAAAAGATAATTACTAGAAGGGGTAAAATGATGTAAATTATAACGTCTGCCGTGTTTGTGAGGTCAATTGGCGAATTGTTATCGGGATGCGGAACTTCCTTAGGGATTTGAAGGAGAATATTCATTTTAATTTTTATTTCAAATTACTTAAAATTTAATTGACTCTTAGATTTTTTAACATTTTATGTTAACTATTTGGATTTCTAGTTTCTATGAGTTATAATGGCCTAATTCCATTAAAAACTCCTTAAAACATAAAGAATATATGAGACAACTCAAAATTACGAAGCAGGTTACCAACAGAGAGACCAAATCGTTGAACAGTTACCTACAAGATGTAAGTAAAATAGATATGATTACGGCCGAAGAGGAAGTAGAGTTGGCACAACGCATTCGTGAGGGAGATCAGGCTGCGCTAAATAAACTCACCCGTTCTAACTTAAGATTCGTTATATCGGTAGCGAAGCAATATCAAAATCAAGGACTTACGCTTTCAGACCTTATTAATGAAGGAAATGTAGGTCTTGTTAAGGCGGCAAAACGTTTTGACGAAACCCGAGGTTTTAAATTTATATCTTATGCGGTGTGGTGGATTAGACAATCTATTCTACAAGCGATCGCGGAACATTCAAGAGTTGTAAGACTGCCGTTAAACAAAATTGGTGATATAAATAAAATCAGAAAAGCATCAATTCATTTGGAGCAACAACACCAACGTATGCCTTCTGCAGCCGAAATCGCCAAAGAACTGGATATGTCTATTAGTAGTGTTAAGCAATCCATGAAGAATTCTAGTAGAAGTCTTTCAATGGATGCACCATTTCAGGAAGGTGAAAACGACAATAATTTGTACGATGTGTTGAGTTCGGGTGAGAGTCCGAAGCCAGATAACACACTAATTCATGAATCCCTGAAAATTGAAATAGATCGTGCCTTAGACACACTTTCTCCAAGAGAAGCGGATGTTGTAAAACTTAATTTTGGCTTAGGTGGACAACCATCGATGACGCTACAAGAAATTGGGGATACTTTCGACCTAAGCAGAGAAAGAGTGCGTCAAATTCGTGAGAAAGCGATAAGAAGGTTAAGACAACAATCCAAAAGTCATATTCTTAAAAAATATTTAGGCTAAGCTCTAAGTTAATATTCAATGAAGAAACCCCTTACTTTAAACTAAGGGGTTTCTTACGTTTTAACGTTTGTTGTCGGCACGAAATCATTATTTAACAAAACTATAGCAATCATTAACTAACTTTTTAAGAGGAACACGCTTTATATTTGCAATACAAACCTTAAAACTTAGAATGATGAAAAAATTAATTGCACTCTCATTACTTTCGGGAGCATTTGTATTTACCTCATGTGTTTCGAAAAAGAAATATGTAGAATTAGAGTCTCAGTATAATGATACACGTTCTACACTTTCAAAAACCCAATTAGAGAAAGAAGAGATCGAGGCTAAATACGCTAAGATCGAAGAACGCGTTGCGAACTACAATGCTAAGATTCAATCCCTGTCAACTACGAATCAATCCCTTACAGAGTTGAGTAACGAAAGACTTCAGAATCTTGGCAACGTCGCTATTTCAAATAATGATCGTGAGCAAATGCGTAAAGCACTAGCTAATGTAGATCAGAATGAGTTAGCACAAGCTAAGACCCTACAGGATTCAATGAATTTAATTGTTTCTTACAACCTGAAGAAAAATTTGGATAATAGTCTAATTGCCGATGGTGAAGAAGATGATATCAAGATCGATATTGATGACACCGTGGTGATGATCACCATTTCAGACAAGTTGCTTTTTAACTCAGGAAGTTTTAGAGTAAATCCGAAGGCAAACAATCTTCTCGAGAGATTGGCGAATGTTATCAATAGTGAGCCTGCTTTAGAGGTAATGGTTGAGGGACATACTGACGCTCAAACTGTAAAACCGGGTGCTTACATTAAAGATAACTGGGAGTTAAGTGTCGAAAGATCGACCGCTGTTATTAGAACACTTCAGGACAAATATGGTGTTGCGCCGGAAAAATTAATCGCGGCAGGTAGAAGTAGTTATCATCCCCTTACCGAAAACGATACCAAAGAAGGTAGAGCAACAAATCGTAGAACCAGAATTGTAATTTTACCAAATCTGGATAAATTTTTAGCCTTACTATCTGCTAATTAGACGAATAGAATAGACATTTTAACGAAAAGTGACATCTTACGATGTCATTTTTTTTTGTGCTACACTTTTTTGTTCTATATTCAAGTTAAATAGCAACATCATGCGCATAGCAGAATCTCCATATAATGATAAGTATGAGAAAAAGGTCACTACTTCGTCCGGTGACTTTTATTTCTTCAATAAATTTATTGTATCAGAGATCTCAACAGGAGTGCATTTTAATTGGGAAATAGGTAAAGAAATAATTGACTTAGCATATAAACACTACGGTGAGAATATCCGCGTTGCATACATTTCTAACCGAGTAAATGACTATTCAGTCAATGCACAAGACTGGCTTAAATTCTTTAATGAGCGACACCATCTCGAAGCTTTTGCGATCGTCGCATATAGCAAGATCGGACTAATGAATGTTATTTTGGAAAAAATATTCGTGCAGACCAAAATTCGTAAATTCGATTCACTGGAAGCCGCAATTACCTGGGTGCTTAGGTTAGATCAGTTGAAAAAAATAGAACCGGAACAAAATCAATAACTTACTTCGATGGTGGTAAAGTAGGCCTTACTTCTACCTTGCTTGGCAGTGTTCTGGGGTGCATGGTAAACAGATCTACCACTAATTTTCCTATATCTTCGATCTGAATTTTCCAGGAATCACTCTCATCGGGTTCATTCCCATTAAAATGAGTTGAAACCGAACCCGGCATAATGGTACTCACCTTTACATTGTGTTTTCTAAGATCCAGCATGGCCGCCTGGGTAAAACCGGTGACACCAAATTTACTGGCATTATATGCGGCACCCCCACTAAAAAAATTAGTTCCTGCAAGACTGGAAATCGTTATATAGTAACCTTTATTTTTAATTAATTCGTTTAGAGATGCCTTCAGCGTAAAAAATACTCCGGTTAGGTTAGTATCTATAGTTTCCTGCCACTGTTGTACACTTAGATCTTCTACAGAGTTAAAATGACCCAGACCCGCATTCGCTATCACAAAATCGATTTTTCCAAAATGCGAAACAACATGTTTAACGGCATCACTCTGACTGTCAAAATCACGAACATCTGCTTCAATTCCAATAGCCTGAACCGAATCATTGCTATGTGCGTTCAACTCTTTCGCAGCTTCTTCGGCGGTACGCTTTTCCCGTCCGGTGATCGCCACATTAACTCCAGCAGCCATAAGACTTTGTGCTACACCATAACCAATTCCCTTGGTTCCACCCGTGATTAACGCAACTTTCGATCTAATATCATTCATAATTTTATTGTTTCTTTCAAAGTTACGAACTTCGCAAAACACTATTCCCAATTTATACTTAAATTTGGTTTATGTTTTTAAAGATCGTTACGGTTTTTTCGGCTTTACTTTTTACTATTTCTTCGGAAGAGACAGCGCAATCGAATTTAATTGATATTGCAACTGTTTCAACCGAGTTCTCCTACGAAATGCGCTATGCCACCCCAAATAATTTTATTGGAGAAGTTTTGTACGATTGTTCGGTTTGCCTGTTACAACCCGACGTAGCTGAAGCATTAGCAAAAGCGAATCAGTTTTTTTGCGAAAAAGGATACAGAATCCGGCTATACGACTGTTATAGACCGCTGGATGTTCAGAAGAAAATGTGGAAAAAAGTACCACGACCTACCTATGTCTCCAATCCCTACGGAAAAGGCTCAATTCACAACAAAGGAGCAGCCGTTGATATCACTTTAGAAACTCTGGATGGCTGTTTTGTTGATATGGGAAGTGATTACGATTTCTTCGGAAGAGCGGCACACATCGATAATTATAATTTTTCAGAAGAAATTCTGAACCATCGTAAACTCTTATTTGAAGGCATGAGAAAATTTGGATTCCAAACGGTGCGTACAGAATGGTGGCACTTTAGTTTCAGAAGAAATGGCACATACCCTATCTTAAATGGTCCGCTCCCATGCGATTAACCCTTAAGATTTTATAGGCCTAAAAATAAGACTATTAATCAACGTTCCTGTTGGTATTCTTCCGTTCCAGTTCATCTAACTCTCTGTCTCTGGGGTCTTTCCGAAGTCGTAATGGAATATCTTCTTCGCCACCATATACTTTAAGTTCGGTTACATTTGCCGGCAAGTTAAATTCTGCCTCAGAAAGGGCTTGTTTAACTTTTCTAATTACTAACCCTCTCAATACTCTGGAAGCCCTTCTGTAATCTACCGTATCCACCCAAAAAAAGACTTTTAAGTTCACTGTGCTCGCTGCCAATTCATCCTCAATAACAAAGTTTTCGTGGAGATCATCCTTTATGATCTCTGTTTCATTATCTAAAACCTCCTGAATAATGCCTTTGGCGGCTTCAATATCATCTTCATACCCAATTCCCACCACAAAATCGACACGATAGAATCCATCTGCGGTATAATTGGCAACCGGCTTCGTAAGTACATCACTATTGGGAATATAAATATCCCGCCCGTCGAAAGTTTTAATATGCGAATATCTAAAGTTTAGTGCTCTCACCTTTCCGAAGATCTCATCGATCTTTATAGTGTCATTAATATTAAAAGGTCGATTAAATGCCAAAATAATACCCGCCAAAAAATTCTTCCCTATATCTTGAAAAGCAAAACCTAAGACTATGGCCGCACCTCCGGCAGCAGTTAGTATTCCGGTAGCGATCCCACTCATTCCGGCAGCCTGCAGCGCAAGTAAGATGGTGATGATGATTAGTACAGTTTTAATAGCCTGAGCTAAAAACCTAGCCATCAAAGGATCTTCAGCCGTTTTTTGAATTCGTTTTTTATAAATTCCAGTGATGAGCTGAGCAATTAAAAACCCAAGTATTATAATGAATACCCCTAATGCGATGCGCGGAAGCATCGTTAAAAAGGACTCGTAATAGCTTTCTAAAGAGTTTAATATTGTTTCGGTGGGAGTTTGTTTCAAAATAGTGTTTTTTTATATCGTGTTTCCGTTGATGTCAAGTTCAATTACCTCTTTTCCTAGTTTCTTTACTTCGGAAAACTGCGTCGCCTTGTCTCCTACAACTACGTAGATAAAATCACCTTCGTTCATATATTTTTCAATGATCGTTTTAAAGTCGGATAAAGTCATATTCTGAAGCGTGTTCTGTTCTTCTACAATATAATCTAATGGTTTGTTAAACTGACTAATATTCTCCAATATACCGAGTTTAGCTCCTAACGACTCATAATTACGGGTATTTTGTTTTATGATCTTATTTTTGGTAAGCTCTACATCTTCTTCTGTAAAACCGGGACCATAATTAATGACCATATCTCTAATAATTTCTAACGACGGAAGCGTTGCATTAGACCTTACACTAGAAGATATTGTGAATGGTGCAATTTCTTGTCTGTCCGGAACTCTGGAGTAAGCTCCGTAGGTATAACCTTTACCTATACGCAATACCTGAAAAAGTCTTCCACTAGAACCTCCGCCAAGAATTTCGTTGGCAAAATCCAGTCTTGTGGCATCGTCATGTGTAGCTGAAAGTGAAAGATTTCCAATGTATAAAACCGATTGTTTAGAATCGGGAACATCAATAAAATACAAGGATCCGCCCTTTTTCTCCTTCGGAATTGTTTGCGCGATTGGGGTAATTTTCTCTCCCTGCCAATTCGCCGAAAGACCTTCTAAACCTTTCATTACACGTGTTTTATCAATATTCCCAACGATATGAAAGGTAGCGGCTTTTGGCGATATGTTCTTATAGAATTCCTTCACATCGTCTAACGTAAAGTTTTTGGTCGTTTCTAAAGTGCCATTCACAGGTATCCCATAAATATGGTCATCACCATACACCAATTTATTAAAATTCAAAGAGCTGATCGCTGTTGGATTCGCTTCTCTTCCTTTTAGTGAGGTTTCAGTTTCTTTTTTCAGTCTGTTAAACTCATTCTCATCCCATCTGGGTTCTAAGATCATTTCTTCTATTAAAGCCATAGTTTCTTCGAAGTTTCTACTTAAAGCACTGCCCGAAATAGTAATATTTTCGAGACCTCCGTTAATGCGAATACTTGACCCCAATAGTCCTATCGCCTCTTCTAGTTCAGCAGCCGATTTAGTCTTCGTCCCCTCATTCATCAAATCGGCTGTAAAAGCAGCTAATCCCGCTTTCTCTTTCGAGTCTAATCTATGTCCGCCATCAATGGTAATATTGAAACTCACTAAAGGCAGTTCGTTATTTTCCATACCGTAAACGACCATTCCATTTTCAAGACTACCCTTCCAAATATCCGGCATTGTAAAAAGTGGCGCTTCTCCGTATTCCGGCTCAGACCGGTCGTATTTGGAAGGAGTTTTTTCGTATTCTGCCTCAGCACCCTGCGCTACTTCTTCGTTGGCTTTCATTGCGGTAACTTCTTCCTGCCACACGGTTGCTTCAACTGCATTTTCTACAGCCAACTCCTTATTTCCTTTTGGAACAACGCTGGTCATTACGTAATTCTTATCTTTTATGTACTTGTTATAGACGTTCGTAATATCTTCCCTCGAAACGTTTTGAACCAGTTTAGCTCTCTTGGTAATAAAGCCGGGATCACCTCCAAATTCATTGTCTCGCACTAACTGAAATGCTTTGTTCAATACGGTTGCCACTCCGTAATACAACTGTGTTTCTAGTTCCGCTTTTATTCTTTTTAATTCATTATCGGTAAAACCATTAGCTTCAAAATCGGCAAACCCTTCTTCAACAGCCTCCTTGACATTTTCGAGAGATGCACCCTCATTAGCTCTAACCCTAATCACGAATTCGCCCGCTATTTCATTGCTGCTTTGGTAGCTTCCAACATTTGGTGCTAATTTCTTTTCTTCAACAATTTTCTTATAAAGCGGTGCTTTTTTACTTCCGCTAAGTAGTTGTCCCAATACCTCTAAGGCATACATATCTTCATTGTAGTCTTCTACCGTAGGAAACACCATTCGGAGTTCGGGAAGTTTAGCAAAGTTGTCTTCAAAGTACAACGATTTGGTTTCTGAAAGCGTCACCGGCATTGGCTCCATAGCTTCAACTTCGGGACCACTTGAGATTTCACCGAACCATTTTTGAACGAGCTCCTTAGTTTCTGAAATATTAATATCTCCGGCAATTACCAGTGATGCATTAGCGGCACCGTAATATTCATCATAAAATTCTTTAACATCTTCTAAAGTTGCGGCTTGTAGATCGGGTAATGCGCCTATAACTGTCCAACTGTAAGGATGCCCTTCGGGATATAAATTTTTTCTAATGATCTCATCGGTATACCCATAAGGAGAGTTATCTACACGCTGTCTTTTCTCATTTTTAACCACCTGTTTTTCACGTTCTAAAGCTTCTTTAGTTACGGTATTGATCATATACCCCAATCTATCACTATCAATCCATAAAATTTTCTCGAAAGCATCTTTAGGCACTACTTCATAATAAACCGTACCGTCGCTCCATGTTCCTCCATTTCGACTCCCGCCCCACTCCGGAATCATTTTCCTGTTGGCACCCACCGGTACATTTTCAGAATCGTTAAACGACATATGCTCAAAGAAATGTGCAAAACCTGTTTTTCCGGGTTTTTCACGGTTAGAACCAACATGCACCATGGTTGCAACGGCTACAATTGGATCGCTTTTATCTTGATGCAAAATAACTTCCAGTCCGTTGTCAAGTACAAATTTCTCATAGTCCAGCGTAAATTCGCTTTCTTGTTGATTTACTTCGGAAGGCTTATCGGCACAGGAGTATAAAATGGAACAGATGAAGAATAGGCTGAAAATGACAGAAAATTTCATAAAAAAGGTTGGTTTAATGTTGCTGATTAATTCAAGTTTCAAAATAGACTTTTTCTGAATATTTCATTCTTAAATAAACGATAAAATATCGCCTATTTACTAAATGCCTTATATCTTTACACAAAATTTAAGATCTTGGACAAAACAGTTACAACATTTAAGGTTATTAGCACACTCGAAGCCCTGTCATTTTTAGTATTATTAGGTATTGCGATGCCGCTAAAATATATTTGGCACAAGCCTGAAATGGTTGAAATTGTAGGCATGGCACACGGAGTGTTATTTCTATTGTACATAGCAGGGGCTGTTTATATATCACAAAAACTGAATTGGTCAACTAAAATGTTAATTATAGCCGTACTTTGCTCGGTAATTCCATTTGGACCTTTTTATGTGGAACGTAAGTTTTTATAATGAATTCGGATACACTTAAACATTACAGTTGTTGGTTTCAGGAGTATTTTATGGATATTGGTATGAGCCAGGATCTTGCGGTGTTCTTGAACGTATTAATAAACTGTTTAATTCTGGCAATAATTACTTTTCTGCTGGACATTGTCCTGAGGAAGTTTATTATTGAGGCCTTTAAAGCCTTCAGTAATAAAACAGTTACCACCTTCGATGATTTTTTAGTGCGAAGTAATTTTCCGAAGTATATCGCACACGTAATCCCACTAACCTTAATATGGTATGTGGTGCCCCTCATTTTTATGGAATACCCTAAAGTTTCTAAATTCATTTTAGGAGCTATTGATATTTACATTATTGTATTGTGCGTTCTTATTTTCAGAAGTCTGTTGCGCACTACAAAAAATTACCTTGAAACGAAAGAGAATTACCATGATAAGCCACTTCAGAGCTATGTTCAGGTAATGATGATCTTTGGTTGGGGTATCGCCATCTTTTTAATTATTAGCATTCTTACTGGTTATTCTCTGGTTAGTTTAGGTACGTTAGGTGCGGCATCGGCTATCATATTGTTAATTTTTAAAGATACCATCCTTGGTTTTGTAGCAAGTATTCAGGTAACTGTTAATGATATAGTGCGCATTGGTGATTGGATAACGTTTAGCAGATATGGTGCCGATGGGTATGTAACCGAGATCAATCTGGCAACAGTGCGTGTGCAAAACTTTGACAATACATACACCACGATTCCAACTTATAGTTTGATTTCCGATTCATTTCAGAATTGGCGCGGAATGCAGGAATCTAAAGGGAGGAGAATAAAGCGTTCTATCTATATCAAACAAAATTCCATTAAATTTTTATCTCAGGAAGAGCTAAATGATCTTAAAAAGATCCAACTCATTCAACCTTATATAGAGCATAGGGAAAAAGAAGTCGTTAAATACAATCTCAATTCCGAAGCAGACAAAAGCCTACTCATTAATGGGCGAAATCAAACCAATCTGGGTATCTTTAGAAAATACGCCGATGCTTTTCTACATGAGAATCCCGCGATAAATAAGGATCTCTTCCTTATGGTCCGACACCTCGCTCCCACAGATAAAGGTATTCCAATTGAGATTTTTTGCTTCTCTTACGATAAAAATTGGGTAAATTACGAACATATTCAAGCAGATATTTTTGATCACTTATTATCTGCAGTACCTTATTTTGGTTTGGAAATTTTTGAATCACCTACAGGAAAGGACTTTGCAAGCTTAAAATAATTTAGCCTACTAAATTAATTGGGAGTATATTTGAGAAGAACTCAACATTTTATTCCTTTGAAGTTAAGAACATTTTTACAAATTTTTGCAGCTGTCGCAGTAGTATTAAGCCTTGTGCCGTTAATTGCGGTAGATTATTGGTGGATTAGAATGTTCGACTTTCCTCATATTCAGCTCACCATTCTCACCTTTGTAGCTTTTGTTGTTTATTTTATGCGATTCGATATCAAGAAATGGCAGGACTATACTTTTATCGTTATTATCGCAGCATGCCTTGTATTCCAGTACATAAAAATCCACCCGTATACACCCTACGCGAAATTAGCTGTCTTAGACAATACGAAACTGAACGAGAGTGAATCAATTTCTATTTATACAGCAAATGTCTTTCAGAATAACAAAAACGCAGAGTTATTTATTCGCGATTATAAAGCTAAAGATCCTGATGTATTGTTGCTCGTAGAAACTCACAGACCCTGGATGAAAGAAATTAGAAAGTCGCTACCCGCCGCATACAAGTTTAGAGTTGAAGTTCCCTTAAATAATACCTACGGAATGTTACTGTATTCAAAACTTGAACTAGTTAACCCTCAAGTGAAATATCTTGTAGATGATAGCATTCCATCTATCCATTCAAAATTAGTACTGAGGTCCGGAGACACTATTCAAATCTATACCATTCATCCAACACCCCCTATGCCACAGCACAATCCTAGTTCAAGCGACCGCGATGCTGAAATGATGAAAATAGCCAATCTCTCCCGTGAATCAAGTCTACCTGTTATAGTAATGGGAGATTTTAATGATGTCGCCTGGTCTGCAACTACTTCTCTATTCGAAAATGTTGGCGAATTATTAGATGTAAGAAAAGGTCGGGGTTTTTACAATACTTTTAATGTTAATAATCCTATTCTTCGATGGCCATTAGATCATATATTTGTTTCTTCTGAATTTAGAGTAATTGAACTTAAGCTTGGAGAAGAAATCAACTCAGACCACTTTCCAACTTATACGAATCTGAGTTTTGAACCGGATGGGAAAGATATGCAATTGGCTCCACCTCCAACCGAAGATGAATTGCGAAGAGCGTTAGAGCAAGCTGAAGGGGTGCAACGTGTAACACTAGACATGTAAGTAAAGCAGAACTAACCGCTACCCTAACCTGTCTTTTACAAATTCAATTTGAGTCTTTCCATGTGCAATAGGGTTTCCATCCTCTCCCAGACTCACCATAATAATTTTATCTACCGTAATAATAACTTGCCGAGTCATTTTATTTCGGACTTCACAACTTAAGGTTAATGAAGTTTTTCCAAAATTAATAACGTCTATACCAATTTCAACAATATCACCTTGTTTGGCAGATGATCGAAAATTAATTTCACTTATATATTTTGTCACTACGCGATTATTTTCCAGCTGTATAATCGAGTACAAAGCAGCTTCTTCGTCTATCCATTCCAGGAGACGCCCACCAAAGAGTGTCGAGTTGGGATTTAAATCTTCGGGTTTAACCCATTTTCTTGTATGAAATCTCATTAAAATTTAGTTTTAGGATTATACATTATAGGAATATGTAACGCAGTACCAAAACGCTTATTCGCCTTTTCAATAAAATATGCCGAAAGCAAAGGGGAAGCCTTTTCCATGTTTTGATGGACAAAGAAATAGATGTTTTGAAGTCCGTAGTCTAGCCATTCCTCAAGTCGGTCAATCCAATCGTCTAATCGCGTATAATCTGTTTTATGATTAGCGCCATTATAACGGATAAACGCAGAGTTCGAGGTCATTCGCATATGCAATAGATCTCTTCTTCCTGCTGTGTCAACAATAATATTTGTGACATTGTATTTTTCGAGAATCGCGTATAATTCTGCGGAAACGACAGTATCGTTAAACCAATCCGGATGTCGAAACTCTATGGCTACTTCTATATCTTGTGGGAACATTTCAAAAAAAGGAACCAGTCTCTCCATATTTTTTGGACCAAAATTACTGTGTAATTGTAGAAAAGGCATTCCTAATTTTTCTTTTAAATTAGATACATTCAAAATGTAGCTGTTTAAAAATTCTTCGCATTCAGTACTTATTCGTTTCCAGTGGCTTATTCCCTGGTATAGCTTCGGAAAGAAACGAAAATTTCCCGGTGTTTTTTCATACCAATCTGCAAACGTTTCTGAAGGAAATATTCTATAAAAAGTAGCATTTAATTCAATACTGTTAAACTGATTGACATAGTATACTAATTCATCTTTTGTTCCTCGCGGATAGAATCCTTTGAGATCAGTTCTGTTCCATTTGGCACAGCCTACATATAAATTCGGCAGTTTTCCTTTTGCGTAATTCGATAATACATTTTTGGTTCCGGGATGACTTGGGGGTAATGAAAAATCGATTTTTCCTGGGTCATCTACCTTACCAAATTTCATGAATCAACGTTTTTTGTAAAGATAAGGATAAATAAAAGTTAAAAAATTAAAAAACTTTTCTAAGCATGTAACAAAAATTAATAATTCAAGACTTATCTTTACGTAAATAATTAAATAAAACACTTTGAAATAAGTAATTAGGGTAATATTTTACTTTTTGAAATTTTCAATACACCATTAAAACAATAAACAATATCTTATGAAAACATTAAAAACATTATTCATCGCCATTCTATTAGTAGCCGTTATGCCAATGTCGGCGCAAACAGCCGATGAGATAATAAACAACTACTTCGAAAACACAGGTGGTATGGAAGCCTGGGGTAATCTTCAAGGAGTAAGGATTTCAGGTTCTGTAAATGCACAAGGAATGGACATTCCGGTTGATATTTACCAAATGAAAGACGGTAAACAACTAGTGAAGATTAACTTACAGGGACAGGAAATGACACAAGTGGCTTTCGACGGTGAAACTATGTGGACAACAAATTTCATGACAATGCAGCCGGAAAAAAGTGATGCAGAAACGACTGAAAACATGAAGAAGCAAATGGGCGATTTTCCGTCTCCGTTTTATAATTATAAAGAAAAAGGATTTAAACTTGAACTTCTTGGGAAAGAAACCAAAGAAGGAGCTGAAACCTATAAATTAAAGCTAACACAGAAGCCTTTAATGGTAGATGGTGTGGAGCAACCTAATATTTCTTTTCACTATTTTGACACAGAGAATTTTGTGCCAATTGCCAGTGAATCTGAAATTCCTTCTGGCCCTATGAAAGGTCAGATGAGCATGAACACTATGAGTGATTATCAGGAAGTTGATGGATTATACTTTCCATTCGATATGGGAATGATGGGACAAAGTCTTGTTGTAAAAGAAATCGTTTTAAACCCAGAGATCGATCCTTCTATGTTTGTATTTCCGGAAGCTAGCACTGAAGGTGAAGGCTCTAAAAATTAATTTTAATAATATCAACGAAAAATCCCTGCTAGTCGGGGATTTTTTTTACCATATTTTGAGTATCTAACAACCAACCAAATATCAATTAATATGAAAAAATTTATCATTGCACTTTTAACATTCGGGTTAATACCCTTGTCTGCAGTATCTCAGGACATCTCTTTAAAAGGTAAAGAGCTTTTTGGTGATATGAAAGCTAGACATATAGGGCCGGCTTTAATGAGTGGTCGTATAAACGACATGGAAAGTCACCCTACAAACGCCAGAATACTATATGCAGGAACAGCAGGTGGTGGTGTGTGGAAATCTGGTGACGGAGGAGCAACCTTTAACCCAATTTTCGATGACCACGTTCAATCTATTGGGGTCGTTAAACTCGATCCAAACAATCCCGATGAGGTAATTTGGGTGGGAACCGGTGAAACCTGGACTCGTAATTCTGTTACTATTGGTGATGGTTTGTATAAATCAACAGATGGTGGAAGCAACTGGAAGAAAATGGGATTTGAAAATAGTGAACGTATCGCATCTATCGCTATCAATCCTAACAACTCGGATGAAATTTATGTAGGTGTCCTGGGCGCCCTGTGGAGTGATAGTGACGAAAGAGGGGTTTATAAGTCTGTTGACGGTGGTAAAACATGGAATAAAATACTGTATGTAGGGCCTTCAACTGGAGCTGCAGATGTGATCATGGATCCGGAGAACCCAAATGTATTATATGCCTCAATGTGGCAATTTAGACGTTCTGGTTGGGGATTTAGTTCGGGAGGAGAAAACAGTGCTTTGTATAAATCTACAGATAGCGGAAAATCCTGGAACAAGATCCATAATGGTTTTCCTTCCGGTAAACTTGGAAGAATTGCCGTAGCTGTTGCACCTAGCGACAATAATATCATATATGCTGTTCTTGAAACAGAAGACAAAACAAAAAACGGGCTTTGGAAATCTACAAATGCCGGACAAAGCTGGGAGCATTTAAACAGTGACTTTGGCTTGGTTGTAAGACCATTCTATTTTTCAAGAATCGTAGTCGATCCTAAAAACCCGGACATCCTAGTAAAGGGCGGACTTAGTGGATCTATTAGTCGCGATGGAGGTAAAACTTTTAAAAACCTCGGACAGATGCATAGCGATATTCATGATCTTGCTTTCGGCATAAACAATAGTGATATAATATATTCGGGTACCGATGGGGGTGTTTATCGATCATGGAACGGTGGAACGACTTTCGAAATTGTAGAGAACCTTTCGCTATCTCAGTTTTATCATATTAGTGTTGACGATGCTGAGCCTTATAACGTTTACGGCGGATTACAAGATAACGGCTCATGGTATGGTCCCTCCTCTTCTCCCGGAGGTGTCAATGCACGAGACTGGAATAGTGTTGGTTATGGCGACGGATTCAGAGTTTTAAAGCATCCAACAAAAAATATTATTTATTCTGAAATGCAAGGAGCCGAAAATGTTTGGCGCTACGATGTAGATAAAAACCGAACAAAAACAATTCAGCCGCTACCAAAAAAAGGGGATCCCGAATTACGATTTAACTGGAATGCACCAATGGCGGTAAGCGCTCATGCGCCGGACAGATTCTACATGGGAAGTCAGTTTTTACACAAATCTGAAGATATGGGCGATAGCTGGACCATTATTTCTCCGGATCTAACTACAAACGACAAATCGAAGCAGGATCAGTCTAAGTCCGGTGGACTTTCAGTAGATAACAGTGGTGCAGAAAATCATACGACTATTTTCACCATTGCCGAATCTCCACTGGATGAAAACATCATTTGGGTAGGAACAGACGATGGGAACGTTCAAGTAACCACCAATGGCGGAACAACCTGGAACAATGTGACTCCAAATTTAGTTGGAATTCCACAAAACACATGGGTTTATCATATTGAGGCAAGTGTTCACGGTAAAGGTATCGCTTACGCAGTATTCGACGGACATACAACCGGAGATATGAAGCCGTATGCATTAAAAACCACCGACTATGGTAAAACATGGAAATCTATCATTTCCGAAGATATTGATACGCGCGCTTTTGTAAGAAACATTCAGGAAGATTATGTAAATGAAGACCTTCTTTTCCTGGGAACAGAGTTTGGTTTATACGTTACCATAGACGGCGGTGAGAACTGGTCACATTTCACAAATAATATGCCTCTGGTTGCGGTACATTTTATCGATCTTCAGAAAAAAACTAACGATATAGTAATGGGTACTCATGGTAGAGGTGTTATTATTATCGATGATATAAGTCCGTTACGAGAACTAAACCAAGAAATCTTAACTAAAGATGTACATTTCTTTAAAACCGAACCTTTTACCATGGTAGAAGAAAGTGGTTTTTCGGGTAGTTTCGGTGCCGAAACACAATTCGTGGGTGCTAACAAGAGCACTTCTGCAAGAATAGTTTATTACCTCAAGAAACGCCATACCTTCGGAAAAATGTCTATGGAAGTTCAGGATATGGAAGGTAATAAAGTAACTTCACTGGATGCAGGTAAATCGAAGGGAATCAATGTTGTTAACTGGAACTTTAACACCAGTAATCCTAAAATGGCACAGGCGAAAACGCTATCGTTTGGCGGATTTACATCACCTCGTGTTCCGGCAGGGAAATATAAAATTGTCTTAACCAAAGGTAAAGATACTTATGAGACTGTCATTGAAGCCAAATATGATGAAAGTTCGATTACAACGATAGCCGAACGTAAAGAACAAGAAGCCTTAACTCAAACACTATTTGATATGGTTGAAGATCTGGCTTATATGGTTTATGAAATAAATGAGCATCAGAATACAGCAAAAGATGTGATCGAAAATCATCCTAAAGGGAAGAAAGCAGCAGAAAAGTATTTCAATAGCTTGGAAGCCTTACGTAAAGACCTAGTGATAACCAGTGGCGATAACTATGTTGCTTCTGCAGAACCCGAACTACGTGAAAAAATGGGCGAACTGTACAGTAATGTTGCTACCAGTTATGATAGGGTTTCGGGCGCTCACAAGTTAAATTTCGAATTAATTTCTGAAGAGTTTTCTAAGGCAAAAATGCGCTATGAAGAAATAAAGAATAAAGAAGGTAAAAAGTTGATGTCATTTCTTGAAAAGAATGATATAGCTAAACCGGAAGTTCAATCTAAAGAAGAATTCTTAAAGAAGGATTAGACCCACCCTATAAATAGTAATGCCTTTCAGAATTAATTCTGAAAGGCTTTTTTTATTTATTAATATAGATAGTTTTCCTGTTTACAAACTCCCTGATTCCGTGAACACTTAATTCTCTTCCATAACCGCTTTCTTTCACACCTCCAAATGGCAATCTGGGGTCGCTTTTAACCAATTCATTGATAAAGACAGCGCCTTCATTAAAACGGTAGGCCAGCTTCTCTGCGGCTTCAATGTCTTCCGTAAAAATTGAAACTCCCAACCCAAACCGCGAATCATTAGAAAGTGTTATCGCTTCTTCCATAGATTTAAATGTGGTGATAGATAAAACCGGTCCAAAAGTTTCTTCCTTAAAAACTTTCATTTTGGTGTTAACATTACTTAAAACCGTAGGTTCAAAATAAGCACCTTGTCGCTTCCCTCCCAACTCAATTATAGCACCGTCATTAACCGAACTTTTCACTTGTTCTTCCAGTTCCTTTGCCAGATCTTCCCTTGCCATCGTTCCAATATACGTATTTTCATCCATGGGATCACCACTCTTTAATTCACGGACTTTTACCAGTAATTTCTGAATAAATTCTTCTGAAATACTCTCCTCCACCAACAATCGTTTTCCAGCAATGCAACTCTGACCCGTATTCTGAAACCTTGCTTTTACGCAAGTTTCTATTGTTTTGTCCATATTACAATCCTTAAGGACAATAAGCGCATTATTTCCTCCCAATTCTAGGACGGTTTTCTTGATATTCTTTCCGGCTGTTGCTGCAACTGCCGAACCAGCCGGTCCGCTACCCGTTAACGTAACAGCTCGTACAATAGGATTTTCAATAACTTTTTCTACCATATCACTGCCTATAAGCAATGTTGTAAAGCAATTTTCAGGAAACCCGGCTCTTTTAAATACTTTTTCAATATTTAAAGCACTTCCAAAAACATTTGAAGCATGTTTTAATACAGCAATATTTCCTGCCATTAATGCAGGAGCAGCAAATCTAAATACCTGCCAGAAAGGGTAATTCCATGGCATTATCGCTAATATTACGCCCATGGGCTCAAAACTGGTATAACTTTTATGGGCGTCTGTTGTAATGTTATCAGCTTCTAACTGCTTATTTGCATTATCTGCATAATATTCACATACCCAAGCACATTTTTCAATTTCTGCTATAGATTGGGAAATTGGTTTACCTACCTCCAACGTCATTTTCTCGGCATACTCAAGTTTGTTGTTTTTTAATTCTGAAGCAGCAGCCAACATAAGAGTCTTTCGTTCTTTAAAAGATGTTTCTCGCCAGGTTAAAAATCTGTCGTTAGCCTTTTTAAGAATATTCTGAAGCTCCTTACTGCTATGAGGTTTAAAGCTCTCTAAATCTTCTCCCGAATATGGATTTATAGAAGTGATTTTGGTCATTTTTCTTTTAAAATTACTGAAAAGCCTGTAAAACCTTGAATCGATTAAGACGAATTTAACTTCGAAATTGTTGAAATCCCTGTTTATAACTATCAATAGTTTGGAAACATCTGTGATATGTTTTGGGTATCTTTATTAAAACCCAAATGTTATGGAAAATCGTGACAGGGCACTACTTTTATTGCGCCCCGAAATACCTTCAGCAAAGGTTAATTCGTCAATGACTACCGACGAGTCCTTTCAGAATAAAACCATAAGACCCATTGCCAAACTTCAAAATGATCTGCTCGTAGAAGTCTTTAAAAATTACGTGAGAAAGCATAAAAACGTATTTTATGATCTTTCAATCGAAAAGCGCCTGGATTATATCGAAAATGCTATCCACAAGGATATGAAGTTTAGAAATTCTTTGAAAGGGATTATCATCGGGCAATTTACAATAGACGAATATCAGATCTATGTTCAAAATTCTTCCGCCTTAAATAAAAGGATGATGAATATCGTAAAGGAGCGATTAAAAAGTAATATTCAACTATTGGAGTACGAGTACGCGCATTAATAATCCAATTATTATTGTAAGCGAAAAACTCATCAACGTACCAATTAGAACATATTCGGTCTGTTTACGAGCCCCGCTTTTACCCTTATCACTAAATCTGAGGATGGATTTTGCAGCGATGAGTAAACCTATAGCTGCAAAATTATCGGTTAGAATAAAGGTTAGAACAAGGATTCTTTCAAATATACCTATATACCTCCCCGCTTTTTGCAAACTCGGAAACTTTCCTTCGTCCCCGGCGATTTCCTCTTGCCAGCGCTGAGTAGCCTTTCCTATTATAAAACCAACAGGGAAGATCACTATCAAATAACCAACTAAAACAACCAAAGTTACCGTGCTGTTAAAGATATAGGTAATAAAAGGTAAGACTTCAGAAAAATTACTCGTTAGATACAGCCATACCAGTAACAATACAATGAAGTGAAAGAATTGATCCAATAAAAAATACTTCAGAGAATCGTTCTTCTTATTTAATTTCCATAAATCTATAAAAAAATGAGTAACACTAATAATAATTGGGATCACCCACATCCTCCAATCTTGCACTATCAAGTATGTTAATAATCCGGCGAGAAAGGCATGGAAATATAAAAATGGTGCCTGCGCTTTCTTTTCCCGCTTTTGGGTAATCATTTTCTGTGATTGCATGACAAAATCTGTAATCACATGTGCTAATATTAGTTGCAATGCTAAAATAAGTTCCGGATTCATGCGAAATGTTTTTTAGCTACCTGTTTGTAGCGGTCTAACAATAGTTTTATTTCTTCCCACCCGGCAGCTTTCTTACGCTGATTAATGGCCGCCTGACTTCTACTTACCTTCCGGGCAATTTCCTGTTCTTTATAATTCCTTAAAAGGTAGTAAACAACCTCTGCAGAAGCGATAGACCACCTGTTTGTGAGTGCATCCAGAAACTTTAAATGCACTTTAAACTCACTATTAATATCGTGATCTTTAGTTGTAAGCGCAATTTTCATTTCTTCAGACTTCATTGTATCCAGAGTACGTCCCGAATATTGGAATGCCTCCCCGTTGCTTTCGGCAAGTGCATTTTTAACGTAAGTTACCTCACCCAGACCAATGGAAATTCGAATATCTGCGATGGGAGCTGCGTTCTTGGCATCTTCGTTTTTAGAGTATTTGTTTACAGCCGACTTAATTTGCAATGCGATGGCAAGTGCCAAAGACGAATCTTCTACGATACCTTGAAAACTATCTCCCCGGTATAATTCAAAGAAAATTGCCGTATCCGAAAATTGTTTTTCTATTTGTTGAAACTCCATTTTTAAAATCTCCAAAATAGATCTTAGATCATCGGGAGCGTACTTCGACGAGTTTATGAGATCACCGCTTATAATTGCTGCCATTGGTTAATAAATTATGGTCTTTGAGAATAATTTTAAATATAAGCATTATAGCTTATAACAATCATTTATAAGCTATAATACTTATAAAGAGCAATTATAAGTCATTTAACTTATAAAAGCAAACAATATTATAAAAAATTAAACACAAGAGCTAGTCATTTAAAAGTGAAACCCCGTTTAGGTCGGTAGTTAGCACATCACTCATATAATCAAAAAACGGACGTAATAATAAATAATATGAAATCAATTTTTCTTTAAAATCTTCGGAAAACACCTCGGTATCGCTAAACTTATGAACCACAAAATAACTTTTAAGTCTTATCAGGTCTATATTGGGATCGTCTTTACTGAAACCCTTAGGGGCTGTTTTCACTGCATAATCCTGGCTAAAGCCATTAAATGCTTCCTGAAATTCACTATTATTCAAAATTTCCCTTATTTCTGAAGCGTCCATTTCAAACTCTTTGCGGATTCGAAGCAAGTCTGCCGGGTTCGGACCAAAAAAACCTCCGGCCATCATAGAGTTTCCAGGCTCCAATCTCAAGTAATAACCACCTCTTCTATGCGCTCCTGCCCTGCTAAAACTTACACTTCTATGTGTGTTGTATGGTGTTTTATCCTTACTAAACCGTATATCGCGATTTATTCTGTACACCTTCATTTTCGCTATTTCATCGGTAACATTGAGTCCTGCAAGTACTTCAGAATAAAATGCTTTTAAATCTTTCTCATTAGCCAGATACTCCTTTTTATTCTCCTGCATCCATTCTCTAAAATTATTCTGTTTTAATTTTTCCAGAAACTCAAAGGAAGACATAGAAATTGGGGTACCCATACAACGTTTTATTAGATTTAAATTTTGAGACTATGAAAATACAAAATCTTTAGCCGAAATAGTATCAAACAAAAAAACACTACTTTTATGAATATCAACCAATTAAAAAACAACAAAATGACAACAACCAACAAACCCGGAGCGGGATTTATGATAATCGCTGTCCTCGCACTCATTTGGAATCTTATTGGAGTGTTCTTTTGGGCTTCCGAAAATTTTCTAATGACCGATGAAGTGAAAAACGCATTACCCCCGGAGCAATTAGAACTCATAAACAATGCACCATCCTGGGGAGTAATTGTATATGCCATAGCAGTATTTGCAGGTGTATTAGCCAGTATCTTTTTATTGATGAGAAAGAAATCGGCGGTTCCGCTATTTGCCCTCTCCTTAATTGCAATTCTTATACAAATGGGTTATTGGATCTTTGGCACTGCTGCTATGGAAGTATATGGGCCCCAAGCGGTGGTTATGCCAATTATCGTAATTTTAATTGCTTTATTTCTATATTTCTTCAGTAAAACACAGGCTGCAAAAGGGATTTTAAACTAAAAAAAAAGGGTTGAAATAGTTTTCAACCCTTTTTTTAAATTTTGCGTCTAATGTCACAGCCACTTCTTCCGTTTAAAATACCAGATCATTCCGAAGAAAACTAAAATCATTGCACCCCAAAGATAAAAGTACCCGTATTGTAACTGTAATTCAGGTATATACTCGAAATTCATTCCGTAGATTCCAGCCATAAAGGTCAGGGGTATAAATATAGAAGCCATGATCGTTAACACTTTCATCACTTCATTCATTTTGTTACTAATGGTAGTCATATACATATCCATTAACCCCCATATCATCTCTCTATATATCTCTACACTTTCACTCACCTGAATGATATGGTCATAAAGATCTCGAATATAGTTCTGTGTTCTGCCTTCAATCAACAATGTGTCTGTTTTTTCAATTCTGTTTATAACTTCACGTAGTGGAATTATAGCACGTCTAATCCGTAATATCTCTTTCTTTAAGTCCTGAATATCTTCGGTAATATCAGATTCTACTTTACTTTCAAATAATTGATCCTCTAATATTTCAATTTTAGCACTTATGGTCTCAATTACCATAAAGTAATTATCTACCACAGCATCTAAAATGGCGAACATTAAATAATCTGATCCGGCATTTCTAATTCGTCCTTTCGAATTTTCTAATCTATCGCGAATACCATCGAAAACATCTCCGTCTGCCTCTTGAAACGTAGTCACATAATCTCTACCAAGAACCATACTTACGTGTTCATTGATCAATAAGCCATTCTCATCGTAATGCAACATCTTAAACACTATAAACAAGTAATCCTCATACTCATCCATTTTTGGACGCTGATTGGTAGTTACAATATCTTCCTGAATAAGTGGATGCAATTTATAATAGTCGCCTAACCGCTCTATCTCTGAAGCATTGTTCAATCCATTTACATTGATCCAGGTCACGTGTTTAGAGCTTTCAAATGCAAATGCATCTTCAATATTCTCTGTATCTACCCTTTCATAATGCTCCTTAGAATAGTCTATTATCTCTAGTTTGGTTGTCTTAGCTTCTTTCTTTCCGGTGTATGAAACGGTACCCGGTACTTGATTGTGGGAACCCCTGCTCTTGATCACAGGTACTTTTAAAGGTCTTCTTTTTCGTTTAGCCATTATTGGATGAGAAGTTAATTCGATTCCTAAATGTAATTAAAATTAACAGATATGCTCTAATTCTTACTTGTCAAAATTGTGTCGTGAACGTAAAGTTTCTTCAACATCTTTTAATCGAAAGCCCTTTGTTTGTAGTAGGATCATAAAGTGAAACAAAAGATCGGCACTCTCATTTAAGAATAAAAGATCATTATCATCCTTCGACTCAATTACCAGTTCAACGGCCTCTTCTCCAACTTTTTGTGCTATTTTATTTATCCCTTTTTTAAAAAGCGACGCGACATACGATTGCTCAAATTGGGCATTATCCTTTCGCTGTTCAATAATATTTTCCAAGTATTTCAGAAAGTTTAAACTTGTTTTATTTTCCTGTGCCCAGCATGTATCGGTACCCTTATGACATACGGGACCGTCTGGATTTACCTGAAACAACAATGTATCCTGATCGCAATCATTGGCAACCGAAACGAGATTTAAATAATTCCCCGATTCTTCTCCTTTTGTCCATATTCTGTTTTTACTCCTGCTAAAGAAGGTTATTTTCTTTATTTTCAATGTAATCTCAAGGGCTTCCTCATTCATATACCCCAACATTAATACATTCTTTGTCGTTGCATCCTGAATCACAGCCGGGATCAGTCCATTAATAAAATTCTTAAAATCTATTTTCATTTCCATAAGTTTATATACGCACAGGAACACCCTTTTCATTTAGTTTATTTTTTAATTTTGAAATTGATATTTCCTTAAAGTGGAAAACACTTGCAGCCAAGGCGGCATCTGCCTTTCCATCTTTAAAAACATCTGTAAAATGTTCGATAGTTCCTGCTCCTCCCGATGCTATCACAGGAATATTTACCAATTCTGAAAGTTTCGCAAGCGCATCATTAGCAAAACCATTTTTTGTACCGTCATGATCCATAGAAGTGAATAAAATTTCTCCGGCACCTCGCTTTTCAACCTCTAATGCCCAGCTAAACAGATCAATTTTAGTTGGCTCCCGGCCTCCCACCAAATACACCATCCAATTTTCATTTACTTTTTTTGCGTCTATTGCCACCACTATACATTGAGAACCAAATCGGGAAGCTAACTTATTGATCAGCCCCGGAGATTTCACCGCAGCAGAATTGATACAGATCTTATCGGCTCCGTTTTTCAGTAGGATTTCTACATCTTCTTCCGAAGTAATTCCTCCCCCAACAGTAAAAGGAATATCCACTCGTGCTGCAATCCTTAATACCAGATCAGCTAGAGTTTTTCGTCTTTCTTCTGTTGCCGAAATATCCAAAAACACCAATTCGTCGGCTCCGGTTATAGCGTATAGTGACGCCAATTCTGCAGGATCACCGGCATCCCTTAGATTTATAAAATTAACTCCCTTTACCGTCCGACCATCTTTTATATCTAAACAAGGGATAATACGTTTTGCTAGCATAATATGTACCTTTCTATATCTTTTAAACTAATTCGATCTTCATAAATAGCCTTCCCAATAATCGCTCCGTCGCATCCAATTGTTGCTAGTCGCTGAATGTCTTCAAGGGTTGATATACCTCCTGAGGCAATAAGTTTAATATCGTTTGCTTCGGAAAGGATTCGTTCGTATAAATTGTATGAAGGTCCTTCAAGCATTCCATCTTTGTCAATGTCTGTGCAAACAACATAAGAGATACCGCGAGATTGATATTTCTGTATAAATGGCACTACCTTCTCTTCCGAAGATTCCTGCCATCCATTAACCGCTATAGTCTCATTTTTTGCATCAGCCCCAAGAATAATACGCTCACCTCCGTATTTTTCGATCCATTTGTAAAAAACAGATGGATTTTTTACGGCTATACTCCCTCCGGTAACCTGAGCGGCTCCACTATTAAATGCAATATGAATATCTTCATCAGTTTTCAGTCCGCCCCCAAAATCGATCGTTAATCCCGTTTTTGCGGCCATCTCTTCCAGAACCTTATAGTTTACAATATGGTTGCTTTTAGCACCATCCAGGTCCACCAAATGCAGAAATTGGACACCATGTGCTTCAATCATTTTTGCTACTTCCAATGGATTCTCGTTGTAAATTTTCTTTGTGTTATAATCCCCTTTCGACAAGCGAACACATTTCCCGTCTATAATATCTATTGCCGGTATAATCCTCATTATTATAGTTTTAAGAAATTACTTAATATTTGTTGCCCCACCGTGCTACTTTTTTCCGGATGAAACTGAACGCCGTAAAAATTATCCTTCTGTAATGCCGAAGCATAATCTAAACCGTAATTGGTTGTTGAAATAGCATGATCATTTAAAGAAGCGTAGAAACTATGCACCAAATAGACATAAGAACCTTCCGAAACTCCACTAAACAAATCTGATTTCAGATTAAAAATCTGATTCCAGCCTATTTGAGGTACTTTCATCGCATCTGAAAACTTAAAAACCTCACAATCAAAAACCCCTAACCCCTTTGTATTGCCTTCTTCCGAAGAATTGCATAGCAACTGCATTCCAAGACAAATACCTAAAACCGGCCGATTTAAATTAGGGATAACCTTATCTAATCCTTTAGTTTTGAGCTTGCGCATTGCACTATTTGCTTCCCCAACACCGGGAAATATTACTTTATCGGCATTTTCAATTTCATCTCCATTATCGCTCAATACCGAATCGCATTCCAGCCGTTCAAGTGCAAACTGAATGCTTTTAATATTTCCGGCTCCATAATCTATAATTGCTACTTTCATATTAAAGCATTCCTTTTGTTGATGGTAAGATCATTTTATCGACATCTCGTTTAACCGCCGCCTTTATTGCTTTGGCGAATGCCTTAAATATTGCCTCGATCTTGTGATGTTCATTTACTCCTTCAGCTTTTATATTCAGATTTGCTTTAGCACCATCGGTAAATGATTTAAAAAAATGAAAAAACATCTCTGTCGGCATTTTTCCAATCATCTCTCGCTTAAAATCAGCTTCCCAGACTAACCAATTTCTTCCTCCGAAATCTATTGCTGCCTGCGCAAGGCAATCGTCCATAGGAAGGCAAAATCCGTAGCGTTCTATACCTATTTTATTCCCTAAAGCCTTCAAAAACACTTCTCCCAGTGCAATTGCGGTATCCTCTATAGTGTGGTGCTCATCTACTTCCAGGTCGCCCTTGACGGTTATATTCAGATCCAGATTTCCGTGGCGTGCAATTTGATCTAGCATATGGTCAAAGAACGCAATCCCCGTATCGATCTCACTTTTTCCTGTTCCGTCAAGATTTAACGTAATTTCAATATCGGTTTCATTGGTTTTACGCTGTATACTAGCTGTGCGATCATTTAGTTTTAAAAACTCATAGATATGTTGCCAATTTGAACACTCCAAGACGATAAATGCATCTAATTCTTCCTTTTTCACGGTAATTTCCTGCGTTCCCAATTGGGTATGATCATTAATAAAAATACCCTGTCCCCCAAGATTTTTTGCCAATTCCATATCTGTGAGCCTATCTCCTATTACAAATGATCTTTCAAGATCGTAATCCTCAGAAAAATAAGAATTTAAAAGTCCGGTTCCGGGCTTTCTCGTATTAGCATTTTCGTGAGGAAAGGTTTTATCAATAAGAACATTACTAAAAATAACACCTTCATTTTCGAAAGTCTTCAAAATAAAGTTATGTACCGGCCAAAATGTTGCTTCCGGAAAAGCGTCTGTCCCCAATCCATCCTGATTAGTAATCATTACTAATTCATAATTCAATTCTCTTGCTATTCTTCCCAACCAGGTAAATACTCCGGGATAGAAAATCATTTTATCAAAGGCATCTATCTGTTCATCGGCTGTTTCTTTTATTATGGTCCCGTCACGATCTATAAATAATACTTTTTTCTTCATCTCTTTAAAATTTTTAAGGCCTTGATCAATTTTTCGTTTTCACTTTTGGTCCCAACAGTAATGCGAAGGCAGTTTTCACAAAGTGGTTGAGAGCTTCTGTTTCGTACTACGATGCCTGCTTTCAACAGTTGCTCGTACCTATATGTAGCATCATCAACTTTAATTAGTATAAAATTTGCTTCCGAAGGAAATATATTTACTACAAAATCTACCTGAAGTAATTCTTTAGATAACTTATCCTTTTCTTCTACTATTCGGCATATTTCAATTTTTATATCTGAATTGTTCTGAAGTTGTTTAAGTGCTGTCTCCTGTGTTAATGTATTGACGTTATATGGAGGTTTTATTTTATTTAAAATAGCAATGATCGTTTCCGAAGCATAACAAATTCCCAGCCTAATTCCTGCAAGACCATAAGCTTTACTTAACGTCTGAGTTATAACAAGTTTTGGGTAATCATTTAGTCTGTTTAGCCAGCCTTTTTTAGACGAGAAGTCTATATAAGCCTCATCAATTACCACGATCCCGGGAAATTCTTCCAAGAGTCTAATTACACTTTCTTCGGAAAAAATATTTCCCGTAGGATTGTTTGGAGAGCATAAGAATAAGAGCTTCGAGTTTTTATCGGTTTTGTCCAGAATCGTATCAACATCCGGCTGAAAACCCTGTAACAATACTACCTCTCTGGTTTCTACTGCATTGAGTTGAGCTAAAACTTTGTACATTCCGTATGTAGGTGGAAGCGTTATCACATTGTCTTCCTTCGGTTCACAAAATGCCCGGAATAATAAATCGAGTACTTCATCGCTCCCATTTCCAAATAGTATTTGTGAAGGCCTAACTCCTTTAATTTGAGCCATTACATTTTTTAACTTCTGTTGCTGCGGATCGGGATATCTGTTCAAGCCAGTATTAAACGGATTCTCGTTGGCATCCAGGAATGTCATTTTTTCAATTGGATCAGAAAATTCATCTCTTGCAGAGCTGTATTTAATGAGCCCTTTGATGTTATTCCGTTGCATGGATTCTATGATTTTATCTGTTTTCATCCTCCAAAGCTTTAAGTCGGACAGTCACTGCATTTTTATGTGCTTGAAGTCCTTCGGCTGCAGCCATTACCTCTATGGCAGCACCTATGTTTCTAATTCCATTTTTATTTATTTTTTGAAAAGTCATACTCTTGGTAAAACTGTCAAGGTTTACTCCGCTATATTGCTTTGCATATCCATTGGTAGGCAGGGTATGATTGGTTCCCGAAGCATAATCTCCAGCACTTTCGGGGGTGTAATTGCCTATTAACACTGAACCTGCGTTAAAAATGTGATCAATAAAGAACTGTTCATCCCGAGAACAAACACTGAAATGCTCGGGAGCATATTCGTTAATGATCTCTATTGCAAGTTCCTTCGATTCTACATAGATTAGTTTCGAATTTTCCATAGCTTCTGAAGCTATTTCTTTACGAGGAAGTTGAGCAAGCTGAGCCAATATCTGAGCTTCAACTTCCTTCAAAACTCGTTCAGAAGTAGTGATCAGTATCACCTGACTGTCAACTCCATGTTCTGCCTGCGATAATAAATCGGCCGCTACGAAAGACGGAACCGCAGTATCATCTGCAAAAACTAGCAATTCAGACGGTCCGGCGGGCATATCGATGGCAACGTTATATTTGGTCGCCATTTGTTTTGCCGTTGTCACATACTGATTTCCCGGTCCGAAGATCTTATAAACCCCCCGAATAGTTTCTGTACCGAAGGTAAGCGCAGCAATTGCCTGAATCCCACCTACTTTAAAAATTTCGGTCACGCCGCATAAGCGAGCCGCGTAAAGGATCGCCGGATGAATGTTCCCGTCTTTATTTGGGGGAGTACACAACACGATCTCTTCGCATCCCGCTATTCTGGCCGGCACTGCCAACATAAGAATTGTAGAGAACAAGGGAGCTGAACCTCCGGGAATATACAGACCTACTTTTTTAATAGGCCGTTTTTCCTGCCAGCACTTTACACCATCTGAAGTTTCTAGAGTAATTCTTTCAGTCTTCTGAGCAGCATGAAATTTTTCTATATTAGATTTTGCCAGCTCTATTGCTTTTTTTAGATCTGAAGAAATACTATTTTTTGAAAGTTCTAGTTCTTCTTCGGAAACTTTTATGTCATGAACGATCGATCCATCGAATAACTGAGTGTATTTCCGTATAGCTTGATCGCCTTTGGACTGTATTTGAGAAAATATTTCTACAACAACAGCTTCAATATCACTAGAGTTTTTAGTGGGTCTTTGTAACAACTTTTTGTAGTCGTTAAATTGCGCATTTATAATTTTTTCCATTAGAGTACCATTTTTTCAATTGGACATACCAGAATACCTTCGGCACCTGCTTCTTTTAGTTGATCTATTACTTCCCAGAAAACTTCCTGATTTATTACAGAATGCACACTACTCCAATCCTCATTTGCAAGCGGGAGAATCGTTGGGCTCCGCATACCGGGAATTAACTTGATTATCGCTTCTAATTTATCATTAGGAGCATTTAAGAGTACATAGCGGGAATCTCTTCCTTTGAGCACCGACTGTATCCGGAATTGTAGTTTTTCCAGTATATCCTTTGAGACTTTAGACACTTGTGGTGAAACAGCTAACACAGCTTCACTTTTTAAAATGGTTTTAACTTCTTTTAAATTGTTTTTAAACAAAGTACTTCCACTACTTACAATATCACAAATAGCATCGGCAAGCCCTATATTTGTTGCTATTTCTACGCTTCCATTAATAATATGAATATCTGCGTGTATCCCTTCACCGGTAAGGTATTTCTGAAGGGTGTTTGGATAAGATGTGGCGATTTGTTTATAGTTAAGATCGTTGATAGAATTATACTTAAAAGATTTTGGAACCGCCAGAGATACTCTGCATTTTGAAAAGCCTAAGCGCTCTGCAATGGCAATATTCTCACCTTTCTCTATCAGGATGTTTTCACCGATGATCGCACAATCTACCACTCCATCTAACAAATACTGCGGAATATCACCATTGCGCAGGTAATAGATCTCTAGAGGAAAGTTTTTTGCCGAAGCCTTTAATTGATCGCGTCCGTTATTGATCGAAATTCCACAGTCTTTTAACATTTTAAGGGAGTCTTCATGAAGTCTTCCGGATTTTTGCACTGCTATTTTTAATTTTTCCATAATTCATTTTATTGCATAAAAAAACCCGCTTGAGAAACTCAAGCGGGTTTAGATATTTTAAAAAATTTACAAATACCATATCACCTCGCGAGAGCGAAGAGTAAGATATGGTTATGATGTAAATTCAAGTTGTTCATAATTGAAGTACAAAGGAACTAAAAATTGTTTAAAATTATGTGGAAAACCTATAAAAATAATTGAGTGTTAGAAGTAAGAATTTTCATAGATTTGTTTACAAGCCCTGCCCCTTCTCTAATTATTTGATAATGAGGCTTTTCCTAAAATGAAAAACTTTTTAATTGCGTTTTCTGTTTTTCTAGTTTGGTCATTTTTTGGCCTTTGGCTCTATTCGTGGTTTGAATCTGAAGAAAAAGTATTAAATAAAGCTTCGGAAATTGCCGAAAATAATGTCGCAGATTCTACGAAACCTACTTTAGAAAACGATGAACCAATTGATATTGATTTTGAAGAAGGAAGTATCATTTCTAAAGACAGTCTTTCGACTTCCGAAAAGGTTTCCGAAGAAATTATTTCCGAAGATATCGTTGTAAATTACTCTTTTCAAGCACTAAACGAAGAAGGAGACATAATTTTTAAGTTTTCAGAAGGAACAACTTTTAAAAAAAACAGCGCCGATGTGATCGTCTCTAAATCGGCAATTGACTATAAGTACAAGATAAATTCGTATTTGCTGGAACATCCGGATAAAGAAGTACAAATCAATTCTTTATACGGAGCTTCAGAAAATTTCGATTCGCCCAATTTAGGTGTCCAACGTGGCGAAAAGATTAAAAAAGCCCTTGTAGAAATTGGAATTCCCGCCGAAAAAATTGTGATAAAGCCTGTAATTAAGGGAATCGATTTTGACGAGAACAATATTTTTAAGAATAGTATTTCGTTTTCGTTTAAACCTTTAGACGAAGAAAGAATCAGTGATTTAAAAACGAAACTCCCAGAGCCTAAGATCGTGTACCCAAGATTTTCAAACTCCGGTATCCTGATCAATCAAAATTTGAAAAATCTCTTTACAGAAATAAAAGAATTATCAAAGAATAATCCCGATTTGAAAGTTGAGATCATTGGACACACGGATAATATAGGGAGTAGCATAGACAATTATAAAATGGGGTTAAATTATGCAAAGCAGGTGCTTTGGTATTTGACCGCCAAAGGAGCGATTGATAAGGCAAATATTAAATCCACTTCCAGAGGAGAAGAAGAACCCATAGACACAAACAATTCGGAGCGTGGCAGAAATGCAAATCGTAGAATTGAGGTAATATTTTATTAGATTTTAATGACAGAACTAACCAATTTTATACACTCATTACCCGAATATGTCGGGATTCTGCTATTGATGTTTAGTACATTTTTAATAGGGTATTTTTCGGCCTCATGGTTTCAAAAATCGAAATACAGAGCTTTGATTGAAAGACTTAAAAAACAGGTGAATGAAGCCATTGTAAATAAGAATGTCAATGATATCGACACAATTTTCACCGAAATAAGACCAAAGATCGTAGAAGTTGTTAAGGAAACTCAGGGAGAAATAAGGATTTCCGATCCTGAAAAGACTGCTGAAAAAGCTCGTACTAGCTATGTTAGCTACAATAAAAAAACTCCCGAGTTAGATTTTGACAGTTTTGGTTATGCCGATTCCCACAACAAAGATAATCTGACGCTAATACAGGGAGTGGGACCTTATATTGAGCAAAAACTGAACGAGATCGGGATTTATAATTACGATCAAATTAGCCGACTTAAAGAGCCTGATATCCGTATAATAACCGATCTTATAGACTTTTTCCCCGGGCGCATCCAGCGTGACAATTGGGTTGGTCAGGCAGAAGCACTCAAAGAACACTAAAATCTTAAATCTGTGAAATTAGCTACACTCGATTGGGTTCTTATCATATTCTTTTTTGCTGTATTCCTAGTCATAGGAATCGTTGTAGCCAAAAAAGCAGGTAAAAACACGCAAGAATTCTTTCTTTCGGGCCGAAATATGCCATGGTGGCTATTAGGAATATCGATGGTCGCAACCACTTTTGCCGCTGATACTCCGGGTTTAGTAACCGAATTGGTTAGACAAAATGGTGTATCCGGGAATTGGGTTTGGTGGGCTATGTTGCTCACCGGAATGCTAACTGTATTCTTTTATGCCAAACTCTGGCGTAAATCGGGTATCAATACCGATCTAGAATTCTACGAACTACGGTACTCCGGTCGATCTGCAAGTTTCCTAAGAGGGTTTAGAGCTATATATCTTGGAGTGATCTTTAATGTAATCACAATGGCAGGTGTTTGTCTGGCCGGTGCAAAGATTGCCAACATTTTACTAGGCATTTCACAGGAGGAAGCACTTCTCTATTCTTCAATAATTGTGGTTATTTACTCTTCCTTAGGCGGACTGAAAGGCGTTTTAATTACAGACCTCATTCAATTTATTATTGCAATGGTAGGCTCAGTATGGGCAACAATTTATATTGTAAACCTGCCCGAAATTGGTGGCTTACAAAACCTGTTACAAAATGAAAACGTAGTTGGAAAACTCAACATACTGCCAGATTTTTCTAATACCGAAATGCTAATAACATTGTTTATCATTCCGTTCGCTGTTCAATGGTGGTCCACATGGTATCCGGGTGCCGAGCCCGGTGGAGGAGGTTATATCGCTCAGCGAATGCTCGCAGCTAAGGATGAGAAGAATGCAACCTTAGCAACCTTACTATTTAATTTTGCACATTATGCCGTTCGCCCGTGGCCATGGATTTTGGTTGGTTTGGCGTCGTTAGTAATTTATCCAAGCCTGGAAAGTATTACTACGGCTTTTCCCGGTTTAAGCGAAGAAATGCATGGACATGATGTCGCATATGCCGCCATGATGACCTATTTACCTGCAGGTCTTATTGGTATTGTCCTTACTTCGCTAATCGCCGCGTTTATGAGTACTATTTCAACGCAACTTAATTGGGGAAGTTCATACATTGTAAATGATTTCTACGGAAGATTTATCAATAGATCTGCCACTGAAAAGCAAAAGGTACTCATTGGAAGAATCGCAACAGTGTTACTCATGTTATGTGCCGCATTGTTTTCATTTTATATAAAATCGGCCAAAGATGTCTTCGACCTACTTTTACAAATTGGAGCAGGAACGGGTCTGTTATTTATCTTGAGATGGTTTTGGAAGCGAATAAACCCATATAGCGAAATAGCAGCAATGGTTATTTCGTTCCTTATTGCTGTTTTCTTTTTTGTAAATGGAAAGCTGGAAACACCCTGGATAGAACTAGCCGGTTATTGGCAATTAATAATTGGTGTAGCTGTAACAACCTTGGGATGGATCGTAGTGACATTAATTACACGTCCTTCAAATAAGGAAACAATTGATAATTTTGAGGTATTGGTCTTTGGGAAAGAGGGAAAATTTTACAATATCAACTATAAAATTTTAGCGTTCTTTTTGGGGATTATTGGGACGTATAGTTTTCTTTTTGCCACCGGTTATTTTATCTACGGAAACACCATCCCGGCAATCATACTTTCTATCATAACATTTATTTGCGCAGTCACCTTATTAAAAATATGGGTGAAAATAAAATAAATGAAGCAAATATTACTACCAACTAAAAGCGCCACTCAAGAAGTGGCGCTTTTTATATATTACATATTATTTTAGTTATTCCCTAATATAATTGGCAATCCACTGTCGCCGGATCCTATTACAATGACTTTAGAATTCGGAGATTCTGAAAGTTTTAAAGTGGCATCGATTCCTTTATCCTGAAGGATCTTATCTGTTAAAGAAGCGCTAAGAATTTTATTAGCATCTGCCTTACCTTTTGCTTCAATGATCACCTTTTCTGCTTCCTTAGCTGCGGTTACTAGTCTGAATTCGTATTCTAAAGATTCCTGTTCTTGTCTTAATTTACGCTCAATAGCTTCTTTAATAGTAACAGGAAGCGTTACATCCCGTACTAAAATATCATTCAGCTGAACAAATTGTTTTGTCAATATCTTTTTGGTTTCAACAAATATCTCATCCTGAATGGCATCTCGTTTGCTGGAATATAATTGTTCAGGGGTATATCTACCCACTACGCTTCTGGCAGCACTACGTATTGCGGGTTGAATAACACGTTGTAAATAGTTTTCACCAAGCGTTTGGTGCAATTTTCCCAAATCGCCCACAACAGGCTGATACCAAACCGAAGCATCAATTTGAATTTCCAGTCCGTTGGAAGATAGCACTTTTAATTTTTCAAATAATTCCTGCTGACGCACCTCATAAACGAAAACCTTGTTCCAGGGAGCCACAATATGAAATCCCTCGCCTAAAGGTGGTTGATCTGTTACAACACCTCCTCCAAATGTTTTGTAAAGTACTCCCGCCTCACCGGAACCTATGGTTACAGCAGATTTAGCCAGTGCAATAATTAACAGAATAGCAACAATAATTATTGGTATTCCAATTTTCGGTAATTTTTCCATGATGATTATTTTAAGTGTTATATGAGTCCGTTATATTTTCTTATGAACCACTCCAGCGCAAGTGAGAGAATAATTAGCGCCAATAGATATTTCCAATCGATTAAAGGTACTACTTTTTCCTCGCTTTTTTGAATGGATTGAAACCTTTCGTCGTTCATTAGTGTGTCAATTAGCAATTCCGTTTCGGTACTAAAAAAGGCCTTTCCATTTGTATTAGTCGCCACCCTTTGCAACTTCGTTACATTAGCGTTGAGAAATTGTTGTTCAACGTTGAATTCCAGTATGGTAAAGCTTCCGCTTCTTGAAACTGCTTCATCTCTTACCGAAACCGTGTACGTATAATTACCTTGTGGAAGATTACTAAGATCTACTTCATAGAAGTTATTCTTTAGCAACATTGGAAAAACGGTTCGTTTTTCTGTTTCAGTATTTAATACAGTAATTGTAAGAGATGCTCTTGAATCGAAAACAAAATTCTGATCAAAATATTGAGCCGCAATTCGTACTTGATTATTGTTGTAGTAAAAGGTTTCATTACTTACCTCCAACCTACTTCGTCTTTTATTAGATGCCAGATATTGGATCATTTTCCCAATAAAATTATCGAATTCTTTAAAACTGTTCGTATCCAGATACGCTTGTGCTCTCCACTTCCAAATTCCTTCCCCATCCCAGATAGCATCTCGTCTACCGTTTAATTCCATGGTAGCCAGCATATCGCTTTCGCTAATAAATCCGTCTATTACCTGTTCCAGAATAACGTCATGCGGGACAGTAACTGTTAAGGAGCCAAATAGCGTTTTTAGGGGTCGCATTCCTTCAAAGCCTATGTTCTCTATTGCAAACGAACCGTAGTTTGGGTTTAATAATCCAAGGACATCTTCAGTTTGATTAGTCACTTCCTTATTATAATTGTTTTGAGCCGAATTTAAGAAGTTCCAATCGGTTTGTAACCCGGTTAATACAAAAGTATTTTTCCCTAATTTTTCAATTTCGGAATAAATAGAAGCAAAACTTCTATCCGGCTGATATAGAATTATTAGTTGATAATCGTTTAATACTGAAACACTCTCAGTCGGGCTTTTTACCGTTACTGTTCGTTGCTCGTTAGCGACAATAGAATTTTTAAGTGCCCCAATATCCGGATGCACCAAATTGCTCACTATTAACACATTAGTTGCTTGATCTATTACTTCAACAGCGAATAATTTTGCGTTATTGGTTTTGTTTTTTTCATCATCAATAGGAAGAATTTCTGCGGTATATTTTTGAAGTCCAACAGTGGATGCAGGGAGTGTGAATGACGGTGTTTTTGTATTCGCGGTTTCTGAAAACGAAACATTTTCTCTGTAGACAATACTGTTTCCTTGTCTTACCACAAATTGAGAGCTAATATTTGTGTTTCCATTATACACCAAAATAGCTTCAACCGGGAATTGATTTTTTAGAAATGCGTATCGGTTCGTATTTAATTGCTCTAATTTTAAATCGGTGTACTTCACCGAATCCCCAAGAATAACAGGAAACAATTTATTTTTAAATGTATTTACCGAAAATTCATAGTCTGATCCTAAGGTTTGATTTCCATCTGTTATAACTATGGTAGGTGCAATATCACTCTTAAAAAGCTGATTTGTAGCGTTTATCGCTTTAGATATATTCGTGTTTTTTTCTAAAAATGTTAGGGTATCATTTGAATTAAGTTCATTTCCGAAGGAAAAAAAAGAAATATCGAATTTATCGTTTAAGTCGTCGTTATTCTTTAACTGCTGAAGGGTTCGTTGTAAATTTTCAACCTGATTTAACTCCGTTATAGAAACCGAATTATCTAGAAGGACGGGAAGTTTGGGTTTTTCAATCGTATAAGTTTCACTTTTAAACTTCGGATTGATAAGAAGCAGTAAAATTGAAAAAAGGGTAATAAATCGTAGAATTCCGAAGAGCCATCGAAATGACCCTTGGTATTTAGATTTGTACCCATACATAAAAAGAGCCAGCCCCAGAGCAACTACGGCGGCAATAATTATATAAAGAATGATATCTGCAGACATTAAAAGGTTAAGTTAGCATCCCCCCATCCACATTCATTACCTGTCCGGTAACGTAGGCAGATAGATCACTCGCAAGGAATACGCAAGCGTTGGCAATGTCTTCCGGAGTTCCACCGCGCTTAAGTGGGATGGCATCTCTCCAACTTTGAACTGTAGCCTCATCGAGTTTCCCTGTCATTTCTGTTTCAATAAAACCAGGGGCGATTACATTAGAACGAATATTTCTGGATCCTAGTTCCAGGGCTACAGATTTTGAAAAACCAATAATTCCAGCTTTCGATGCTGCGTAATTAGTTTGACCCGCATTACCTTTCACACCCACCACCGAACTCATATTAATAATAGAGCCATTACGCTGTTTTAACATAGTGCGTTGCACCGCTTTGGTCATATTGAATACAGATTTCAGGTTTACTTCAACTACTTTGTCAAAGTCTTCCTCAGACATTCTCATAAGCAAATTATCCTTTGTGATTCCGGCATTATTGACAAGAATATCGATACTATCAAAATCTTCAAGAACCTGAGCTATTAGATGTTCAGAGTCTGAAAAACTTGCTGCATCACTTTTATAACCTTTTATTTTGACACCTAAGTTAGAAAGTTGTTTTTCGAGCTCATCGGCAGCAGCAGATGAAGAACTGTAAGTAAATGCTACATTTGCTCCATGTTTGGCGAATATTTCCACGATACCTTTTCCAATACCACGGCTTCCTCCAGTGACAATGGCTGTTTTACCTTCTAATAATTTCATAAGGGACTATAATTTTAAACAAACCAAATATAACAAATCGTTATGGCTTCTCCATAAAAAAAGCCCTGTGTTTTTCACAGGGCTTTTTTTATTATATTGAATGATTATGCCAACACTTCTGCGACTTTCTTTCCAATTTCTGCAGGAGAATCAACCACATGAATTCCACATTCTCGCATGATCTTCTTTTTAGCTTGTGCCGTATCATCGCTTCCACCTACAATTGCACCTGCATGACCCATTGTTCGCCCGGCAGGAGCCGTTTCACCGGCAATAAACCCAATGATTGGTTTTTTACTTCCACTCGCCTTGTACCAGTTGGCAGCATCAGCTTCTAATTGTCCGCCAATTTCACCTATCATTACCACTGCTTCAGTTTCCGGATCGTTAATTAGAAGCTCGACAGCTTCTTTTGTAGTAGTTCCAATTATTGGATCTCCTCCAATACCAATTGCAGTAGTAATACCAAGACCTTGTTTTACAACCTGATCTGCGGCTTCATAAGTTAGGGTTCCGGATTTTGAAACAACACCAACTTTTCCTTTCTTAAATACAAATCCAGGCATTATACCTACTTTCGCTTCTCCCGGTGTAATAACTCCAGGGCAGTTTGGACCAATTAATCGGCAATCTTTATCTTTTAAATAATCTGCGGCCTTTATCATATCCCCAACAGGAATACCTTCGGTAATAGTAATAATAACTTTAATACCAGCATTTGCAGCTTCCATAATGGCATCGGCAGCAAAGGCCGGCGGCACAAAAATAATGGTTGTATCGGCTCCGGTACTTTTTACAGCATCTTCAACTGTGTTAAATACGGGCTTGTCTAAATGTTTTTGACCACCTTTTCCGGGTGTTACTCCACCAACAACGTTGGTACCATAGTCGATCATTTGACCCGCATGAAAAGTACCTTCACTACCGGTAAAACCTTGAACAATTATTTTTGAATCTTTATTTACTAAAACACTCATTGCGTCTGTTTTCTATTTATTAGTATTTCACTTTATGGATATGATGCTCGAAATAATCAAAATACGATTTGAATTAGTTTCTGAAATCGAGCGCAAATATACTTTATTTACAAAAGATTTTAAAGGATTTAGACTTTAACCTTATGGTAAGATTCGTTAGTGTCGTCTTTATCGGTAACCGGCTGACTTACCTGATACCCCCTAAACAACATATCGTCTTTGACTTCCCAAATTGCTATAAAATGTGCAATACCAAGTTCTTCGTCCGGGTTTTCTAAAGTTCGGACGTAATACTTATATCTAATTGTAACATGGTTATCGTCTGCTAATAAATGACTTACTTCCAGCCTAAGATCTTCATAAGTTCTTTTTATTTCTGAAAAGAACTTATGAAGATCGTCATAGTTCATTATTGTAAGTCCGTCGGCACTATTCCATATTAAAATAATTTCAGGGTGAAAATATTGTTCCATCACCGAACTATCTTTTAAAATGTCTGAGCGATAAAAGGCTCTAACTATTTCCTTAGCATTATTACTCATTATATTTTATCTAATTTGTCTATTATATCCGGAATTAACCGTATTGAAGCTAATTCTTTATATTTTTTTCTAAACTCGTCTGCCGGTGTTCCAAAATACGATTTATGACCCGGAAGTGATTTACTCACCCCACTTTGTGCAGAAATAATGGCCTTCTCGCCTATGGTCACACCACTGGTTATTCCAACTTGCCCCCAAATCGTCACGAAATCTTCTATAAGCACACATCCTGCAATTCCAACTTGAGAAGCAATTAAACATCTTTTACCAATTATTGTGTCGTGACCAACATGAACCTGATTATCCAACTTAGATCCTTCTCCTATAATTGTTGAGGCCGAAACACCCTTGTCGATAGTACACAGTGCTCCAAGATCAACATTATCCTCAATAACAACATTACCTCCACTAATAAGCTTATCAAATTTTTCGGGTCTGTTTTTGTAGTAGAATGCATCGGCTCCTAAAACAGTTCCTGCATGGATGGTGACGTTATTTCCAATAACGGTGTTATCATAAATACTCACATTTGAGTGAATAACGCAATCCTCTCCAATTTTAACATTGTTTCCAATAAATACATTTGGTTGAATTACCGTATGTTTCCCAATTATTGCCGAATCTGCAATTACAGCCCTTGCAACTTCAAAGGGTCTAAAATGCTTAGTAAGTTTATTGAAATCGTTAAAGGGGTCTTCAGAAACAAGTAGTGCCTTTCCTTTCGGGCATTCTACCTGTTTGTTTATAAGAATAATAGTAGCCTGAGATTCTAACGCCTTGTCATAATATTTTGGATGATCTACAAAAACAATATCCCCAGGTCTTACCACATGAATTTCGTTCATTCCCAACACCGGAAATTCTGCGTCACCTACATAATCACAATTAAGGATAGAGGCGATTTGTTCTAGTGTTTGTGGGGTTCGAAATTTCATAAAACCATTATTATTCTTTCATACGCTCTTGATACTGACCTTTCTCTGTATCTATTCTAATTTTATCTCCTTCATTAATAAACAAAGGAACATTAACTTCAGCTCCGGTTTCCACCACTGCTGGTTTTGTAGCATTTGTAGCTGTATTCCCTTTAACTCCGGGCTCTGTAGATGTAACCTCTAAAATAACATGAGCAGGCATTTCAACAGACAAAGGTGCGTTGTCTTCAGTATTAATAATAACTGTGACAATTTCTCCTTCTTTCATCAATTCGGGAGTATCTAACGCATCTTTCATCAATCTAATTTGCGAATAATCTTCGGTATTCATAAAATGATAAAAATCTCCTTCGTTATAGAGAAATTGAAATTTATGGGTTTCAACACGAACATCATCAATTTTATGTCCGGCAGAAAAAGTATTGTCGATTACTTTGCCCGAAGTCACGCTTTTTAATTTTGTTCTTACAAAAGCAGGACCTTTTCCCGGTTTCACATGTAAGAATTCAATAATTTTATAGATATCGTTGTTGTATTTAATACACAACCCTTTTCTTATGTCTGAGCTTGTTGCCATAGTTATTTCCGCGGAAACGGATAATTTATATTGAACTTATTTTTTCTTAATTGTTGCTAAAGTACCCTTTCATGATCCCTCTTTTCGAATTTTTTATAAACTGAAGGATCTCGTCTCTTTCCGGAGTAGCTTCCATTTCGGCTTCAATAATTTCTGAAGCCTGGGTATTATTGTAATTTCTCTGATAGAGAATTCTATATATATTTTGTATTTCTCTGATTTTTTCCGGCTCAAAACCTCTTCTGCGAAGACCAATAGAATTGATTCCCACGTAAGAAAGCGGTTCACGTGCAGCTTTTACGTATGGTGGTACATCTTTTCTAACAAGCGATCCACCTGTTACAAAGGCATGATTACCTATCATACAAAACTGATGTACAGCTGTCATTCCCGCTAAAACCACATAATCACCTACCGTGATATGACCGGCCAGAGTACTATTGTTTGAAAAGATACAATTATCTCCAACAATACAATCATGAGCAATATGACAATATGCCATTATCCAGCAATTCTTCCCAATAACAGTTTTACCTCTATCGGCCGTTCCTCTGTTAATCGTTACATATTCCCGAATTGTAGTTCCATCGCCAATTTCTGCGGTTGTATCTTCGTCGTTAAACTTAAGATCCTGCGGAATGGCACTAATAACTGCTCCGGGGAAAATATTACAATTTTTTCCAATGCGAGCACCTTCCATAATTGTAACATTTGAGCCTATCCACGTTCCTTCTCCAATAACCACATTACTATGAATGGTTGTAAAAGGTTCTATTACTACATTTTTTGCAATTTTGGCATCCGGATGGACGTATGCTAAAGGCTGGTTCATTTATGTATTTTTTGTTTTAACAATTTGTGCCATTAATTCTGCTTCGGCTACTACCTTATTCCCCACGTACGCTTGTCCATTCATAAGAACAATACCTCTGCGGATCGGGGACATCAGCTTTAAATCAAATATAAGAGTATCACCCGGATTTACTTGCTGTTTAAACTTCACATTATTTATTTTCATAAAATAAGTAAGGTAATTTTCGGGATCCGGAACTGTGCTTAACGCTAATATTCCACCCGTCTGTGCCATAGCCTCTACAATTATAACCCCAGGCATCACAGGTGCTCCCGGAAAGTGCCCTACGAAAAATGGTTCGTTCATTGTAACGTTCTTAAGTCCTACGACATGATCATCAGATAGTTCCAGGATTTTATCTACAAATAGAAACGGTGGCCTGTGAGGCAACATCTCCATAATTTCATTGACGTCCTTAAGAGGCGTTTTAGTGAGATCGAATTGAGGAATTTTATTTCGGCTTTCCAGCTTGATAATTTTAGAAAGCTTCTTAGCGAATTGAGTATTCACTGAATGTCCGGGCTTATTGGCTATTACTTTACCTCGTATTCGTGTTCCAATTAATGCAAGATCACCAATGACATCTAATAATTTGTGACGAGCGGCTTCATTTGGGTGATGTAATGTAAGATTATCTAAGATTCCATTTGGTTTTACAGAAATTTGTTCTTTACCGAAGGCATCTCGAAGTTTCTCCATTGTTTGTGGTGACAACTCCTTATCTACATACACAATGGCATTATTAAGGTCTCCACCTTTAATTAATCCATTTTCCAGTAACATCTCAATCTCATGGAGAAAACTGAAAGTTCTGGAATCGGAAATTTCATCTTTAAAATCGGAAAGGTGTTTTAAAGACGCATTCTGTGTACCCAGTACCTTCGTTCCAAAGTCAACCATAGTGGTCACCTGATATTCGTCTGAAGGCATAACAATTATTTCACTTCCTGTAGCTTCATCAGTATAAGAAATAACTTCTGTTACCACATACTCTTCGCGAACAGCTTCTTGTTCTACGATTCCTGCTTTCTCGATTGCTTCTACAAAAAATTTGGAAGAACCATCCATTATTGGTGGTTCGGAAGCATTCAACTCCATTATACAATTGTCTACTTCCATACCAACTAAAGCTGCTAACACATGCTCAGATGTCTGAATCTTCACTCCCAGCTTTTCTAGGTTTGTCCCTCGTTGTGTATTGACTACGTAATTTGCATCTGCTTCAATGACCGGGTTTCCCTCCAAATCGACACGTACAAATGTATAACCATGATTCTCAGGAGCCGGTTTAAAGGTTAAGGTCACCTCTCTCCCGGTATGCAAACCAACTCCTGTTAGAGAAACTGCTTTGCCTATTGTACGTTGTTTTACCATACAATTATTCATCGTTCTTGTTTTTTTCAAAGGTATTAAATCGGTCCATTATTTTAGGTAGATTTTTAAAATGAACATAGCTCTTATTGAAGTCACCATAATTTAAAGCCGGAGAGCCTTGTAAAGTTTCGTTATTCTTTACATTTCTACCTATTCCACTCTGTGCTTGTATACGAACATTATCTCCTATTGTAATATGTCCAACAATTCCCACCTGACCACCTATCATACAGTTTTTACCTATTTTGGTTGAACCCGCAATACCTGTTTGAGCAGCTATTACCGTGTTCTCACCAATCTCAACATTATGCGCAATTTGAATCTGATTGTCCAGCTTAACTCCTCTTCTAATTATCGTCGATCCAAGAGTAGCTCTGTCTATAGTAGTACCGGCACCGATATCCACATTATCTTCAATTATCACATTTCCGGTTTGTGGAACTTTAATAAACTCACCTTTCTCATTTGGTGAAAACCCAAATCCGTCGGCTCCCACTATCACTCCACTATGGATTACGCTGTTTTTCCCAATTACGGTTTCAGAATAAATCTTAGCCCCGGCAAAAACCACGACGTTATCAGCTATTGAAACATTATCTCCAACATATACATTTGGATATATCTTTACATTATTACCAATTCTTACGTTATCTCCTAAGTAAGAAAAAGCACCTAAGTAAATATCATCACCGTGTTTGGCAGAATCCGAGACAAAAACCGGTTGTTCAATTCCCGATTTGTTATTCTTCACTTCATTATAGTATTCGAGGAGTTTTGAAAAAGACTTATATGCATCCTCAACTCTAATCAAGGTTGTGCTTACTGTGTTCTCTGCTACAAAATCTTTATCAACTATTGTAATAGATGCCTGAGTAGTATATATATAAGGTGTGTATTTGGGGTTAGCGAGGAAGGTTAAACTACCTTCGCAACCCTCTTCTATTTTCGCAAGTTTAGAAACTTCAATTTCTTCATTACCTTCTACTTCGCCTTCTAAAATCCCTGCTATTTGAGCCGCTGTAAATTTCATTTGTTGGTTTCGGTTTGAAAAGTAACCCAGACTAATAAGGAATCAAAGAAACTATTTATATGTATCTGTTTACTTTTCATTCTTGCAAAAATAGAAAAAAAGGATTAGTATTTGCCTTTCGGATAACAGAGATAATATTTCACCACACTTTTTGAGAGTGCTTTTAGGTTTAGTTGGTCACTCGCCTTTGCAACATCTATCACTTTTCCGGACTTGGTTAACAGATCTATGGTGTCATTTTCCATATTGTACGCCTGATTAAAAATCTCTCCGGTAAAGACAAAATATGATGCTTCGTGTTTGGAAAGATTAAACCTGTTCATCACATGACTCTTCTTTTCTTCAATTTTTCCTGAAGAGATTGGGTTTTGTCTCATTCTTATTTTGAGCAGGTTTCGATTCAATAGCATTTCAGACAATTCTCTTAAAACAAAGTCATTTGAAGATGTCCAGGCTTTCATTGCCGAAATAATATCGTAATCATCGAGTTTAGAAAACTTCTCGAGGATCTCTTCTGAAAAGTCTTCCGAAGAAATATCATTATTAAGGAAGAAAGTGAGCGCATCACTCGCCTGCAATTTACTACCCGTTAAGGTTAATTCTTTGGCTCGCTTTAGAACTCGCATCAATAGTTGTTCTGCCACGATCCCTGTCTTATGAAGATATACTTGCCAATACATAAATCGTCTCGCAACAATAAATTTTTCCACCGAATAAATCCCTTTCTCCTCTACAACTAACTTATCATCCTTCACATTGAGCATAGCGATAATCCGTTCCGAATTTACCGAACCTTCACTTACTCCGGTATAAAAACTATCCCGACGCAAATAATCGAGTCTGTCCATATCCATCTGACTAGCGATTAGCTGATGGAAGAATTTTCTATGGTATTGATTCTTGAAGATCGTAATGGCAAGCGTTAATCTGTTGTTAAATTTTCGATTTAAAGCCTGCATAAAAAGAAGTGAAATTTCCTCATGACTTATATCTTCTACAATACTATTCTCCATAGCATGTGAAAAAGGACCATGTCCTATATCGTGTAAAAGAATAGCTATAAATAAGGCTTCTTTTTCTTCTTCTGAAATCACAACCCCTTTAAAACGTAATACTTGCACAGATTTCTGCATTAAATGCATCGCGCCCAACGCATGATGAAAACGCGTGTGATGAGCTCCCGGGTAAACCAAATAAGACATGCCCATTTGTGAGACCCGTCTCAATCTTTGAAAGTATGGATGTTCTATCAATTCAAAAATGAGAGCATTGGGTATGGTAATAAAACCATAGATAGGATCGTTTATAATTTTAAGCTTATTCTGGTGATTCAAACTTTAACTTTTAATTAATATTTTTCTCTCGTTTCCTGAGGTATTCGGAATTAATTTTGATTGGATTACTGTAGCTTACCATACATAATAACAGAAACAACAAATATACATATATGAGCGATATAAAAGTACTTTGGGTAGATGACGAAATTGATTTGTTGAAACCGCACATAATATTTCTTGAGAGCAAGAATTATAAGGTGACTACCGCTCAGAGTGGTACGGAAGCCCTAGAAGAAATAAAAAATCAGAATTTCGATATCGTGTTTCTGGACGAGAATATGCCGGGGCTCACAGGTTTGGAAACTTTATCTGAGCTAAAAGAGCAGAGGGCATCGCTTCCTGTGGTTATGATCACAAAAAGTGAGGAAGAATATATTATGGAAGAAGCAATAGGCTCAAAAATTGCGGATTACCTTATTAAACCGGTAAATCCGAATCAGATTCTTTTAAGCTTAAAGAAAAATCTGGATCATTCCAGATTGATCTCAGAAAAAACAACCTCTAATTATCAGCAGGAATTCAGAAAGATCGCTATGGATCTTTCTATGGTGAACTCTTATGAAGAATGGGCAGAGATGTACCAAAAATTAGTTTATTGGGAGCTTGAGTTAGAGAACATTGAAGATTCCGGCATGTTTGAAATACTTGAATCGCAAAAGACAGAAGCGAACACTCAGTTTTGCAAGTTTATTGACAAAAATTATCCAAAGTGGTTTCAAAACCCTAATGATGCACCGGTAATGTCTCATACTTTATTTAGAGAGAAAGTGGTTCCGGAGCTAAAAGAAAAGGACACTCCTACTCTTCTAGTTGTCGTAGACAATCTAAGATACGACCAATGGAAAGCATTTGAGCCTTATTTGAGTAATAGCTATAAGAAGAAAAGCGAGGAGATGTACTACGGAATACTTCCTACAGCAACTCAATATGCAAGAAATGCTATTTTCAGCGGACTTATGCCCAACGATATGGAGAAGTTGCATCCGGATCTTTGGCTAAATGACACAGATGAAGGAGGTAAAAATCTACACGAGGAAGAGTTCTTGTCTGCTCAATTAAAAAGACTTGGACTAAATTTAAAATGGAGTTATCACAAGATCTCAAGTTTAAAACAAGGTAAGCGATTGGTTGAGAATTTCAAGAGTCATAAAGATGAAGATTTAACGGTGGTTGTATACAACTTTGTTGACATGCTCTCTCATTCTAAAACTGAGATGGAGGTAATCAAGGAATTAGCATCTAACGATAAATCATATCGCTCATTAACTCAGAGTTGGTTTAAGAATTCTCCGTTAATGGAAATTATTCAACAAGCTTCCGGGTTAGGATTTAAGTTAATAATTACTACAGACCATGGAACCATAAACGTTAAAAACCCATCGAAAGTTATAGGAGACAAACAAACCAGTCTTAATTTGAGGTATAAAACCGGCAAAAGCTTAACTTATGAAGAAAAGGATGTTTTAGCGGCTAAAGACCCAAAATCTATACATCTCCCGTCGATCAACATGAGTAGCTCATTTATTTTTGCCAAGGGTGACTTGTTTTTTGCTTATCCGAACAATTACAATCATTATGTAAGTTATTTCCGCAATACATACCAGCATGGCGGGGTGTCTCTAGAAGAAGTTATCATTCCTTTTGCAGTGATGGAAGCAAAATAATTGTAAGATTATTCTTATTAAAATGCCGTTCGTCGATAATTCGTGTCTATAAACGGAATATTTTTTTATATTTGTTCGCAACCCGATCCCATGAACATGACCTATACGCTAAATAATCTTCCGGAAGTTGCCGGTAAAGTGTTATCGGATACAACGAATAAGACGCTTCTATTTTATGGTGAAATGGGAGTAGGCAAGACTACACTCATTAAAGAATTAGCTAAAAAACTTGGTGTAACAGATATGATAAGCAGTCCGACTTTCTCAATTGTAAATGAATATCGGTTAGTTGATGACAAGTTATACCATTTTGATTTTTATAGGTTAAACACGGAAGAAGAGGCTTTGGATATTGGTGTTGAAGATTATTTTTATTCAGGACATTGGAATTTCATTGAATGGCCGGAGAAAGTAAAAAACCTTCTCCCCCTTGAGAGTACTAAAATTAATATCACAACAAATAAAAACGGAAGTAGAACTATAAACATTATGCCAGTGAGTTAAAATTGAGACGATTAACATAATATTTTACTACAAATTTTTAATGAGTTGCCCCAAATCGACTAGTTTAAATACAGGCATTTATTTGCCTAAATGAAAACTAATAAAGATACGAACAACTTAATTGAAATACTTGTCTTTTTTCGTGCTAGGTTTGTAATATAAACCTCACAAACACAAGTATTATGAAAGTAGCAAAAACACTTATGATCGTAGCAATTTTAGGATTAGGAACATTCGCATCCTGTACTCCTGAGAACATCGAAGATGGACAAACAGAACAACAAATTAAAAACCCAAGACCACTCAATAACGGATAGACGTTCTCTTTTCTTGGGTGGTGTTATAGTTTTTATGATTGCCATAACACCGTTCATTTTTTACTCATATGAAAGTTTCCCATTCACAAAAGTTTGGGAAACTTCTTTTTTTACCATCGAAACTAGTTTTGAGGATCTTTATTCATTTGCTTGGTATGTGGTTAGCAAAGCAGTTCCTCTATTGCTTCTATTGATTTGGTTTTTCACCTGTAAACATTGGTGGCACTGGATTATCTTAGTTCCTATTGCAATGTATGCTTTCCAATTATGGGGAGTATTAAACCAAAATGCGGGAATGGACGAACTTGAAATATATTTCGTACTACCTCTAATGATGATATTGGTACCATTAGTTTATTTAGTAAGAGCAAAACTTTTTAATAAAATTAGAGGAACAGATTTAAAATCTTTTGAAGAAGACCTGCTCGTGAAAAAGACCATGTGGCAGCAAATACGAGATTTGTTTCGCTAATCTTTACTTTTAACTTTTCGAATTAATTGTGTAACTTGGTATTGTCAACCAGGTATCTATGAGCACATCAACATCACCGTTTACTAGAGCACAACTTTTGCCTCAGGAAGAAACTCTGGAAATATCCAAACAAAGAGGTGACCTCTTTATTGGTATTCCTAAAGAAACTTATTTTCAGGAAAAACGAATTTGTTTAACTCCCGACGCTGTGGCAGCCGTTGTGGCCAATGGCCACAAAGTATTGGTGGAAAAAGGTGCCGGAAGTGAAGCCGGCTTTTCCGACAAGGACTATAGTGAAGCTGGAGCACAACTCACTAATGATATTAAAAAAGTTTTTGGATGTCCCATTATACTTAAGGTTGAGCCACCAACTATTGAAGAACTAGAGCTAATAAATCCGAAATCTGTTCTTATCTCGGCGCTTCAATTAAAGACCAGACAAAAAAGTTATTTTAACGCATTAGCTAAAAAAAAGATCACTGCCTTGGCTTTCGAGTTTATTAAAGACGAAGACCATAGTTATCCCGCGGTCAAAGCGTTAAGTGAAATTGCCGGAACGGCTTCTGTGCTTATTGCTGCCGAACTCATGGTTAATGCTAAAAAAGGAAATGGTCTACTGTTTGGGAATATTAGCGGTGTACCACCGGTAGAAGTTGTAGTCATTGGAGCAGGAACCGTTGGGCAGTTTGCAGTGCGATCGGCACTGGGTTTAGGTGCTAACGTTAAAGTATTCGATAGTTCTATAACAAAACTCCGAAATCTCCAATCTACCGTAGGTAGAACCTTATACACTTCCACCATTCAACCTAAAAATTTATTGAAAGCGCTACGACGTTGTGATGTAGCAATTGGCGCTGTACGAGGAAATAACCGCTCCCCTATTATTGTAACCAAGTCTATGGTGGAAAACATGAAAAAAGGGGCTGTTATAATTGATGTAAGTGTTGATATGGGAGGCTGTTTCGAAACAACAGAAATGACCAGCCATGATCAACCCACACATATAAAGTATGATGTGATACATTATGGGGTGCCAAATATCCCTGCACGCTATCCTAAAACTGCATCAATTTCAATTAGCAATATATTTACACCATATCTTCTAGAGATCGCCGAATGTGGCGGATTGGAAAATGCTATTCGTTTTGATGGTGGTTTAAAGAATGGATTGTATTTTTACCGTGGGATTTTAACCAATAAAGCCGTTGGCGATTGGTTCGATATGCCTTATAGTGATTTAAATCTCTTAATTTTTTAAATGAAATTCGTACATCGGTTAGGTTTTTATTTGGGTGGTTTTGTTATCGGACTTATAATCTTATTTTTCTTTTTAGGCGGCAAGAAAACCTCCTGTGATTATGGGATGGATGCGCGGGTCTTAAAAAACATCCGTAGTAAGGATTTGGTTTATTCTGAAAGTTCGTTAAAAACTCTTAGCATCAGAAAATTAGACACGACTTCAGTTAATCACATCCTGAAAACCGGAGATGTTAATTTTTCTGAAAGCAATACCAAACTAGAAACATGTAAAATATACGTGGTTGAAGGATCGTCATTAAATGCAAGGATGAAGTTGCAAATAGAAAATTGCGATAAAATCGCTACGGTACAGAAGGTGACTTTTTTAGAATAGATTTTAAAGTTACTTTTTTTCCTTTCATTTCACTTCTTTCTATATTTTTTAAAAAATAAGATGGATAAATACCAAATTGCTTATAAAAAGCTTTTGAAAACGACTCAGACGTTTTAAATCCAAACTCGTTAGCAATAGCCTTCACCGTGTATTTTCGCAAGAGTTTATTTTCCATCAATTCACTAATAGCATGATTTATTCTCAATTCATTAATATACTGCGCAAAGTTTTTATTCTTTTCTAAATTGATGACGTTAGACAAATACCTGGAATTAGTATTAAAGGACTTTGATAATGTTCTTAAAGAAAGATCTTTTTTTAAATAGCCATGATTTTCCTCAAAATTATCTAGTTGATTTAAAATTTCTTCGATTATTGAGGATGATAATTTGTTCTTTTCTCCTATGTTGTATTCATTTGGAGGTTTTTTTTGAAATTTCAACAAAATTTCAAAACGTCTTTTGTATATACGTTGTTTCTTTATATAATAAAACAAAATAATAATTGTAAAACTTAGTAATCCCATAAACCACCAAGTTAATTGAGATGAGATTTTATTCCTATTCTTTAATTTATTAATTAAGTCTTCCTTTTGAGAAAGTAATCTAGGAGTATCAATGTTTCTTATAAGGTTGGGTTCGAAATATTTATAGTAAACCTTAAAAACACTATCAATTGAAAGTAATTTATTCAGGTATTCAATTTGCTTCTCGGAATTGTCTTCATTTTTATAGTAGTCATGTAATTCCACGAAAAATTGTCTTTGGTGTGGTAAAATATCGGGTGAATTATTCGCATATATAGAATCAGCTCTTAGAAGATTATATACCCCCTCTTTGTTTTTTTTCAATTGTATAAATGATAGCCCTTTAAACATATATAAATTCAATAAATCATCACCACCAGATCGTTCAATGTATTTAGGAATCAACATATTGCAAGTAGCAATTACTTTCTCGTATTTCTGTTGATAATAATCAATTTCAATTAATGTCTCTTGAAAAAAATCACTATAATAATCCTTATCTTGTGTATAACCTGAATACCTCTCTGCCTTCATTAATCCTTTAGTATTATAATATTCTGCAGAGTCTAATTTTTTAAGATTAATGTAACATACTACAAAATTTAACAAAGATGACAACTCATTTTCTAATTTTAAATTCTCTATGTGTTTCATAGCAGTAGAACGAGTCGATTTTGCTATGTCATCCAAATAAGTGCTTTCATTTACTAAACTATTTCTATAAAATTGTAGTTCCAATGCCTCGTGCTTATTTCCCCAAATAGCTTTGGCGATAATTAATCTATCAGCCAAATATAACTGCTGCATTATATTTTCTCTACTCTTCGCTATTTCGAATGCTGTGAGATAATTCTTCGTTTCTAGTATCAGGTCTCTGCCTGAATACTCATGGGCCTTAAGCATATAACCGAGTGCAGGATATGTGATATTATTAATATTTTCCGTCAAAGCGATTACACTATCTGCAAATGCGATATTTTTTTCAGGGTGGAATATTCTGGCAAGGCGGTCATACCCTCTAGCCATCTTAATAGTATCGCTTTCTAATCGGGCTCTTTCAAGATATGCTCGCGCCACCAACTCTGCTTTAGTAGAATCAAACTCAACCTTGTTAAATAATTCCAGTAATTCTTCATAATCTAATTTGTCTAACTCTTCCTGCGAAAAGCCTTGCGCCAATGAGACTACGGAAATAAAAAATACAATTATTTGAGATAGTAACTTCATCTGCTATGGTTATACTCTCCTAAAGTTAAGAAAAATACGCTCGCTAACTACAAAGTATAAGTACCCTATATGTCGTGTAAGCACACAAGGCATTAACCTGCTTGTTTTCAAGGGAATACGAATTCGTCAATGAGTCGGCATTCTTGAATATCGTGTACGAAATTCAAGAATGACGCTGATAATCACTTGTTTAGCATCTATTATTTGACAAAATTTGGACTGTGAAGTTTATAAAAAAAAGCAACTGGAGACTTGTCTATGTTTAACTGGGGAGTTGATAAAAGAAGGTCTCTTAGTTGCTTTAACTTCAAAGATCTTATAAGAAAAGATTAAATTCCTCTCCTCTCTTTCTCTTTTTTTAATAGTGTAAGCTCTCTACTCGTTTGTCCTGCCACAGAAGTATTTTCTTCGGCACGACGAATTAAGTAAGGCATTACATCCTTAACCGGTCCGAATGGAATATATTTAGCAACATTATACCCTTCACTAGCAAGGTTATAACTTATATGATCACTCATCCCATACAATTGACCAAACCATACACGCTCATCACTTTTTTGAATTTGCTTATCATTCATAATTTCCATAGCCAGATAACTACTCGCTTCATTATGAGTCCCTAAAAAAAGAGAAATATCATCTAGATTATCCAAAATATACCTCATAACCGCGTTAAAATTCTCGTCGGTTGCTTGTTTACTCACACATATAGGAGACGTATACCCCTTTTCTTCTGCGCGATCATTCTCTTTTTCCATATATGCACCACGCACGACTTTAAATCCGAGTTTATATCCTTTCTTCTTTGCTCTCTTGTGAAGATTCTTAAGATAGTCCAATCTATCCCAACGATAACATTGTAGGGTGTTAAACACTACTACTCTATCCGTATTGTATTTCTCCATCATCAACTCACAAATAGCATCGGCTGCTTCCTGCATCCAGGATTCTTCTCCGTCGATCAACAGTGATATATTATACTGAGAAGCAATATTACAAACATTCTCATATCGGATTTGAATGCGTTCCCATTCTTGTTGTTCCTGTACATTCAGCACTTGTTTTTCAGTGATCTTCTGCCATATTTTGAACCGACCCAAACCAGTTGGTTTGAATACGGAAAAAGGCATCGCTTCTTTATCTTTTGCAAACCTTGTGACATCAATAACTTTATTCATAGTTGCATCAAACTGCTTCTCCTCTTCTTTTCCTTCAACCGAATAATCTAAAACAGAACTTACACCTGCATCATATAAATTATCTACTACCGGCATACAATCTTTTTCATTGACACCACCGCAAAAGTGATCAAATACAGTAGAACGAATTAATCCCTCTACCGGTAAATGAAGATTGAGAGCGAACTTAGTAGCGGCAGTTCCAATTCGAACTAAAGGCTCTTTTGATATCATTTTAAAGAGAAAGTAAGCGCGTTCTAATTCTGAATCACTTTTAAGAGCAAAAGCCGTCTTGGTATTATCAAAAAGCGAATTTGATGTCATAAAGTAAAAATAATGTTCACAAATATAGTTAGATTTGGATTTCGTTAAACAAATCATTTCAAGTTTAGTTTCAGATGAAGATTTTAAGAGATAGAGGATCCATTTTTTGCAACTCCAGCGCATGGAAAGCACTTTCCGAAGAAATAAAAGAAATTAATCCAAGTAAAGTTTTTATTTTAACCGATACCAATACTTTGAATGCATGTCTACCTCGATTTCTTAAAAACACTCATTTACCTAAAGACCCACATATCCTTACAATTGAAAGTGGGGAGTCCAAGAAGACGATAGCAACTTGTCAAATTCTATGGAAAGAACTCTCCGATCTTGAAGCAGACCGTAATAGTCTTCTCATTAACTTAGGCGGCGGGGTGGTAACAGATATTGGCGGATTCGTCGCTGCAACATTTAAACGAGGAATTTCATTTATTAACGTACCTACTTCCTTACTTGCGATGGTGGATGCTTCGGTTGGAGGTAAAAATGGTGTAGATCTGGGTATTCTGAAAAATCAGATAGGTGTTATTAAAGACCCGAATTGTGTCATAATCGATACCGATTTCCTCAAGACCCTTCCGAAGGAAGAAATCTATTCGGGATATGCTGAAATGCTGAAACACGGACTTATACGTTCTGAGGACTATTGGGAACAACTAAAACAGTTTGATTTTGAAAGTGCGTCTGCAGAAACCCAACTTATCTGGCAGTCGGTTGAAATAAAAAATAAGGTAATCTCGGAAGATCCGTTAGAGACCGGGCTAAGAAAAACTCTAAATTACGGTCATACGCTTGGTCATGCGATTGAATCCTATTTGCTGGAACATACCAATAGATCGAGAATACTGCACGGGGAAGCAGTGGCAATAGGCATGATCTTAGCAACTTTTATTTCTTCAAAGCAACTAGAATTTCCCAAGAAAACATTAGACGGAATTACCGAAACCATCCTAAAAAACTTTAAAAAGATCTCATTTAACCATTCGGATATCAACGAAATCATAAAATTGCTCATTTTCGACAAAAAAAACAGAAACGGAAAAGTGTTATTTGTTCTTTTAAACAATATTGGTGATTATCGTATAGATTGTGAAGTCCCAAATAGCTTAATTCATGAGGCTTTCGATTATTATAAAAATTTCTAAAAAAAATATTCGAAAATATTTGATGTTTTAATTTTTTCTGTAGTTTAGCATAGCTAACCCTCAACCCTACTGATGCTATGAAACGAGTGATTGTAGACTATAAAAAATTAACGCCGGAGATACTCTCTCTCCTGGTAGAAAAATATCCCGACGGATATGATGATGATCATGTGATCATTTTTAAGAATGCTAAAAATGAAACCGTAGAAGCAGTTGAAGTGCGAACAGATGATACCTGTTATTTAGTTAAGGTAAGTTCAAGACTAGAATCGACTATGGCGAGTTTTGACGAAGATGATTACCTGGATTCAGACTTTACAGAACCCATTAGTGAGATCCCGGATAGAAAAAAGCTGGGTGAAGATGACGAAGAGGAAGAATAAAAAAAGAGGCGCAAGCGCCTCTTTTTTAGTTAGAATTTGCTACAAATTAAGCGTGTTGTAACTCGTGCTTTCCTTCCTTTATTTCCTCGATCAATTTAGAATTAAAGGCCGGTAGATCATCTGGATTTCGACTTGTTACAAAGCCTTCGTCCACAACTACTTCTTCATCTACCCAATTCGCTCCCGCATTCACAAGATCGTCTTTAATTGAGTTAAACGATGTAAGTTTTCTGCCCTTTACGACATCTGCCGAGATTAACGTCCAGCCGGCATGACAAATAGCCGCAACCGGTTTTTTCTGATTAAAGAAATCTCTAACGAAAACTAAAGCGTTTTCATTCCTTCTTAGCTTATCGGGATTAATAACTCCACCCGGGAGTACCAATGCATTATATTGATTGGCATTTACATTGCTTAATGTTTTATCTACCTTGTACTCGTTACTCCAATTTCCATCAGACCACGATTTTATAGTTCCTTCTTCTTCACTTACGATATCAACTGTAAATCCTTCAGCTTCCATCGCTTCTTTTGGGGATTTTAGTTCAGATTCTTCAAATCCATTCGTTGCCAATATTGCAATTTTCTTTTCCATAAATTTATTGTTCTTTTTTGTGGTTAATAATTCTTTTGCACACCCAAGATAAGCCTATTTACAAGGCTTTACAAGGTTTCGCTACTAATGTTTTATTAAAGTTTGTTAAGGAAACTACAAAGGAAGATCTTTGTTTTCAGACCGCAGAATTATGCTGTTAATTTACAAATATCTTTCTTGTATTACTCGAATATGATGTATTTCATGTCCGCCAATTATAAAACCACACGCTCTTACAGATAATATGTTATTATTTGCGAGACCGGTCTGCCAGAACCTCGAATGCTTTAAATTCTCAAAAAATGTTATAGTAGCATTTCTTACAGATTCATACTCTTCTAATAAATTTTCTATGGTACGCAGATTTGCATCAGCATTCGACGCGAATACATTTTCATCGAATCCTTTTATTTCTGAATTTGGGTTCCGGGAAAAATACAATGCTCTATAAACGAAAACCCGTTCGGTGTCTATTAAGTGCAATAAAATGTCTTTTGGAGTCCACTTCCCTTGCCTATAGCGATATTCCTGTTTCTCCGTGGGAATGGACCTGAAGAAATCGGTCGTAGATTTTAAACCCTTCAGAAGCACATCGATGAGCGGAATATCATCTACCAGATCAATATAAGTTTTATAATACTGGAAATATTCGGTAGAGTTTAGGTCGGATCTTAGCATTATCTTTTTTATAAAGTTTAAAGAAACCGCTGCTTTCGCAAGAGTAGATCACATGACGTCTATATTTAAATCTCTTTAAAAATTGAGTGCATTAACCTCTTTTTATCATTTATACTTTCCTCCAGTGAGATCATCGTTTCTGTTCGGGTAACCCCCTCAATATCGTCTATCTCATAAATAATATCTTTGGCGTGGCTCGTATTGCGTGCACGTATCTTACAGAAGATATTGAATTTCCCGGTTGTAACATGGGCTACGGTGACATACGGAATTTCATTTATTCTTTCCAGCACGAATTGTGTTTGCGAAGTTTTATTAAGAAAAACGCCCACATACGCAATAAAGGAATAACCTAACTTCTGATAATCTAAACGCAATGAAGAGCCGGTAATAATACCCGCCTCCTCCATCTTCTTTACTCGAACATGTACCGTTCCGGCAGAGATTTGTAGTTTTTTTGCAATATCAGTGAATGGTGTTCGGGTATTCTCAATCAACATATCGAGAATCTGATGATCTGTGTCGTCTAGTTTAAATTTCGCCATAGCCTAAAATCAATAATTAGGACAAAAATAATAAGCTTAAATTGATAAAAGCCTATTTTTCTTGTAAAATTATTATCGAATTATCCTCTTCCTTAACAATAGTTGAAACTTTTTGTCCCACTTTTATTTTTCTTTGCGAATTCACCAACAACTGCGACCCGTTCAAGTCTATAGTTCGGTGTCCGAGAAGTTTTCCCGTTTTCTCTATTCCATCAACAGTGGGTGTAAATTGAATTTGGCCATCTCTCAATTCTTCTACAAATTGAATTCCCACATCAACCGGTTTTCGGTGTCCTTCTAAATTAACGTTTTTAATAAGTACATCCCGGTAGTTAGTTTTGTTCTCCGGAATTTCAAAGTACTTTTTGTAGTCTAATTGCTCATCATTCTCATCTATAATTTGAAATAAAGAGAGTAATGCGTAAAAGATCAATTCTCGGGTCTTTTCGCGCTCGTAGTCATTAGTGTGATGTCCTGCTTCAAAAAGGATTGTAGGAACGCTTAACTGTTGAAACGTATCTCCTACACAGGCGTTATTAAAGGTATCGTCATATCTTCCTGTTTGCCCCGGCAGGAGCCCTTCAAGCGTATTAAACATCTTTACAATATGTTCCATAGCGATCTTTCTGCTCTTTGTTATGGATCGTCGTTTATTTGCAGCAGGAGCAAGAAATGAAACAGTAGCCGGCATACCCGACTCCAACCCATAAATTGAACGTTGATCATGAAGATTTAAACACAGGTCTGGTGAGATCTTTTCAAAGACCTTCCTTAACACTTTACTTTCGGACTGAGATAAAGAGGAGGCATCTCTGTTTAGATCTACCTCGTTCGCATTTACACGGGTATATTTTTTGGCACCATCGGGATTGAGAATTGGAATTATATAAAAGGTATAATTACTTAAGAATTTCTGTACTTCCTTCTGAAATACTTCCTTCTGAAAAACGAATCGCAGAAAATCGAATATTGCTTTTGTGGTTGTAGATTCATTTCCGTGCATTTGAGACCATCCAAAAACTACTTTTTCACCGGATCCCAATTTTAATAACGGAATATCTTTTCCTTCTTCTGAAGTTCCCGCTGAAGAAATTTCAAGTACGTCTTTATACAAATTTACAATAGGAAGAACAACTTCCAGAGTTACATATCTACCCTGTAATCGAGCCTCAAAATTTGTCTTATACCACTCCCTGATTTCCATAGCTGAATTGTTACCGTTACAAAGGTAAACAAAGCTGTGTTTACAAATGTAAACATATAAATTTAGTAATTTTTATACAATTGTAAACAATCCTCTACGTCACGCTTCCCAAATTTCAACAAAATTTAACGTTTTAAATATTTACAGATTTATTTAACTCTATTTCAGTTTATTACACAACTTAATATAAAGTATTTATTTACAATTATTTTCACATACTACCGAATAAAATTGCTTGCTTTATAGTAATAATTTACATTTGTAAACGTTACTTGTATAAAGATTGAATTACAATGGTAAACACCTCAGATTTTGCTAAAAGGCTACAGAAAATCCTCGATCATTACGGGATTTCTGCTACTGCTTTTTCTGAAGAAATTGAATTCAATCGCTCTACTATTTCTCACCTCCTATCGGGTAGAAATAAACCAAGTTTAGAATTTGTTTTAAAGGTCCTTCAGAAATATCCTGAGGTAGAATTATATTGGCTTCTTAATGGCAAAGGAAATTTTCCTTCCGAAAAGAGCTTGCCCAAATCGGAAGATGAAACTAAAGCAACTACTTCAGAAACCCCGAAACCCATTCCGAAGAAACCTGAAGAGGTAACCATCGAACACAAAATCACTACCGGAAAAGAAATCGACAGAATTGTTATTTTTTACAAAGACGGGAGTTTTAAGGCTTACGAAAACTAAAAATTTGTAATATTTTTCAGAAATTCGCATAAAAATCAAACTATGCGTTTTTTACTCTGTTTTGCCTGTCTCCTACTAATGTCAAGCTGCTATGATGTAGATCGGGATTGTGCGAATTTTAGGACAGGAACATTCAAATTTGAAGCGCTTGTAGGCACCGAATTGCTTACAACTACTTTCGTGAGAACAGATTCTATAGAAATTGATTACTTTAGAGGGAAATCTGATACCTCAGCCATACGCTGGATCAACAACTGTGAATACATTGTAAAAAAGATCAACCCCAAGAACCGTGCAGAGGAAAAAGCGATTCATATGAAGATCCTTACTACCAATGGCGATGAATACCAGTTTGAATACAATGTGGTGGGAGATACACAAAAACAAAAAGGAACCGCAATTAAAATAAGTAATACGATAAAATAAGCTCGAAATATGTTCGAAATTCTTACCTCTCCAGACGCTCTAGTAGCACTTCTAACGCTTACATTCCTGGAAATCATCTTAGGGATAGATAATATTATTTTTATTTCTCTTGCGGCAAGTAAGCTTCCTAAGCAACATCAAAAAAAAGCAACCAACATAGGATTGCTTCTTGCTATGTTAATTAGAGTAGTGCTGCTTTTCGGTATTTCATGGCTGGTAGCAATGGAAGCTCCGTTCTGGCACATTAACCTGCCATGGTTAAAAGCAGGGGTTAGTGGACAAGGAATTATTCTCTTTGTTGGTGGGTTATTCCTGCTGTACAAGAGTACAAGCGAAATTCATGAGAAAGTAGAAGACAAAGGACATGACGAAAGAGAAATAAAGAAAGGACGCTCCACAACGCTTACTAAAGCAATTATTCAAATTTCCCTTATCAATATCGTATTCTCGTTCGATTCCATTCTTACCGCTGTGGGAATGACGAACGGAATAAGCGATAATCCTACAGATGCGTTGGTAATCATGGTAATAGCTGTTGTCATATCTGTTTTAATTATGATGATATTTGCTGCGCCTGTTGGCAGGTTTGTCAATGAACATCCTACGGTGCAATTACTCGGATTAGCATTTTTGATCCTAATTGGTTTTATGTTGATCGCAGAAGGCGCCCACCTTTCCCACCTTGAGGTCTTCGGATCACAAATTGGTGTTATCCCAAAAGGTTATCTTTATTTTACAATCACCTTCTCTCTCTTTATTGAGTTTATTAATATGCGTTATCGAAAAAGAACCTCTTCTATCGTGTCTACAGTTCCTGAAGACGAAATAGAAGAATAAAAACCATAATATGAAAAGTCAACACACAACCTGGAATAAACAACAACTAAAAGCATATATTTTGCTCTATTGTGCGAATGCCGATTTTTCTGAAAGTGAAGAAGAGACTAAAATAATTCTATCTAAGGTACAGGGAAAAGAATACGTTGCCATTAGAGCCGAATTTGAAGAAGATAACGATTATCAGAGTATTCAAAAAATCCAGTCGGCTATAGAGCGCCTGGGCTATTCTAAAGATGAGATCGACACTTTGGTTTCTGAAATGAAAACATTATTCCTTGCAGATGGTGTATATGATGAGACAGAAAAAGCAATCCACTCCGGATTGAAAATGATTCTGAAAGGATAACTGAAAACTACAATTTTTCAACATACAAATGGGCTTCAAATTAAATACACTGTCCATTGTCCATTTACTTTTTCTCAAATCTGAAAGAACCTGTTGCATAAACTAAATATTCTATGTAACTTTCTGATAGATAGTAAAGTGTGTTTAAAACACACCTCTCCCCGCCTATTTTATTTGACGAATAAATATATAGGTTATGTACATAAATATTCAGTTTAGTGAAAGCAAGTTTGAGAGTATAGTGCGATCTTACGTTGCAAACGCAGTGTTAACCAGTTCAAACCTTGGTCTAGATGGTATTCAAGAAATAAAATTCGACCCTTTTGATTCGAGCACCGGAACAGAACCCGGAGTAATAGATCATATCGAAGTAGAAGAAATTGATATAGATTATTTACCCGGTAACGCAGTGCCAGCTGTTCCGTTTACTATTTTTACACCCCCCGGCTTTGTCTTTCTTGATACTCCTCCAGTACCTTCACAAAACATAATTTCTATCAACTCGCCTGTTGTTCTCTGTAATATCGCAGCCTATGTAATTCGAGTGGCAGACCTAGAAGCTAGTGCACTTTCACAAGCGCCCACTTCGGCTTATGTGAAATTTGATTTGCAAGCGGTATTCCAAATTACACCGCCTACAATTACTGGCTCTAATATTTCATTAGTTTTTACCCCTATTCAAATTAGATTTGGGTTAGGAGGCAATTATATTCCTTCGGAAGACATTGAGATAGAGTATGTACAGAATTTTGCGAATAGACTCCTACAAATTATGCAAAATAATGCAGCAACTTGGTTTCCTCCGGTTGTGTTTCCAATAAATAATTTAAACTCTGTTTTTGGAAGTGGTTATCGCGTATGGAATGTAGGTCTTAGATTAAATAATGGTGTGATTGATCTAAGACTACAAATTGAGCAGACTTCCCTTAGAGAGTTCTTCTTCATTAGCGGTTTAACTTACGCGCCCGCATGGATAAGTAACTGGACATCCTATTTTAGCGACTCTCTAACCAACAGACTCAATGGTTTAGACTGGGGAGTCTATTTTCCTTTCGAACTCTTTGAAAGAAGGATTGCAGACACTGTAGAATCATCCTTGGCGGGACGAACTAACGTTGTGCTCAATCAACGACCAACTTCACAATGGAACATTTTAGGTGCGACATCTACAGGACCTTGCTATCCCGAGGCCAGAGCTGCAATTAGAACACAAGTGGCAGTACATCTACCCGGAGCTTGTATTCCATGGGGTTACGATATGGACGTCAATTTAAACCTTACTACAAACGTCACCTTGTCGAGACCCGGACTTTTACGGTTAGACCTGGTGGTTTCACATGAAGTTGATCCGGGCGATACTTTTGTCTGCGGATCGTTAAATGCCTTTTTAACTGCAACCGGCGGGGTGGCAATTGGAGGTGTTTTTGGTGGTTGGATTGGTGCTATCGTAGGAGGAATTGTTGGCGGTCTGGCAGGCGGTTTTACCACCTTAGGGTTAATTTTGGAGCAAGACATTCCAAATATTGCAACAAGCGACCTAATAGCGGTTGAGGGTGCCGAAAACACATATTATACTGAAATTGAAATTGCAGAAACCACGAATCAAGTACTGGGCAGTATTGCCATTACGAGAATTTTTCCATGTGGTGATGGATTAGTTGCCGGTGGACTTTTAACCGAATTAGAAAACAATTTTGAACCACTTCCCGATGGAAACATTACCGTCCCCAGATGGATTCCGCCAAGACGTGGTCAATGTCCGGAAAGCAATGAACCTATACCAATTCATGCAGAAGTGGGGTATAACTTTTTTAGAAGCGGATATCACGGGATCATCCCCTTGAGAATATGGACAATTGAAATACTAGAGGAAGATCCGGGTAGGGAATTTGACGGAGATCGGTTAGTATCGGGATGGACGAATCCAAGTATTTTTACTTCGGAAAGTTCGATCGTTACACGCTATTTGTTTACACCAGACCTGCTCGACAGCTTACGACTAACTTCCGAGGACGGTGTTCCTTATCTGAAAGTGTTGTTCCAGACAAATGCCGGCGCACGAATTTTCACACTCTCGGTACCGAGCGATCAAATCACGGATTCCCAACGGACCGATCTGGAAAATGAAATTAGAGCGAGATGTAATGCAAATCAGGATCTTATTGATTCGTTTGAAGAAAGAACCAGCAGACTAAGAGATCTTATTCACGGACCCATTCCCTATTTCGAAAATATCAATTTCGATTTTATTAGATGGTCATTGGCTTTTACCGGGATTCCTGCGTCAACCCAAATTGCATTGCGAGATAATTCGGGCAATACATTGGCAACCCTTGATCAAAAGGGACAAAATCTTAGAAGCTTAGATTTTTGGGAGTCAGATCTTTCAGGCAAAAATCCAATTTCCCTCTATTATTCCGGTCTCGGCAAACAAAACTCCGGGCATCATCCCAGTTTTATGGTAACCTCTCAACGTTTCCGTATTATAGATAAAGTGTCATTTACAGGCTCATTAACAGACCATGCGGTTATGGACAATATAAATGGTGTTTTCTGCGCAATACTTTCAAACAAGCACCTCACTAGTTATAAGATGTCGGCCGGTGGAAGATTATTAATGAGTAGTATTATTTCTTCGGAAGGCATAGTGAGTCTTAGAAGTTTTGCGGGTAAAATCTTCGCGCAGCAAAGGTCGGGAGCAATTCTGGCATCTACCAACGGAAGTTTATGGGAAGAAATCAAAATAGAACAGGACGGGAAAATTTCAACAGAAAATTTACAGATCTTTCAAGAGAAAACCACCTGCTATGTTCAATCTGAAAACAAAATTATAAATGAAAATATAAGCTCGGCCAGTCATTCTAAAAGATATGCTTTATTGCTAAATGATGAAGCTAACGCGCTTCATTTTATGGAAAGACTTGATATGGCATCGGGAGGCTATTTAAATCCGAAATCACTTTCCGAAGAAAAACCAAATCCGGAAGAAAAGGACGGCTGCAATCCCTTTTCATGGCTCATGAGTTTGTTCAAAAAATAGAATAAGAAAACTACTTCTTATCTTTCAGTAAGGAGTTTTGCTCCTCCATTAACCTTTCAATATTAGAGAGCAATTCTATGTTCTTAGGAGTTACAACTTCTTTGTTTTTAGGATCTTCAGACTTTCGCTTAAAGCGATTAATGAACTTAATAACGACAAAAATCGTGAAAGCGATAATCACAAAATCGATGAGTACTTCAATTAATTCGCCATAGCCAATAGCAACCTCTTCCACATTTTCGGAAGCCTCTCGTAGAACGTATTTCCGGTTGGCGAGATTTACATCATCGGTAAGCATCGATAATGGAGGCATCACAACCTTTTTTACAAGGGTATTTACCACATTGTTGAAAGCGGTACCTATTACGATACCGACCGCCATGTCGATCATATTGCCTTTGATCGCAAAATCCTTAAATTCCTGAATAAAGCTTTTCATTGATAAAAAAATTAGAACAACATTGTTTGTCCTTCACCATCGATGGGGGGTTCTTCTTCGTTATTAGAATTCTTGTCCTTCCCTTCGGTAGATTGATTAGAAGCCTCATCAGTTCCTACTGCTTCCTCATCCACTACGTCCATTTCTTCAACCGGAGCGGGACTCGGTTCCTCAAACGGAATAGATTCTAAAGCATTTATCTCTAACACCTTGTCTTTTGTTAGTTGATTTCCCATTGCCGAAATCCCTTTAACCGAGATAAACTCCTCCAGATTCACTTCCATGTTTTCCTGCCTATCCTTGCCTCTGCTTTTAGCAAAAACAACCTCAGCCATTGGTTTAAAATCGGTAAAAACACGTTCCAGATAAGATTTTGGATGATCTGTAATAATCGTTTCCTCCTTATCGGGATTTTCTATTAAAAATCGTTTAACATAGAATAACTCTTTCTCTCCTTCCCAGTATATAGCAGAAATTGGCTTCTTAGGATTCCATTTTTCCAGAACGATCACGTCATCATCAAAGCGCAAGGTCATCTCTGGGATAACGGTTTTCACCAATCCCTTCTGATTAATGATCAACAAACGATCTTCCTTGGTAAATTCTCCTAACAATTCGCCCCTTTCATCAACGTTTAGTCTTTGCACCGTTTCATCAAACCAAATTTTTCGAGGCTTGAGAGTAGACAACCCCTTTTCTTTGAGTTCAATACGTTTCACAGTGTACTTCGTAACAATATTTCCTTTCGAAGTTCGTCCTTTTACTAGCTGATCTGCAAAATCTAAATCGAATTTCAATTTTTTAATACTTCCACTCTGACGCAAAAATACGGTCACCACTTCTGCTTCTCCATTTGGATTAGCCGTGAAATACAGCACCTTAGAGCCTTTGCTACCGTTAGTAAGGTCGTATTCTTTGTCACGCGTCATACTAGTTACAGCAAAACGCTTTACGTAGGTAGCACCCCTGGTCCCATCTCTATAGATCATATTATAGATGGTACGTTTGTCTTTTTTCTTAAAAACCGCCACATGCAAAACACCTTTACCTATAAAAGTCTTGCTGTCAACCTTGGTCACCATCATTTTACCCTCTTCGGTAAAGACGATGATATCATCTATATCACTACAATCGGTAACATATTCGTCTCTTCGTAAACTAGTTCCAATAAACCCTTCTTCTCTATTCACATAGAGTTTTGTGTTTCGGATCACTACCTTGGTAGCTTCAATATCATCAAAAACCCTGATCTCTGTTTTTCGTTCTTTACCGTCGCCATAATCTTTCTTGAGTCGCTTAAAATAATCAATTGCGTATGCGATAAGATTGTTTAAGTGATGCTTTACCTGAGCAATGCTATCTTCTAAAGCATCAATCTTTTGCTGCGCTTTATCAATATCAAATTTTGAAATTCTTTTAATTCTAATTTCAGTGAGACGAACAATATCTTCTTCCGTAACCTTACGCTTTAAATGTTTGATATGCGGCTGCAAACCTTTATCGATCGCCTTGATCACTCCTTCCCATGTTTCTTCCTCCTCAATGTCCCGATAGATTCGGTTTTCAATAAAAATTCTCTCGAGTGAAGCAAAGTGCCATTGTTCCTCCAGTTCAGATAATTGGATCTCCAACTCACTCTTTAACAATTCTACAGTGCGATCTGTTGAACGTCGTAACATTTCAGAAACACCTATAAAAAGCGGCTTATTATCTTCAATCACACATCCTAAAGGCGAAATTGACGTCTCGCAATTAGTAAAAGCATATAACGCATCGATTGTTTTATCGGGAGAAATTCCGCTGGGTATATGAATTAAGATCTCAACATCGGCAGCCGTATTATCTTCGATCTTCTTTATTTTGATCTTCCCTTTGTCGTTTGCTTTCAGAATTGAATCTATTAAAGACGATGTATTTGTTCCGAAGGGAATTTCGGTGATCATTAAAGTATTTTTATCGTGCTGAAGTATTCGCGCTCTGCTCCTAATCTTTCCCCCACGTAGCCCATCGTTATAATTGGTGGCATCCATGATACCGCCCGTAGGGAAATCTGGCAAGATCGTAAATCTCTTATTTTGAAGATGTTTTATAGAGGCATCTATCAATTCGATAAAATTATGAGGAAGGATTTTTGTCGACAATCCTACTGCAATTCCTTCTGCACCCTGCGCCAGAAGCATAGGAAACATCACCGGAAGATTAATAGGCTCTTTCTTTCTTCCATCGTATGACGCCTGCCATTCGGTGATCTTCGGATTGTAAACCACATCGAGCGCAAATTTAGATAATCTCGCTTCAATATATCTTGAAGCAGCGGCACGGTCACCGGTTAAAATATTTCCCCAGTTTCCCTGTGTATCTATCAATAAATCCTTTTGACCTATCTGCACCATAGCATCTGCGATACTGGCGTCACCATGAGGGTGATACTGCATGGTATGTCCTACAATATTCGCTACTTTATTGTAGCGTCCGTCGTCAAGATCCTTTAATGAATGCATAATACGGCGTTGTACAGGCTTAAAACCATCTTCGATTGCCGGTACAGCCCTTTCCAGGATCACATACGATGCGTAATCTAAAAACCAGTCACGATACATCCCGGTTACCTTGGTAATAGTGTCACCGGAGGTATCCTCATTCTCCCCAAGATAATCCGGGGTTTGGTTTAATTCTTCTTCGTTTGGATTAGTATCTTCACTCATTATTCGTCTACTTTATCCAATTCAACTTTCAAATTATTTATAATGAATTCTTGTCGGTCGGGTGTATTCTTTCCCATATAAAACGACAATAGTTCTTCTATACTCATAGCTTTATCCAACATTACCGGATCTAAACGAATATCGGCTCCAATAAAATGCACAAATTCGTCTGGAGAGATCTCTCCAAGCCCCTTAAACCTTGTGATCTCAGGCTTAGGCTTTAACTTTTCCATAGCCTCTTTCCTTTCTTCTTCGGAATAACAGTAGATAGTTTCTTTTTTATTTCGAACCCGAAACAAGGGTGTTTGTAGAATATACAGATGTCCCTCCTTAATTAATTCGGGAAAGAACTGAAGGAAGAACGTGATCAACAGCAACCTAATGTGCATACCATCTACATCGGCATCGGTAGCGATCACTATATTGTTATACCGAAGATCTTCCATCGACTCTTCAATATTTAAAGCCGCTTGCAGTAGATTAAACTCTTCGTTCTCGTACACTATCTTTTTAGACAGTCCGTAGCTGTTTAATGGTTTCCCCTTTAAACTGAACACGGCTTGAGTATTCACATCCCTACTTTTGGTAATACTTCCACTCGCACTATCACCCTCGGTTATAAACAGCGTAGACTCTAAATTTCTTTCTTTTTTGGTATCACCGAGATGAATTCTACAATCTCTTAATTTCTTATTGTGTAGGTTGGCTTTTTTTGCTCTGTCTTTAGCAAGTTTTCTAATTCCCGAAAGTTCTTTTCGTTCACGTTCGGCCTGCATGATCTTACGCTGCAACTTTTCGGCAGTTTCGGGATTCTTATGAAGGTAATTATCGAGTTGCGTCTTTATAAAATCGTTGATATAGGTTCTAACGGTAGGCAAATCTCCGCCCATATCTGTAGAACCGAGTTTTGTTTTTGTCTGACTCTCAAATACAGGCTCCATCACTTTAATACTAATAGCAGAGACAATAGATTTCCGAATATCGCTTGCTTCATAGTTCTTTCCGTAGAACTCTCTAATAGTCTTAACCAGACTTTCTCTAAATGCAGCTTGATGCGTTCCACCCTGAGTGGTATTCTGTCCGTTCACAAAACTGTGATACTCTTCACTGTATTGGGTTTTACTATGAGTAATTGCAACCTCGATATCATCCCCTCGTAAGTGAATAACCGGGTACAACATATCCTCCTTAGACATATTGTCTTCGAGTAGATCCTTAAGTCCGTTCTCCGAAAAATACTTCTCCCCGTTAAAATCTATGGTTAGTCCAGGATTGAGGTACACGTAATTTTTAAGCATTTTCGCTACATATTCTGTGCGATACTTATAATTTTTAAATATGCTCTCATCCGGAATAAAGGTTACTTTTGTTCCTTTTCGTTTTGAAGATTCTTCAATGTCGGCATCTTTAATTAATTCTCCCAGAGAGAATTCGGCCGACTTTATCTTGTTCTCCCTAACAGACTCAACTTTAAAGAAAGCAGAAAGTGCGTTTACTGCTTTCGTTCCAACTCCGTTTAACCCAACAGACTTTTTGAAGGCACGACTATCATACTTCCCACCGGTGTTCATTTTAGAGACTACATCCACTACTTTTCCCAATGGGATACCTCTACCGTAGTCACGGACTTTTACTTCCTTATCTTTAATTCTAATTTCAATAGTCTTACCGGTACCCATAACAAACTCATCGATACAGTTATCGATAACCTCTTTAAGAAGGATATAAATGCCGTCATCTGGAGAAGACCCGTCGCCGAGCTTCCCAATATACATCCCCGGACGCATACGTATATGCTCCTTCCAGTCGAGGGATCGTATATTATCTTCGGTATATTTGGTTTCTGCCATAAAGTAAAGGGTGTAGGCACGAATATAAAATTATAGTACAAAAATAGAAACCCATTTTAAGGAAAGTAATTAACAATAAAAATATGCTATTGTTAGTAAGATTTTTCTCTTTTTTTATTTCTGAAATCACTAAAACCAGAGTTTAACAATATTATGATATATCGCTAAAATTGAACTAAAATACTGTTAAATGAGAATTATTGATCCTTTCTGGACTATATATTTGAGGTATGCGAAAATATACAATATTAGCCGTTTTACTTTTAAGTTTGTTCAATCTATATGCGCAAAGGAGCGTCTCACCCTACGAATGGGACTGGGTAACTGATGGAATTTGGACAGGTACCGCGTTAGCCGGTAGCACAGCCGGATTTTTGCTAATACAGAATAAAGATGATCTTACTCCGGAAGAGTTGGCAACCATAGTATCAGAACAAGAGAACATTAATTTTTTAGATAAATGGGCGGTTGGGAATCATGACGAAACTGCTAATAAGATAAGTGATATTCCCTTTGCAATTTCTTTTGTCGCTCCATTTGCCATGCTATTCGATGATGAAATCAACGACCATACCGGTCAGTATGTTGGTCTGTACATAGAAAGTTTAGCTACAACAGCAGCGATATACACGATCACCGCAGGATTGGTAAATAAATCCAGACCATATGTATATGATGAGAGCGGAGACACCCCGTTAAGTCGGAGACTTAGTGGTAATGGACAACGTTCTTTTTACTCCGGACATGTTGCAGCAACGGCTACAGCAACATTTTTTACAGCTAAAGTATTTTCCGATTATAATCCCGATGCAAAGGGTAAGGTTTGGGTATGGACAGGTGCCGCATTGATTCCGGCCGGTGTTGGTTATTTTAGATTGCAAGGTGGACAGCATTTTACCACCGATATTATCCTGGGTTATGCTCTGGGGGCTGCAACGGGATATTTTGTGCCCGAACTACATAAGAAAAATGGAAGTTTAGACATTTACCCTAGTTCAGGTCAGAGTTTTAACGGTGATAAATACAAGTCGTTGGCAATTAGATATACTTTTTAGCCCCTTGAAAACAAACACTATACGTTAAATCGGAAGTGCATAACATCCCCGTCCTTTACAACATACTCCTTCCCTTCAATACCCATTTTACCTGCTTCTTTCACTTTCGCTTCACTTCCGTATTGAACATAATCGTCGTATTTTATTACTTCGGCACGGATAAACCCTTTCTCAAAATCGGTATGAATCACACCTGCTGCCTGGGGAGCTGTCGCACCAACAGGAATAGTCCAAGCTCTAACCTCTTTAACACCTGCAGTAAAATAAGTTTGTAGATTAAGCAAACTGTAGGCTCCACGAATGAGTTTAGCCGAGCCGGGTTCTTCCAAGCCAAGGTCCTCCAGGAACATTTGACGTTCTTCAAAAGTTTCTAACTCGGTTATATCGGCTTCGGTTCCCACAGCCAGTATGATCACTTCAGCATTTTCGGATGCAACGGCCTCCTTCACTTTATCAACATAGGCGTTTCCATTGACAGCCCCTTTTTCATCAACATTGCACACATACATCACAGGCTTATCAGTAATAAACTGCATCTGTCCAATATATTCTTCTCTTTCCGAATCTGTTAGATCAATGGCACGTACTGACACTCCGGCTTCTAATCCTACCTTGACCTTTTGTAAAGCAGTTTCCTCCTTTTGAGCCTCTTTATTCCCCGTTCTGGCAGCTCTCTTTACCTTCTCCAATTTTTTGTCTACCGTTTCAAGATCTTTTAACTGAAGTTCAATATCTATTGTTTCTTTATCACGAATTGGATCCACACTGCCATCAACATGCACTATATTATCATCGTCAAAACATCTTAAAACATGCAGTATGGCATCGGTTTCACGGATATTTCCAAGAAATTGATTCCCTAATCCCTCACCCTTACTAGCTCCTTTTACCAATCCAGCAATATCAACAATCTCAACAGTCGCCGGTAATACACGTTCCGGGTTAACTAGTTCTTCTAATTTGAGAAGTCTTGGATCCGGTACATTTACTACTCCAACATTTGGTTCAATTGTACAAAATGGAAAGTTTGCACTTTGCGCTTTGGCATTGGATAAGCAATTAAAAAGGGTTGATTTACCCACATTCGGCAATCCTACGATTCCTGCTTTCATATAAAATCTGATTTGAATATAACGAGAAACTTCCGTCTCATTATTGAGGATGCAAATATATAGCTTAAGTTCAATTTTTTTAATAAAAGCACAATTGAAATTTCATTGGCGCACACAGATTTTTTTGGAATAATTAATTTCGGTTTGCCATTTTTTTTTATCTTTAAATGCTAACTAACCAAATTATGAAAAAAATAATACTATTCGCTGCCATTCTTTTGGCCGGATATGGACTAGGTATTTCTCAAAATAATAGTCCTGAAAATTCAGAACAACAACAGTTACAAGAGCAACCAAAACCTGTTGTTAAAAAGATCGAACAATTTGAAAAAGACAGAGTTGTTGATCCGCAGAACGAAGCATTTCTGTATGAAGCTACAAGTAAACTTATTAGAAATCCGGATTATGCGAACTTTTCGATCATAATTAGTTGGTACAAGCAAACCAAATCCCACTATTATTACATGATAGGATGGAATATTGACGGAGTGAATTATACCGATTATATGAAGTATAATTGGGCAGATGGCTCTGTAGGCAGAGTATCTTTTGAAGAGATAGAGGCAGACACCGATTACTCTACCCCTGATGGGTCGAAAAATTAATAAATAATTTGTAATATTTTTACAAACAATTAACTTTAAGTGACGTACGTTTACAGCTAACAATTTAATAAGACCTATTATTATGAAAACAATTACATGTGCATTAGCGGCCATTTTCATTAGTGCGTTCACAGTGACAGCTCAAGAGAATACAGACATCAAGAAGGAAACAACTATAAAAAAGGTTGTTACTAAAGACACCAAAGTCGAAACGAAAGTTATTAACGATGTTGAAGTTGAAAGATCGGTAATCGTTGTAGAAGGAGATGATAGTACAAATCAAAACGCTAAAGTAATTACTAACAAAGAAGATAACGTAGAGGTTGTAGTAGATGAAATTAGTGATGATCCTGAAAATGATGAACTAATTGAAGAGATCGAAGAAGATGTACAAATGGAGATGGAAGAGTCTAAGAGAGATCAAATGGATAAAGTGGCCAAGGAAAAAGAAATGCTTGAAAATAAAGATGAAGTTAAAGCCATGAAAGATATGGAGAAGAAAAAAGCAAAAAAGAAAAACAAGAAGTCTAAAATAGACAATAAGTAAGAGAAATAATTTTGGTTAATTATTATTGAAAACCCTTTCCAATTAATTTTGGGAGGGTTTTCTAATTTAAGACCTCTTCCAAAGCCACTCTATAACCTTCAAAATTTATCAGGTCATTATGTCCACCGCCAGGGATCGTTACAAATGTAAGCTGCTCCTTTTTAACTAAACCAGCTAATTTTTTACCCGAACTATATGGCACCACATTATCGCCTGTCCCATGGAAAATAATTACGGGTGCTTTAACTTGTTCAATAAACTTATTCGAAGGAAATTTAAAACGTAACAAGTATTTCACCGCAACAGCCGGAAATCGGTGTTTCGCAGCATCATTTAAGTTGTAAAATGGTGTTTCCAGGATAAGTTTCTTAACATTATTCTTTGATGCAATATATGTTGCAAAGGTAGTACCCAAAGACCTTCCGTAGGTAATCACCTCATCTTCCCCATAAATTTGTATTGCATAATCGTAAAACAGTTGAGCATCACCATACAAAGCTTTTTCAGATAGTTTCCCTGTGCTTTTTCCATAAGTTCTGTAATCCATAACAATTACATCGTATCCATGTTCGGTAAGTGGTATAACTATTTCTCCCCATCGTGAAAGATCCCCTGCATTTCCATGGAAATATAATATTACACCTTTGGGTGTGTCAACTTTAAAATGCAAAGCATTAAGTTTTGCCCCATCATTTGTTTCTATATTGAATTCTTCGAAAGGAGTACTAAAACTGTATTCGTAGTCCTGAGACAGTTTAGTAGGTAGGAAAATTAATTTCTCTTGCATAAAATAAACCGTAAATAAAAGTAAAATTACTCCTGTAACGATAAAAAGTAGAACTTTTTTACAATGGCGCATACTAACTTTTATAAGAATGTTGAACGCCAATACTAGTTGTGCTTAGATCAATTTCCTTTTTTTCTGAAGTAATTATCTCTTCAAGGATCTTGTGGTATTCCTCAAAAGTGTTCATATTTTTGTGGCCTCCACCAATTACAGGATATAAGCGCGTGAGTTTCGGATTAATTTGTGACAGTTTCACGCTTGTTTTAAACGGGATCAATTTGTCGTCTGTACCATGAATTATTCGAATTGGACAATTTACATATTTTATCCATTTATAAGTAGGCATAGGATAACGCATAATTACAGATAATGGCATAAAAGGCATATAGCGTCCGGTCACTTTGGTAAGGCTGTAATAGGGTGCATCTAAGATGAGGAGTTTCGGATTATTCATCGATGCGAGTTTTGTAGCAAATCCTGAGCCCAGGGACCTCCCGTATAAAATGATATATTTTTCTGAGACTCTCTCTCGTATCTTATCGTACACATACTGGAGGTCTCGTTTAATGGCTTTTTGCGACCGTTTACCGGTACTCTTTCCGAAGCCCCGGTAATCTACCATGATAACATCGTAATCGTTACGTGTAAAATCAACTGCAAACTTTCCCCACCCTTTAATACTCTTAGAATTCCCTTTTAAATAAAGCACAACGCCCTTAGGTTTTTTTACTCTAAAATGTAAACCGTTTATAATCGCTCCATCCCGTGTTTCGAGATTGTATTCTTCTACAACCTGATTTTCATAGAGAAATTGAAAATCTTTAGGAAGCTTTTCGGGCTTAAAAAGAAAATAGTCCTGTAGATAGTATAACAAAATACTTATCACTAAATATGTGACAACTACTATTATGGAAATATACAACCAGACCGGCATTCAATACTTTTTTCTTAAAAATACAAAAATTGACACTGTTTAAACAATAAAAGTATATCCATGTATAGACACTCGTTTTCCACTCCTCTCTTGAGAATTGTACTTAGTTTAATAAAAACAACATCAATTACGTTGATAAAAACGCTTCTAAATAAACACAATTATGATTTTTTATCATAAAAAACGTTAAAATGATGCAATTTTAGTATAGTCTTATCATCCCCTTATTACTAATTAACAACGTCTATAGTTACATTTGTTAAGTATTAATTTAAAAACACACCAAGATGAAAAAGATAGCATTTATACTAGCACTAGCGACGTTTTCAATGTCATATGCACAAGAAAACAAGAATGAAAAGAAAGAAACGGTTGTAACAAAAACCACTGTTCAAGATAGCAAAGGTGAAGAAGTTTCAACTAAGGCTGTAACAAAAACGGAAGAGCAGGTTATTGCGTTAGAAAGTAGTGATGCAAATATGACCAATCAAAACATCACTATGTTACCAACTAAAGTGGACACCAATGTTACATATAGTAATGATGGAGTAGATTATTCTTTCGAAGCTCAGAACAAAGGATTTAAAATGATGTCTAGAGACGATGTAAATAATTCGGAAGACTTCGCCATTTTAAGACCTTCTTCTCAGAAAGGATATTATATAATGTCTCAGGATGGAGTGAGCTCGTTTGGATATTTTAATCAGAACGGAAACTTCGTAGTTGAAAGTTATGATGAAACATCAGATAGTATTGTAACTACTGTTTATGAGTTACAAGTAAAAGATAAAAAAGTAATGAAAAAGAGCAAAATGTAAGAGGTAAAAGCCTCCGCAAAGAAACACCCTCCAGAAATCTTGAAGTTTCAAGCTAGGAGGGTGTACTTTTTATACCTATAAAAATGGGGTATGATCTAAGATCATACCCCATTTTTTTTCTAAATCACTAAAACTATTTATGGTGCATAAAAGCCTGTTTTCCAAGTAAAACTTCATCACTTTCAACGTGGTCATCATCTGGAACACAACAGTCTACAGGACATACAGCAGCGCATTGTGGCTCTTCGTGAAACCCCTTACACTCTGTACATTTATCGGGCACAATATAGTAGATCTCATCACTTATTGGCTCCTGAGTTTCATTGGCATCAACGCTCTTCCCGTTTGGTAAGATTAAATTGCCCTCAAGATCGGTACCATCTGCATATCGCCAGTCGTCTGCACCTTCGTAGATCGCCGTGTTTGGACATTCCGGTTCACAGGCGCCACAGTTAATACATTCATCGGTTATTATAATTGCCATCGGATTTTCTTTTTCTAACTTTGCACAAATTTAAAGCCTTAAAAGGGGAACTCCAAACTAACTATGCAATTACAGGAAAGAATTAACGCTTTTATTCAATTAGGTCGGTTCTTAAGTCAGTTTACTTCGGAAAGATCTGAAAAACTTGATGATCTTCCTCACAACGATACTTTTTATGAAGCCATGCTTCAGCAGATCGATCTGGCATACGCTCATAACGGATGGTTCACAAAAGACAACCAATTTCACGCATTTAAAAGCTGGAGCGAAGCACTTTCAGAAGAAAATTTAAAAAAGTGGATCTCAAATTATACAATTCCCAAAAAATCCTCTAAAACGGTCGCCGTAATAATGGCGGGAAATATTCCGTTAGTAGGTTTTCACGATTTTCTTTCGGTCCTCATTTCCGGAAATAAGATAAAAGCAAAACTTTCCTCGAACGATAAGGTATTGCTCCCCTTTCTTTCTAAATATTTAATAGCAGTTGAACCAAAATTTAAGAATCTAATTACTTTTACAGAAGGAAGGCTTGTAGACTTTGATGCTGTAATAGCAACCGGAAGCAATAATAGTGCGCGTTATTTTGATTATTACTTCGGAAAGTATCCCCATATCATTAGAAAGAATAGAAATGCGGTGGCTATCCTAACCGGTAATGAAACAGCAACTCAGTTACAAGCATTAGCCGATGATGTTTTCAGATATTTCGGTTTGGGTTGCAGAAACGTTTCAAAATTGTATGTGCCCGAAGGATACAATTTCGATGCATTTTTTAATGCGATGTTCTCGTGGAAAGACATTATTAATAACAATAAGTATATTAATAATTACGACTACAACAAAGCTGTCTATTTAATGAGTGGTTTTAATTTACTGGATAACGAATTCATGCTCTTAAAAGAAGAAACCAGCTTCTCCTCTCCTATTTCAGTTGTTTTTTATGAACACTATCGAGACCCGAAACAGCTAAATAATATTCTTGAAAATGAAAAAGAGAATATCCAATGTATTGTTTCAGAAAGCCATATACCTTTTGGCGAGGCACAACGCCCAAATCTATGGGATTATGCAGACGGAGTAGATACTTTAGATTTTTTGTTGAACGGATGTTGAAAAACTGTTGAATAAGTTATAGTAGAATTAACGTATAATAATCTGATAATTCACATCTTTGCATCCTCAATTCACACTTCATGAAAAAACATAACTTTAGTGCCGGACCCTGCATCTTGCCACAATCTGTTTTGCAAAAAGCTGCAGATGCCGTAATCAATTTTAACGGCTTAGACCTATCACTGATTGAGATCTCACACCGAAGTAAAGACTTTGTGGAGGTGATGGAAAACGCGCGTAGTTTAGCGCTAGAGCATTTAGGACTTCAGAATAAAGGATACAAAGCAATGTTCTTACAAGGTGGTGCGAGTATGGAATTCCTAATGGTTGCATATAACTTACTGGAGAAGAAAGCGGCTTATTTAAATACCGGAACCTGGGCAGATAAAGCAATTAAAGAGGCAAAGCTATTTGGAGAGTTGGTTGAAGTTGCTTCATCTAAGGATAGTAATTTTAATTATATCCCAAAAAATTATTCGATCCCCCGCGATGTAGATTATTTTCACTGCACGAGTAACAACACAATTTTCGGGACCCAGCTTAAGGAGTTTCCCACTGTAGATGTTCCTTTGGTGTGTGATATGAGTAGTGATATTTTTTCACGAAAATTAGACTTTTCAAAATTCGATCTTATTTATGCAGGAGCTCAAAAGAATATGGGACCGGCAGGTACTACCTTGGTAGTGATAAAAGAAGATATTTTAGGGAAAGTTTCACGGAAGATCCCTTCCATGTTAGATTATAAAGTTCATATTGGCAAAGACAGTATGTTTAATACCCCTGCCGTATTTCCGGTGTATGTGTCTATGCTAACCTTAGAGTGGTTAAAAGAATTAGGGGGAATTACTGCGATTGAAAAAGTAAACGATCAAAAAGCTAAGCTTATCTATGCTGAAATTGACAGAAACGAGCTTTTTAAGGGTTTCGTAGCCAATAAAGAAGACAGGTCTCAAATGAATGCCACCTTTACTTTAGAGGTAGAAGCATTAAAGGAAAAATTCGACAATATGTGGAAAGCCGCCGGGGTCAACGGACTTAATGGTCATAGAAGTGTAGGCGGGTACAGAGCATCCATGTATAACGCTTTACCTCTGGAGAGCGTGCAAGTGCTGGTTGATGTAATGTCTGAATTAGAAAGAACTGCATAATTAGTTGTCCGGAAAGAGGAACGCCTAAATAAAATTACAAATTAATTAAAACACCCAAAATAGGGTACGAATATGAAGGTTTTAGCAAACGACGGAATTTCAAAAAAAGGAGTTACAGCTTTAGAAGAAGCAGGTTTTCAGGTGATTACAGTGAAAGTCGCTCAAGAACAACTAATTAATTACATCAATGAGCATAATATCGATGTACTATTGGTTAGAAGTGCGACCACGGCACGAAAAGAATTAATTGATGCCTGCCCTTCCCTTAAAATTATTGGTCGTGGCGGAGTTGGTATGGACAATATTGACGTGGCTTATGCGCGTGAGAAAGGCTTAAAAGTAATTAATACTCCTGCGGCATCTTCTGCATCGGTTGCCGAATTGGTTTTCGCACATTTATTTAGCGGAGTGCGATTTTTATACGATGCTAACCGCAATATGCCTTTGGAAGGAGATTCTCGCTTTAAAGAGCTTAAAAAGAATTATGCCGGCGGCAGTGAATTGCGCGGAAAAACTCTCGGTATTATTGGTTTTGGTCGTATTGGTAGAGAGGTAGCCAAAATTGCTTTAGGTTGTGGTATGAAAGTTATTGCGAGCGATAGCCATGTGGGGGAAGCCGATATTACTCTTAATTTTTACGACGGACAAAAGATTACGCTAAAAATAAAGACGGAACCTGTTTCAGAACTAATAAAGCACAGTGATTTTATCACCCTTCATGTGCCCGCTCAGAAAAACTATATCATAGGGAAAGATGAGATCCAAAAAATGAAGGATGGTGCAGCTATCATTAACGCAGCTCGAGGAGGAGTAATAGACGAAGTTGCCTTGGTTGAAGCACTTGATAGTGGAAAATTATCTTTTGCAGGACTAGACACCTTCGAGCAGGAACCGGCTCCGGCTATAAAAGTTTTAATGAACGGACGCATTTCTTTAACACCTCATATTGGTGCGGCAACCCATGAAGCCCAGGATAGGATTGGAGAAGAATTAGCAGAACAAATCAAAGAAATACTTCTTTAACTTCACTTAGCGGAAGTAATCGTCTTTTCTTCGAAAACCGGCTTTTATTTAACGCTTCGGGCTTTCAGATTACCAAGAAAATCAACATTTTGACTATCTTTACCACTCACTTTCAAAACAGTTAAAAATGGCATCAATTTTAGATTTATTAAATACCGATATGGGTAAGCAACTCATTAGTGGAGCAAGTGCACAAACGGGACAATCTCCCGACAAGACGGCTTCAGTATTAAGTATGGCTTTGCCGGTTATATTGGGCGCAATGAAACGTAATGCTTCTACCCCGCAGGGAGCTGAGAGCTTAAATAACGCTCTTAACGATAATCGTCATGACGGATCAATACTAGATCAATTAGGAGGATTATTAGGTGGTGGAAATGCAGATAGCAGCCTCTTAAACGACGGTGCCGGTATTTTAAAACATGTTTTAGGTGGAAACCAGCCACGTGTTGAGCAAAATATTAGTCGAAATAGCGGTGTGGATGCCGGATCGGTAGGCCAGATAATAAAAATAGCAGCTCCAATTTTAATGGGGGTACTTGGAAATCAGAAGAGAAAAGATAACGTGAGTCAGAATGGTATTGGAGATCTACTTGGGTCAGTAATGGGAAGTTCTGGTAAACACGATCAATCGCTCATTGAGACCTTATTAGACGCAGACGGAGACGGTAGTATCATTGACGATGTTGCGGGAATGGTTCTTGGCGGACAAAAGAAAAAAGGAGGCCTTGGAGGTCTTCTAGGTGGATTATTTGGAAAATAATTTCGCCATATAAATTTAAAAAGCCCGATCGGTTTACGATCGGGCTTTTTTTTGTTAAATGCCGAGTTATAGGGAGTCATTTTTAGTATTTTTACAAAAAAAATCATGCGATATCTCTTCTATTTCATATTAGTTCTAATTGTCGGATATAGTTGTGATTCCAGTAAACGGATTTCTACAACAAACGAGATGGAAACTAATGCTGTAGAGAACGATACCGTTCGTATTGCTAACGACGAACTTGAGTATGAAATTTTAATTATAGAGCCCGGTTTTAATCAGTGGCTCGTTTCACAGCCGCCTATGGGGTATTACGGACTTACATTTTTAGAAAACCGAAATGCCTTTTACGTGCTTGAGTACAACAGAAGAGTAAGAAGTATAGATCGTTCACGTGAATTATACCCTCAAGAAATTAACTACGATCCCGGTACAAAATACGGACTGGAAGTGAACTATTTGCTGTATAATTACTTTAAGTATTTTGAACAAACCTACAATCAGAAGTTGCGTTGAAGAGACTAAAACAAAAATGGAATATACAATCCGACTGGCAGTTAACGATAATTTTCATCGTCTTTGCAATAACAGGAAGTACATCAGCTAAATTCGCCGGTCCCTTAACCGAGTTAGTTGGAATTGAAAGAAATATGGGATGGTTTATATATTGGCCGGTAAGAATTTTAATTATTTTTCCAATATATCAAGTGCTATTGGTCTTTTTTGGATGGCTCTTCGGGGAATTTGAATTTTTCTGGGCCTTTGAAAAAAAAATGTTGCGAAGTATGAAATTGGGGTTTTTAGTTCAAAAATTTGAATAAGAACAGCTACATTCTAAATTCACTTATTGATCACGATCCGGCTATAATATACAAATAAGCATAACCTTAAATCTGAAGATTTTATTCTAACCCTACCTTTAATAGAAAAGGTGCGAATTTGTATGTTCACACCTTTTTTTTATTTCTTCGGAAAAATTATTCGTTTACTTCCACCTCAATCGTTTGTGGAGTTACACTTGGCGACTTTTTCCATACGAAAGTGTAAAGCCACATTAGGGTGAATGTTGGGACTATATCAGACATAGGTAAGATCTCTTCAATAAATACTATTACCGAAGCAATTTTACCTTCCGTTCCTGAGTACATTTCACTCATCTTTTTCGCCGCATAAGGCGCCCAAATTATGTCTAAGAAAGGTCCGATGAGCGGTATAGACATCGTGACCATACCAATAATATCGAATAATATCCCCTTCCGAAGCAATTTATATTTTGAATTTTGCATTTAATTTATTGTGTTAATTATTACTACTAAATTAACGCAAGAAACATACCAAAAATTATGATAAGTCATTACTAATTAACTTCAAAAACTCGTTTCTGGTCTCTATTTTTTCAAACTGACCACGAAAACCCGAAGTGGTTGTGACGCTATTCTGTTTTTGTACTCCCCGCATCATCATACACATATGCGAAGCTTCAATTACAACGGCAACACCTTTTGGCTTCAAGGTGTTATTTATACACTCTAAAATGTCGTGTGTTAGCCGTTCCTGTACTTGTAACCTCCTTGCAAACACATCCACAATTCTTGGAATCTTACTCAAACCCACTATATGACCGTTGGGAATATACGCGACATGAGCCTTTCCGAAGAAAGGTAAAATATGATGCTCACACAGCGAGTATAATTCGATGTCTTTTATGATCACCATATCGTTATAATCTTCGGCAAACATAGCTCCTTTCAAGATCTCGGCAGGATCCTGACAATGTCCTGATGTTAGAAACTGCATAGCCTTTGCAGCGCGCTCAGGAGTTTTAACAATTCCCTCTCTTGTTACGTCCTCACCCACACCTTTAAGAATTTCGATGAAATTATTCTTCAATTCGTTTGTTGTTTCCTGCTCGTATTCTTCAAAATATTTATAAGATCCCATATAATATCTTAGTTTGATTTTAATTTTAGCAATAAAAGTAACTACTTATAATTGTTTTCTTTTAACTTTTCTTTAATATATCTACCTTCGCGAGAATATTAGTTTTGTCACTACACCTAATTTTCATTATCAGTTAAACAGTACATATGCCCCGCTATCTTATTATTATTTTTGTTCTCCTGAATAGCATTTTTGTCAACTCACAGGAAACCAAAACGATTAAAGCTGTTAGAATTGACACTTCCCCAAAAATAGATGGCTTGTTAGACGATCAAATTTGGGACGACTTACCGGCCTATGGCGATTTTTTTATGTTCGAACCGGGTAATGAAGGAGACATTGACCCTAATTATACAACCGAAGTAAAAATGGCCTACGACGATAAGGCTGTTTATGTAGCCGCTTATATGTACGACCCCAACCCTTCTGAAATTTTTAGTCAGTTTTCACAACGCGATGAAATTTATGTACAGGCAGATCGCTTTCAGGTTGCGATCAATACCTATAATGATGGAATAAACGAAACGCATTTCTTCGTAACCAGCGCCGGTACCATTGGAGATGCATTACAAACCCAGAATAATTTCGATTTTAGTCATAATGTAGTTTTCGAGTGCAAAATATCGAAAGATGCAAAAGGTTGGTATGCCGAATATAAGATTCCGTATAACGCATTGCGCTTTCCCGAAGTGGAAGTTCAAAACTGGAGTGTTAATTTCTATCGCCGAATAATTAAACGCAACGAAACTCAAAGTTGGAATTTTATAGATATCACTAAAGGTCGTCAGTCACAATATAACGGTTTAGTTACCGGAGTGAAAAATATTGATCCACCGGTACGCCTCACCCTCTTCCCTTTTGCACAAGGGGTGGTAAAAAACTTTGACGGCGAAACCGAAACCAATTTTTCGGCAGGGATGGATATTAAATACGGTTTAACAGATAGCTTCACGCTGGATGCGACGCTTATTCCAGATTTTGGCCAGGCGGCGTTCGATAAAGTTGAATTAAACTTAGGCCCTTTTGAACAAACATTTGCCGAAAACAGACCATTCTTTACAGAGGGAATCGATCTTTTCAGAAAAGGTGGTATATTCTTTTCACGACGCGTAGGTGGTAAACCCTCTACAAATATTGATGAGGAAGAAGACCTGAACGCAAATGAGGCGGTCATAGAATTTCCGAAAAAGGTCAATTTGCTAAATGCGATTAAGATCTCCGGAAGAACTGAAAGTGAGTTGGGAGTAGGATTTTTTAATGCTATCACCGAAAAAACCTATGCGATCATAGAAGATACCATTACCGGTAATACCAGAAAAGTAATGGTTGAACCGCTGGCGAATTACAATATTTTCGTCCTGGATCAACAATTTAACGGAAATTCATCTATCTCATTAATTAATACGAATGTAACCCGCGAAGGCGATTTTAGAGATGCTAATACCTCGGCTTTTGTTTTTAATGTCGCAGACAAAGGGAATCGCTTTAGATCATCGGGAAGAGCAATTATGAGCAATGTTAGCGATGGGAATGGAAATACCAGCGGATTTAGATCTGAATTGGATGTATATAGAATAAAAGGTAAAATTAGATACCGCATAGGACATGATTTTGCTAACAAGACCTACGATATAAACGACCTTGGGGTTAATTTCACTAACAATTTCAATAATTTTGTTGCCGGACTATCCTACCAGATATTTGAACCCACAAAAACTTTTAACACTTATCGTTTTGAGTTAACGGCGCGTCACAATAGGTTGTATAAACCTAATGTACAGACCAGTAATAGTCTTGATTTTGACGCCTTCTTCGTTAAGATCAACAGATTCGCGTTTGGTGCCAATTTAGGATATGTTTCAGATAATGACGACTATTTTGAACCTCGTGTGGAAGGAAAATTTGTAACTTTTAATGGTAATCTTGGCGGACGCGTATGGCTTTCGAGTGATTTTAGGAAAAAATTTGCGTTAGATCTGGGTGTAGGATACCGAACCTGGTTTGAGGATCCTCAGGAAACAAAATTTGTCGACTTTGCACCAAGATACAGATTCTCAGATCGATTGTTGGTCATTTTATCAAGTGAACTATCATTAAGAGATAATAATTTCGGATATATTGACAACACAGACACGAATGTGTTTTTTGGTCAGCGTGACATTATGAACCTAGAGAACTCTGTAACAGCAAGCTTTAACTTCGATCCTTTTAAAGCTATAGATCTTCGGTTCAGAAATTTTTGGAGTGCTGTAGATTATAGTGATAACACGTATTTTATTTTAAATGACGATGGATCACGCAGTATAACAGTGTATGACACTGAAGAAAATAACCCTAATCAAAATTTCAACATCTGGAATTTAGATCTTAGTTTTCGTTGGCGATTTGCACCGGGCAGCGAAGCCACACTCCTCTATCGCAATCAGATCTTTAATTTAGATGAACAATCTACCATTAGTTATGGAGAAAGTTTAAACAATCTCTTTAATGAGCCACAACAAAACACAGTATCTCTTAGGGTCACCTACTTTCTTGATTATAATAATATTAAGGGGCTTTTTAATAATAATTCGTAAAAGAAAAGTTCGTAGATTGTGTAATCGACTCTAAAACGCTAATTTCACGATGAAAAGCAACGGTAAATGATTGTAGCCAAGAATATTCATAAATATTACGACGATCTTCACGTTTTAAAAGGAGTTGATCTTACAATAGATAAAAGTGAAATCGTATCCATTGTAGGTGCATCGGGAGCCGGTAAAACAACCCTCTTACATATTATTGGAACTTTAGACAGTTTCAATTCTAAAGAAGGATCTCTGGAGATCAATAATACACAAATTGCTTCCCTCAACAGAAAGCAGCTGGCGAATTTCAGAAATGAAAATTTAGGATTTATCTTTCAGTTTCATCAGTTACTTCCTGAGTTTACTGCTATAGAAAACGTTTGTATCCCTGCGTTCATAAAGAAAACATCTAAAACCGAAGCCGAAAGAAAAGCAAAAGAGCTTTTAAGTTTCCTCGGACTCTCACACAGAGAAAAACACAAACCGAATGAGCTTTCGGGAGGGGAACAACAGCGTGTTGCAGTTGCCAGAGCCTTAATAAATAATCCTTCTATTATTCTTGCCGATGAGCCCAGCGGAAATCTCGATACGAATAGCGCCGAAAACCTGCACAATCTGTTTTTTAAACTCAGAGATGAATTTGGACAAACCTTTGTCATTGTTACTCACAATGAAGACCTCGCCGAGATGGCCGATAGGAAACTCGTCATGCAAGACGGAAAAATTATAGTGTAAAACATGTTGCTAATCTTAGCATATTGGTTGTATTTACTAGCACTGACTTCGGTTTTTGGATTATTATTTCAGAAGATATTCAAATTTAAGGAGATTCATCCGTCCTTAACATTGATGTTGGGTGGTTTTGCAATTTCAATAGTTGCGACACTTTGGACACTATTTGGTGGATTAAACAGTGTTTTTGATATCTGTTTAATTATCGCCTGTTGTGTGGTCGCATTTTTTCTTCGGAAAGACCTTCGGTTCTTTTTAATGAATCTCAAAGATAAATTAAGAAGTCTATCTCCTTTCCTGAAAATTATTTTCACCATGTTAACGCTATTTGTCGCAGCAAAAAGCGCCGGAATACCTTTCATTCTGGATAACGAATCCTATTACATACAAACCATAAAATGGCTTGATAATTTCGGACTCGTAAAAGGCCTGGCGAATCTACATCCCTTCTTAGCTCAAACCTCAGGGTGGCACATGCTTCAAAGCTCCTTAAACTTAAACAATTGGTTCTTAAACCTTAACGATCTCAACGGGTTTTATCTTTGTACTGCAAATTTCTACGCGCTAAGTCATTTAAACACATATAGACGATCGAAAGACTTGTCTCTACTATTTATTGGTTCCTTCTTTATTTTTAATGTGTTTCTTTTTCAGTTTGTGGATGCCCCGTCCCCGGATCTGGCAATATATATATGTACTTTCTTTATTTTTTCTGAATTTTTAAAAGAATCGATATATCCTTCCGAAGCAAATAAAAAACATCTACTCTTATTCTCAATTGCTGTTTTTGCATCTTTCATTAAAGTCACAGCGGTACTGCTCCTACTCTTTCCTCTCATATTAATTATTAGAGACCGAACTTTTTCACGAAATGATAGTATAAAATTAAGTAGTCTAGGAATCATGATACTGCTGTTATTCGTAGTTCGAAACTATATCATAAGCGGTTACCCGCTATACCCTTTACAGATTTTTGGGAGCGAAGGAACCATGTGGAAACTTCCGAGCGAGTTATATCACTTTATCACGCATCAAACAAAACTCTATGGTTTCTTTATGAGTGAGGAACAGTTTGCTGCCAGTTCATCTTTTCAACGTTTTATACATTGGCTTATGCTACCCGGGCTTCATGGTTTTTTTAATAAGATGATGGTATTGTTTCTGGCCTTATTTCCTATAGTGATTTGGAAGACCGAATATAAAAAGACTTACACCATATTATTTGTTTTTTGCGCACTACAATTGGGGCTGTCTTGGTTAGGATCGCCACAATATCGTTTCTTTTTTGGAGCGCTAATGCTTCTTATAATGGCAACGTTCATAACTTTCTTCAAGAAACAGATATATTTCAATTCTCTGTTAATCGTTGGTCTTTTTTTGGTCGCAATTCCTTTAATTTATCCGTTACCATTAAATGCGCTAACCAAAAACAAATTTCAGAATGCACTAGTACCCTTTTCATTAGAACATCTTGTAATTCCGGCAGAAAGTACGAGATATACAGATACCCGGTATGTGAAAATTATTGAGGGAAACCTTAGATTTTACACTCCGGTGAACGTTGATTTCTTCTGGGCATCAGGCGATGGACCTTTACCTTGTGTTCAGGCGGTTCAGATCGATTATTTTAAGGAAAATTACAAGCTCTTACCGCAACAAATAGGTGCCGAAATTTCGGAAGGTTTTTACAGTTTACAGCTCACGAATGAATAGAAAAGAATTAAAAGATTTTTTAGACGAGAAGGCATTACTCTATAACAATGTAGATTTTATAGAAAGCGATCCCATCCAAATCCCGCATCGATATACGAAGAAAGAGGATATAGAAATATCGGGGTTTCTGGTTGCTACAATTTCGTGGGGAAACCGTAAAAGTATTATCAATAATGGGATTCGCTTAATGGATATAATGGGGAATTCACCTCATGATTTTGTCATTAATTTTTCAGAAAAAGATACAGAAAAGCTATCAGGTTTTGTGCATAGAACTTTTAACGAGATAGATCTGACTTATTTTATTAAATCTCTTCAGAATATTTATGTGAAGCATGGCGGATTGGAAAAAGTATTTAGTGATTATGCGAAAGAACTTAATGTTCAGGAGGCGATTCATCATTTTAAAAAATTATTCTTCTCTCTAGATCATCCCGTAAGAACTCAAAAACATATTAGTGATCCTTTAAAGAATTCGGCTGCAAAGCGAATCAATATGTTTTTACGCTGGATGGTTAGAGACTCGAGTACAGGAGTAGATTTCGGAATTTGGAAATCTATTTCCCCTTCACAACTTTCTTGTCCGTTAGATGTGCACACCGGAAATATTGCCCGAAAACTAGGCCTTTTAAAAAGGAAACAAAACGATGCCAAGGCTTTGACAGAGTTAGACCAGGCGCTTAGGGAGCTCGACCCTGTAGATCCGGTTAAGTACGACTTCGCTCTTTTCGGACTAGGTGTTTTCGAAAAGTTTTGAATTTGTTAAAAAAAAGTGGAAATGTGTTAAACAACAGTTTTAAATAGAGTATTTTTACAATATCTAGTATACTATTACTGGCAACTTAACCTCATACTCCTATTGATACCTCCTTCAATTCCAATTAATGAAGAACAAAGAACTCAGGCCGTAAATGAATACGGACTTCTGGACACCCTTCCTGAAGAGGATTTCGATACAATAACTGCTCTTACTGCAAGTATTTGTGAAGTTCCTATTTCCCTGGTAACCTTATTAGAAACCGACAGGAACTTCTTTAAGTCTCATCATGGAATTCCATTAAACGAAGGGCCTAGAGACAGCTCTTTTTGTGGTCATGCCATTGTTGATGATGCCGAGATTTTTATTGTGGAAGACGCACGCAAGGATGAACGCTTTAAGAATAATCCTTACGTTATAGAACAAGGCGCAGTGTTTTATGCAGGAGTAAAACTCGTGAACCCCGACGGAATGCCTTTGGGCACACTTTGCATTTTTGATGTTAAGCCCAGAGAGTTAACCGAGAAGCAGAAAAGTGCGTTAAAATCACTGGCTTTTCAAACCATGAATCTTTTTGAAATAAGAAAAAAGAACATCTATTTAGAAAAATTACAGGATGAGCTTAAGTTAAGAAATGAGGAGCTTAAGAATTTCGCAGGAGTCGTATCGCATGATATGAAAATGCCATTAGCGAATATGATCGTAACTACAGATATCTTAAGAGCGAAATACTCTGAACATTTAGATCTACAGGCACAGGAATATCTGGGATATTTAAAACAATCCTCTTTTACTTTAAGCGAATACATTTCGGGCCTTTTAGCACATTACGAAAGTGATAAAGTTTCGGCGAGTTATCACGAAACCTTTGATTTACACCATTTGCTTGAGGAAATAGTAGAATTGATGAACATCGATATGAATTGTGATATCAATTTTCCCGAAACCGACATTCTCTTAACGTGTAACAGAGCAGCACTGGAGCAGATATTTTTAAATCTTATTGGTAATAGCTTAAAATATAATGACAAAGAAAAAATTGTTATAGATATAGATTGCACCCATGTTAATGACCGTTACTTGTTTAAAATCAGTGACAACGGTATGGGAATTCCAAAAGAGAAACAGAATGAGATCTTTAATTTATTCTCAACAGTAGGAAATCTTGACAGAAATGGCAAAAAAGGGCACGGTATTGGATTATCTACAGTGAAGAAATTGGTCAATAATTTGGGAGGTGATATTGTAGTAACCTCACAAGTTGGCGAGGGAACCACCTTCGACTTTTTTATTATTAGTCAGTAGTACCAAACCCAAAACTGATCATTCCCCTTCATTTTAATAAGCCCTTAAATCAATTTGATCATGATTCCGCCAGAATTCCCCAAGAACGAAGCCGAGAGACTTTCAGAAATAAAAAAATACAATTTAGTAGATACTCCCCCCGAACAGGATTTCGACAATATTACAAATTTAGTAGCATCAATTTGTGAGGTTCCTATTTCGTTAATTTCAATTATTGAAGGTGAGCGTAACTTTTTTAAATCACATCATGGAGTTCCTTTAAATGAAGCAAAGAGAAGCACTTCTCTTTGCGGACATGCAATTCTTGAAGAATCTGAAATATTTATTGTTAAGGATGCCACACTCGACAAACGTTTCTGTGACAACCCTACTCTTCAAGAATTTAACGTAGTTTTTTACGCAGGGGTTCCGTTAATAAATCCACAGGGTTATGCCTTAGGCACCTTGTGTATTTACGATAGTAAACCAAGAGAATTGAACGATAAACAAAAAGAGGCGCTTATTTCTTTGGCTAATCAGGTGGTGAATATTTTTGAACTTCGGAAAATGAATACCCAGCTACAAGCGGCTCAACGGGAACTCCAGCAGCGAAATGAGCGTCTAAATGCATTTGCGAACGTTGTTTCTCACGATCTAAAATCTCCATTAGCTAATATCACATCACTCACCAGACTGCTGCGGGAAGAAACTTTTGAAATATTAAATGAGGATTCTAAGCAATATCTAGAATACATTGAAGAATCTTCTACGACTCTAAAAGGATACATTGATGGAATACTTCGCTATTACAGAACCGATGCTCTTTTAGAACAAAAGCGGCAGGATATTGAGTTGGTCGACTTTTTTAATGAAGTAAAGGAAATGCTTATCGTAAAAGACAATCGGTTTATTTATCCCACTCAGGGCACGTTGAAAAACATAAATAAAGCTGCCTTAACTCAAATTGTTTTAAATCTAGTTGACAATGCATTAAAATATAATAACAAAACTACTTGTACTGTTACCGTTAATTTTATTGAGGAAGAGTTGTATTATAAATTCGTAGTCACTGATGACGGTAGAGGAATTGAAAAAGAGAAACAAAGTGAGATATTCGAATTATTCAACACCGGAGGTATAAAAGACAGCAGGGGTCGTGAAGGAACCGGAATTGGACTAACTACTGTTAAAACACTGGTTAACAAGCTAGGAGGTGAAATATGGTTAGACTCAACATTGGGAGAAGGAAGTACATTTACGTTTACGATAAAGAAATAGTAAGAATTACATTGCATTTTTTATCTTTGATAAATATTTTTAGGAATGCAGTTTAAATACCCCGAACTTCTTTACGCACTTTTCTTACTGCTTATCCCAATTCTTATTCACTTATTTCAGTTAAGGCGATTTCAAAAAGTTGATTTTACGAACGTAGCCTTTCTAAAAAAAGTTACTATACAAACACGTAAGAGTTCGCAGCTAAAAAAATGGCTTACGTTGTTAATGCGTTTATTAGTGCTTGCGTGCATTATTTTCGCTTTCGCTCAACCCTTTAAAGCTTCCAAGACCGCCCTTAACACCGAAAAGGAAACAGTTTTGTACTTGGACAATTCTTTTAGTATGCAGGCAAAGGGAGCTCAGGGTGCTCTTTTACAGCGGGCAATTCAGGATATTTATGACAATTCTAACGGCATAGATAAGATTAGCTGGTTTACTAATGATAAATCCCGAAAAAACGCTTCGTTAGAGGATTTTAAAAACGAACTGCTTCAAACCACCTATTCACATGATCAATTAAGTGTTTCAGAAGTCCTTCTGAAAGCCAATCAATTATTTACAAAACAACCGCAAACCGATAAGCGTCTAATTTTTGTATCAGATTTTCAGCAAAAGGAATCCTTTTCTGAAACGAATGAAAATTTCAATATTAATGCGGTGTATCTGAAACCATTGAATAGTAATAATATTTCTATCGATACCGCTTATGTTTCTTCAAAAAATGCCGGTAAAACTCAATTAGCGGTAAAAGTGTCTAAAACGGGAGAGGTCTCGCAAAATATACCCATTTCACTTTATAACAACAGTACTTTAATAGCTAAGACGGCATTAGATTGGACAAACGGGGATGAAGCCACGGTAACATTCGAGATTGAGAACGGAAATAGTTTTAAAGGCAAGCTGGAAATAAATGATCAAAACCTAAATTTCGACAACTCGTTGTATTTTAGCATCAATATTCCTAAGAAATTAAAAGTATTATCAATTAATGAATTGAACGCTAACTACCTCCAGCGGATGTTCGATCAACCCGAATTTGAATACACGCAACAGACCTTCAGTAGCCTCAATTATAACGACATTCCGGAGCAGAACTTTATTGTTCTAAACGAACTGAAAGAAATTCCGGCATCGTTGGAAACAGCATTATTGTCATTTAGCAAGAACGGTGGAAGCATTTTTATAATCCCTTCAGAAAGTATCGATATAGCAAGCTACAATAGGTTTTCTGCATCATTAGGGCTAGGGAATTTTTCAGAAAAAACAACTCAGGAGAAAAAAATCACCCAAATCGTATTCGACCATCCGCTTTACCGTGATGTCTTTGAGAAACGCGTTGTAAACTTTCAGTATCCAAAGGTAAATTCGTACTACGATATTTTAACGAATGCTACTTCTGTATTGAAATACGAAGACGGAAAGCCATTTATACTTCAAAAAAACAATGTCTATTTAAGTACCGCAGCGGTTAATTCTGAAAATTCGAACTTTCAAAATTCTCCACTTATCGTGCCTACTCTATTTAATATGGCGCAACAAAGTTTGGCATTGCCAAAGTTATATTATACGTTAGGAGAACAAAATACTTTTGCCGTACCCATCGCGTTGATGCAAGATGAAATTTTAGCCATGCGGGATAGTACTGATAGTACTGTAAGTTTTATTCCTTTACAACAAACCAAAGCGAATAAGGTGATCATTACTACGAACGAAGATCCTAATTCCTCGGGAATTTATTCCATTGAAAAAGAGGGAGAATTTATTGAGCATGTTAGTTTCAACTATAGTAGAGAAGAGAGTATTCTTCAGTATGCGAATCCGGAAGACTGGCCCGGTATTAATATTTATAATTCGGTTGAAGAATTATTTGACAGTCTCGCCGAAGCGAACGAAATAAACAGTTTTTGGAAATGGTTTGCTATTTTTGCACTGCTGTTCCTGATATTTGAAATGCTTATTCTGAAATTTTTAAAGAATTAGATATACAGAAATATGAATGTTCTATTAAAATCGGCTACCATTGTTGACCCCAACAGCAAGCATCATCTCAAGCAACGAGATATTCTTATTGAAAACGGAAAGATCTCTAAAATAGCAGCTAAGATCGATACTTTAGCCAAAGTCAAAGAGATCTCTTTAACAAATCTGCACGTATCGCAAGGATGGTTCGATTCTAGTGTATCTTTTGGAGAACCGGGATATGAAGAACGAGAAACAATTGCGAATGGATTAAAAACTGCTGCGTATAGCGGTTACGCGCATGTCGCGCTTAACCCTAACACTTTTCCGGTAACCGATAGTAAATCGAATATCAAATATTTACGCTCACAAGCCGACGGACACGCGGTGAGCCTCTACCCCGTTGGAGCATTAACTGTAGGAGCCACGGGAATCGACTTAGCAGAGCTTTACGATATGAAGAATGCAGGTGCAATTTCCTTCTACGATTACAAAATACCGGTTAAAAACCCCAATCTACTGAAGATCGCACTGCAATATACACAGAATTTCAACGGACTCGTACAATCGTTCCCTTTCGAGATGTCTGTAGCTCCAAACGGAATTGTAAATGAGGAAATTAACAGTACGAAATTAGGTTTAAAGGGAATTCCGGCTTTGGCAGAAGAACTTCAAATTACACGGGATCTCTACCTTCTAGAATACACAGGGGGAACACTTCATATTCCAACAATTTCCACTAAGAAATCGGTTGCCCTCATCAAAGAGGCAAAAAAGAAAGGTCTTTCGGTGAGTTGTAGCGTAGCGATAAATAATTTAATGCTAACAGACGATGCTCTGGAGAGTTTCGATACCAATTACAAACTGCTACCTCCCTTAAGAACCCACAACGATGTAAAGGCTCTGCTTAAAGGACTTAAGGAGGGTACTATCGATGGGGTAACAAGCGACCATAATCCAATCGATATTGAACATAAAAATGTTGAATTTGATCATGCGGCTTATGGTAGTATCGGACTTGAAGCCGGTTTTGGTGCGCTTAACAGTAAGATCGATCTCGAGACTGCCATTGGTGCTCTCACGCAATTGCGTAATGTTTTTAATATTACTTCGGAAGGGGTCGCTGAAGGAGCTATTGCCGACTTAACTCTTTTCGATCCGGCAATTGAATGGACCTTCGCTGAAGAAGATATTCTTTCTACCTCTAAAAATGCCGCATTGTTAGGAAGCAGATTAAAAGGTAAGGCATTCGGGGTATACGCTAACAAACAACTTGTGATAAACTCTTAATGATGACGAGACCGCCGGGGAAAACAAAAGCAATCATTGCGTACCTTACTTTCATTGGTTTGCTCATAGCCTATTATATGAATCGTGATGAAAAACACGAATTTACTACCTGGCATATAAAAAATATGTTCGGACTAATTTTACTACTACTGTTATCTCAGCTTACACAAGCTTATGTCGATCTTCGGTTTGGGGAAATTTTGTGGTTTTTATCATTTGCTTTGTGGCTCTTTTCATTAATAAGAGTTATTGCCAACCATAAGGAGGCTATTCCTTATTTAAGTAAGAAATTTCAACAATGGTTTACCTTTTTAAATTAGTTGAACTATCTTTATAGGGACATTAACACTCACCAAAACAAATCATTATGACAGAATCCTCAACAGACAATGGAAAAACCATTGGTATTATTGCGTATCTTTCTCTAATAGGCTGGATCATCGCGCTCGTTATGCATAGCAGTAATAAGACAGCTTTCGGAGCTTTTCATATTAGACAAATGCTAGGCATCATGGTAGTAACGTTTCTTTTATCTATTTTGGCAGGTTTCCTTGGAATATCGATTATTTCATGGATCGTCCAAATTGCGGTGATCGTTTACTGGCTTCTTGGTTTTATAGGAGCGGTTCAGGGAGAAATGAAACTAGTCCCAATGGGTGCTCAATTTCAAGACTGGTTTAAAGGAATTGGTTAAAATTTCTTAAATATTTACTTAAAGATGCCACTTACCTAAGTGGCATCTTTTATTTTTGTGTTATGGAAAAACAAGAACTACTACTAGAACACAATTATAAAGCTCCGTTGAATGCCTCAGCTGATAATCCGGCGATAATAATGCTCCACGGCTATGGTAGTGATGAAAACGATCTTTTTTCCTTTGCTTCCGAACTACCTTCGAAATACCATATAATTGCATTAAAAGCTCCGCTACCAATGCAACCGTATGGCAACGCATGGTACAATATCTACCTCGATGCTTCCGAAGGGAAATTTAATGATACTGAGCAGGCAATTGCCTCAAGAGACCTTATTGTAAAATGTATAGATCAGGTAATTGAAAAATACAAAGTGGCAAAAAGCGCGATTACCTTGCTGGGCTTTAGTCAGGGAACCATATTGAGTTATGCAGTGGCTTTAAGTTACCCTGAAAAAGTAAAAAATATAATTGGGTTAAGTGGTTATATTAGTGAGGATATGCTAAAGGAAGGTTATGAAGATAACAATTTCGATCACTTAAGTGTGTATAGTTCTCACGGAAGTGTTGATCAAGTGATCCCTGTAGATTGGGCGCGGAAAACCAAGCCATTCTTAACAAATCTTGGAATAGATTGCAGTTATTCCGAATTTCCCGTGGGTCATGGAGTTGCTCCACAAAATTTCTATGAGTTAAAAGCTTGGTTAGACAAGCATTAAAGTGTCCTTCCGTATCCATACATAGTGCTCTAAGAATGAAACCCAAAAGTAGTATTTCTAATTGACATCATTTTTCTCTTAGAAGAAGTCATCTTGGATACAAAAGAGATCCAAGTGTATCGAATTCCAGTTTGTTCTCCTCATTAAAATTATAGGAAAGGAGAACCTCTCCCCAATAAGTACCGTCTGTGAAATCGGCTAAAAGCCATTTATGGTTTAAAAACTTGATCTTATTGATGCGCATAGTCCCTTCCATCCCATCGAAAGGGACCAAAGGATTTCCGTTTTTAACTGTATTGTATTCGTAAATAGCATCTGTGATCTGAGCCTCGACTGCGGCTGCTTCATAGCCGGAAGTTTCTAAATAGGTCATAGCATTTTCGTTGCCCTGAAGGGTGAAATAGTTTAGTTCGGCTATGCGTTCTTGTAGTTTTGCGATAGAGTCTTTATACACCAACTCACTCTCGGTTAAAGAATTGATCTTCTTATCCTGTGACTCGAAAATGTTCTTTTCGTTCATATATTGAAATATGATAAATAGTACGGCAAAAAAGAACAAATACATAAATATTTTATTTCTCATAACTATATTTTAATTTTTAGAGTATCGTATGCCAAGTGAACATTTTTAGGAAGTTTTGCCTCTACGGTATCATGAAAACCCAACAAATGGCTAATATGTGTAAGGTATGCTTTCTTGGGAGAGACCTTTTCTATAAATTCTAATGCTTCCGAAAGATTAAAGTGTGAGTAATGCGGTTTCTCTCTTAATGCATTTACAACCAGCACATCGGTATTTTTAATTTTTTCGATTTCAGTGTCAGAAATAGTCTTCACATCGGTTAAATAAGTAAATCCGTCTATTTTAAACCCTAAAACCGGCAAAGTATTGTGGAAAGCTTCAACAGGGACGACTTTCTTCCCTCCTATTTCAAACTCTGTATTCTTATCAATTTCAATTTCCACGATAGTAGGAGCTCCGGGATATTTATTTTCGGTTTCAAAAATATACCCAAATCGATCATGTAGCGATCTAAAAACATGTCTTTCGGCATAAAAAGGAATATGTCCTTGTCTGAAACAGAAGGGTCTTATATCATCTATACCTGCCGTATGGTCACTATGTTCGTGTGTGAGTAAGATTCCATCGAGCTTAGACACGTTTTCCCGTAACATTTGTTGTCTAAAATCAGGACCACAATCTATCACATAATTATAATCCTCCCATTGCAAAAGTACAGAAACTCTAAGCCTTTTATCTTTCAAATTGTCGCTTAAACAAACAGGATGCTCACTTCCAATCACGGGAATACCCTGAGAGGTTCCAGTACCCAAAAAAGTAACATTTAGTGAAGATTTCATAGCCACAAAAATAGAAGTATTTTTTTTGTTTGCCTATTCAATTCACTACCTTTGTTAGGAAGTTAATTATATAATGTTGTTATGCCCGAACACATATCTGGAGATAAAGAATTTGAGGATATTCCTTCCATTCGTAGCAAAGCCTTACGAATCAATTTAAATGAAAATATTTACGGTACTTTCGCCGAAATTGGAGCGGGTCAGGAAACTGTTCGGAATTTCTTTAGAGCAGGAGGAGCATCCGGTACTATCGCCAAAACTATGTCGGCTTACGATAAGGATTTTAGCGACGCCATTTATGGAATAGAAGAAGATGGCAGGTATGTAACCGAATCCCGACTTAAAAAAATGCTATCTCATGAGATTGATCTTATCGAGGAGCGAATTATTCGTGAAAAGCATCCCAATAAATTATTTTTCGCCTACGCAAATACTGTTGCTACTATTGATTTTGCTAAAAAATACAAAGGTCACGGTTGGGTAGGTATTAGATATCAGGTGGATCCTGACGAAGGTTACAACGAAATAGCATTACACATTCGGTTTCATGAAAATGACGCCATGCTTCAACAGATCACACTTGGTATTTTAGGGGTGAACCTTATTTATGGTGCCTACTATAAATACGATACACCCAGAAAATTGCTTCGATATTTATACGATCATATAGATAAGGATAAAATAGAGATCGATACTATAAACTTCTCCGGACCAAAATTTGAAAAGGTTGATAATAGACTTATGAGTCTTCAACTTATTAAGAATGGTATGACCGATGCGGTTATGTTTGGACCTGATGGTAACAATATTCTACCTGCCAGAATTCTGTATAAGAAGAATATTTTAGCGCTGAGAGGAAGCTTTAGGCCGGTAACGAAAGTAAACATCGATATGTATGAGAACTCGTACGAGATGTTTTTAAATGAAAACAGGGTCGATAAAGACAGAACTGAAGTGATCTTCGAAATTACTCTCTCCAATTTGCGTGCAGAAGGAGAAATTGATGAAGAAGACTTTATGGACCGGGCTAAGTTGCTCTGTTCGTTGGGTCATACTGTGATGATCTCGAACTTCCAGGAATACTACAAATTAGTTGAATACTTCTCAAGATATACCAAGATGAGACTTGGTTTGGCTATGGGTGTCAATAATCTAGTGGATATTTTCGACGAGAAATATTACCGTCATTTGAGTGGTGGTATTTTGGAGGCCTTCGGAAAATTATTCTTTAAAGACCTTAAAGTTTATCTGTACCCAATGCGTGATCCCGAGACCGGAGAATACACAAACAGCGAAAACCTGAAGGTACATCCGCGTATGAAAGAATTGTATAAGTTCTTTAAGTATAATGGCAAAGTTGTGGATATTACAGACTTCAATCCCAATATCTTAGATATTTTCTCACGAGAGGTACTTCATAAAATTGAAGAAGGCGAAGAAGGATGGGAAGAAATGCTACCACAAGGTGTTTCCGAGATCATTAAAGAAAAGTCATTATTTAGCTGTTCATCCAATAAAAAGGTAGATGTAAAGAATTAATCCAGTATCTGCGAAGCGTGTACTTTGCTTTTTACTTTATCAATTACTTTTTCAATAATTCCTTTCTCATTGATAACAAAAGTTGTTCGGTGTATCCCGTCATACTCACGCCCCATGAACTTTTTTGGTCCCCAAACTCCGAATGCATTTATTATTTCTTTCTCGGTATCGGCTAAAAGCGGGTATTTAAATCCGTATTTATTCTGAAAGTTTTTCTGTTTACGCTCTGTATCTGCGCTTACACCCAAAATCTCATAGCCCGCTTTCTGCAATTCGGTATAGTGGTCATTTAAATTACACGCCTCTACCGTGCATGTTGGTGTATTTGCAGCAGGGTAGAAAAAAACCACCAGCTTCTTCCCTTTGTAATCTTTTAACTGTCTTAATGTACCGTCTTGGTCTACCGATTGAAAATCTGGTGCCTTATCTCCTACTTTTAATGTGTTCATTTATCTTACTTTTGTGTAAAAATAGATAAAATGACCAAGCAAGAAAAGGTAGATTTCGTTATTGAAACGTTAAATAGGCTATATCCTGAAATTCCTATTCCATTGGATCATAAAGATCCGTATACCTTATTAATTGCAGTCCTCTTATCTGCTCAAAGTACAGATGTTAGGGTCAATAAAATTACACCTATCCTTTTCAATATAGCAGATAATCCCTACGCTATGGTAAAATTGTCGGTTGAAGAAATTAGAGATATCATAAAGCCGGTAGGCTTATCTCCAATGAAATCTAAAGGTATTCACGGCTTATCTAAAATTCTGATCGAAAAATACAACGGCAAAGTACCGGCTAGTTTTGAAGCTTTAGAAGCACTCCCAGCCGTTGGACATAAAACTGCCAGTGTAGTGATGTCTCAAGCCTTTAATATTCCGGCATTCCCGGTAGATACGCATATACATAGGTTAATGTATAGATGGGGTTTTAGCAATGGAAAGAATGTAGTCCAAACCGAAAAAGACGCAAAACGATTATTTCCAAAAGAACTATGGAACGATCTGCATTTACAAATTATATGGTATGCCAGACATTACTCACCGGCCAGAGGGTGGGATCTGGAAAAAGATGTGATAACAAAAACTATAGGAAGAAAGACCGTACTAGCAGATTACTATAAGAAAAAGAAATAGGGTAAAACTTAAAAATAACCTTCACACAAGTTGTTGAGATTAACGATAACTTACTCCCGGACTGTGCGAGATAAAGAATATTCTGCGCCTAGAAGGCTTCAGATATTAAAGAAAAAACCCTCCGAATTAACGGAGGGTTCAAAGTTTAGTTTAGAAGTGCTTCAAACTTCAATTTATTATAATCTATAACACTTAAAGCCTTAGAGTAATCAAGAAGAAACCTTATTGTTTCATCTTTCGGGAGCATATCTTTTTTCACGGGCTCCGTACGTGAGGTTTCAGAGTACATTTTTTGCATAGAACGTTATTTTGAGGTTAATCTTTTCTAATAACGTCGCAAAAAATTGTTTATTGTATCAATTTGTCAATATAATATTATGTTTATCAATCACTTTGCGTAAATTGATCAATGCGTAACGCATTCTTCCTAACGCAGTATTAATACTAACTCCTGTTTGTTCGCTAATCTCTTTAAAACTCATATCCTTGTAAATACGCATCATCAAGACCTCTTTTTGGTCTTCGGGCAACTCTTCGATTAGACGTCTAACATCGCTTTCTACCTGACCTTTAATCATAGTCTTTTCTGCATTTAAAGAAGAGTCTGAAAGGACAGAAAAAATATTAAAATCCCCGCTATTTTCAAATTTCGGCATTCTATTATTCTTTCTAAAGTGGTCAATTACAAGATTGTGGGCAATTCGCATTACCCAGGGAAGAAATTTTCCTTCTTCATTATATGCTCCTCTCTTTAAAGTGTTAATTACTTTAATAAAAGTATCCTGGAAAATATCTTCAGATACATCCCGATCAAAAACTTTGGAATAGATAAAGCTATAAATTCTTTGCTTGTGGCGAGTTATAAGTTCGCAAAGAGCTGTTTCATTGCCATTCATGTACGCGCTAACAAGTACCGCATCTGTATTCGTGCTTTGCTTCATATCAATACTTTTTAAAAATAAACAACTAATAAATTTGGCTGTTTAGCTGCTATGTTCAAATTTTAAAAGTAATAATATGCTATAGGCAATAATTTTTATAAATGACGTTAGGGCTGTAAATATAACAACAAAGAGATTACAAATGCAAAAAAAAGTTAATATTTTCTTTAAAAAATTATAATAAAGTCAAATGTGCAATCCCAAAATCAATGTAGTATCTTTGCAAAATTCTACTAAAAATTGATACGTTTGGACACCAAAACTTTAGATACTAAAAACAACATACTTATTAATGGTGCGAAGCTGCATAATTTAAAGAATATAGACGTTACCATACCCAGAAATAAGTTGGTGGTAATTACCGGCTTATCCGGTAGCGGCAAGTCTAGCCTGGCTTTCGACACGCTTTATGCTGAAGGACAACGCAGATATGTTGAAAGTCTTTCATCGTATGCCAGACAATTTCTGGGTAGATTAAATAAGCCTAAAGTAGACTCTATTAAAGGTATATCGCCGGCTATTGCCATTGAACAAAAAGTAAATGCTACAAACCCGCGATCTACGGTAGGAACTTCTACCGAAATATACGATTACCTAAAACTACTTTTTACAAGGATAGGTAAGATATATAGCCCTGTTTCGGGTAAAGAAGTTAAAAAAGACACTGTTACCGATGTCATTAATTTTATAAAAACTTTTTCTGAAGGCAATAAATTACTCCTCCTCGCGCCTATACATCTTGAAGAAGGCAGAACTATGGAGAACAAGCTTCAGGCATTGGCACAACAAGGATACGCCAGAGTGAAAGTGAAAAATGAAGTTATTAGGATAGACGAATTAAAGAAAAAAGGTCTTCCGAAGAAAATACAATTAGTTATAGATCGTGTGATCACCAAAGATGACGATGATTTTTATAACAGACTGGCGGATGCCATACAAGTAGCTTTCTTTGAAGGGAAAGGTGAATTGTACATCGAAGACCTTTCCGAAGAAAAAATAACCGAATTTAACAATCGCTTTGAAGCCGACGGAATGCTATTTATGGAGCCGAATGTGCATTTATTTAGCTTTAACAACCCTTACGGAGCCTGCCCTACCTGTGAAGGATATGGCGACGTAATAGGTATAGACACAGATCTGGTAATTCCGAATACTGCTTTGTCCATTTATGAAAACGCAATTTTTCCCTGGCGAGGCGAGAGTATGAGTTGGTATCGCGATCAATTAGTGAATAATGCATATAAATTTGATTTCCCAATTCATAAACCATGGTTTGAACTTACCGAAGCACAAAAACAATTAGTTTGGGAAGGCAATAGTTATTTTGAAGGTTTAAATAGCTTCTTCTCCTTTCTGGAATCCAAAAGTTATAAAATTCAGAATCGGGTAATGCTTTCACGCTATCGTGGGAAAACCAGGTGTAGTACCTGCAAAGGAAAACGATTACGTCCGGAGGCGGGTTATGTAAAGATCAATAATGTATCTATACAGGAGTTGGTTGAACTACCCCTGGACGAAGTAGCTAAATTTTTCGCAGATCTAAAACTAAATGAATACGATGAAAAGATCGCAAAACGCTTACTTCTGGAAATCAACAACCGATTATCGTTTTTAATGGATGTTGGTTTAAGCTATCTAACCTTAAACAGGAAATCGAATACCTTATCTGGAGGGGAATCACAACGAATAAATCTGGCAACCTCGCTGGGAAGCAGTTTAGTTGGATCCATGTATATCTTAGATGAACCCAGTATTGGTCTGCACCCTAAAGACACCGAACGTCTTATAGATGTATTAAAATCGTTACGTGATCTTGGGAATACCGTGATCGTTGTTGAGCATGATGAGGATATCATGAAAGCCGCAGATGAGATAATTGACATTGGGCCCGAAGCCGGAACATTTGGCGGAGAAGTTATGGCAGCAGGCACCTATGATGATATTTTAAAATCTGATACACTAACAGCGGGGTATCTAAATGGTACTTTAGAAATTGAAGTTCCAAAAAAACGTCGTGATTCTAAAGAACAAATCCACATTAAAGGAGCGCGGCATAACAATTTGAAAAACGTTGACGCTACTTTTCCGTTAGGTGCATTTACTGCTGTTACGGGAGTTTCGGGAAGTGGAAAAAGTAGTCTTGTTAGAAAAATATTGTATCCTGCCATGCTTCGTGAAATTGGAGGTTATGGAGAAAAACCCGGACAATTCACAGGTCTTGAAGGGAATTTTAAGAATATTAAAAATATCGAATTTATCGATCAAAACCCTATTGGGCGTTCTAGTAGATCGAATCCTGTCACCTATATTAAGGCATACGATGATATTCGAAACTTATTTGCTTCTCAAAAACTCTCTGATATTAGAGGATACAAAGCAAAACACTTCAGTTTTAATGTAGATGGTGGACGCTGTGAAACCTGTAAAGGAGAAGGAGAAGTGACCATAGAAATGCAGTTTATGGCAGATGTACACCTGGAATGTGATACCTGTAACGGTAAACGCTTCAAAAAGGAAGTATTAGAAGTTAAATTTCAGGATAAAAATATTGACGACATTCTTACGATGACAGTAGATGATGCCATTGCATTCTTTGAGTTGCATGAGGAAAAGAAAATTACCAACAAACTACAACCCTTACAGGATGTAGGACTTGGTTATGTGCAATTGGGGCAAAGTTCATCTACACTCTCGGGAGGTGAAGCGCAGCGTATAAAATTAGCGTCATTTTTAGTAAAAGGAACCACCAAAGATAAGACCTTATTTATATTTGATGAACCAACAACAGGATTGCATTTCCACGATATTAAAAAACTCTTAGCTTCTTTCTACGCCTTATTGGACAAAGGTCATACCGTAGTCGTGGTTGAACATAATCTAGACCTCATTAAATGTGCCGATTATATTATTGATCTCGGACCCGAAGGAGGAAATAAAGGTGGAGAAGTTGTTGCGCAAGGAACTCCCGAAGAGATAGTTGACAATAAGAACTCCTACACTGCACAATATTTAAAGGATAAAATTTAGTCTTTAACAAGGATTTACACCTCCTTTCTGCTATTAGATCGAAACACCCTCTATGTTAATTGCTTCGGAAGAATTAGAAGCTGTAATGTGTATTTAAATCGATAAATCCAAAAAGTTGGCACGATGATTGGTATTTATACAATGAGATTGAAAATGAAGATGACATAAAGATTAGAATAAGAAAAAGAAGAATTATATAAGTTTTTGGTTGGTTAGTTTTTTTAGAATCCGCCGTACCGGTAAAATGGTTTCGGCGGATTTTTTCATACTGAAATAGCTTCCCTTCATATGAAATTATAATTCGATATTACGCCTTCCCTCTCTTAACCCTTATAAATACGTGGTTTTTAATTTTTGGCACGGTCGTTGTAATTACATAATCGTATCTCGCTGACCAAAAAATTAAAGCAAGTACAACTTAAACTTTACAGTTATGAAAAAATTAGCAATAGCATTAGTAGGGATCTTCCTGATCAGTTTTTCAGCGAAAGCAACACCGGTTGCTTCAGAAGATTATAACCCAAATCGTTACGATGGAAAAGCGTATATATTTATTGAAGGAGGCGTAGAATTTTCAATTTTTCCTGATGGTCAGTTTGATTTTGCCTATGTTGGACCGGTAAACGGAACTGAAGTAACTATCAGTGCTCCCGGCGTGAACGTAAGTTTTAACTCAGGTTACGATTACGATATGTATGTTCAATACGATGATTATGGAGCCGTTTTACAAGTCGAAGATGTTCCTATTTATTACGATGAATACGGAAGAATTACCCAGGCAGGATCTGTAGATATTCAGTATAATGACAGACGTATTGTTCGTGTAGGTGGCTTATATATTAATTATGACCACTACGGATACTATAGAGGATATACAGGGTATATAAATGTTTACAACAGATTTTATGTACCACGTCCATGGCATGTTTTTTATGTAAGACCGGTCTTTGCGAGCTGTATAGTTTACGATTTCCCTTACAGAAGATATTATACTCCGGTTCGATATAGTTATCATCATCATAGAAACTATTATAAGAACAGACATAATGTTGCGTACTCGAACGCCAGACGTAGTTTTCATAGACCCGGAAGTCGTATTCACTATAAGGGTGGAAGAACAACGGTAAACAAAAGTTATAATCCGAACCGTAGAAATACGATGATCGCTCAAAGTGGAAGAAGAGATAATGCTTCAAATTCACGTGGAGTCGCAAAAGCGAATAACCGAGGAACGGCTAAAACAAGTACTACCAGAGGTGTCGCTAAGAAGGACGATCGTGGAACTGCGAGAAATGGAAAAACAAGCAGAGCAACAAGTTCACGTGGGGTAGCTAAAAAAGATGATCGTGGAACCGCGAGAAATGGAAACACAAGCAGAGCAACAAGTTCACGTGGTGTGGCTAAAAAAGACACCAGAGCTACTGCGAGAAAGTCAAACGGAAACAGAACTGCATCCACTCGTGGAATTGCAAATAGAACAGACAGAAGTGTAGTTAAAAAGACTAGTAGAACTTCATCTAATAACCGGAAGACTGTTAGAAAGAGCAGCTCTAGAAAAACAGTTGCCAGAAGTAGTACGCCGCGAAAAGCGACAACTACTCGTCCGCAGCAAAAGAGAAGCACTGCTTCTAGAAGTTCCGGTAGTAGCGCAAAAAGAACTACTGCAAAAAGAACACAGAAAGCTACGGCAAAAAGAAGTACAAATACAAGAACAAAATCGGTTAGCCGAAGTGGATCTACCAAGTCCCGGGCTAATACCTCAAGTAGAGGAAGAGGAAATTAAGATTTTTGGTTGGTTAGTTAGAAACCCCTGTTAGGCATCTTGTCTGGCGGGGTTTCGCTTTTATGTACCTATGTATTACTCAAAATGAGTCCCGCCATCGAACGGGTTAGCTCCCTCCTACTGTACTTTTCGATTCGTATAGAATTAACCTGCAATCCCTGTGTTTTAAATCGCTCATACAATTTTCTCACAGTTCTTTCCATTTGCACCTCATCACCGGGTGTAAAGAAATTTCCGCTCTTGGTCTCTTCAATAATATTTTTCATATCACTTCCAATGGGTCCTATAGCAAGAATCGGTCTTTTGGCTGCCAGGTACTCAAATAATTTTCCCGGAATAATAGATCGTGTTTCCGGTCGGTCAATTTCTACTAGTAACAGTATTTGTGAGCTGTGTTGCAGTTTAATTGCTTCAGAATGACTTACGTACCCTAAATTATCGGTATTTTCAGATAGGCCGTGCTCCTCCAGACTCTTCAGGATTTCACTACTTATGGTCCCGGCGAGTTTAATTTTCAAGTCATTCTTAAATTCGGTCATTTCCGAAGATAATTTAGAAAGAACTCTCCATAACGAAATAGGGTTTCGTTCACTTAGTAACGACCCAATATGTGCTATCGAAAAACCTGGATCCGGTGTATATTCTGTTAATTCTGAATTTTCATATCCGTTTGTAATGACTTCTATGGGTTTATCGGTTATCTTCTGAAACTCTCGCTTGGTAGTCTTACTTGTAACCACTATTTGGTCTGCTGCATTGAGAACCTTCGCTTCCAGCTGTTTGTGTTTCTTAGCTGAAGCTTTCGTTAATCGTAGAGATTTGTGATAGTGAATAGTGGTCCAAGGGTCCCTAAAATCTGCGATCCATGGCGTTTTGAATTCATCCTGCAAGGCTAAGCCAATTAAATGCAAGCTATGTGGCGGACCGGTTGTAACAATTGCATCAACTTTGTTCTCGTTGATATAATTACTTAAATATGCTACGGAAGGTTTTACCCAGCCTATTCGGGCATCGGGGATAAAGAAGTTGCCCCTAACGAATAACATTAACTTTTCCAGAAAGGTCGTTTTCTTTTCTGAAATGATTCCGCTGCTTATTTGCTTTGTTTTTTTCTTTGATAGGACGCTTGCCAGTTTATAGGGTTCCTTCACGGGCAGTTTCAGAATTTCTATATCTGAAGGTATTTCATTTACAAAACTATCATCAACTAGTGGGTAGTGAGGGTTTTCGGGTCTGTAGACTATGGGTTCTATATCGAAATCACGAAAATATTTTACAAAATTCAACCATCGTTGTACTCCCGGACCTCCGGCAGGTGGCCAATAATATGTGATTATCAGCACACGCTTCATTATAAATTTTCCTTAGTTTCCGTTTTCTTTCTTCTGAACTGGTAATAGAGTCCGCTAAGAAGTATTAAAGCAAATAACAGACTACTCGCAAGGCTGATTGTGCTTCCCGTTTTAATTACTTTCGGTTCAAACTTAAATTCAATCTTATTATTTCCCGGTGGAAGCGCAATTGCCCTTAAGGCGTAATTTGCTCTAAAGTATTCGGTAGGATTACCATTTATGTATGCATTCCATCCATTAGGGTAGTACACTTCAGAAAAAATAGCCAATTGAGGTGAGTCGGTAGAGGCTTCATATACCAGATGCTGAGGATCATAATTTACTAATTCAATGGTAGCAGTGCTATCTCGTGAAATCTTTTCGGTAGGGATCTTAGATAAAAACTCCCGGCTAATAACCGCGGTCTTTTTAGAATCTAAGCTATCGAGAAGTCGAATTTCGTCATTGGCTGTTTCCGCAGGAATAACATTTTCAACAAACCATGCATTTCCATTTGCATATGGATTACGTTGTGCTACCGGTCCCCCGTTCTTATTCTGAGTAATGATGTATCTAACATTCATCATATTTAGGATCCCGATATCCCCATTACTTATATAAAAATCGTATAACTCCTGAATTCTACGGGGTTTGGCGGCGTGATAACCTCCAAGAGAATTGTGATAATAACTTGCCTGTGCACTGTTAAAAGCCGAATTAGCCGCATCGAACACTCTAAAATGCCCGGTATCCTCTAAAATCTGAATATCGGCACCATGCTTCTGGAAGGGTTGTTCCATTGCTCTTGCAGCAACAAAGTCATCGTTATTTACGTACCTGCGGTCTACCCCTACAAGATCGAATACGATTAAGACACTTAAAGCCACTACAGCCACAGTTTCTTTTGTTTTATTTTGAAGTAATAACCAGAGAGTTCCTCCACTTAATAGTATTAGGATCAATGATCGTATGGCATCGGCAGTAAAGACACTCATTCTATCCTCTTTTATTGCTTCTACTAACCTGTTACCAAGTTGCTCCCTAATGGCATAGTCGTAGGGTCCTACAAAATCGAATAAAGCCGATTTAAACAATAAAAATATCAAGGTTAAGCCACCCACAATTCCGGTTGCATAGAGCAGTGCTTTTTTCTTCTCTTCGTCTTTTACGAAGTTGTTAAAGAATTGATGCAAACCAACTATTGCTAGTATTGGCAGAATCAATTCTATGATCACCTGAATTGAGGAAACTGCACGAAATTTATCGTAAAGCGGAATATAATCGATAAAGAATTCGGTTAAAAAACTAAAATTCTTTCCCCAGGATAGTAATAAACTCAACAAAAATGCAGCCGTTATCCACCATTTAAGTCGGCCGCGAACCAAAAACAACGCCAATACTGCCAGGAAAATGATAATTGCTCCAACATATGCCGGGGCTGCTACAATTGGCTGTTCTCCCCAATACATGGGTAATTGGTATAGAATATTGTTGACTTCTTGCGGAGAGGCTCCAAGTTTTAGGATTTCATTTACTGTTTCAGAGTCTTCCGGGAATGGATCTCCCGAACCACCTCCCATAAACCTTGGGATCAATAAGTTAATTGATTCTAACCTTCCGTAGCTATATTCGGTAATATATTCGTAATCGAGACCATTAGTCACTTCTTTTGGAGAACCATCGGGGTTTATAGTAAGCTCGCTCTTACCACGGGTGGACGCATCTGCATACTCCTTTGTAGCCATTATATTGGTTGCGTTAAGTCCTAAAGCAACAAGGACTCCGACAGCCATTATTGCAAGAGCCTTAAAGTAGTGAGGAAGTAGTTTTTTTCTGAAAGCGTCAATAAAATAAGCGATTCCTAAACAGATTACCACAAATAGCAAATAATAGGTCATCTGAAAGTGGTTTGCAGCCAATTCTAATGCCATCGCTACGGTTGTGAGTAAGAATCCGTAGAGGAATTTACCTCTAAAAGTTAACACGATACCACTTAGAACCAGTGGCATATAGGCTATAGCATGGGCTTTTGCGTTGTGTCCTACGCCAAGTATGATGATAAGATAAGTTGAAAAACCAAAGGCTAAAGCTCCAAGAAATGCGAGTTTGTAGTCAACTTTTAAAACCAGGAACAGGATGTACATTCCTATAAAGTACAGGAAGAGATAATCTGCAGGTCTGGGAAGAAAACGCAGGGTAAGGTCCAGATTCTTGATATAGTTGTGAGGATATTGTGCACCTAACTGATATGTAGGCATTCCTCCAAATGCGGCGTCGGTCCAATAAGTTTCGTTCCCGGTTTCTTTTCGGTAATCCCTAAGCTGCTTAGCCATACCGTTGTGTTGTGCAATATCACTTTGGAAGATCGTTTTCCCTTGTAGGGCAGGACTGAAGTACGAAACTGACGCAATTACAAATAGTACTATAACCACTAAATGCGGAAGAAATTTCTTTAAAGTGTGCTGCATACGAATTACTTGGATTATGACTTGGGGAAATTATAAAAAATACCTAAGAAAGCGGTAATGGAATGCCTAAATAAAATTTAATCTACTTCTTCGAAATCGACGTATTCACCAACTGTATTCGTTGATCTTTTATTACGGGAGGGCATTTTATCTATAGAAATATCTCCTTCGCTGGTTCTCTTAGAATCATTAGGGTTTACTCCAAAGGCCTGCTCAAATTTTTGCCCTGCTTTTTTTGCTACATATCTCATTAGATAGGGAGTAATGAATTTAATTAAAAACTTCAGGCCGAAATATACCAGAAGAATGATTAAAATCGTTTTTAGAAAAGTCATCATAGTAATTGTAATCTTTTTCAAAAGTACTAATTGATGTAGAAAAAGAAGAAAATCAACTATTAAATAAATGATAAAATCTTATATCTTTGAACTAAACCGAATTCATATGCGCTTCAAACATATTGTCTCCCTATCTCTCCTCCTATTCGCTTATACATATGTTTCGGCACAATATACCGATATGATCAATACCAACCGGCCGGGGGTTTCGCAAGGAGCATTTTCGGTAGGTACCAATGTGCTTCAATTTGAAGCTGGGTTTGGTTTAGGGAAAGAAGAACACAGGTTATTGCAAACTGAGACGAATGCGTTCGCTATCGATTATGCAGTTCGATATGGTTTTTGGAAGGAAGAACTCGAGGTAAGCTTGATAGGTGAATTCCAATCTAACAACATCACAGACAGCCGTGGCGCTATCGTTTCCGAATACAAGATCAGCAATTTCAGAAGTAATACTCTAGGTGCAAAATACTTATTTTACGACCCTTACCGAAAAAGGGAATTAAAAGGCCCTAACCTTTACAGTTGGAAGGCGAACAATAAATTTCAATGGGCCGATCTGGTTCCCGCAATTTCGTTTTATGCCGGTGCCAACTTCGATTTTGCCGATAATCCATTTACTCCCGAACCGGAGACCACAATTAGTCCGAAATTCGTACTTTCGACCCAAAATAACTGGATCGGGGGATTTGTATTTGTAACCAACATCATAGTTGACAGAATTACCACCGAAACCCCGTCTTATGGATATATTTTAACGCTCACGCATTCGGTAACCGATTATTTTTCGGTTTTCGTGGAAAACCAGGGTATTAAAAGTGATTTTTATGCGGATCAGCTATTTAGAGGCGGAGCCGCTATGTTGATCAATAAAGACTTTCATGTAGATGCATCGGTGGTATTAAACTTTAAAGATACTCCGAGTCGTTTCTACGGAAGAGTTGGGGTCGCGTATCGATTCGATATGCACAGCAAGGATGAATATATCGAGGAAAAAGGAAAAGCAGGTAGGGAAGCCAGAAAGAAAAAGAAGAACAAAGGTGAAGATGACGGTAAAGAAGTAAAAGAAAAAAAGAAAAGTAAAAAGCGAAAAGATGGTTTTGAAGATGATGGTGGTGATGGTGGAGAACTATAGCGTATTTAATATATGATCACAACAAAAAAAGTAACTAACCGGAAAGAACTTAAGCAGTTCGTTACCTTTCCGTTTCAACTGTATAAGAATAACAAATATTGGGTTCCTCCATTGATAAACGATGAGATGGAAACTCTGGATGCGACCAAGAATCCTGTATTCAAAAATGCCGACAGCTCTTATTATCTCGCTTATAAAGACGGAAAAATAGTAGGTAGGATCGCTGTGATCATCAACCGACTGGAAATTGAAGAAATTGGCAAGAAAAAAGTACGATTCGGTTGGTTAGATATGATCGACGATCTTGAGGTTACAAAAGCTTTGTTGGAAAAAGTATATGAAGTGGGAAGAGCCCATGACCTTGAGTATGTGGAAGGTCCGGTAGGTTTTTCTAACATGGAAAAAGCAGGAATACTCACCAAAGGCTTTGAAGAACTTAATACCATGATCACATGGTACCATTTTCCTTATTACGCCGAGCATTTTGAAAAATTAGGCTTCGAGAAACAAGCCACCTGGGTTGAATATAAACTGAGCATTCCGGAGTCTATAAAAGAGAAAGTTGCTAAGTTTTCGAGAATTATAAGAGAGCGGTATGATTTATCGGTAATTCGGTTTAAGAACAAGAAGGAGATCTTACCGTACGTGGATTCCATGTTCGGATTGCTTAACAATACGTATAATACACTTCAAACCTTTGTTCCTATACAGCAATATCAGATCGATTATTACAAGGAGAAGTATTTTAATTTCATACACCCGGATTATATAACTTGTATCAAGGATAAAGACGGAAAATTAATAGCGTTCAGTATAGTAATGCCTTCTTTCAGCAAAGCCTTAAAAAAGGCAAATGGTAGCCTCTTCCCGTTTGGTTGGTATCATTTATGGCAGGCGCAACGAAAAAATGACAAAGCAGCCTTCTATTTAATAGGTATAGACCCTGAGTATCAAGGAAAAGGAGTTACGGCTATAATTTTCGAAGAAATGCAGTATTTGTTTAACAGTAAAGGGATCAACATGGTAGAAACCAATCCGGAGTTAATAGAGAATACCGCGGTGCAATTACTGTGGAAGGATTATAATCCCGTACAACACAAAGAACGGAGTACTTTTAAGAAAGACCTATAAATAAAAAAAACCATCAGCTTAAAGCTGATGGTTTTTTTTATTATCATAATCTACTCATTATTCTCCCATTGCAGCCGCTACTGCTGCAGATAGTCGTTTGTAAGTTCCATTAGTTAAGCGCTCACGAATCGATGAAAATGCTTCTAAGGTTTCATTTATATCGTCCATTGTGTGCGTAGCTGTTGGTATCATTCTCAATAAGATGAGTCCCTTCGGAATTACCGGATAAACAACGATTGAGCAAAAAACGCCGTGATTTTCACGCAGATCTTTCACCAGCGCCATTGCTTCAGGAATACTTCCTTTGAGGTACACCGGAGTGACACAACTTTGGGTCGTTCCTATATCGAATCCTCTTTCTTTTAAACCGTTTTGAAGTGCATTTACGTTCTCCCACAATTTTGCTTTAAGCTCCGGCATGGTGCGTAACATATCAAGTCTTTTTAAGGCGCCTACCACTAATTGCATTTGCAATGACTTCGCAAACATTTGTGAACGCAGGTTGTATTTCAGGTAGTTTATAATCTCCTCATCTCCTGCTATAAATGCTCCTGTACTTGCCATAGATTTAGCGAATGTTGCAAAGTACACGTCTATTTCATCTTGAACTCCCTGCTCCTCACCTGCTCCGGCTCCTGTTTTACCAAGAGTTCCAAAACCGTGTGCATCATCAACGAAGAAACGGAAATTGTACTTTTTCTTTAGGGCTACAATTTCTTTTAGTTTACCTTGCTCTCCTCGCATACCGAAGACTCCTTCAGAAATAAGTAATATTCCTCCTCCGGTCTTTTCAGCCATTTTTGTAGCACGTTTCAAGTTCTTCTCGATACTTTCCATATCGTTATGCTTGTACGTAAAACGCTGCCCTAGATGTAAACGTACACCATCAATAATACATGCGTGAGCATCTACATCGTATACAATAACATCATCTTTAGAAACTAGGGCATCTATGGTAGAAACCATCCCCTGATAACCAAAGTTTAACAAATATGCAGCTTCTTTATTAACAAAAGCCGCAAGTTCTTTTTGCAGTTGTTCGTGAAGGTCTGTATGACCGCTCATCATTCTCGCCCCCATCGGGTAGGCCGAACCGTAATCGGCTGCAGCTTGAGCATCAACCTTTCTAACTTCAGGATGATTTGCCAGTCCTAAGTAATCATTAATACTCCAGGTAATAACCTTCTTACCTTTGAAGCCCATTCGATTGGAGATAGGACCTTCTAACTTTGGGAAGACAAAATAGCCCTCGGCTTGTTCTGCCCATTTACCTAATGGTCCTTTATCCTTATAAATTTTATCAAATAAATCTTTCATCAATACCAAGTGTTTTCAGAATCATCGACAAAATTAGTTAAATTAATCAGTATGACAATGGGGTTTTCTAGGAAGAAATAAACATAAAAAAAAGCCATTACTGTTAGTAATGGCTTAATTAAAAATGCTGTAAACGTTATTTTATATATTCTATAGATTCCGGTACATGGTGTTCGGTATCCATAAATCCTTGCTGGTTCATCCAGTCATCGCTGTAGATCTTACTCATATAACGTGAGCCGTGATCCGGAAAAATCACTACAATATTACTCTCTGATGTAAACTCACCTGCTTCGTATAATTGTTTTATCCCTTGCATTGCTGCTCCACTAGTGTATCCAACGAACAAACCTTCCGTTTTTGCCAACTCTCTTGCTGTGTGAGCACTATTCTCATCGGTTACCTTAACGAAGTCATCGATAATATCAAAATCTGTTGCTGTTGGTATCAGGTTTTTACCTAATCCTTCTATTCTGTAAGGATAGATCTCATTGGCATCAAACTCTTTAGTTTGATGATATTTCTGCAATACAGACCCGTAGGCATCTATTCCAATTACACGTATATTAGGGTTTTGCTCCTTTAAAAATCGCGCAGTACCCGAAATAGTTCCACCGGTTCCACTACAAGCAATTAGGTGAGTGATCTTTCCGTTGGTCTGATTCCAAATTTCAGGACCTGTAGAGTTATAATGTGCATCAATATTAAGTTTATTAAAATATTGATTGATATAAACTGAACCTTTCGTTTCCTCGTGTATTCGTTTTGCAACCTGATAGTAAGACCTGGGATCATCGGCGCTAACATGTGCCGGACAAACATAAACTTTTGCTCCCATGGTGCGAAGCATGTCTATCTTGTCTTTTGAAGATTTCGAACTAACCGCCAGAATACATTCATAGCCTTTAATAATGCTAACCATAGCAATACTAAAACCGGTATTACCACTTGTCGTTTCGATAATGGTATCTCCTGGTTTCAAAATTCCTTTGCGTTCAGCTTCTTCGATAATGTAGAGTGCGATACGATCTTTTGTAGAATGCCCGGGATTAAATGCTTCAACTTTAGCAAAATAATTACCTTTCATCTTAGCTGTAATGTTATTTAATTTGATTAGTGGTGTATTACCTATCAAATCTAAAACACTAGTATGGGCTTTTATTTCTTCTCTCATACAGGGATTATTGTTACAAAATTCAAGAATTAGAACTTAAATTTAAAACAGGGCAAAGGTAAACAAATATTTTTATTACTCTTTAATTCCTTCCAAATCAAGTAAAAAAGCATAGTCCATTGCGATTTCCTTTAAAGCTTCAAATCGTCCCGAAGCCCCGCCATGACCGGCATCCATATTGGTTTGAAGTAAAAGTATATTATCATCTTCCTTATTCTCCCTTAATTTCGCAACCCATTTTGCGGGTTCCCAATATTGCACCTGACTATCATGCAAACCTGTGGTAACCAACATATTAGGATAGTTTATTTGTTTTACATTATCATAGGGAGAATAACTCTTAATATATTCATAATATTTAGGGTCATTAGGGTTCCCCCATTCGTCATACTCTCCTGTTGTTAAAGGTATACTATCATCTAACATAGTAGTAACCACATCAACAAAAGGTACAGACGCTATGACTCCATTATACAATTCGGGAGCCATATTAACAATAGCGCCCATCAATAATCCACCTGCAGATCCTCCCGAAGCGTATAAATGCTCTTTCGAAGTATAGTTCTGGTCGATAACATATTTGGAAGCATCGATAAAGTCGGTAAAGGTATTCTTCTTTTTTAAAAGCTTACCGTCTTCATACCATTGTCTTCCTAAGTATTCTCCACCGCGAACATGAGCGATCGCATAAATAAATCCTCTATCTAAAAGGCTAAGACGAACCGTTGAAAAGTAAGGGTCTATAGTAGCTCCATACGAACCGTAAGCGTATAGTAAAAATGGATTCTTTCCATCCATTTTAATCCCTTTCTTATATACCAAAGAGATAGGAATTTTTGTTCCGTCGGTTGCAGGTGCCCAAATTCGTTTCGATTCGTAATTATTTTTGTCGAATTTCCCACCAAGCACCTCAGTTTCCTTCATAACTGTTTTTTCCTTGGTTTCCATATTAAAATCGATCACCGATGCCGGAGTGGTCAGCGAATTATACGCATATCGCAAAATATCTGTGTCAAATTCAGGGTTTCCCGTCGTACCAGCAGTATATGTTTCGTTATCGAAAGGAAGAAAGTAATCTTCTTCGGCATTGTCCCAACTCTTAACACGAATCTTATTGAGTCCGTTGCTACGCTCGCTTACAACGAGGAAATTCTTAAAAATATCTATATCCTCTAACAATACATCATCTCTATGAGGAATCATGTCTATCCAGTTGTCTTTAGTAGTTTTTGCTTCGGAAGTCTTCATCAATTTAAAATTGAGAGCCTTGTCCTTGTTGGTTAACACATAAAAGTTACTTCCGTAGTGAGAAATGCTATACTCTAAACCTCTTTCTCTGGGTTGAAACACCTTAAAAGTTCCATTGGGTGTATCTGCATTTAATATTCTGTATTCTGAAGTAAGGGTACTATATGACCCGATCACTAAATATTTTTTAGATTTTGTTTTATAGATATATGTACCAAAGGTTTCGTCGTCTTCGGTGTAAACAATGGTATCATCAATAGAAGGAGTACCTAAGACATGTTTAAATATTTGATTAGAGCGCAGCGTTTGCTCATCCTTCCTGGTGTAAAAAAGGGTTTTATTATCATTTGCCCATGTGGCACTTCCGGTTGTAAGGGGAATGTTTTCATCTAAGATCTCTCCCGTTTCTAGATTTTTAATGTAAATAGTATATTTTCTTCTACTTACAGTATCTATTCCGAAGGAAACCAGCTTATTATTCTCACTAACGTTAATTCCATTCAAATTGAAATAGGAGTGCCCTTTTGCCATTTCATTAACATCGAAGAGAATTTCTTCTTCTGCCTCCAACGTTCCTTTCTTTCTGGTGTAGATAGGATAATCCTTATCCTTTTCGTATCGCGTTATGTAGTAATATCCGTTTAATTTGTAGGGAACCGACTCGTCATCTTCTTTAATTCTGCTTTTCATTTCCTCAAAGAGATCCTTCTGAAAATCTTTGGTATGAGCGGTCATCTTTTCATAATAATCATTCTCGCGTTCCAGATAATCTATAACTTCTTCGTTCTCTTTATCATTAAGCCAGTAGTATTCGTCCACTCTTACGTCACCATGAATTTCAAGATCTTTGGCTATCTTATCTGCTTTTGGGGGAATAATTTTCATATTTTTTTCTGAAGTCTCTTTTGTATTACAAGAAGCCGCAAAAATAAGCAAAACAACTACTTTGAAGGTTATCTTTTTCATAAACAAAAGGTTGATTTATATTGTCGCAAAGTAGTAAATTTGCATAGAATATAAAATTAAAAGTATGTTTGGAGATCTTATGGGAATGATGGGGAAATTAAAAGAAACCCAGGAAAAAGTTGAAGCCACCAAAAAAAGGCTCGATACCGTTTTAATTGATGAAAAAAGCAATGACGGATTAATAAAGATCACGCTAACCGCAAATAGAGAGATCAAATCGATTGAGATTGACGATTCGCTGCTTGTCGATAAAGAACAATTGGAGGACTATTTGATTCTTACACTTAATAAGGCTATCGAAAAAGCCACTTCCGTGAATGAGTCGGAATTAGCCGCAGTAGCCAAGGAAGGGATGCCTAATATTCCGGGTATGGACATATTTAAATAGAAATTATTACTTATTTCTCGCTGCGAATTTATCAACGAAGGCAAAATGATGGCTGGTATCCTGATACGTATTATAGGAGCTATACCCCGACAATTTGCCTAACTCCTGACCTTTATCGTTTAGTACCAGTAATTTAGGAAAAGATTTACTTTGGTTATACTTCGCCAGTATTTTCTTATTGTATGCCATTTGTTCTTCAGAAATAATATCAATTCTACGTGGGTAATCTATCATTACCAAAACAAAATCCTTGGCACGTGCTACAAACTCTTCACTATCAAAAAAATCTTTCTTTAGCGCTACACACGGAGGACACCAATCGCTTCCTGTAAAATACATCAAGATTGGTTTTTTAGTTTCTTTAGATATCTTCTCGGCTTCTTCAAGATTTGTATGCCAATTTAAGCTAGTATTAGACTCCTGAGAAAAAGAAATAGCAGATGTTATAAATAGAGCAGCTATGAGTAAATGCTTCATACGTAGGTTATTTTGTATTCGAAGTGAGCATAATTTATGCCAAAGATGGTACAAAAAAAAAGAATTCCCAAATTAATGGGAATTCTCTAATCTTACATTGATGGTTATTCTAACTACAATTTATTAGTTGTTGTTAATCAATCTGAATTCAGTTCTACGGTTAACAGCATGCTCACGTTCAGTACATGAAACACCGTCGGCACATCTGTTTTTCAATCTTCTTTCTCCAAAACCATTTGCAACTAATAAGCTACTGTTAATTCCTTTATCCTGAAGGTAAGCTACTACAGCCTGAGCTCTTCTTTCAGAAAGATCCTGATTAGAAGTATCACCACCTCTTGAATCTGTGTGTGATGCGATCTCTAGTTTTACACCAGGGTTAGCCGCTAATACAGGCATTAAACGAGTATCGATTATTCTCTTAGCGTCTGCGGTTAACGTAGCGCTTCCTAAGTTCCAGTTAATTGGAAGTGCCTGGTATTCTACTAAAGCACACTCAACTTCTTTCCAGGTAGTTAATCCACCCTTAGTTTGAAGTACTTCTTTTGTTACAGTTTTGGTAACAGCAGGAACAGTAACTTCATCAACTCTGGCGTCTGAAACTAACTTAGTAACCTTTAAAGTTTTAGATTGTCCAGGAATGTCAATTGCTCTTGTAGAAGGAGGTGTAGTCATTACAGTCTTCTTATACGTAGTTGACTGAGATGGAATTTCTTCTACTCTTGTAGTTTCGTTAGAAATAATAGTTTTCTTTACAGTTGAAGTTACAGCAGGAATTTCAATTCTCTCTGTTGTTGGAGGAGTAACCATGACTTTCTTAGTAATTGTTTTTCTCACTTCTGGAACTGTTACAACTCTAGTAGTTGGAGGAGTAACCATAACCGTAGTTTTAATAGTTTTAGTCTCACCTGGTATATCGATTACTCTCGTAGTAGAAGGCTTCACTAAAACAGTTCTTGTATATGTTCCTTGTCCGCACTCTGCACCACCATTAGAAGCTTGATCACAATCTGATGTTCTCACAAAAGATGCATCACTAGCCAAACGCTGAATACTTACAGTAGTGTATTCGGCAGGAACACCTTTATAACACCAGTATCTACAATCGTTAGGATCACTAGAAGCACACTCTGCTGCTGGTGTATCACTCATTTCCCATCTAGCTGTTACCGGCTTAACTTCAACAGTTTCTATATCACTTGTAAAGCTTGCAGGAATAGTTTTAATAGTAGATCCGTATTCTCTTTTCTTATATGTAAGAGTTTCTGTTCCCCATTCTGCAGGAATTACTTCCAAACGCTGCGATGGTTCTTTTACGGTAATAGTTACATCTCTGGTTTCATAAACCGCAGGAACGATCTCAACTTTTTGATAAGCAGGTTGTGTTACCACTTCAAAAGTTCTGTTTTCATAAACTGCAGGCACCACACGAAGACTATAGCTTGCTTCGCTTGTAGTTACAACTTCGTTGTCTGTAGTTACTTCAGAAGGTACTTTTACCAAACGCTGAGAAGCTTCTTTAGTAACAACACTAAAGCTTTCTGTTGAGTATTGGGCTGGAATAACTTCTAATTTCTGTGCAGCTTGCTTAGAATCTACAGTAATGGTTTCTGTTGTGTATTGGGCTGGAACCACACTTAACTTCTTATATGCCGGAGAAACTTGTACTGTTACATCCTGGTTTACCCAAATATCTGGAGTAACACAACGAACATAACATTTTCCCGGTTCAGGATTAGTAGGAAGGTCTTGAGCAAAAGTAACCGAAGCTACTATAAGGGATAGACCTAAAAGAATAATTTTTTTCATGTTTGTAATATTTAAATGGTTATAAATTAGACGGCTAAATTAGTGTTTGTCCTACTAAAGTTACTAAAAATCAGGCAACAAACTTGGTAGAGACCTATGCCTTTTCGATTAGTCGTACATTAACTAGGTTAAAGTGTATCTGCCTAATACTTAATTTCTCTTATTCCTTATTTTTTCAATATTACATTCTCTTTTTCCTTTTTTTTTTAGATATTTAGATCGTAATTACAAGTGTAACCCAAAAACCTCAACTATGTTTGAATTAAAAAAAAGCGGTGATAAATATCACTTTGTTTTGAAAGCCGGCAATGGTCAGGTAATACTTTCAAGTCAGATGTACGCATCAAAATCATCCGCAATGAATGGTATCGAATCTGTAAAAAAGAATTGTGGAAACGATAATTCTTTTGAAAGAAAAACAGCGAAAAACGGAAAATTTCATTTTAATGTAAAATCGACCAACGGTCAGATCATTGGAAGTAGCCAGATGTACGCTGCAGAATCTGGAATGAATAACGGAATAGAATCTGTTAGAAAAAATGCTCCCGGAGCAGAAGTAAAAGAAACAGAATAGACATCAATCTATTATAAATTGAAAGCTTCCTTCAAAAAAGGAAGCTTTTTTTATTTATACTCCTTAAGAACTTTTATAAATGCATCGTGCATGCTGTCTGTGTAATCCAAGTGGGTAACCACCCTTAATTTACCTTGACCCATATTACTAATTCGTATATTTTTCGATTCAAGATCCTTAATGAATTGTTCTTCGGAAAGTCCATCGGAAAGATAAAAAATAACAATATTCGTCTCGGTAGGCTCCACCATTTTCACATATGGCAGTCCTTTTAATACTTCTGAAATTTCTGAAGCTTTTTTATGATCTTCGGCAAGTCTATTAATATTATTATCGAGCGCATACAATCCGGCGGCTGCCATAAATCCAATTTGTCGCATTCCTCCACCTAAAACTTTTCGTACCCTAATCGCATTTTGCATCAGTTCACGCTTTCCTAACAAAACTGAGCCTAACGGAGTTCCCAAACCTTTACTCAGACATATTGAGATGGTATCGAAGATCTTTCCGTAGTCCTTCGCATCCTCCCCTTTCGCTACCAATGCATTCATTAATCTCGCACCATCTAAATGTAAACCGAGATTGTAGGTATCACACACCTCCCTTATCTTTCTAATTTCATTAAAATCATAACACGCTCCCCCACCCTTATTGGTCGTGTTTTCAAGGCATACCAGAGTGGTCAACGGACTGTGATAAAAATCCGGCGGATTGATACCCTCTTTTACTTGGGATGCGGTGATCATTCCACGTTCACCGTCAACCAATTTACACGAGACACCGCTGTTAAAGGAAACTCCTCCTCCTTCATAATTGTACACATGCGCCCATTTATCGCAAATAAGTTGTTCTCCCGGCTGAGTATGTAATTTTATCGCTGCTTGATTCGCCATGCTTCCGGAAGGAAAAAAAAGCGCCTCATCCATTCCAAACATCTCAGCAAGTCTCATCTCTAATGTATTTACCGTGGGATCTTCTTTGTACACATCATCACCCGTCTCAGCATTCACAATTGCCGCCAACATGCCCTTAGACGGCTTTGTTACCGTATCACTTCTTAAATCGATAATCATTCTATTATTTCAATTATTTTAAATTTCTATTCTTCATTATTAATAAAGCATTCGAAACTACCTATAGGACTTCCATCAGGGATCTTTGAAGGCTCTATTGCTTCAAAGTCTTCCGGATCGTCTCTAAATTCGGTAATTTCTCTTGCCAATTGCGCCGAAAAGGCGTCTCTGTTTCTGGAAAGGTCTTTATACAAATCATCTAAACTTTCGTTCACAATTGCTTTTGTCTGCGGAATACTTCGGTTAGAAGCCACGAGGTTTAGCATATGTTGAAGTGTTACAAATTGTATAGTTTGATTTACTTCTCTTATATATTCTGAAGGACTTTCCGAAGAAAATGTCGTAGTAATTAATTGTTCTAACACCTCTGTCAGGCCTATATTTTCCGGCTGCAACGCTTTTTGCTGAATCAACCTATTCGCCCTTTCAGGATTTAACAAAAGTGATAATGTCATATCTGAAGCGGTTGCAGCGGCTCCCAGCGCATCGAAAGCAACACCTGTCTTGCTCTTAAAAGATTCCCTACTTCTCGAAAAACCGTAAGCTCTTGGTGGAAATAACGCTAGTTTGTCTTCCGGAATTGCCAGTGTTTCGGCTTTAATTGTCTTTAAAACCGATTGTAAGGCTTGTAGTTGTTCTTGCTTCGAAACAATACTGTTTTTGATAGGTTTAGCGCCTTTCACCGAATATTCATAATCCATTCCGCCAATCAATTTTACTGCTGCTTCAGTCTGAAAACGATGATAGAAATACAAAGGCACAAAAACATCTTCTAACACCGAATAAGGTTCTCCTGTTCTAATATTATCTTCAGAAAAATTGGAAATAGCGACTGCTCTAAGCGCTAAAAGGGCATTTAATTCATCGGAAGCATTGGCGCCGTTATCCCATAAATGGGCTTTTGCATGCGCACCGCTCTGCGCTCTAGCATCACTATCTGAAATATATCTCAAGCCCTGCTCTTCGGCTTCTCGTAAAACATCTCTTAAATAGAGGCTTTCGTTTACCGATTCGGGAATATCACTATAACTGTATTCTACCGTTACCTTGTCCCAGGGGCCAATTCCGGTGGCATAGGCATCGCTGAGCTCGATTTTACCATTATTCAATTTTAAAGTTGGATGCGGATAATCCATTACACTGGCTCTATTATTGGTGCTAGCCGCAAAATTATGAGCAAATCCAAGAGTATGTCCAACCTCATGTGCAGACAGCTGTCGTATTCTGGCAAGTGCCATATCCAACATTTGTTGATGGTTATCGTCCCGAAGTGCAAAAGGTTTGTTAAGCAACGCTTGTGCGATCATAAAGTCCTGTCTAATTCTAAGACTTCCCAAACTAACATGACCTTTTATGATCTCCCCCGTTCTGGGATCGGTTATGGACGCACCATAACTCCAACCCCGTGTAGAGCGATGTACCCATTGAATCACGTTATAGCGTAAATCCATGGGATCTGCATCTTCCGGTAACATTTTAACCTGAAAAGCATTTTTATAACCTATAGCTTCAAACGCCTGATTCCACCATCTGGCTCCTTCCAGCAGTCCGCTTCTCACCGGTTCGGGCGTCCCGGGATCCAAATAATAGATTATGGGTTCTTTTGCTTCGCTCATTGCCGCATTCGGGTCTTTTTTTTCAAGTCTATGTCTGGTAATAAATTTCTTATTGATTGGTTCCCAAATTGGGGTGCTGTAATCCATATAACTCATAGGATACGATCCGCTTCGCGGATCGAAGATTCTCGGTGTATAACCATCGTCCGGTAATTCTACAAAACTGTGGTGTTGAATTACCGAAATTGAATTTGCATAAGGTGCCACGCTCCGTAAATTTCGCCCCGAAGGTTCTCCTGTGAAAGTGAGTAATGCTTCAAATTCAACATTTTTTGGAAATCCTTTGGTTTTTTCCATCCAAAGCGAGCTCCTGGACTTGTCTAATTTATAGGTACCCTCTTTATTGCGTTTTAGTCTTTGTGAAACCTGATGCGCATCTAACATGAGAAACGGCGTTAGATCGATCACATAATTATCACTAATAGTATCCTTAATTTCGAACCCATATAGAACCGATTTAGCAAATGCCTGTTCAACCGATTTCTTTTCAAGCTGGTTCTCGGTGTTTGCCCGATATCGCATATTAGGTTGCAGCAACAGTAGTTTGTTGCCGCTCTTGATGAATTTCACTACTACTCCATCTCCCAACTGACCCCGATCCAGACCAATATCATTAGATCCTAAACCCGTACTAAGAGAATGCACGTATAAAAATTCGGTATTGATCTTATCAACCTCCAAATAAATATTTCCTTCTGCTTCAGAATAGTGGAAATTGAAAAATCCTTCGGTTCTTATAAGGTCCTTTTTTTTGTCTAGAAATTGAGCTGAAACTGAATTTATTCCGAAGAGAATAGTTAGGCAGATGAGTATATTTTTCATATCTAAAAGTTTGATTGAGGAGAGTGGTTAAAACTACTAAAATTAATTTATACAGAGAGGGAAGCTCCATATTCATTGTTCAAATGTCAATGTTGCAATTTAAAGTTCATGTGCTTTCTGCTTCAAATTAATAACACTAATTTTGTTTTGAATTAAAATAATGGTTAGAATATCTCTTTCGTTCCTGATCGAGATATCAAATAATTAAATATAAACCCGTCCTACGGGAGAAATAAATATGATAACAACCGATCAAATCAAAGACCTTCGTGACCGCCTGGAAGCGTTAAGGCAATATCTTTGACATTGCCGGAAAGCAAATAGAAATTACCAACGACGAGGAGAAAACCTTCGATCCTAATTTTTGGAATAATCCGCAAGAAGCCGAAGCTTTTATGAAAGTACTTCGGAATAAAAAAAAGTGGGTTACAGATTATAATACAGCGGTAAACCTCTTTGAGGATGCCGAAGTAATATTTGAGTTCTTCAAAGAAGGAGAAGGTACTGCCGAAAATGTGGAGAAACGTTATACTGAAGCTCTAGAGGCCATCGAAGCCCTCGAATTCAGGAATATGTTGAGTGAAGAAGGTGATGACCTAAGCGCTGTACTTCAAATTACTGCGGGTGCCGGAGGAACAGAAAGTTGTGATTGGGCACAAATGTTAATGCGCATGTATCTCATGTGGTCCGAGAAGAATGGTTTTAAAGTAAAAGAACTAAACTTTCAAGCCGGCGATGTGGCAGGGGTAAAAACTGTCACGCTCGAAATTGAAGGCGAATACGCCTTTGGATGGCTAAAAAGTGAAAATGGTGTTCACAGGTTGGTTCGAATCTCTCCTTTCGATAGCAATGCGAAAAGACATACGAGTTTCGCGAGTGTTTATGTGTATCCATTGGCAGACGATAGTATTGAGATCGATATTAATCCGTCTGATATTTCTTGGGATTTCGCTCGTAGTAGTGGCGCCGGAGGCCAGAATGTCAACAAGGTGGAAACCAAAGCTATTCTTACTCACCATCCCAGCGGAATTGTAATTCACAATAGTGAAACGAGATCTCAGCTCGAGAATCGTGAAAAAGCCATGCAGATGCTTAAATCGCAGTTGTATGAAATTGAATTGCGTAAGCAACAGGCTCAGCGTGCGGAGATCGAAGACAGTAAAATGGCTATAGAATGGGGCTCTCAGATACGCAATTATGTGCTGCATCCTTATAAGTTGGTCAAAGATGTAAGAACCGGATATGAAACGGGGAATACCGATGCGATGCTGGACGGGGCGATCGATGAGTTTTTAAAGGCATATTTAATGATGACCGGACAAAAAGAAAAAAGTAATGAATTGTAACACACTCATAAAATGAAATTAAACCTTCTTTTAATCTTTGTAGTTTTTCTTAGTGCCTACACTACTATTTTTGCACAAGATCTCACTTTTGAAGAATACAACCCTACTTCAACTCTAGTCGTTGAAGGAGATCCTGTTTTAAAAGCTAAATTTCCTTTTATTGATGTACACGGACATCAATACCGTATGGCCGAACAGGACCTGAGCCCGGTTGTTGCAGCCATGGATACTCTCAACATGGGGATCATGGTAAATTTAAGTGGTAGATCTGGAAAGAATCTTGAAAAGTCTGTTGCAAATATTGCCGAGAACTACCCCAATAGGTTTGTAGTTTTTGCCAATATCGACTTTGATGGCTTGGGTAAAAAAGATTGGACCACTAAAGCCGTAGCTCAGCTTAAGGAAGATGTTAAAAATGGGGCTCGCGGACTAAAAATATATAAAAGTCTCGGGTTGCGAAACAAAGATACCGATGGTAAGAGAATTGCAGTAGATGATCCTCGCCTCGACCCTATTTGGGCCGCTTGCGGAGAGCTGGGTATTCCGGTACTTATTCACACAGCCGATCCGAAACCATTTTGGGACGATTTTAATGGAGACAACGAACGTTGGTTGGAGCTAAAAACCAAACCCAACAGAAAGCGAGACGCTGAAAATCCGGCGCCATGGGAGCAATTAATTGCCGAACAACACCATATGTTTAAGAAGCATCCGGAAACTACATTCATCAATGCACATATGGGATGGTATGCTAATGACCTTGGGAAATTAGGTGAGTTATTAGATGAGATGCCTAATATGAATGTCGGGATTGGAGCGATCATCGCTGAGCTGGGAAGACAACCGCGTAATGCAAAGAAGTTCTTTATAAAGTATCAGGATCGTATTCTCTTCGGAAAGGATAGTTGGGTCCCGGAAGAATTCCCAACTTATTTCAGAGTTTTGGAAAGCGACGACGAATACTTCCCATATCATAAGAAATATCACGCTTTTTGGGCAATGTATGGACTTGACCTACCAGACGAAGTATTAAAGAAGGTATATTATAAAAATGCCTTACGGATCGTTCCGGGCTTAGATAGATCCTTGTTCCCAAATTAACAAATGATTAGAAGCATAATCGCTTTGTAATTTTTACGATCTTACTTCTGAAGGGAAACAACTATCTTTAAACACTAGCACAAAGCAGATGAAAGCAGCCACTGTTTCAGAAATAAAAAAAGAACTAAAATATCGTTCCAGTGACGAATTAGAGCAACTCTGTTTACGACTAGCACGTTTTAAAATTGAAAATAAGGAACTTCTCACCTATTTATTGTTTGAAGCACAGGATGAAGAGATCTTTATTCGTGGTGTAAAGGAAGAAATAGATCAGTTATTTGAAACCATAAATACCGCCAGTTACTTTTACATTAAGAAAACCGTTAGGAAGATACTGAGAAAGGTGAAAAAATATATCCGATATTCTCCTCATAAAGAAACGGAAGTTGAATTACTCCTATATTTTTGCGAAAAACTGAAAGATTTCACTCCGTCCATTAAAAGAAATATAACGCTCACCAACCTTTATTTAAGACAATTGGAGTTTATCAAAAAGAAAATCCCGAGGTTGCATGAAGATCTGCAGCATGACTACGAGATAGAACTTGAAGCTCTTCAGTTGTAGCTATAAACGTGAGTTTAATTTAATAATATCCAGATTCAGGAATAAATATTAAATTTACAGACTAATTTTTCAGAAACAAACCCAAAATTCAACTTATAAAAAATGATTACTATATATCACAATCCCCGTTGCCGTAAGTCCCGAGAATGTAACATCTATTTGGACGATACCGGGAAAGACGTCGAAGTTATTAATTATATGGAAACTCCTTTTTCAGAAGAAAAATTAAAAGAAATTATTGATCTTCTACAAATTGAACCTATTGAGCTAGTACGCAAAAATGAGAAAGTGTGGAAAGAAAGTTTTAAGGGAAAGCAATTAAGCAACGATGCTATCGTAAAAGCGATGGTCGACAACCCAAAATTAATAGAGCGACCCATTGTAATTAATGGCAATAAAGCTGTGATCGCAAGACCCTTAGAAAAGGTAGATTCAATTTTATAATTTAGCTTCGCTTATTTAACACAACTTTAGTAAAAGTTGATTAAACTCAGAGGTATTTTCGTGGTCAAATGGTTTAAACCAGCTTACATGAAAAACTTGCTTGCCGTGCTATTATTGATACTCTCAACATCAATCTTTGCACAACGACCTCAAAATCAAGACCCAGTAACAATTAGTGGTACCGTATTAGAAGCGGGATCGAATATTCCACTTGAATATGCCACAGTTTCTTTTATAGATAGCAGTGATAAAGTGGTTACAGGAGGAATCACCGATTTAAACGGTATATATAAGATCGATGTACCTGCAGGGGTTTACACAGTTCAATACGAATTCATCTCCTACCAAACAAAAAGACTTACAAATCAGAGACTCCTTAAGGATACAGAACTTCCTCAGGTAAGACTCGATTTAGATGCGAGCAGTTTAGATGAAGTAATTGTTCGTGCCGAAACTACCGAAGTTCAGGTTCGTTTGGATAAAAAGATTTATAATATAGGTAAAGATCTAACCACTAGTGGCGCTACAGTAAGTGATGCACTTAACAACGTGCCTTCAGTGAATGTGGATGTTGAAGGAGCAATTAGTTTACGTGGAAACGAAAATGTACGTATTCTAATTAATGGTAAGCCTTCTGCGATCGCAGGGTTTGGATCTACAGATGCCTTGCGCCAATTGCCTGCGGAAGCGATAGAACGGGTTGAAGTAATCACTTCTCCTTCGGCCAGATACGATGCCGAAGGTACTGCGGGAATCCTGAATATTATTCTAAGAAAAGAAAAAACACTAGGTTTAAACGGATCTATTACAGCAAATTATGGTGTTCCTCTAAGTAGTGGTTTTTCTGGGAACATCAACTTACGAACCGACAAGTTTAATATTTTTAATACGACCGGAATTCGATACGACAACTCGCCGGGTAATGCGTATTTTGAAAACAGATATTTTTCGAATGCTACCAATCCGTTGGTAATTGAGGAACGCGATTACAATAGGTTGAGAAGAGGTTTCAATACAAATTTAGGAATTGAATACTTCTTAACCGAAAACTCCTCGATCACAGCAACCGGGTTCTATAGATTAGGAGATAATAAGACCACCACCACCAATAATACAAATGAATTTGACACACAGGATATTTTAAATATTAGTAGAACAAGGGTAGAAACTGAAGATGAGGATGATGACAGCTATCAGTTTTCACTTAATTATATAAATAAATTTAGTGATGACGGCCATGAATTAAAGGTGGACCTACAGTATGAAAGTGATATGGAAACTGAAAAGTCTTTCATTGAGGAGAGTAATACGTTTCCTTCGGTTGTAGTATTACCTTCAGAATTTATCACGGCCATTGAGGATCAAACCGAATATCTTGCACAGGTTGATTATGTACTTCCCATTGGCGAGAATGCTCAATTTGAAGCAGGATACAGGGGAAATTTTGAAGAAACCACCACAGATTATGAATTACTTGAAGAGGTAGAAACAACCGGCTTCTATACCAGAAATGACAGTATTTCAAACATTTTCACCTATAACGAGAATGTTCAGGCATTATATACCCAATACGGGAATAAATTTGGAAAGTTTTCATTTCTTTTAGGGTTACGTCTGGAAAACACCCAATTAAAAGGGGAAGTCGCTGTAGACAACAATACCATTACCGGGGATGTTGATTTAAATTTCGACAAAAATTACACCGGTTTATTTCCAACGGTAAATTTAATTTACGAGTTAGGCGAACGTGAGAATGTTACTTTGGGGTACAACAGACGTATTAACAGACCTAGAGGTTACTTTATTAATCCCTTCCCATCTCGTTCCAGTGAAGCGAATATTTTTCAGGGAAATCCTGATCTTGATCCGGCATACGCGAGTGCCTTCGACCTGGGTTATTTAAGACGTTGGGACAAGCTAACGCTAACAAGTTCTATATATTACCAATACGAGACCGATGCTTTTGAGAGAATTCAGGAGGAAACAGGTACTGTAACGCCCAATGGAACTCCAATCATTAGGACTATCCCAATTAACTTAGCCACTAATCAGCGTTATGGTTTTGAAGCGGGAATGCTTTATAATCCGGCGAAATGGTTACGTCTAAACGGAAGTTTTAACTTTTTTAAGTTCGTCACCGAAGGAACTTTTAACGATATTGATTACGGCGCCGAGAATACCAGTTGGTTTGCCCGATTTAGTTCGAAGGTGAGTCTTCCGGCAAAAATTGACTGGCAAACAAACGCTTTTTACAGAGGGCCAAGTAACAATGCCCAAACCGAGAGTGATGGAATTTTTTCACTTAATTTAGCGATTAGTAAGGACATTATAAATGATAACGGAACACTAGCCTTTAATGTTAGCGATCTTCTAAATTCACGTAAACGAAGTTCTTTTACGCAAACAGATACCTTTACGAGTTCGAGCGACTTTCAATGGAGAGAAAGACAATTTACACTGTCGTTTACATACAGGTTTAATCAGAAAAAACAACGTCAGAGAACAGACTCCAGAAATGGTGATGACGACGGAGATTTTGAAGGATAAGCGTAATTAAAATGTCATTTTTTTATAGACGATCGACAATAAAATGCGCTTAAAAACATATTTTCAGTATTTTCTTACGTTTTTTGCTTCGGAAACATCCAAAAATTATGTTAAAGTTTTCAGAAGTTAAAAATTCAAAGAATCCGGGTTTTTCAGCAATAATAACTCTTTCCGAAGATTTATTTTTAGATCACTCATTTCAAGATTGTTAAAGTTTAGTGATTCGGGAAAATTTATTTTTTTGTATCAACATTTTCTATAGTTTAGCTGGTACTAACAAAGTACTTTATCCCCACAATCATGAAAAACCTTCAACCGAGCGATCGACACTCTAGCCTATTTTCAAAACTCATTATAGCCTTATTGATTTCAACTTCTGTCCCAATTTTTGGCCAGGTTGGTATTAACACAACAAATCCCACCGCTACCTTAGATGTGAACGGAACTATTAGAATACGACAACTTGAAGACGCTCCGGGCTCCCATGTCTTAAGTATTAATGAAGAAGGAAAGGTTTCAAAATTTAAAACTTATTTGCTTTACGATGGTGATGAAGTCGTAGCCCAGGATCCTGTACAGGAGCTACTTGCCGGGTCTGAAACTATAAATGATATTGACTTAGGACTGAAAATAGCCGTTTTTATTCCAAGAGATATTGATGCAAAAGTTATTGTGAATTATTCGGTTCCTATGGGAACCAGCCTGGAGAATAATCCCGAGAAGACATATATAGGACTTACCTTTTTAAAAGATGGAATAGAAATGCCTCAAGGGTCGAGAAAATTCACACTTCCCCCATTAGAACTGCAAAGTGGTAATAACATTAGTAGTATGGGAACTATTACCAATACCTATATTGAAAATTTTGAAGCCTCACCTTACGATCGTGAGTTTATTTTCGAGGTAAAAGGTTACGTAGAACAACACAGTAACAGTCAGGAACAGATTTCTTACAAGTTTAATATGTGGAATAATGGAACCAATAATTACAACTGGGGAAAGGCATCTATTTCCTTTCAAACCTATGTAAAATAATAAAGATATTAACTCATAAAAAAAGGGATTCACCAATGGTGAATCCCTTTTTTTATGAATATCGATAAAGCTTATGCTTCTCTTTCGTTCTTTTTAGCTTCACGCTTTAATTTCCAATTTTCATATAACTGACCACCGATCCAATAAGGAATAATTGAAATTAAGAAGATCATTAACCAAAATCCAATGGTTAAAATTGTTAAGAATGCTAAAAATCCTAGATATTGGTCAAAATCGAACATAATTAAGCGTGTTTTTAAATACGCCTCAAAGATAGCAGGATTTTTTCAGAAAAAACAATAAAAATTTCCAATTTATTCACACCAAATAAACATTCGGCGTCTTGAGTGAATGCTGTGATTTAAGTATCTTTGTGCTGTTAAAAATCTAAATGTCACAATAATGGAATACAGAATAGAAAAAGATACAATGGGCGAGGTAAAAGTCCCTGCCAATAAGCTCTGGGGAGCCCAAACTGAACGCTCTCGAAATAACTTCAAAATTGGTTCTCCCGCTTCAATGCCATTAGAAATTATATATGGTTTTGCTTATCTAAAAAAAGCAGCAGCGTATACAAATTGTGACTTAGGAGTACTTTCCGAAGAAAAAAGAGATCTTATTGCCACAGTATGTGACGAAATATTAACAGGCATGCACGACGACCAGTTTCCTTTGGTGATTTGGCAAACAGGGAGCGGGACACAAAGTAATATGAACGTTAATGAGGTTGTTGCTAATAGAGCCCATCAAATTGCAGGAAAGAAAATTGGTGAAGGAGAAAAGACCTTGCAACCCAATGACGATGTAAATAAGTCGCAATCGTCTAATGATACGTTCCCTACAGGAATGCACATTGCCGCTTATAAAAAAATTATTGAGGTTACGATTCCCGGTGTGGAGCAACTTCACGCTACTCTTTCGAAAAAAGCGTCGGAGTTTGATAATGTTGTAAAAATTGGTCGAACGCACCTAATGGATGCTACTCCCCTAACTCTTGGACAGGAGTTTAGCGGATATGCCTCTCAGCTGGAACACGGACTTAAGGCACTTAAAAACACACTCCCGCATCTGGCAGAAGTTGCATTGGGTGGTACTGCCGTAGGAACGGGAATAAATACTCCGAAAGGTTATGCCGATAAAGTAGCTCAATACATTGCGCAGTTTACTAATTTACCTTTTGTTTCAGCTAAAAACAAATTTGAAGCTTTAGCAGCGCATGATGCTATCGTAGAATCGCATGGTGCCTTAAAGCAGCTTGCTGTTTCTCTCAACAAAATTGCGAACGATATAAGGATGATGGCTAGCGGCCCCCGTAGCGGAATTGGAGAGATCACGATCCCTGCGAACGAACCCGGCTCTTCCATTATGCCGGGAAAGGTCAATCCAACACAATGCGAGGCTTTAACAATGGTTTGTTCTCAAGTAATTGGTAATGATATGGCTATCGCAGTTGGTGGCATGCAAGGTCATTACGAGTTAAACGTATTTAAACCGGTAATGGCTTCAAACTTTTTATTATCGGCGCAATTAATAGGAGATGCCTGTGTATCATTTGATGAACATTGCGCTAAGGGTATTGCTCCAAATATGGAAGTGATCAATAAACTCTTAAACAATTCCTTAATGTTAGTGACGGCTTTGAATACTAAAATAGGGTATTATAAAGCAGCAGAAATTGCTAATACGGCACATAAAAACGGAACTACTTTAAAAGAAGAGGCAGTGAATCTTGGATATCTTACTGCCGACGAATTTGACGAGTGGGTAAGACCTGAAGATATGGTTGGAAAGTAAAAAATACATCATTTTGTAGATAAGACCATTTGCCAATGCAAATGGTTTTTTTATGCATTTTATCGATTAAATGCATTTTTTTTAGTTGAAGTGTAATTTTTTAGTATATTGCACTACCCAAATTATTAAAACCTACATAATGAGATCACAAAAATTACCCCCCGCTTTGTGTATTATGATAGCCGCACTTTTAGTGTTTGGCCAATCATTTTCAGCTGTAAAGGACACCAAAGCAAAATCTAAAGTAGTTAATAAAGAGCTGTTTAAGTCGGTAAACGCTCTTCAACAATCATCATTGGTAAATACTACTGTAATTTCACCCGGCGCAGATATTTCTTCATCAGCGGTTGCTGGTCCTTTAGAAAGTGAATCTGCCGAAAAATCAATCATTAAGGAAAAAACTTACTTTTTTAGTTCAAATACGAATTCGAATGCAAGTTTGGTAGCTACTGCTCATGAAACAGAGATGATTTCGAACGGTATAATCTTTCAACGAGGATTGTATTATGGTTTCGCGATCATGGTCATCTTATTAAACCTAGTTTGCTATTTCTTATTTGAAGAAAAGGTATTTGTGTTCTTTTCTATGGCTTTAGCCAGTATGACGGCTACTTTTTTCTTTAGTGACGGATTGCTTTCATTGCTTGGTTTAAATATTATCAATACTCCGGCGATGCAATCTACACTCTTGTTCTTTGCAGCTGGATTTACCGCGGTATTTGCATCTCATTATCTAACCCTATCTGAATATTTTCCAAGGATAAAATATGTATCCCTCGGAATAATGGGTTTTGCCTTTATGATGATCTTTTCGGGATGGGTTTCTGAAACTGAATTCTTCACAGGGGTAGCAAATTCGTTATTAATCGGTTTAATGGGATTATACTTCATGATAGGAGTTTCACTTTTCAGTAAAAAGAATTACGCAAAATTCTACGTGATCGCAACGGCAATTCCCATGTTATTTGCAATCGACTATTTTGTACTGTCTAAATTTGGTATTAACTTCTTAAATACTGAAAGTTTTCACTTAAAATCTGCAGGAATCGTAGAAATGCTGGTACTTACCTATGCCATTATGTATAGAATGAAGGCAATTAAGGAAGAGCATCAATTAAGACAAACCGAACTGAGAATATTTCTGAAGCGTCAGGAAGTACTAAATCGCACTAACACTGCTAAGCTAATGCAAGATGTATATCTAGAAAATCTTATCATGCAATACGACCTTGACGGATTGGAGATCAAGCTTCTTCAATACATTTCGGAAGGAAAAGACAACGCTAAGATCGCTCGTAAGCTTAAAACAACCGAAGTTGAAGTAGAATTCTTAACCAGAGAATTATACGAAAAGCTGGAGATTAGCGAACAAATACAAGAGGACTATCGAATGGTAGATACTCAACCAGATTACATTTACAACTAATTCATAATATTTATTTCCCCAGATCCCCAACTAAATGGCGAAAAGGATAGACCGTAAAAGTCTATCCTTTTTTTATGTAATATTTTTTGTGTCTAAAAAATGCAACAGTACTTAAAACAGCAGCAAACAGTACGATATACCAAACAAAGGTTGGAGTTGCCGGCGCATCCCCACTGGCGTAAGAATGTAAGCCGCTTAAATAAAAGTTAACTCCGAAGTAAGTCATCATAATTGATGCATACGCAAAGATCGCCATCACATTAAACAACCATTTTCCTCGAAGGCCAGGAACCAATCTGGCGTGAATAACGAACGCATAGATCATAATGCTTATGAGTGCCCAGGTTTCTTTAGGGTCCCAGCCCCAATATCTTCCCCAACTCTCGTTAGCCCATTGCCCTCCTAAAAAGTTCCCAATAGTTAGCATTACCAAGCCTACGGTTAGCGCCATTTCGGTAATTACGGTAAGTTCGTTAATATTTATCTCCATTTTTTTAAGATTCCCTTTAGTAGTAAAGATCATGAGCAACAGGGAGGTCATACCCAGGATCATACCCAATGTAAAAGGACCATAACTTGCAACGATAACTGCCACATGGATCATTAACCAATAACTATCTAATACAGGCTGTAAATTAGCAATAGCCGGGTCCAACCAGTTCTCGTGTGCTACCCACAGTATGATCGCCGCTACAAAGGCGGTAGACGCAATAGTGAGATCACTCTTTCTTCCAAATGCAAGGCCAAAGAATACCGTCGCCCAGCCAACGTACACCACAGATTCGTAGGCGTCACTCCAAGGCGCATGTCCGCTAATATACCAACGTGCAATAAGTCCAAGAGTCATAGCAATAAAGAACGCCCATATTATGTATTTGCATATTTTAACCAGTGTATTGATGGTTTTTCCACTTTTAAATATCTGAAAAATGATAAATACGAACATCAAAATTCCAAATACTGCAAAATATTTATAGAGTCGGTTAAAGATATCGACCTTATTGTAAAGTATTTCAGCTTTTACTTTTCCTTCGGAAGGCATTACTTCGCTTCCATATTTTTTCTGAAAGTTGGTAATACTCTCTAAAAACTCGTCTGCTTTCGAGTAATCTCCCGTTTCGCGGGCATTCCGAAGACTGTTAAAATACAACGGAAGAATATTCTTAGCATACAAAGAGTCCATCCCTTGTATTCTTGTTTCTGAAAGTTCGGGGTAAGAAACCCATTTATTACCTTCATCGTTTGGTATAGGGAAAATTTTGAGGATACTTCCGCTTAACGCCTGATTAAGCACATAATAATTCTCATGTGCTTTAATAAAATCCTTTTGAAACTGATTTGGAGTATTGGTAGCGGTCGCTTCCTGTAAATACGGCTCTAACTTGTAGTTTCCTTGAGTATCAAAAAGATCGATAAGTGAAATTCGTTTGGCATCTTCTGCAACACCGGCCACGTGCCTTATGCTATCGTTCCCGCGTTTTAATGCGATAATTGGCACCTCAACCCATAAACGTGGAAACTCGGTCATAGAAATAAACACCTGATTAGCATCTAAACCGCTATAAGTGTCACTTCTGCTTACTTTTCTAAGTAATTCGCTCGCAAAAGTGTTTACCGGTTTCATTCTACCATTGTCTTGAATGATGAGTTTGGCAAACTGTGCAGCATGTTCTTTACTCACAGCACTCTCCACAATAAGAGAATCGATGGTTTGGGGCGAAGCCTTGGTGTGCTCATTAGTTTCGGTGTGCTGTGCAAAACCGGTTAAGGAAATAAACAAAATGATAAGCGTTGTTATCGACTTCTTTTTCTTCTTTATTTTATTGAGCGTTTTTTCTAACTGTCCAAATCTTGATCCTTTGTCGAATAGAATAGCCATAAGACCAAGGTATAACAAGAAATAACCGATATAGGTGATCCATGTACCCCAAAAATCGTGATTTACAGATAAGATCGTACCCTTTTCATCCGGATCAAAACCGGATTGAAAGAAGCGATAGCCATCGCGATCCAGTACGTTATTCATATAGATCTCTTCATCTTTTAATCCCTCAACAGGATCATTTACCGTAACCTTACTTTTAAAAGCAGAATATCCTGTTTCGGTACCGGGATATTTGTCGGCAATAAAGTCGTTGAGTGTTATACTAAAAGGAAGGTCGTATTGTTGCGATCCATACGAAAGATATACTTTTAACCCGGCAACCTCAACAAGCGTAGGATCCGGGAGCGTTCCCTTTCCTCCTAGTAATTCGGCTGTTTTAGTTTCACCTTCAGAACTAACCTCAACGATTAGCGCATCCTGATTTGAGGGTTCTTCTTTTGGCGCTTTAACTATTCCGTATTTACCTTTGGTAACGGGTTCGGGTATCACAAATGCCATTCCGGCCAGCTGATAAAGTGAACGCAACATTAACGGTTGTACGCTATCCATAGCAACAGCTCCTTGCATCTGATCTGCCATACGCATATAACTACCTTCAAAGGGAGAAGAGAGGGTATAGCTCCCGTCTTCTAAATAGGTAATGTTTATAGCACCTTCGGTAGGTTTATTTACAGCGAACAGAACATTGTGAATATTTGAGACTTCCCCTAATTTCACCCAGTGATCGTGACGATTTCCGTCACCGGCTTCTACTATCTTAATATATTCTTCTCCTTCTTCGGAAGGAATTAAGCCTTCGGCGGCACCTTTTATAAAATCCTTATATTTAATAGTAACCGGCTGATTGTTATAATCTGTTTCTATACTGAAATCATTGTTTAGTCTTTCGGAAAACCGAACTTTTTTAGGCGCAATTTTTCTTCTCTGAGCCACGCCATCTATTTCGTAATTTCCATCAATAAAGGCTGTGAGGTAGGTATTTTGTGTAAGAATTGAGTTTTCCGTTTCACCTTCACGAATGTGCATTACCCCTTCATAACCAATGTATCGGGTAACGAAGGCTCCAATAAGAATTAAAATAAACGATAAATGTAAAAGAAGTGTTGTCCATTTTTCTTTCCGAAGCAATCTGAATCTAAAAATATTGCCTATAAAATTAATTACAAAGATCACCATTATGGCTTCAAACCACCAGGCGTCGTAAATAAGTTCTCTCGTATAATCTGAAGGGGCATTCTCATAACCAACATCCAGAAAAGTTCCAATAGCCATTGCGGCAGCAAAAACTAAGAATAAAACAGCGGTGAGTCGGGTGGAGAAAAGAATGGAAGCAATTTTCTTTTGCATTATTGCGAATTTTGGGTGCAAATTTAAGCAATTATAGCCACTTAAGCTACTCAATTTTGAGAACTAAATCCGGAAAAACTGTGATTCTTAACTAATTTTTTAAATTTCTATATTTCTCTGTCTTTTTCTCTTGTTTTTCTGGCTTCAAAGATTTTAAGGTGTATAAAAGTTCCCATGTTGCGTGCACGATTTTTCGCAATTTGAGCTGTATCGCCCGTAAATAACTCATCTATAGTTTCAAACCACAGGTTCAGCCAGACTCCAAAGTGCATTTCGTTAATCGCCCCGTTTACTTTTCTATCTACCTCCACATGTTTTTGCAAAGGATTTCCTTTAAACTTTTTCTCGAAGAATAAATTAGTTTGCCAGAAATCGCTAAGGTGCTCATAGTGATGTTCCCAATTTGTGATTATTCCATTAAAAATGGGACCCAAAAGTGCATCTTTTTGGACCTTCCCGTAAAATGTAGTTACAAGAAGCTTAATATCTTCTCTGTTTTTTATATCCTGTTTGCTCAATTTTAAAATAAATTTATTACAATTAGAAGTGTATTTGCCAGAAGGCTTACCACTAATAACCAAAACGTTAGATTCGATTTTAATTGTGCCAGTAAAGCAGCATTATAGATCATACAGGTTGAAACACAGATAGTAAGCTCAATTCCACTCACTAAGTTTGTGCCTTGTGACAAGATCATCATAGCAGCAATTGAACCTAAACAACTTTGAAATATGATCGTAAGGGGAATATACATATATCGATTGTAATTAAACTCGTCAATCAATGCTTTTATACTAATAGTTTTCATGTTTGATTCTTTAAATTTGTACAAAGTTCTAATACAATAAGCACCTCTCTTATGAGGCAAATCATAAAGTCATGATTCCGGAAGACCTATTAATTAAGTACGCGGCCATGGAGATCACCCTCATGGAAGGAGAACAAGTATTTAGAGAAGGAAGTAAGGCACGATGCTATTTTCAAGTGAAGTCAGGAGTGGTTAAAATGTACAACCTCAATGAAAACGGTAAAGAATTCGTGCAAGGGTTGTTTTATAACGGAGAAAGTTTTGGCGAGCCGCCATTGTTAGGAAATTTTAAGTATCCGGCAACGGCAGAAGCAACTCAGGAAACCGTACTGTTTAAATTATCTAAAAAGGATCTGGACAATTTATTGCAAGCTAATTTTGACGTTCATAAAAAACTCACCGCTACTCTGTCTAAAAGGTTGGCATATAAATCGATGATACTCAAGGAGATTTCCGTATATCCCCCGGAGCACCGAATCCTTACATTGGTCAATTTTTTAAAGAAAAACGATCAGGTTACCGGAAAATATCAGGTGGACCTCACCAGACAACAAATAGCAGATCTCACCGGATTACGTGTAGAAACCGTGATACGTGCCGTAAAACAATTAGAGACGGAAGGAGAAATTGAGATCATTAACCGAAAGATCTTCCGTTAAATTAGGTAAAAAGTTTTTACCTTCGTCTATATGATAAAAGTCGCTTTTCTTGGTTTTGGAAACGTAAATTCTCATTTGTGTAAGGCTTTACATCAAAGTACCGGAGTTTCTGTAGTACAGATATATAATAGATCTAATATTGAATTGAATTCGGAATTTTCCGACATAGATCTTACTGCCAAGCTGGAGGAAATTGGGACAGCCGATGTATATATTATAGGTATTCCCGACGATGCGATCGCTACATTTTCTGAACAGTTACTCTTACACGATCAACTTGTTGTTCATACCTCCGGCGGAGCCAACATACAGGTTTTATCTAATAATAACAGGAAAGGGATCTTTTATCCCTTACAAACATTTTCTAAGAACAGAGAAGTTGATTTTAAAGATATTCCTATTTGTATTGAATCTGAAAATGCTTCAGATCTGGAGCTTTTATCTGTGTTGGGGTCAAAAATTTCAAAAAAGGTAGTAGAGGTTTCTTCTGAAGAACGCGCAAAGCTACATGTAGCGGCTGTTTTTGTAAATAACTTCGTTAATTACCTTTATAGCGCTTCCGAAGAAATACTTAAAAACGAAAACCTGGACTTCGACTTGTTAAAACCGCTAATTGCTGAAACAGCCTTTAAAATTGAAACGCTGTCTCCTTTAGATGTACAAACCGGTCCGGCGAAACGCAACGATAAAACTACGATAGAAAAACACCTACATTTGTTGGAGGACAGTCCGTATAAAAACTTATATCAACAAATTACAAGAGCAATTCAGGAAAAATATAAAAATGGAAAAAAGTTATAAAGAATATCTTACTCACATTACCACCTTCGTTTTTGATGTGGACGGCGTTTTAACCGATGGTACTATTAACGTAACCACCTCCGGCGAAATGCTTAGAACCATGAATATAAAGGATGGTTTTGCACTTAAGACCGCTGTTGATAAGGGTTATAATGTTTGTATCATTTCGGGCGGGAGTAATGAAGGCGTGCGAAAACGTTTAAACGGCTTAGGAATTACAGATATTCATCTGGGAACTCATCACAAAACCGGAACTTTAAACGAGTACATGGCGTCTAAGAGTATTCTGAGTGAAAATGTATTGTATATGGGCGATGATATTCCCGATCTCGTTGTGATGAAGGAAGTGGGACTCCCGTGTTGTCCGCAAGATGCAGTTCCTGAGATAAAGCATATTTCGAAGTATGTTTCGCATAAAAACGGCGGGAAAGGATGTGTTCGTGATGTGATAGAACAGGTGATGAAGGTACAGGGGAAATGGATAAGTAATGGAGATACCAGTGCGAAATACGACTAATAATTTCAAGTGATTTGAACTTCTTAAACCTCATCCGGTATAAAAACTTACTGCTTATTGCGTTAGTCCAAATACTAATTAAATACGGATTGTTAGAATCATGGGGTGTAAACGGTGTGCTAACAGATTTTCAATTCGGTTTGTTGGTTCTAGCCACGCTCGCAATTGCCGCCGCAGGAAATGTCATTAATGATATTTACGATGTTGACATAGACACCGTCAACAAACCTCAACGGGTTATTATTGGAAGAAGAGTTTCCGAAACCAGAGCATACCAACTCTTTGTTGGTTTAAATGTATTGGGCGTAGCGCTGGGCTTTTATTTGTCGAATTCGATTGGGAAACCCGGTTTTGCTGCGGTATTTATAGTAATTTCTGCCTTACTTTTTATGTACGCAAGCTACCTTAAAGGGGTATTATTCGTTGGCAACATCCTCGTATCAGTTCTTGTAGCCTTGAGCGTTCTTATTGTGCCTGTGTTCGATGTTTTGCCGGTCATTAATACGGATGAAACAAATTTAACGTTGTTATCGTTTAAGGTGATCTTACACTATGCGTGTTTTGCTTTTGTCGTCAATTTTATTAGAGAGATCGTTAAGGATATTCAGGATATAAATGGAGATAAGAAGGCGAGTTTAAAAACCCTGCCAATTGTTTTGGGTAGAAAGCGAGCCACTACCATAGTGTTTACATTAGGAGTCATCTTAAGCGCTTTGGTTATTGGTTACATGTATATTTACCTGTACTATTCGCAACAAATATTACTTTACTTTTTATTTTTTATTGTAGCTCCCCTATTCTACTTTTGCGTTAAGGCCTGGAATGCCGAAAGAGCTAAGGAATACACTTTTCTATCCTTTTTTCTGAAAGTTATTATGTTCTTAGGAATCTGTTCGGTTGCTTTTTATCCACTACCACAGGCTTAAGTAAGAATCTATTAAAAATAAGCAGCTACTTAATATGTTAAACGAGAAATTAAAGAACTTCAACATAATACTTGCTTCGGGTTCTCCCAGGCGTCAGAATTTCTTTCGAGAATTGGACATCGACTTTACCATCGATGTTCGTGAGGTGGAAGAGGTTTATCCGGCGCAGCGCTTAAAAGCTTCCGAAATTACCGATTATCTGGCTAAGTTAAAGGCTTCAGCTTTCAATTCACTTTCCGAAGCAGACATTTTAATTACAAGTGACACTATTGTTTGGAAGGACGGAGTTGCTATTGGCAAGCCTGTAGATCGCGAAGATGCCAAGGCGATGCTTAACAATTTAAGTGGCGAGATGCATCAGGTAATAACTTCGGTGTGTTTTACCGGCAAAAATTTTCAGAAACTCATTCATGAGACCACCAATGTTTGGTTTAAAGAGCTTTCCGAAGAAGAAATTAATTATTACCTCACAAATTACCAACCTTATGATAAAGCCGGAAGTTACGGAATTCAGGAATGGATCGGGTATATTGGTATAGACCGTTTGGAGGGTTCGTATTTTAATGTGATGGGACTTCCTACCCGCCTTGTTTATAAAACGTTAATGGAAATTGCGAACCGCTGATTTTATAGTAATTTTGAGTAAAAGTTGATCCATGAAGATTTCCATTACATTTTTCTTATTAGGTAGTATTCTATTTTCTTCAATAATTGGTTGTAATAGCACGAATAAGGATGCTGATGGTGTTATTTCTTCGGAAAGTTCTTCGGAAAACAACGATGTGAAAACCAGAAATTTAACTGAAGAGTTTAAGGGATATTGGTATGAAGGCAAAGCCGAATTAACCAGTTATACGATAGAGCAAGCACGTTATGGGGAACTTAGAGAGGGCACTGCAGTCACTATTTTTGTTACTGAAGATTTTCTACCTGAAGCTCAGGTAAAGGCAGATAATATTTCAGAAGAAAATATACCTGTGTTAAAACTAAACAGTACTAAAAATTTTCTTACCGGAATTTATCCGTACTCCATCATGACCAGCACTTTTAGTCCGTTAGAAACTGAAGATCACGCTATAAAAGTGACGAATTCTGTTCAGGAGTGGTGTGGCCATGTGTTTGCTCAGCTCAATAATAGAAAAAAATATGAAGTTGAATCTCATTCGTATTTTCAAAACGAAGCCGATCAATCGCTGACCTTGCCAAAAACCTGGCTCGAAAACGAATTTTGGAATTTAATTCGTATTAATCCGGAGGAACTCCCAACAGGCGAATTTGAGGTAATTCCGGCATTTGAGTATCTTAGATTGCACCATAAAGAGGTAAAAGCGTATCCTGCTATGTTAAGTTTAAAACAAGGAGATTCTTTGAGTAGTTTTAAGGTAGTATATCCCGAATTACAACGCGATCTTGTTATTTACTTTAGCAGCGATTTCCCTTACGAAATTGAAAAATGGGAAGAGACAGCGAGAAGTGGTTTTGGTGAAGATGCTAAAACGTTAACCACAACTGCCACTAAATTAAAACGCATAAAAACTGCTTATTGGCAACAAAACCAAACTAAACACGAAGTCTTGCGAGATTCTTTGGGATTAAATTAAATATTTATGTTTTTAGAAACTTACGCATGGCAATTAACCCAATCTGTAGTACATATCATTGTTTTCATGTTGCTGCGCTGGATCTTAGTGAGATTAGTAAAGCGTTTTGCCAAGAGATCGGAACGGGTGGAGCATCGCACTGGCCTTATCATTAAGTATATTGATTTTGCGACTATCTTTTTACTAATTCTCGGGTTCATTCTGATCTGGGGTGTAGATTTTAGAAACCTCGGTGTGGTAATGTCTTCGATATTTGCGGTGATCGGGATTGGTTTTTTTGCACAATGGTCTATTCTTAGTAATATCACCAGCGGAATTATTATGTTTTTTACCTTTCCTTATAAGATTGGCGACCTGATAAAGATTCATGATAAAGAATTTCCTTACGAAGGGATCATAGAAGATATTAAAACCTTTCATATTATTATAAAGACGGTAAATAATGAAATTATCACCTATCCCAATACTATGTTACTTCAGAAAGGTGTGACCGTTATTAAACCTGATGAAATTGCCGAATATATCGCTGAGGAGGAAGACATGGATGAAAATGTTAAAGAACAGCCAATAGATTAATCTAATTTTTGAATTTGGGTATATTTGAGACTCATATCCTATACCAATGCAAAAACACCTATCTACCCTACTATTTTTCGTATTTAGCTGCTCAGTTCTCCTCGCCCAACAACCCCAAAAACCAACAGCTTCAGAAATTTATCACAATCTACAAAAGTTAAACTTTTTGGGATCTACGTTGTACGTTGCAGCGCACCCTGATGATGAAAACACCCGACTCATTTCCTATTTGGCGAATGATGTTAAAGCACGTACTGCTTACCTCTCTCTTACACGCGGTGATGGTGGTCAGAATTTAGTCGGACCTGAAATTAGAGAGCTATTAGGTGTTATAAGAACCCAGGAATTGATCGCTGCTCGTGAAACCGACGGGGGAGAACAATTATTTACTCGTGCTAATGATTTTGGTTATTCTAAACATCCTGACGAGACTTTAGCCATTTGGAATAAAAATGAGGTCTTGAGTGATGTTGTAAGAGCGATCAGAAAATTTAAACCTGATGTAATTGTAAACAGGTTTGATCATCGAAGTCCCGGTTCAACTCATGGGCACCATACTTCATCTGCCATGTTGAGTGTTGAGGCTTTTGATCTGGTTGATGATGCTACAAAATATCCTGCAACGGCGAAAGAATATGGAACATGGCAACCCAAACGCTTGTTTTTCAACACTTCGTGGTGGTTCTACGGAAGTCGGGAAAAATTTGAGGCTGCAGACAAATCGAATTTAGTGGAAGTAGAAACCGGAAACTACTACCCTTCGCTCGGGCTGTCTAATGGCGAGATTGCGTCGTTAAGTAGAAGCATGCACAAATCGCAGGGTTTTGGAAGCACGGGTTCCCGAGGCAGCGAATCAGAGTATTTGGAATTATTAAAAGGAAGTCTTCCGAAGAAAAAAGGAGATATATTTGAAGGTGTCAATACCACCTGGTCCAGATTGGAAGGAGGTGCCGCGATAGGTAATATTTTAGAACAAGTAGAAAAAGATTTCAACTTTAAAGATCCTTCGGCTAGTGTGCCTAAACTCGCTCAGGCATACCAAATGTTGTCTAAACTACCGGAAGGGCATTGGAAAAAAATAAAACTTAAAGAGCTGGAGCAGTTAATTATTGATTGCAGCGGACTCTTTCTTGAAGCGGTGGCAAATGTACAAAGTACAACGCCTAAAGGAGATGTAAAAGTCACGGTAGAAGTGATAAACCGATCAAACGCTTCGGTTGCGTTAAATTCAATTGCCTCTTCTGTAATATCGTTCCCATCTTATTTTGCAGCTAAACCGTTACAACCTAATGTAAAACATTCCGAAGAAAGTGTAGAAAATTCTTTTTCTGCTACTAATTATAGTTCGCCCTATTGGTTAAAAGAAAAAGGCACGCTGGGTATGTATAAAGTGTCGAACAAGGATCTAATTGGTTTGCCTGAGCAGACAGATCAATTTCCGGTTACTTTTCATCTAACCGTTGAAGGGATACAATTTCCGGTTACCAGAAATATTGTGTATAAATTTAATGATCCGGTTCATGGAGAGGTCTATCAGCCTTTTGAGGTACTCCCCGATGTAACTGCGACCATTGCCGAAAAGGTTATCATTTTTTCTTCGGAAACGGCTCAAAATATTCCTGTGAAAGTACGTGCCGGGAGGGATAATGTAAATGGTACGGTTACCTTACAACACCCGGAAGGTTGGATTGTGAGTCCGACACAACACACTTTCAACATAACGCGTGCAGGTGATGAGGAGACTGTAGTGTTTAGAGTACAGCCCCCTAGCGAACAAAGTGAAGGATATTTAAGGCCTTTGCTGCATATTGGAGACGTTTTTTACGATAAGGAACTGGTAACGATAGACTATGAGCATATTCCATTTCAGAGTGTTTTATTGCCTTCGGAGGCTAAGGTTGTACGAATAAATATTGAGAAGAAAGGTACTGAAATTGGTTATATAAACGGTGCCGGAGATGCCATTCCGGAGAGTTTGAAGCAAATTGGTTATCGTGTTACTACAATAATTCCTTCGGAAATTACTTCGGAAAGCCTACAGCAGTTTGATGCCATCGTTGTTGGAATAAGGGCGTATAACACCATCCCCGAATTAGAGTTTAAACAATCGGTTTTAAATGATTATGTAAAGGATGGCGGCACGTTGTTGCTTCAGTATAATACGAGTCATAGGCTGGTAACTGAAGACATTGCTCCTTTTCCTTTAAAGCTATCAAGAGATCGTGTAACCGATGAATTTTCCGAAGTAAAACTATTAGAGCCAAAACATCCTGTATTAAATCAACCCAATAAAATAACACAAAATGATTTTGACGGGTGGGTTCAGGAGCGCGGATTATACTTCCCCGGGGAGTGGTCAAGTGATTTTACACCCATTTTGGGAATGAACGATAAGGGTGCAGAACTTACAAAAGGCTCGTTATTAGTTGCGAAGCATGGGAAAGGATATTATATTTATACGGGGCTTAGTTTTTTCAGGGAATTACCTGCAGGAGTTCCCGGTGCCTATAGATTGTTTGCCAATTTATTATCGGTAGGGAAATAGAGATTAATTTAAATAGTCGCAAAAGCGAACAAAGAATGGAAAACGATTCGGTTGTAGAACAAGTTAGGGATAAATTTGTCTGGAAAGGCAAATACACATTGGTTTTAGTGGTGAATTCGATTTATATAGTTCTGTTCTATTTTTTAATGCAAACCTACGCTTAATATGGGGCAAATAGACTGGATCATTTTAATAGGTGCTTTACTTTTTATTGTACTCTACGGAACGTATAAATCTCGAGGAAGCAAGAATGTAACCGATTATTTGAAATCGGGTAACGATTCCAGGTGGTGGACGATTGGATTGAGTGTGATGGCGACACAAGCGAGCGCTATTACCTTTTTATCTACTCCGGGACAGGCTTTTCACGACGGAATGGGATTTGTGCAGTTCTACTTCGGACTGCCTATTGCGATGGTAGTGATCTGTTTAGTCTTTATTCCTATTTATCATAAACTGAAGGTTTTTACTGCTTACGAGTATTTAGAAACTAGATTTGACCTAAAGACCAGGACGCTTACTGCGATATTGTTTTTAATTCAGCGGGGGTTAGCGGCGGGGATTACAATTTTTGCACCATCCATAATACTTTCGGCGGTTTTGGGTTGGAATTTGATTCATTTAAATATAATTATTGGGATCCTTGTAATTATTTACACCGTTAGTGGTGGTACTAAGGCGGTGAGTGTCACACAGAAGCAGCAGATGGGGATTATTTTTGCCGGGATGCTCTTTGCTTTTTTGATGATTTTAAATTATCTCCCCTTAGATATTACTTTTACGAAAGCCCTGGAAATTGCCGGCGCAAATGGGAAGATGGAGGTGTTAGATTTCTCTTTCGATTTTGAGAATCGCTACACCTTTTGGAGTGGTATTATTGGCGGTGGGTTTTTGGCCCTCTCCTATTTTGGTACAGATCAGAGTCAGGTGCAACGTTACCTATCCGGCAGATCTGTGAAGGAGAGTCAGAGAGGGTTAATATTCAACGGACTTTTAAAGGTTCCGATGCAGTTTTTCATACTTCTTGTGGGGGTCATGGTATTTGTTTTTTATCAGTTTAACAGTTCGCCGTTACATTTCAATCCTTCTGCTGTTAAAGATGTTATGGCTTCGGAATACGCTTCAGATTATAAGGCTTTAGAAACTGAAAAAAGGGCATTAGAGAAGGAAATTGAAACCAAGCAAATTACTTATGCTACGGCTGAAGCCTCTACGGAAAAGGAGGCGTTATTAGCCGAAATAGTGGCTTTAAATACTTCCGAAGAAAATCTAAGAGAACGTTCGAAGACGTTGATCAAGCAGGCTAATCCGGAGGCTGAAACGAATGATAAGGATTATGTTTTTATACATTTTATATTGAACAATTTGCCGAGAGGGTTAATTGGGTTGTTATTGGCTGTGATTTTGAGTGCGGCTATGTCTTCTACTGCTTCGGAGTTGAATGCTTTGGGATCAACTACGGCTATGGATCTATACAGTAGGAACGTAAAAGTTAAATCGGACAAGCATTATCTAAACGCTTCCAAGTGGTTTACACTGTTATGGGGCTTGATTGCGATTGGAGTTGCTTGTGTTGCTAATTTGTTCGATAATTTGATACAGTTAGTAAATATTATTGGTTCTATATTCTATGGGAATGTTTTGGGGATCTTTTTGCTTGCCTTTTTTATTAAGTATGTGAAGAGTAAGGCGGTATTTATTGCTGCGTTGATAACACAGATAATTGTAATTTACATTTGGTGGATCGATTTGATGCCTTATTTGTGGTTAAATGTTGCCGGATGCCTTTTAGTGATGGGGATCGCTGCGGTGCTTCAGGTGGTTTTCAATGCTGGTGAACGGAATGAATAGGGAGCATTAGTAGCGTTTTCTAACGATTAGAATTTCGTCTGTAGAAAAGGACATCCATCCGAAATCGTACACCCAGTGATAGGTTTTCCCTTTTGAATTTGTGTAAAGGTGAGTAAGGTAGTTAAATCGGAATTTCTTTTTTTCGAGTATTACTCTTGGTATTTTCTTTTGGGACAGGTTTTTCCCCATGATCTCTAACAGTATCGATCTGTTTCTATGTAGGATAAGGTCAATTTCTTTTGCGGCTATATTTGTGACTCTTCTGAGGTTAACGTGATAGTAGTTTTTACATCGTACCGAGCAGAAGATCTTATCTTTTCTCCCGTAGAGTTTTTTACTACATATTTTGCATTTTTTTGGACTATGAGGTACAGTATTCATCTGACATTGGGTATGATTCGTTTCTAACGGTTAATATACCTATAATTTTGATATTTAACCCCTTAGGATCTGTAATTTGTTGTATTTTACATATTCATGGTAGTATGATTCTTAATTTCATTTATTATGCAAACACTTACGCTTTATAAAAAGATCCAGTTTGGAATGGGTTGTATAAGTATTGACCACCACTCTAGTCAGAAGGCCTATAATCTACTTTCAAAAATTAAATGTGTCAACTGGTGCCAAACAGATACTAGATTCTTTGTTTATTATATTGACATGAGCGTTTTTCAGCTTATTGATACTTTGCAAGAGTTCGGTTTCAATTCTGAATCAGACGAATTCGATATTGATTCATTAAAGTTAAATTCCAGGAATAGTATTAAAAATCGCAGAAATCTTTCCGAAGTACAAAAAAATACTATTAGAAACTACGTTAAATATTTGCGGGGGCAGCGACTGGCAAAAAGTACCGTAAGGTCTTATTTCACTTTTATAGCCGATTTTATACAATTTATCTGTGAAAAACCTATTGTTGATATTGACAACAAGGATATTAGACTATTTATTGAGCATCAAGTTAAAAAGCGTTGTTATTCGATTAGTTCTCATCGGCAATTAATAAGTGCATTGAAGCATTTCGGTGAGTTTTACTCGGAAAGTAATATTAAAGTAGAAGAATTGCAACGGCCCTACAAATCGAAATATTTACCAACAGTATTGAGCAAGCAGGAAGTGATTGATCTACTAAGAGCTACCCGAAATATAAAACACCGAGTAATTTTAGCATTATTATATTCTTCCGGTCTTAGAATAGGTGAACTTATTACGCTACGTTTACACGATATTGATATTGATAGAAGACAGATATTTGTAAGGAATGGTAAGGGAAGAAAGGATCGATTCGTTATCTTGGCCGAAAGTTTTATTCCATTATTTCATAATTATTACACAAGCTATAGGCCAAAATTTTTTGTTATTGAGGGGTCTAATGGCGGTATGTATAGTGATGGTAGCGTACGTAATTTTTTAAAACGCTCGTGTGAAGCGGCCAGAATAACTAAGCGAGTCACGCCACATACATTAAGACATAGTTATGCCACTCATTTAATAGAAAATGGTGTTGGGTTAAGACATGTTCAAGCGCTTCTGGGTCATGCCAAGCCTGAGACCACTATGATTTATACGCATGTTGCTAAAAAAGATCTTTTGAAAATTAGTAGTCCGTTAGACAGTACATTTCAGGAACTATCGCAATCGGATAAAATTCATACTCAGTTATTTTTATCGGAGAACATTAGCGGATAAAAATGTATTTTTGTTTTGATATAACCAGTTGCCACACATTAAAAAAAACATACGCCTATGAGTTATTTTAGCGACGAAGACTATAGCGAAGACGAAAGACGAAATAATGCCTATCAAGCTGTTAATGCTGTTAGAGAAGCTGTCAGTCTTGCTAAAAGAGCACATCAGCCAATTACTTATGAACAAACATTGGATTTAATTAATGACCTAAATCCTGAACTGTACGAAGAGGTTACAACACTTCTCGCTCGGAAAAATGAAAGTGATTGGGTAAAGTACTTTAAAGAAAAGGCTCTTGCCAAATCAACCGAAGAGAAAGAAGTGAGTCCAGTTGAATTAATTGAGGAGGAACTTGCTGAATTGGAGGAAATCGTTGAAATAGATAAATCAAAACGATTTTTGAACAAACGGATTTTTGACTATAAAAACGCTCTTGAATATTTTCAACCGAGAAAAGTTTCAGAACATAAAATATTAAATGCCGATTTCTATTTGGCTGAAAGACCTTCTTTTAAGATTTCGGAAACCTTATATGAAAGCGAGGAATTTAAAGATTATAAACTTTCAAATAATAAAGTTTTAAGATTAAGACTACTTCATCCCGACAAACCAGAGCATATAATCGGAGCTGACTTAATTTATGAGCAATTTAATCTAAAGACAAACCAAGCAAGATTTTTAGTGCTTCAGTACAAAACTTGGAATACTAAAAGTCTTAATTTATCAAGTGGTAATATCGGAGCCCAATTTGAAAAACTTGATAAGAATTTATGCAAATCAGGTTATTGTTCTAATTATGAAGGTAAAAAAGCAACTGGTGGATACCGATTTCCATTTTGCTCTGCATTTTTAAGACCAACATCATATATTGCATCAGCAGACAGTAAATTAGTTAGTACCGGAATCCACGTTCCAATATGCGAAGTACTGAAAATTAAGGAAACAGAAAAATCCTTAACTTCAAAAAACGTAAAAGGAAAAGCTGTTAGTTATAAAATATTTGATGAGTTGTATGTAGAAAATATGTTAGGTTCAAGATGGCTGACTTTTGACGAATTAAAGGAATTTTACGAATCAAAAGATTTATTAAGCTATCAAGACAGAATTAGAGTTCACGCTCAAGAAGTAACACCTGATTAAAAAAACGTGTGGCAACACCGTGTATAATTCATTGCTAGTACTCGCCTACTTACGAAA